>Ga0114932_10001522_pt1 | contig 26113 bp, 25 predicted proteins | sample 2SBtaG_2_FD_87286 | JGI IMG/M metagenome (GOLD analysis project Ga0114932, IMG submission 87286) | Deep subsurface microbial communities from Kolumbo volcano to uncover new lineages of life (NeLLi) - 2SBTROV12_ACTIVE470 metaG | ecosystem: Environmental > Aquatic > Marine > Volcanic ...
CCGATGGTTCGCCCGGGCGGGTGTTGCGCTGTGTGGCGACCGATGGGCACAGGCTGGCCCGCGTAGACGCGCCCCTACCCGAAGGGGCCGAGGACATGCCGGGTGTGATCGTACCCAAGAAAACCGTGGGCGAATTGCGCAAGCTGCTGGACGATGACGATATGCAGATCGCGGTTTCGGTCTCTGAAACCAAGGTCCGGTTTGCAACGCCCGAGATCATGCTGACGTCCAAGGTGATCGACGGCACGTTCCCTGATTACACGCGCGTCATTCCGGTTGGAAATACTCGCAAGCTGGAAGTGGACGCCGCGGAATTCGCCCATGCGGTGGACCGGGTTTCGACCGTCTCGTCGGAACGCTCGCGCGCGGTCAAACTGTCGCTTGAACAGGATCGTCTGATGCTTTCGGTCAACGCACCCGACAGCGGCGCCGCCGAGGAAGAACTGGGTGTGGCCTATTCCGACGACCGGCTGGAAATCGGTTTCAACGCCAAATACCTGCTGGAAATCGCCGGTCAGGTGGATCGCGAAAACGCGGTGTTCATGTTCAATTCCGCCGGCGACCCGACCCTGATGCGCGAAGGCAATGACGAATCGGCGGTCTATGTCGTGATGCCGATGCGGGTGTAACCCTTTGGCGGGCCTCGCCCTTTCACGGCTGACGCTTTCGCATTTCCGTTCATACAAATCCGTCTTGATCCGGGCAGATGCCCGACCGGTTGCCCTTTACGGGCGCAACGGTGCCGGCAAGACCAACGTGCTGGAAGCGGTTTCGTTTCTTTCGCCGGGGCGCGGAATTCGCGGCGCGCGCGCCGATGCGGTTGCCCGAAGCCCGGAAAATCTGGGTTGGAAGGTCACTGCCGAACTGCAAAGTCTCGGGTTTGATCACCATGTTGAAACCAGCATGGAACCGGATACACCCCGCAAGGTGCAGATCGATGGCAAAAGCGCCACCCAGACCGCGATGGGCCGACTGTTACGCATGGTCTGGCTGGTGCCATCTATGGACCGGCTCTGGACCGAAGGCGCCGAGGGGCGGCGCCGGTTTCTGGACCGCATCACCCTCAGCTTCGTACCGGATCACGCCGACGTGTCGCTGGCCCACGAGAAAGCGATGCGCGAACGCAACCGACTGCTGAAAGATGGTGGCAACGATGCGGGCTGGTATCGGGCGCTGGAGCGTCGCATGGCGGAAAGCGCGCAGGCGATCACCACCAACCGGCGGGCCGCGCTGGAGCGGATATCGGCAGCGCAGGCCCATGCCCGGACCGTGTTTCCGGCGGCAGGGCTGGAACTGCGCGACCTGTCCGACACGGCCATGCCGCGCGCTGCGAATGATCTGGCCGAACTGCTGGCCGACCACCGGCCGCGGGACATCGCGGCGGGGCGCACCCTGATCGGCCCGCACCGGGCGGACCTGAACGCGGTTTACACGGCCAAGGGCATTGCGGCGAATTCCTGTTCCACGGGCGAGCAAAAGGCATTGCTGATCTCGGTCATTCTGGCGAATGCGCGGGCGCTGGCCCTTGAATTCGGCGCGCCGCCGATCATTCTGCTGGACGAGGTTGCAGCCCATCTGGATCAGGACCGGCGCGCGGCGCTTTACGACGAAATCTGCGCAATGAAGGCCCAAGCGTGGATGACCGGGACCGAGGCCGGACTTTTTCAATCGCTTGCAGGACGCGCGCGGTTTTTTGAAGTATCAGAGTCCGGCGGCTCATCGGAAATCATGGAAAGGGATATGGCATGAAATTGTTCTGCAAAATGGCCGCCATCTTGCTGGCCGTCGTCATGGCGGTACCAGCGGCGGGTGGTGATCTGGTGGACAAGGCAAGGAAACAGGGCCGCTATCACGGGGTCGGATGGCAGAACGACGGCAATCACTGGTCGATCGAAGTGCTGTTTGACGATGCCGGCGCGCAAATCGCCTATCCTTCGAGCAACTGCTCGGGCCGATGGTCGCTGACCCATGAATTCGGCGCGGAATTGCAGTATGTCGAACAGATCATCGACGGAACCGACAATTGCATCGAATTGGGCACGGTCTATCTGGAGCCGCTGGAAGATGGGCGGTTTCTGTATACGTGGCTGGAAGTCGTGCCCAAGGTGAATGCGCGCGCGGTGCTGGTTCCGCTGACCGACAAACGGTTGAGCTATCACGAACTGATGATGCTGACGCTGAATTCGGTGGATATGGGGTTTTTGCTGCCGGAATTTCGCGAGTGAGATTTTCGCATGAATTGCTGCGGATCGGCCATGACGACTGAAAACCGGCGTCGCGGGGCGGTTTGCCCATGACCGTCACCCCCACCGAATTGCTGCTCTACGCTGGCGCGGTTGCGATCCTTTTCGTGACGCCGGGGCCGGTCTGGGCAGCCTTGATTGCGCGCGCCCTGTCAGGCGGGTTTCACGCCGCGTGGCCGCTGGCGTTTGGTGTCGTGATCGGCGATGCGATCTGGCCGGTTCTGGCGATTTTCGGAGTGACCTGGCTGGTATCGCTTTACGCAGATTTCCTGCTGGTCCTGCGCTATGGCGGGGCGTTGATGCTGGCGGTGATGGGGGTTTTGCTGATCCTGCATGCCGGGCGCAAGATCGAGCGTGACCGCCGCCTGACCGCGCCCGGTGCCTGGGCCGGTTTTTCCGCCGGCGTGCTGATCATCCTGGGCAATCCCAAGGCGATCCTGTTCTATATGGGGGTGCTGCCGGGGTTCTTTGACGTGGCCGTCCTCACCGGCCCCGACATCGTGATGATTGCGCTGGTCTCGATGCTGGTGCCGCTGGCGGGGAACGTGGTTCTGGCCGCTTTCGTCGACCGCACGCGGGCCTTGATTTCGTCGCCGTTGGCGCTGAAGAGGGTCAATTTCGCCTCGGGCGCGGCGCTGGTCTGCGTCGGCATCGTGATCGCGCTGGCGTAGGTCGGACAATTGTCCGACCTACGGGAATCGCAGATACACAACCTCGTTATTCGGACATCGCAATCATCCTGCGCCGACCACAAAATATTGGGGCATTTACGTGACATTTGCCACCGAAACCCTTATATTCAGTGGGAAAAATCGCGGGCGGGGCACATGGCGGCGAAAGACCAGCAATCATCGGAATACGGCGCGGAATCTATCAAGGTTCTCAAAGGCTTGGAGGCGGTTCGTAAACGTCCCGGCATGTATATCGGCGATACCGATGACGGCTCGGGCCTGCATCACATGGTGTACGAGGTCGTCGACAACGGCATCGACGAGGCGCTGGCCGGCCATTGCGACACGGTAAGCGTGGTGATCCATGCCGACGCCTCGGTTTCGGTCAGCGACAACGGGCGCGGCATTCCGGTCGGCATTCACGAGGAAGAGGGCGTTTCCGCCGCCGAGGTCATCATGACCCAGCTCCACGCGGGCGGCAAGTTCGACAGCAATTCCTACAAGGTTTCCGGCGGCCTGCACGGGGTCGGTGTTTCGGTCGTCAACGCCCTGAGCGAATGGCTGGAGCTGCGCATCTGGCGCGACGGCAAGGAACATTTCGCACGCTTTGAACATGGCGAAACCGTCGAGCATCTGAAAATCGTTGGCGACGCGAACGGGCGCAAGGGCACCGAGGTACGGTTTCTGGCCACGACCGATACATTTTCCGATCTCGAATACAATTTCAAAACGCTGGAGCACCGTCTTCGCGAACTGGCGTTTCTGAATTCCGGGGTCCGCATCACGATCGAAGATCACCGCCCGGCGGAAAAGCTGGTTTCGGAAATGGTCTATGACGGTGGCGTGCGCGAATTCGTGCGCCATCTGGACCGGTCGAAATCCGGTCTGATCGAAACGCCGATCTACATCAAGGGCGAGCGCGACGAGATCGGGATCGAAGTCGCAATGTGGTGGAACGACAGCTATCACGAGAACGTGCTGCCCTTCACCAACAACATCCCGCAACGCGACGGCGGCACCCATCTGGCGGGGTTTCGCGGGGCGCTGACCCGCTCGATCAACGCCTATGCCGCGTCCTCGGGTATCGCCAAGAAAGAAAAGGTGAACTTCACCGGGGATGACGCCCGCGAAGGCCTGACCTGCGTGTTGTCGATCAAGGTGCCGGACCCCAAGTTTTCCAGCCAGACCAAGGACAAGCTGGTTTCGTCAGAAGTCCGCCCTGCGGTCGAAGGCCTGATGAACGAGAAACTGTCGGAATGGTTCGAGGAACATCCCGTCGAGGCAAAGCTGATCGTCGGCAAGATCGTCGAAGCAGCACTGGCCCGCGAGGCCGCGAGAAAGGCCCGTGAACTGACACGGCGCAAGACCGCGATGGACATTGCCAGCCTGCCCGGCAAGCTGGCCGACTGTCAGGAAAAAGACCCCGGCCTGTCCGAGATCTTCCTGGTCGAAGGCGACAGCGCCGGCGGATCGGCCAAACAGGGCCGGTCGCGCCGAAATCAGGCAGTGCTGCCCCTGCGTGGCAAAATCCTGAACGTCGAGCGCGCGCGATTTGACCGTATGCTGGGCAGTCAGGAAATCGGCACGCTGATCACCGCGTTGGGAACCGGGATCGGGCGGGACGAGTTCGACATCTCCAAATTGCGGTATCACAAGGTCATCATCATGACCGACGCCGATGTCGATGGGGCCCATATCCGCACGCTGCTGCTGACATTTTTCTTTCGCCAGATGCCAGCGCTGATCGAGGGAGGGTTTCTCTATATCGCGCAACCTCCGCTGTACAAGGCCGCGCGCGGCAAGTCCGAGGTTTACCTGAAGGACCAGATCGCGCTTGAGGATTATCTGATCGAACAGGGGCTTGATGGCGCGGTTCTGGCGCTGGGCGACGGGACCAAGATCACCGGTGCCGATCTGGCACGTATCGTGCGCGAAGCGCGACGGGTGCGCGCGATCCTGAATGCGTTTCCGACGCACTATTCGCGGCACCTGCTGGAACAGGCCGCAATCGTCGGGGCACTGGTGCCGGGGCGCGTGGACGCGCATGCTCAGGAAACCGCCGATGCCGTCGCGGCGCGGCTCGATCAGGTGTCCCCGGAATTTGAACGCGGCTGGCAGGGGCGGCCCACACAGGATGCCGGCTTGCGGTTCTCGCGCGTGCTGCGCGGGGTGGACGAAGTGCAAAGCCTTGACGGCGGCTGCATCCGCTCGGGCGAGGCACGCAAGCTGGCCGGATTCACCGATAGTTTGCAAGAGGTGTACGGCGCGCCCGCGAAATTGCTGCGCAAAGACCGCGAAAACCTGATTCACGCGCCCTCGGACCTGTTGGGGCACATCCTTTCGGAGGGTGAAAAAGGGCAATCGCTGCAACGCTACAAAGGGCTGGGCGAGATGAACCCGGACCAGTTGTGGGAAACCACGCTCGACCCCGAGGCGCGAACGTTGTTGCAGGTCAAGATCGAGGATTTCGCCGACGCGGACGATTTGTTCACCAAGCTGATGGGTGACGTGGTGGAGCCGCGGCGCGAGTTTATCCAGACCAATGCGCTGAGTGTGGCGAATTTGGATTTTTAAGCCACTTCGCGGCGGGGCCTCCGGCGGGAGTATTGTTTCCAAAAAGAAACAGGATCACGCGCCGCGGCGCTGGATGAAGTCATGGACCATATCGACGATCACCGGTGCCAGCAGCGGGGTGATGATGTGGCCCATGCCCTCGACGATCCGCAGTTCGGCATCCGGGATCAGCGCTGCGATGTCGCGGCCCTCGGCGGGTGGTATCAGCGTATCATCGGCACCGTGAATCACGAGGCAGGGCAGATCGATGGACTTCAGATCCTCCCGTCGGTCCGGCGCGCTGATGGTCGCGAGCGCCTGACGGTTCACGCCTTCGGGATCGTGCGCGCGGTCCCAGTTGCGCCCGGCCTGTTCGCGAATTTCAGCCTCTGGCATCGGGTAGCCGGGGCTACCCCAATTCCGGAACTCTTCAACCAGCGCATCCTGTGCCTCGGTTCGTGTTTGCGCCCTGGCCAGAATCATGGGCAGGATCGCCGGGTTGCGCAGACCTGCCGAGGTCATCACGATGGTATCGCTTAGCAGGCGGTCCGCGTGATTTTTCGCCAGTATTTGCGCGATCAGACCCCCCATCGATATCCCCAGAACGTGGGTCGTCTCGATCTCCAGCGCATCCATCAGACCGATGACATCCTTCGCCATGTCGGACACGGAATATGCCGGGTCCGGAATATTACCGTCATTCACCATCGCGACGATCTGATCGGCGGCGCCGGGAACCCCTTCGGCGGGACAACGCTGCGAAAGCCCGGAATCGCGGTTGTCAAATATGATGGTGCGATAGCCCAGCGCGGCGAAGCCTTGCACGAACGCCTGTGGCCATTGCACGAGCTGGGTGCCAAGTCCCCGGATCAGGATCAAGGGGATGCCGTCCGGCGGGCCATGCGCCTCAACCTCCAACCAGATGCCGTTTGCCCTGATCTGCATTGCAACCTCTATCTTTCAAGCGCCGATTCGGCGGTGGCACGGTCAAGCAGGCCAAGCGCCACCAGCGCGTCGGCAAATCCCCGGGTCGACTGAAACAGATGCCCCTGCCAACCGCGCGCCTGTGCTGCGGCGATGTTCTCGTGCCGGTCGTCGACAAACAACAGCATTTCCGGCGCAATGCCACACGATTTTTCCACCCGCGCAAATATCTCGGCCTCGGGTTTGATCACGCCCAGTTCACCGGAAACAAAGGCGGCATCGAAATCATTCAGAAACGGGTATTCCCCGACCGCCAGCCGGAACGGTTCCTGCCCGATATTGCTGAGGATGAAGGTGGGCATTCCCGAGGCACGCAACGCAAGGTTCAGGGACACCGCGCCGGGTATCGCGGGTGCCGCAATTTCCAGCCAGCGATCATGCCACAGACGGATTTCGGTCTGAAAATCGGGGTGGGCATCAGCTTCGTCATAGACGGTTTTCCGGAATGCCGCCCCCCGGTCGATCCGGTCGTTCATGGCGTGCAGATCCGTCGCGGCGAACAGCGCGCGGCGCGCGGCGGGGGTGATGACGCGGTCATAAAACGACTCGGGCTGCCAACGGATCAGCACGTTGCCGATGTCGAATACCACCGCCTTTGGCCGGGTGGTCATCGCAGCGGTAACCGCGCGGAAACGCGGCGCTGCACCAGGGCCTCGCGCCAGAAAACGAACACCCCGGAACCCACAATCAGCGCGATGCCGATCCAGGCAATGCCATCGGGAAGCGTGCCGAAAACCGCAACGCCCCAGAAGATCGCCAGCAGCATTGCGACATATTCAAACGGTGCGATCAGCGCTGCCTCGCCCAGACGATAGGCTTGCGAGATGAAATAGCCGCCGCCGGTACTGGCGGCCCCGATCAGCAGGAATATCACGTAGTCGTCGGTCCCGGGCCAGCTCCAGGCGCGAAACATGAAATCGAGCGACGGGTCATCCCACCCCGCGAACCGTCCGTTGCCCAGCGCCAGCCCGATCGCAGCACTTACCAGAATGAACGTCAGTTGAATGTAGAATATCATGGTGATCGCCCGCTCGGTCCCACCGATTTTGCGCGTCAGGATATGGATCAATGCATAAGCACATGCCGCGATCAGCGGCAACAGCGCCGCGACCTGAAAACTTCCCTGCCCGGGACGCAACATCACCAGAACGCCCAGCATTCCCACGCCCACCGCCAGCCAGCGGCGCGGGCCAACGGTCTCGCCCAGAAAAAATACGGACAGCGCGGTGATGATCAACGGCGCGACGAAAAACACCGCCACCGCATCGGCCAGCGGCATCGCGGCAAGGCCCAGAAAGAAGGTCATATTCGCGACGACGACGCAAAACCCTCTGAGCAGATGAATCGGCAATCTTTTGGTTTTCAAAACCGCAAGCCCACCCTGAAACGGCAGGATAAACACCAGCAGCAGCGTCATTCCGACGAGCGAACGCACCAAAACCACCTGATGCAACGCATAATCACCGCTGAGAAACTTGATCGCCATGTCGTTGAACGAAAAAAAGAACGAGGCCGCAACCGCCGACAATATCGCGACGGTACTGTTCTGGCTGGCGGAGGACGTGGCCATCTGCGGCTCCTGAATTCAGAAGTTCAGCACAACAGGTTGCTGCCGGGTCTGTCTGTCCGGATTGCGACAACGCGCGTGTCGCGGTGCGCCCGCTCCGCCGCAGGTTTTCTCGCACCGCATTCCTGCTTTCGCGTCGGATGCTGAAAGATCTGCCAAACAGAACCAATGATCCGGTTTACCGGTTTATTGGATGTCGGCGCAACATGTTGGTTTCCTGCCGAAAAACTGGCGGAATTTCGCGTGGCGCATTCCGGAAACCGACCGGTTTCGGCCTTTCCGAGACGGCCTGCGGCCCGGTCCGGGTATCGCGCCGTAACCGTAGCAGCAACCCATCAGACCAATTTCAATCGCCGGTTCGTTTTGCATGGGCCCGGACAAAATCGGAAAACTTGGCCACCCACGGATTTCCGGCGCTATAGCGCAGAGGGCAAAATCGCGCGAGCAGGTTGCGAACAACAATCCCATCCCGGTCGCCGTCAATGCCGGTGCGCCGCGTCGCTCCGTATCCGAATGCCGTACCGCGCGCGACATTCGCGGGCCACGCATCGTGGAATTCGTGCCCCGGCGTGTGCCCGCCGGTGCCGGGCAAGAAAACCCGGTATCCCGCACCGGCCAACGCCAGCCGGAACCGTGGAACTTGCAGGCGTTTTCCGGTATGGGACAACCAGTCGAACTCGACCCGTGGTAACGGATTGGGCAGGGGCGCGTCAAAGATGGACGTTCTACCGAAATATCTGGATATCCGGGCACCGGATCGACCCGGCCACCCCCCGGCGGCCATCATCATCGGGTTGGCCGAGACCCTGCACAAAATGCTGGAATGGCATTCCCGGCGCAAGGAAACCCACCATTGAACGGGCCTGCGACCGCACGGGGGCTTGTGAAAGTGGCTTGGCACTTGCAACCCGGCCCAAAACCCGGAACAAAACACCCACGGCCCCGTAGCTCAGCCGGATAGAGCGGCCGCCTCCTAAGCGGCAGGTCAGAGGTTCGAATCCTCTCGGGGTCGCCATTCAATACCCCACCACCGGGTCGATCGGGTTCAGCAGCGGTTTGTCGCTCAGATACAGTGACAGGTTCCGGAAAAACAGGCCCAGCGTCAGGGGAATATAGGCATCGCCGTCGTCGGCGGAGACATGAGGCGTGAGGATCAGGTTGCGGGTGTTCCACAGCCGGGATTCCGGGGCAACCGGTTCCGGGTCGAACACATCGAGGATGGCACCGGCCAGCGTGCCCGCGTCCAGCTTGTCGCACAATGCGTCGTAATCCATCACCGCCTCGCGGCCGATATTGATGATGCCTGCGGCCGGTTTCATCAGGTCCAGCCGGCGACGATCCATCAGGCCACGCGTTTGAGGTGTATCCGGGGTTGCGATCAGCAAATAGTCGGCCAGCGGCAGCACCTGATCGAGCGCCGATGTCGTGACCGTTCGTCCGCACCCTTGGACCGCACGACCGGTGCGGTTGACCCCGATCACTTCGACCCCCAGCGGGGCCAGCATTCCGGCCGCCGCGCCGCCCAGCGAACCGGTGCCAAGAATGACCACCGTTTTCCCGGCAATCGGCGAGGCATAGAGCGAATCGTAAACCGCATTTCGTTGGTTGGTGACGATGGCCGGCATGTGCGAATGCAGCATCAGGATCGCCATCAGGCCGAACTCGCCCGCCTTGGCGGCGTGGACGCCCTTGTTGTTGGTCAGGGTCACGCCCTCTGGCAGCCAGTCGAGCGGCAGCATGTGTTCGATTCCGGCGCCGATGCAGTGAATCCATCTGAGCCTAGGGGCAACCCGCGCCAGATCGCGCGTCGGCATGTCCCAGGTCAGCAGCACCTCGGCCTCGGCCATCGAGGTTGCCCAATTGTCGGTGTCCCAGTCGATGAACGGTTCCAGCCCGGCCTTTACGCCACCGAATTCCGCCAGCGCGGCATCGAAGCGTTCGCGCGTGATCGTGAACACCGCCTCGCCCTCTGGCGTGTTGGGGAACGAGCCTTCGGCCCAGCGGTTGTTCTTGACGTGGATTTTCAGGGCCATGGGATTGCTTTCTTGTCAGGTTGCGCCCTGCGCCTCGATTTCCTTCATCTGCGCGATGATCGCCGCGTCGCGGGCATCGTCGTCCAGCGATTCGAGCGCGAATTGCGCGTCCATCACCTGCATGCCGATGGCCATCAGCGTCGCCGCATCATCGCGGCCCGGCACCGGTGGCATCTTCAGGATCGTGTCCTGCCCATAGGTACGCACCGACATGCCGGCGGGATGCGCCGGCTGCGGCGGTTCGATTCCGTCGGCTAGGTCGCGGATGGCCTTGCGGATACGACGACGATAAAGCGAAATGCCGCGATCCGTCGGCATCAGGTTCTCGCCCTTGTGGGTGGATATCGGCCCCATCCCCTCGACCGCTTCGCTGTCGGCGGGATAACGCTGGCGCTCTTCCGGCGGGCGGTCCATCACCTCGCCCTGTTCGATCTGCTCGTGCCCTTCACGGGTGTTGTATTCATGAGGGTCCCAGCGGTCGCCAAAATTGGCCCAGGCATAGGCGATGGTGTTTTCGTCATCCACCGGAACCACCCACCGCGTGAAACAGGAACGCCCGAAATAGCGCGGCTCCGTGCCGTCGGCGGCAAATGCGGCACCGGCCTGGGTGAAATTCGGTAGGATCAGTTCGTTCAGCCGCAGCCAGGCATTGTCGTCAACCCGGCGGGTCGAGGTGCCAAGGAAATGGTTTTCATTGCGCTCGTAGAATTTGAGCTGACCGGCCGCTTTCATGCCCTCGGAAAACTGCGGGTGGCTGTTCTGGCTGTGCAGGAACGTCGTGTGCGTCGGATCCAGAATGGCGTCCTGCACCTGAATCCAGTTGCAGCCATAGGGTGCCCGGTAAGGGGCGCTGGTCATGCCGGGGTGTTCGAACGCATCGTAGATCGGGAATTCAGGCATTTTGTCCGGCGGGCCAAGATAGGCGAAAATCAGACCCCGGTATTCGATCACCGGATAAGCGCCAAGCCGCGTTCGTTCGCGTACCAGGGTCACCGCGTTCGCAGAACGGTCCTCGGCCGGGGTCTCCAAGATCTCGCCGTCCGGCGCAAACAGCCAGCCGTGATAGCAGCAGCGGATGCCGCGTTCTTCGCATTTGCCGTATTCAAGCGAGGCCCGCCGGTGCGGACAATGCTTGTGAACCAGCCCGAATTTCGCGCCACCGCCATGGCGGAACAGCACCAGTTCCTCGCCCAGCACCTTGATCAGTTTCGGCAGGTCGCCAAGATCGTCGGTGATCAGGACCGGGTGCCAGAACCGGCGCAGATATTCTCCGCAGGGCGTGCCGCGCCCGACCCGTGCGAGTTCCGCGTCGATTTCCGATGGATCGGCCTGTCCATAGCCGCTGAAATTTCCGCTCGGGCCGGGGGAAACGGGGTTCGCATCTGACATGAGGCACTCGCACAATGGCATTGCTGTTTCGACAGGTTCGCATGTGAAACTTTGTGGTTTCGTAAGTCAACCATTATTCAATTACGGTATTCGCAAGAAAATTGTTGCATTGGTTCGGAAACCGAATAGTGTCACCTCGTTTTGGGGGGTCGATATGCGCGGGCTTAAGGAAAGGCAAACGTTGGAAGTGGTTGCGGGTTCGCGCAAACCCGGAACGAGGTCGCCTGACAACCAGCTAAACCGCGCAATCATATCGTTTCTGCAAAAAGACGGGCGGATGCCGTTCGCCGAGATTTCGCAGCTACTCGGCGTTTCCGAAGGCACGATCCGCAACCGCGTGGCCAGCATGAAAAAAGCGGGATTGCTGCAAATCGTGGCCATCACCGATCCGGCGCTGAACGAATACCGTACCGACGCAATGCTGTGCCTGAAGGTCGCGCCGGGTGCGACGCCCCAAGCCGTCGCCGGGCGACTGGCCGGGTTTGACGAGGTGGTCTATATCCTGTGGGTCAGCGGAAGGTTCGATCTGCTGGTCGAGGTCGTCTCCGACGATCCGGCGCAGTTTCTGGAATTTCTAGACCGGAACATTCACGGCCAGACCGATATCGCGACGACCGAAACGATGACCGGCCTGCGGAATTTCAAGAACCAGTTCTTGCTGAAACGGGTCTGGAGCGACGGCGATGACTGATGTTGTGCGCGATGTGGTGACGGCGTTTCAAGCACCCGGAAAACCGGTGCAGGGCCTGCCCGCCGACGCCTATGTCAACGACGATTTCTGGCAACGTGAATGCAACACGGTGCTGGAGCGCAACTGGATTTGCGTCGGGTTTCGGCACGAATTCCAACAACCGGGCGATGTCCGGCCCGTCGAAATTGGCGGAAAGCCGATATTGCTGGTCCTGAACGCGAAGGGTGAAATCGGCGGGTTTCACAATGCCTGCCGCCACCGGTGCCTGAAACTGGTGGACGCGCCGGGCAATGCGGGCAAGCTCATCCGCTGCCCGTATCACGCCTGGGCCTACGATCTGGACGGCGCCTTGCGCGCGTCGCCGCATTTCGGCGGGACCGACAACCACCGGCCCGATGGATTTGACCCGGCACAGAACGGCCTCGTGCCGGTTCGCGTTCACGTCTGGCACGACTGGATCTTCGTCAATCCGGATGGCAAGGCGGACCCGTTTGAAACCTATGCTGCCGCGCTGATCTGGTGGTTGAGCGACCTTGAACTGGGCCGGGCGCAGGTCCTTGGCGTGCTCGACTTTGGCGAGATCAAGGGCAACTGGAAACTGGTGATGGAGAATTTCATCGAACCGTATCACGTGCAGTTCGTCCACGCGACCACGACCGATCATCCCCTGAATAAGCACTATACCGTTGTCGATGGTCGCTGCCTTGGCAGTGCGATCGATCTGGATGAAGACGGCGGCAGCGGGGCAACGCTGGCGGTTTCCTCGCGGTTCCTGACGCTGTTTCCGAACTTCATCATCGGGCGGTATTTCCCCGACCAGCTTGGGGTTTACCTGAACGTGCCGTTGGGGCCGGGGCGGACGGCGCAGAAACGCGCGCTCTACTCCACCGAGGGGCAGGAATTTGATGCGGAACAGATCGAGGCGCTCAAGACGCTTTGGTGGAATGTCCACAAGGAAGACCACGAAATGATCGAGCGGCTGCAAAAGGGCCGGGCGTCGCCCGTGGCGGCAAAAGGCGGCGTGCTGTCCCCGGTCTGGGAAGACAGCGTGCGCGCATTTCAGGAACTGGTGGTCGAGAACCTGCAACCCGAAGAGGCAATATGACAGACAACAACCCGGGCGAATTCCGGCTGGCCCATACCATGATGCGGGTGCTGGACATGGACAAATCACTGGAATTCTATTGCGGCATTCTGGGAATGCGGGTCTTGCGTCGCACCGATTATCCGGGTGGCAAATTCACCAATACCTTCATCGGTTACGGGCCGGAAGCCGAGTTTCCGGCGCTGGAACTGACCGCGAACTGGGACCAGAGCCAGCCTTACGACAAGGGCAACGGCTGGGGCCATATCTGCATCGAAACCAAGGACGTCTACGCCGCCTGCGAGGCGCTGGCAGACAAGGGCGTGAACATCACCCGCCCGCCGGGACCAATGAAAAACGGGACGCGGGTCATTGCGTTTTGCGAAGACCCGGACGGCTACAAGGTCGAACTGAACGAATCCATCCTGAAAATGGAGACCTGAGTCCAGATGCCCGTCGACCACAGCCACGAAATCGCCGTTCAACGCCCGTTCGCCGACGCGAATCAGCTCTTCACGCCCAAGGGCAAAGAAGCGTGGGTGCCGGCTTGGGCACCGGCATCGAAGAATCTGAAAAGAATTACCCAATCCTCAACATGCAAACCTGAAGGAACACCAACATGGGCGACAAGCCACAACTGATGAAATGGGATCTGGTCGAAGACCGCTACAACACAATCGGCGAAGGCGACGGCGACACCTATATCAAACCGATGGTCACCAGCGCGTTTTCCAAAACCATGTGCGGCGGCATCAACGTCTTGAAGAACATAAAGGTGCCATGGGATCTGACCTGCGACGAAATCATCTATGTGCTGGAAGGCATGTTCCGGCTGGTCTGCGACGGCGAAGAATACATCTGCAACCGGGGCGATGTGCTGTTCATCCCCAAGGACAACCACATTTCCTATGAGGCTGACGAGCGCTGCGTCATCTTTTACGCCGCCTATCCGCATAACTGGAAACAACTGGCGGGCCTGACCCACGTGCCGGGCATCGATCCCGATGACTTTGTACCGGGCTGAGGTGCATGTGACATCGGGTTTAGGGAGAACGAAATGACCGACTTCGATAAGAAAATATATTACGAGACCTTTCAGGAAGCGGTCGAGCGCAACCGACCCCGCATTCCCGCCCTGCGCAAGCAGCTTGAAGAGGCGGGCGTCAAATATGTGCTGTCGACCTGGATCGACCTCCATGGCATTCCCAAGACCAAACCGGTCCCGATCAGCGATCTGGAGCCGCTATGCCTGGGAAAAGGCCCGCAATTCGCGGTGCATTCGATTTCCTATGTCCCCGAACTCAGCCCGGCGGACAGTGATCAGGTGATGGTGCCGGATCTGGATGCGGTCTATATCTGCCCGTGGGATACCTCGATGGCGGTGATATTCGCCGATCTTTTCTGGGAAGACGCACCTTACAACGTGTGCCCGCGACAGGCGCTGAAACGTGCGATCCACGAGGCGCAATCCGACGGCTATGTCGGCTATGCCGGGGTCGAGCCGGAATTCATCGTCATGCAATACAACGACGCGGGTCAGCCGATAAAGGCGTTCGACGACGACCCCGAAAACGGCTTGCGCCCGCGCCGCCAGGCCTTTGGCTATGACGTCGAATACTCGATCGATTCCATGCCGTTTCTCAAAGACATGATCGACATTCTGGAAGAACTCGGCTGGAACCTGCACGATGTCGTCGCTGAGGGTGCCTATTCGCAATTCGAGCTCGATTTCCACTATACCAACATGCTGGAAATGGCGGATCGGCTGGTATTCCTGCGCATCGTTCTGAAAGAGGTTGCCAAGGAACACGGCATGTTCGTGACCTTCATGCCGAAACCCACCGTCGGGGACTGGCGTTCGGGCGCGCATATCAACATGTCGATGCAACACAACAGCCGCCCCGGTGAAAACGTGTTTCACGACGACAGCGAAAGCGGCTGGTCCGATGAAAGCCGCTGGGCGGTCGGTGGCTTGATGCAACACGCCGAGGCGTTGACGGCGATCACTTGCCCGACCGTGAATTCCTATAACGGGCTGGTGCCGCGGGTCGGGGGATTTGAAGGTGGCACCGTGACATGGGCACCGACCAACATCACCTATGGGTTCAACAACCGCTCGGCCCAGTTCCGCCTGCCGCAAAGCCGGTACTGCATCGAAAACCGCGCCGCCGACATGACCATGAACGTCTATCTGGCGATGGCGATGACCCTTGGCGCGGCGCTTGCAGGGATTCGCGACAAGGTCGAGCCGGGCAAACCGACCGATTTCGACCTTTACGCAATGACCGAGACCCAGTTGGAAGCCGCGAATATCCGCCGCCTGCCCCGCACCCTGTTCAACGCGATCGAGGCCTTGCGCAAGGACGATCTGGCGGGGCACGTCATGGGCGACGTGATGCGGAAATCCTATCTCGAATACAAGAACGACGAATGGGAGCGGTATCATCAGGCGGTGACTGACTGGGAGGTTCAGGAGTACCTGCGGCTCTACTAACGCCTGATCGGGAAACCGGCACCGCGCGGAAAATGTAAAATCACCGCGATTCCGTTGATTTCGGAAATGGCGATTTCTTGTGCGTCGGGTTATAGCTGCATCATGATTAGCCTATTATGATCATCTGGTTATGATGTTTTCCGAAAGTGACTAAAATATTTTAGTGATTCTAAATCAAGGGCACGAAAGCCGCCGCGATCCTTCGATTTGAGATGTGCTCGCGGTTTTTCAGGAACCTGCTAGAGTTTGTGAATGGACGGCGTTGAAATCTTTGATCTGGGGGATCTGGAGCTGCAGACCGGGGCGACCCTGAAAGGCGCCCGGCTGGTCTACAAGACCTACGGCAAGATCAATCCGGCGGGCGACAACGTGGTGCTGCTACCCACATTTTACACCGGCACCCACCAACGCAACGAGGGTTTTTTCGGCAAGGGCCGCGCCATGGACCCCGCGCGGCATTTCATCGTCTCGGTCAACCTCTTTGGCAACGGGCTTTCCACCTCGCCCAGCCACGGGCTTGGCGGGAATTTCCCCGATGTCACCCTTTGGGACAACATTGCCGCCCAGCACCGGCTGCTGAAGGATCACCTGAACATAACGCGAATCGCTTTGGTCGCCGGCTGGTCCATGGCCGGATGTCAGGCCTTTCAATGGGCCGCGCAATATCCCGATATGGTGCGGGCGATCCTGCCGTTCTGCGCCTCGGCCCGCTGTTCGCCGCATAATTACGTGTTTCTCGAAGGCGTAAAGGCGGCGCTGGTCGCGGACCCGGTTTACAATGACGGACATTATAGCGCCCAACCCAAAGCCGGCCTGGCCGCCTTTGGCCGGGTCTATGCCGGCTGGGCCTTTTCCCAGACCTTTTATCGCGACGGGCTGTTTCGTGAACTCGGTTACGCCAGCCCCGACGCGCTGCTGGATGACTGGGCCGGGGATCACGCGGAAAACTGGGATGCCAACAATCTGCTGGCGAAACTGAAGACCTGGCAGACCACCGACATCAGCGACAACGCGCTTTATGGCGGTGATTTTTCCAAGGCGCTTGCTGCGATTACGGCGAAGGCCATCGTGATGCCGTGCAGCGACGACCTCTATTTTCCGCCCATAGACAGCGCCGCCGAGGTTGCATTGATGCCCAACGCCCAGCTTCGCACCTTTACCTCGCCCTGGGGACATTGCGTCGCCAATCCCGGCAATTCCGCCGCGTTCGAGACGCATCTGGATACGGCATTACGCGAATTGCTGGCATGATGGCAGATGCGAACCAGCGGGATTTCACCGGCCCGGAACTTTGCCGTATGGCGGCGCACGAGGTGGTCGCGCTGCTGAAAAGGCGCGAGATCAGCCCCGAAGAATTGCTTGGCGCCGCCTTCACGCGGATCGAGGCGGTCGAGCCCGCCATCAACGCGATGCCGACGACCTGTCGCGACCGCGCCGAAAACGCGGCCCGCGATCCGGACATCGCGCAAAAGGACCATCCCGGTTGGCTGGGCGGGCTGCCGCTGGGCATCAAGGATCTGGACCGGGTCAAAGGGGTGCGCACGACCTTTGGCACGCTTGGGCTGGCCGATCATGTCCCCGATTTCAGCGAGCATTTCGTCGACCGGCTGGAATCGCGCGGCGGTATCGTCGCCGGCAAAACCAATACGCCGGAAATGGGGGCGGGCGGCAACACGTTCAACGGGGTGTTCGGCGCGACCCGCAATCCGTGGGATACCCGGATGAACGCCGCCGGTTCAAGCGGCGGTGCTGCCGCTTCGTTGGCGACGGGGGAAACCTGGCTCAGCAGCGGCTCGGACCACGGCGGGTCCCTTCGAACGCCCGCCGCCTATTGCGGTGTCGTCGGCCTGCGGCCAACGCCCGGACGGGTTGCGGCAACGCTTGTGGCGGGCAGCAGCGCCGGGTTCGTGACCGAGGGCGTGCCCGGGCCGATGGCGCGCAGCGTGCGCGACTGCGCGCTGTTTCTCGACGCGATGTCGGGGTTCGAGCCGCGCGTCCCCCTATCCTTTCCCGCCCCTGATATCGCATTTCAAGAATCGGTCAGACGCGCCGACGGCAAGGTCCGGATCCTTTACGCCCCCGATCTGAATGGCCTGTGTCCGGTCGAGCGCGAAATCGCCGAAACGCTGGAACGGGCGTTGGGCGCGGCCGCCAGATCCGGCGCGAAGGTCGAACAGGGCTGCCCCGACCTGACCGCTCTGGAACGCACCTATTTCACGATTCGCGCCGTCGGTTTCCTGGCCTCATATTCGCAAATGCCTGTCGAAATCACGCGGCATTTCAAACCGACGATCCGCGAAAATCTGGCATTCGCCCAAACCGTGACGCCTCAGGATATCGCCAGCGCGAATATCGCGCGCACGACGCTGTTTCTGAACATGCAGTCCTGTTTGCGGGATTTTGACGTTCTGGCCTGCCCGACGGTCGGCTGCATGCCCCGGCCCGTCGAACTGGAATGGGTTGATCAGATCAATGGCAGGAAATTCGTGAATTACATGGACTGGCTGCGGTTTGCCTTTTTGGCGACGACGACCGGATTGCCAGCGATCTCGATCCCGGTGGGGTTTGCGAACGGCATGCCCGTCGGCCTGCAACTGATCGGCCCGCCACGCGGCGAGGCCGTCCTGCTTGCCGCGGCACGCAGTGTCGAAATGGCGGTTGGCGGGCCATTGGGGCCGATCGATCCGAACATCACGCATGTCGCAAGGAACGGCACCTGAATCCGCAAGCACTACGGCCTGCACCGAACGGCACCTGTTGGGCACGCGAATAATCATACCTACGGACCCAAGGACCGATCTTTCTCTGATGAACGATTCTACTTTCCCAGAGGACCTTGTCGCTTACGGCTCGCAGAGCCGCGTATCGACGGCCCGGCGGTGCGCGCCCGTCAACGACCCAGCATTGCCATGGCTTCGTGCGCCTTCAGCGCCGGCTGGCAGGTCGCGCCATAGGTTTCCGGTGCGGTTGCAAGGTCCGGGAACAACGCAAAAAGCTCATTTCTTGCCGCCGGCTCGACCCCGCGCAGCGCCGTAGCACCGGGATAGAAGCTTTCGGTTTCGATGCCGTTCGACCAGACGGTCTGGTGGTCGTCGAACATGAAGTGGCAATAGGTGACGTGATCGCAGGAATGGTCGCGCACGATGTCCCGGTCGTTCACCAGATGCGCCGCCGCTACCAGAACCTCGGCCGCACCGAACATCAGTTCGGCGCGCCAATCCGATAGCAGCACGCGATGCTGGGGCGAAACGACCAGATCGGCGTCGGGCATATTGTTCCCCAGCGCGTTCCGGCAAATGCGGATCGGGCGAAAGTCGCCGTTCGCCGCCATTTCGGGCTGCCCGATATGGCGCTGGGATACCCAACGCAGCGGATGATATTCTGCGTCGCCACACAGAACCATGTCGCCGATCTCAAGCGATTCGACCGGAACCCTGCCATTGTCGGTTTCGATCATCATGCCCTGGGCAAAGCAGGCAATGGTGATTTTCGCGATGCCGGTGTTGTTCGTGCTTTCGACATCGATGTCGAAATCGTGCTCTTTGTCGTCTGAACCGATATAACGGATCGTGTAGACATTCCCGGTCTGGCTCCAACTCAGGCCGCCGGAAACAAAAAAGGTATCGCCGGAATCGAGGCTGTTTGAGGTCAGGGTGAAATCGTCATCGAAATTCGACAGATCGATGTGAAATTCATCGTTTCCGCCGGGCCCTTCTCCGATCTGGGTCGGCGTGCCCTTGCCGAAATGTCCCAGTTGCACAAAGCTGATATTCCCGCCATCGGTCAGCGTGACATATTGGGTATCATCTTCGTTGTAGACAAAATCGCTGCCATTCAAATTACCGTTGGTCAGCGGAATGGTAATCGTTTCGGTGGACACTAAAACACTCCAGCTACTCGTGCGCCACCCAGCCGAAATACACGTCCTTTGTTATGGAAAATTTTGTGGAAACTAAGGCAAAATTGCGGGAGTTTGTGTCGGAGTCAGGGATTTTCCCGCGCGGATTGCAAAATGTTCGCAACCACGAGTGCCGAAATCACATTGTCAAAATCGTCCTGCAAGCCGGAATCAGTGGCCGCAAGGCGATATCCGCGCAACAGTGCCGCCGCGACGGATTGCAATTCTTCCGGGCAGCGCAGAAACAGCGCGCGCGCGCTGGTCAGCAGGTCCCAACCCTCGGGTTTCATCCGGCAATCCGCGAAATCGACGGCAAACAGCCGCTTTTCCGGGGTCAAGATGAAATTGCCCAGCGCGTTGTCGTTATGCGAAAACACCAGACGGCCAACCGGAACATTCGCCAGAACCGAAGCATGCCGCTCCAGGATCGCGGCATTCAGCCCGGATTCGTAGTTCATCAGATAGGACGCCCAGGTTTCATCGCTGGTTTCGCTGGGAACGGACCCGGCCAATGAACCGAACCACTGGCCCAGATGCTCGGCGGTCAGCATGGCGTTCTGTGCGTTGACGGACTGGCCAATCGAAACACCATCGATGAACTGCGTCACCATCAGTTGCCGCCCCTCGGCGACAAACAAAAGGCGCGGCACCTGCGCACCGTTCAAGAGTTCCAGCGCCTGTCTTTCGCGGGCAAAGGCGTCGTGCCCGGCGGTTCCGGGATGAAACAGTTTTGCAAACGCCGTCCTGGTTCCGATCGTCAGTTTCAGCGCGGTCGATGTTTCCGACGCCTTCAGGATCTCTGCGTCCAGTGATTCCCGCCCATGATCGGGGTCGATGACCCCGGCAATCGCATCGCCCAGTTCGCCAAGGATTTCTTTGATTTGTGCCTGTTTCATACCCTGCTCAGATCATCTTGATCACGTCTTTGTCGATCGACAACATATACCCTTTGCGGCTGATCGTCTTGATCAACAACTCTGAAACGATCTGGTTGCCCAGATGATCGCGCAGGCGTTTGATTCGCGTCGCACCGGCGGCCTCTTCGCAATCGGTCTTGTCCTTGCCGGTGATCATCGCCTCCAGTTCGACGCCCGAGATGAATTCGTCGTCCATCCGCGCCTCGCACAGGACCGCCAGCGCCTCGAACGCGGCTTCGGTCAGGGTGAATTCCATGTTGTTGATATAGACCACCAGTTCTTCACGGCTGACGATCAGGCTGTTGATCTGGATGCCTGCGCGTTCCACCTCGCTCATCCGGCGGTTCATGCCGGCGATGTTGATCAGGAACACGAGCGCCGCAATCAGGATCGCGGTCGAAAAAACCAGCAGCACGAAGATCACGAATCGATAGCTGGCAAGCGTGTCGGAAAACGCGGTGCCCGATTGCGCGAGAATCTCCAGCAGCTTGATTTCCGCGTTGCCGGTAAGGTCATCGTTTTCGACAAAAATCCGTTCGACCTGATTGTTGAACGAGTTGGCGTCGGGCAGGTTGTAAAACAGAACCACCGCCGCGATCACCAGAATTCCGATGATCGCGCCGATGCCGATATAAACGTTCGAGGAACCTCGCCGCAGGATGCGGAAGTTAGAATTTGAGGTAGAAAGCTCCTGCACTGCCCTGCCTTTGCGCCAGCCCACCGGGTCCGAATTCAGACATAACATTAAGCAGGGTCCAACCGCCAACACTAATCCGCCGCTTTACATTCTTGCGGATTTTCTTTGGCTTGCCGCACAGCCCGTCCGGTAGCTTCATCACCCCGTAATGAAGCTGCAGCGGAGAGGTTTTCTTGGCCTTGTAATCGACGAAGCAGGCGGCCTGGGCCGGTTGGCCAAGCGCAAGCCCCGTCGTCAGGGCACATATGATCAGCGTGGTTTTCATCATGATCCGAACATTGGGGGCAACGGGCGTGTTATTCAATATCAGTTTGGCCTCCGGGTGGGTAATTCGGGATGTTATCGGATAACACCGCCGCGATATTGCCTAACTTGGCGGCATCACCCCAATGTTGGTTCATCGGCTGCATGGGGGGCTGCTCAGCACTTACGGCCAAACAACATCCACGGCGCGATCCGCGTCAACAAGATCGCAGGAAAAGGAAGATCGTCATGAAAACCAAGCTGATAACACTCGTCGCCGCCGCTGCCATGGCCGTGACCGGTTTCGCCTCCACACCCGCGCAAGCCGGACAAAACGATGACTTTGTACGCTTTCTGGTCGGGGTCGCCGTTCTGGGCGCCATCGCCAACTCGGCCAACCAGAATTCCCGTGTCACGGTCTCCAGTGGCGGGTATGCGCATCAGCATAACCACCTGCCGCGCCAGTGTCTGCGCAAACGCTGGACCAACAACGGCTGGAAAAAATATTACGACCGTCAGTGCATGCATCAGCGCGGCTGGCATGTTCATGGTGGCCAATGGCACCGGCACTATTATTAAAATGCCTCGGGCTCTGTGACTGTCTTTTTCCCCGGTTCCTGAGCACCTGTCCGACAGTTTCAACCCGAAGCATTCTGGGCGGGGTGGATTTTCCACCCCGCCCGTTTTTTGAGACCTTCGCATACCACAGACATGCGCAAATCCGCGCCACGCCCGTTATACAATTGCCCGGCGGCACCATTGGGCCGCGCCTGCCTGCCCCTCGGCAGGGTGCCGCCCTACCCGCCATTTAACGATATCAGACAGAGGTCGCTTTTTGGCTTTCCAGCCGGGCCCCAATGCGCGATGAACCGGCACCATGCCGGACCTTTCCCACGAAACCGCCGCGCTGAAATCCGGCACCCACCGCATTGCCGGGATCGACGAAGTCGGCCGTGGACCGCTGGCCGGTCCGGTTCTGGCGGCGGCGGTGGTGCTGGACCCGGTGAATATTCCGCCGGGTCTGCGCGATTCCAAGAAACTGTCGCGGCACCGACGCGAGGTGCTGTTCGACGCGATATGTGCCAGCGCGGATTGGGCGGTGGCCCAGGCCGACGTGGGTGAAATCGACCGGATCAATATCCTGAACGCCTCGCTACTGGCCATGCGACGCGCGCTCGACGGCCTTGCGCGCGCCGCCGATCACGCGCTGATCGACGGCAACCGCCTGCCCGACGATTTACCGTGCCCGGCTACCGCGCTGATCGGAGGCGACGACCGCTGCCTTTCGATCGCAGCGGCTTCGATTGTCGCCAAGGTCAGCCGGGACCGGATCATGGCCGGTCTTGCGGCGGATTTTCCGGGCTACGGCTGGGAGCGGAACGCCGGATATGCCACCCGGGAACACCTGACAGCGCTGAAAAACCTTGGCGCGACCCCGCATCATAGAGTCTCGTTTCGTCCAGTCCACAACATCTTGTATTCAAGCAAACAAATAAGCCTTTGATTCAAAAAAGAAATTGACGCCGAATCGGCTTTGAATCATCTTGTGCCCAACAAAAAGCGCAAAGCGCATGGGGCAGAGATGGCAAAGAAGAAAACGAACGGCGGCGCGCGTGCGCTTCCGCTCAATCAGATCATTGACGGCGATTGTGTCGAGGTGATGAACGGGTTGCCCGAAAGTTCGGTCGATCTGATCTTTGCCGATCCGCCCTACAATTTGCAGCTCAAGGGCGATTTGCACCGGCCCGACAATTCCCGCGTCGATGCGGTCGACAATGCATGGGATCAGTTTGACAGCTTTGCGGCCTATGACCAGTTCACCCGCGATTGGCTGACCGCAGCGCGGCGGCTGCTGAAACCCGACGGCGCGATCTGGGTGATCGGGTCCTATCACAACATTTTCCGCGTCGGTACCGCGATGCAGAATGCGGGTCTGTGGATACTGAACGACGTGATCTGGCGCAAATCCAACCCGATGCCGAATTTCCGGGGAATGCGCCTGACCAATGCGCACGAAACCATGATCTGGGCCTCCAAATCCGAAGGCGCGAAATACACGTTCAACTACGAGGCACTGAAAACGCTGAACGACGGCATTCAGATGCGCAGCGACTGGGTGCTGCCGATCTGCAACGGCCATGAACGCCTGAAAAACGCCAATGGCGACAAGGCCCACCCAACGCAGAAACCCGAATCATTGCTGCATCGCGTGCTGGTCGGCACCACCAATCCCGGCGATGTGGTGCTGGATCCGTTCTTTGGCACCGGCACAACCGGTGCGGTGGCCAAGAAACTGGGGCGCGATTTCATCGGGATCGAACGCGAGGCCGCCTATCGCGAGGTGGCACAGCGGCGGATCGGCAATGCGCGGCAGCACGATCGTTCTTCGCTTACGGTGACGGCATCGAAACGCTCGGAACCCCGTGTGCCGTTCGGTCAGTTGGTCGAACGCGGAATGCTGATGCCGGGCGAGAAACTCTATGCGCTGAACGGGCGCGGGGCGGCCAAGGTCCGCGCCGATGGTTCGGTGATCAGCGATGACGTCAAGGGTTCGATCCACCAGGTCGGGGCCGCGCTGGAAGGCGCGCCATCGTGTAACGGCTGGACCTTCTGGGGCTTCAAACGCGACGGCAAGACCATTCCGATCGACCTGTTGCGCCAACAGATACGGGCGGAAATGGTGGACAAGGCGAACTGAACGACGAAACCATGTTTCGGGGCTGATTCACAAATCGATCGGGCCCGATTTCCGGTGGCAGCCGGGATTGCGCAATCCGTCAGGGTGCCCGCTGGGGCATCGGATTGGTCGCCTCCTTGTAGGGCTTCCAGTCCGTAATCTCGGGATAATACATCGCCCGCCATTTCCGCACGCGCGGATTCATGACCCGCCGCCATAGCGGTGGCATCATCGCCAGCGCCGTCATCCCGATATATCCGACCGGCAATTGCGGGGCTTCCTGCGGACCGATATGCTGCAACAACGGAAATCTGCGCGAAGGTTTGACGTGGTGATCGGAATGGCGTTGCAGGTTCGCCAACAACCAGCTTGTCACCATGTGGCTGTCATTCCAGGAATGGTGCGGTTTGACATGCTCGTAGGCGCCGTCGCCCAGATGTTTGCGCACAAGCCCGTAGTGTTCGACGTAATTGACCAGTTCCAGATACCAGACCGCGATCAGGGCCTGAAACACAAAAAACCCGATTCCCGCCCATCCGCCGACCATCGCCGCGATCAGCAGCATCGCCCCCGCCAGACCGGCATACCGGAAAAATGGGTTCGAATGATGCCACACACCCGCCCCCTTGCGGGCCAGCATCGCCCTTTCCGCCCGCCATGCCGAACGAAAACAGCCGATCAGGACGCGTGGAAAGAACCGGTGGAAACCCTCGTTGTAACGGGCGGTGACCGGATCGCGCGGGGTCCCCACGTAAAGATGATGCACCAGCAAATGCTCGCTGCGGAAATGCCCGTAAAGCGCCATCGCCATCAGCCCGTCGCCCAGATTGCGCTCCAGCCGGTTGGATTGGTGCATCAGCTCGTGCGCGTAAACGATACCGACCGCGCCGGTAATCATGCCAACGCCCAGCATCAGAATGAATCGCTCCAGCGTCGTGAAACCGCCGGAATTCGTTGCGGCGTAAAGGGCTGAAAACACGATCAGCATTTGCAAGGGCAGCCAGATCAGTGTGATCAGCCGATACCAGAACAGCCGGTCCGTCGGCGTATCCGGATCAGCATTGGCGGTATTGAACCCGCCGACGACATCCAGCACGGAATAGAGTCCCAGCGTCACCGCCGGAACGATCCACACGGCGGCCCCGCCGACAGCAATCGCCATCAGCACCAGCGGGACGAAAGCCAGCGAAATCCAGAACGGCAGGGCCTGGATCGGATCGGAAATTTCTTTGGTCTTTGGCACCGCCCGCCCGTCCTCGTCGGAATTTCGGTCAATCATAGACCCAGTTTCGTGTAAGCTCAAACACCCTGGCGATATTTCAGGGCCAATTCGTACGCCTTGCGCATCACGGTTGGAAGGTCGCTTGCGCGAAAGCTCCGGGCATCCGCGAAAAAACAACCCGTCGGCGCGGATATGGCGCCGACATTGGCAACCCGAACCTCAAGAAGCAGATGAAAATGCGTGAAAGTGTGGCGCACGAATTCATCGGGGCGATGCCAGTCGGCCTCCAACGGCGGGGCTAATTCGGGTGCATCGCTCCAGTCATTGCCGGGCAGGCCCAGCATTCCCCCAAGCAGGCCCTTGGGGGGTCGGCGTTCCAGCAATATCCGCCCGGACGCGTCAAATGCCGCATATGCCAGCCAACGTCGGGTCGGCTTGGCCCGGGCCCTGACCCGGCCCGGCAATTCCGGAGCGATTCCGAGCGATCGGGCGCGACAGTCTGCCCCCCACGGGCAGCCGCCACAATCCGGATTGCGCGGCGTGCAAATCGTCGCCCCAAGATCCATGACCGCCTGCGCGTAATCACCGGGTCGCCGGGCGGGCGTAAGGCCAGCAGCCAGCCCGTGCAGTTCGGGTTTGGACTTTGGCAGCGGGGTTCTGACCGCAAACAGACGAGATATCACCCTTTCGACATTGCCGTCCACGACGGTTTCCGGTTGACCGAAGGCAATGGCCGATATGGCGGCTGCG
>Ga0114932_10001526_pt1 | contig 26090 bp, 23 predicted proteins | sample 2SBtaG_2_FD_87286 | JGI IMG/M metagenome (GOLD analysis project Ga0114932, IMG submission 87286) | Deep subsurface microbial communities from Kolumbo volcano to uncover new lineages of life (NeLLi) - 2SBTROV12_ACTIVE470 metaG | ecosystem: Environmental > Aquatic > Marine > Volcanic ...
ACCAATATCTCCATAGAATCGTATAGCAGTTTGAGAAACGGGCAAAAGGCCATCTTTTGGTTTGCAACAGCTATACAAGAAGCAATATGTGTATGATAACAGCAATTAACATCTGAACGATCTATAAGTAACCCTCCATGCAAAGTAAAACCAGGGCGGTTGACATGTAGAGATTCATCTACATCTTTTCGTCTCATATCAACCTTTACTAAATTTGAAGCACACACCTCATTATATAATAACTCATGTGCCTTTATTAGAAAAAAATTTGGGTCGTTGGGCACTCTCATAGAAATATGATTGTAGATACTATCAGCCCACCTATATTCATGAGCTAAACGGTATGCAGCTGCCAAATCAACTCTCGCCTGCCATTCCTCTCTATCAACATTTTTTCTTATTGATGGAACATCACGGAGTTGAAAAACATTTTCTCTCATCGGCACCCCAACATCTAAAATTCTGAAAAAATGGAAGCTAATAATTCTGGTTTGATTCTAAAACACAAACTTTTTATTAAAGACGCAGTACTTTTCCAGGGTTCATAATATTCTCAGGGTCTAGTGCTTTTTTAAGAGAACGCATAAGACTAACCGCTTCGCCATGCTCAGCAATTAAAAAATCCATCTTACCAACCCCAATACCGTGTTCACCTGTACACGTTCCACCCATAGCTAAAGCTCTTTGTATTATTCGATCATTACAATCTTTAGCCCTCTTCATTTCTTCTTCATCATTAATATCTACAAGAAAAATACTATGAAAATTACCATCTCCAACATGACCAACTATTGGAGATTCAAAACCAGAAGCTAATGTATCTTGTTCCGTAGCCATAATACATTCAGCTAAACGTGAAATTGGAACACATACATCTGTTGATATACCTTGTTTACCAGGAAACTGGGCTATGCAGGCGTGGTACGCATCATGGCGTGCTTGCCAAAGTTTATTACGTTCTTCTGTAGAACTAGTCCACTGAAATGCAGAACCACCAAAATCATCTATTATAGACCTTACTGCTTGAGTTTGCTCTTCAACACTACTCTCGGTTCCATGAAACTCGTAAAAAAGCGTTGGTTTAGCCTCGTAATTATCAAGATTAGAGTAGTTTATAGTCCAGCTCATCATAAGAGAATCAAGAAGCTCAATACGAGCAACAGGAATACCGGATTGTATGGTCAATATCACGCTGTCAGCAGCATCTGCCGTAGATGGAAACTGACAAACAGCTGATGCTATTTTCTCAGGAATCCCATACAGTTTAAGCTGCACCTCTGTAATCACACCCAGAGTTCCTTCAGAACCAACGAATAATCTCGTCAAATCATAGCCTGCTGAAGATTTTTTAGCTCTTCCACCTGTTTTAATAATCCTTCCATCTGCTGTTACAACAGTTAGTCCTAAAACATTTTCCCTCATGGTACCATATCTTACTGCATTGGTTCCGCTGGCCCTTGTAGCGGCCATTCCGCCGATAGACGCATCAGCACCTGGATCAATTGGAAAGAAAAGGCCTGTGTCTCGTAAATACTCATTTACTTCTTTTCGAGTAACACCAGCTTGCACCCTACAATCCATGTCTTCCGGATTAACCTCTACTACAGAATTCATCTGCATAAGATCAATTGTAATGCCTCCATAGGGAGCCGTTACATGCCCTTCAAGTGAAGTACCTGTTCCAAATGGAACAATAGGAGTTTTATATTTAGAACAGATTTTTACTATTTCTGAAACTTCTTCTGTACTATGAGGAAAACAAACCGCATCCGGTGGATAAGGCGCAAAATAATCTTCTCCATGTCCATGATGTTCACGCACTGCAAGAGAAGTGGTTACACGATCACCCAATAATCCCATCAGTTCAATAACCACGGGTGTCTCAGTATTATCAAAGTCTGCAATAACTTTTGTCATAAACTTAAGCCTTTTACCCTATAGTCGAATTGTAATCATATGTACCTATTAGAAAGTTAAATTATTTTAGATAGCTAGCCAAGAGTAGGATCCAAAATTACTTTCCCAAGCCCCCCTCTGTCTGCCACTATTCGATGAGCCGTAGCAGCTTCACTAAGAGGCATAACTCTATCTATTAGAGTTTTAAAAGTTCTTTCCCCTGCAAGTTTTAGAGCTTTTTCTAACCCACCAGGCTGCTCTCTTGGTTCACCAATTATTTGAAGTTGAAAAAGGTAAAGTTTCCACAAGTCTAAAGAGACCTTTCCTCCTGCATGAGCTCCAGCTGTAACCATTTTAGCACCCCGACCCATACTATTAAAAGCGCCTATGAATAGTTCCGGATCACCGATATTCTCACATACCAATTTTACTCCCTGTCCCTCAGTGATGCGCAATACTTCTTCAGAAAGTTCTTGTTTCCTATAATTAATTGCGTAATCAGCACCTACCTCAAGTGCTGCCTCCACTCTATCATCAGCTCCAGCAGCACCTATAACATTTGCCCCATTCATTTTAGCCACTTGGACCGCTGCACTTCCTAAGCCACCAGCCGCACCCATAACTAGCACCCAATCGCCTTCGGTTATATTTCCAACGCCTTCCACTTGATTAATTGCCGTAGCTAGATGTCGGCCAATAACAGTTGCATCATGAAAGCCTAAATTATCTGGTATAGGATATACTACCGAGGCAGGTATTTTAACGTAGTCTGCATATCCACCCCAAACATTAACACCAAGAAAATCAACTCCACCTACACCGGGCAATTTTATAGCTGCTGGATCATCAGAGGGAACAAACAAACTTACATACACTCTTTCACCAATCTGGCGATCTGTAACATTATTCCCCACAGCTTCTATTACTCCTGATGGATCTACTCCCAGTACATGAGGTAAAGTCGGAGTTCGTGCATACTTATTAGCACGTACCTCTAGATCTAGAGTTCGATTAACAGACACTGCATGAACTTTAACTAAAACATCATTAGGCCCTACATTTGGAGTCTCTACTTCCTCATATTTAAGAACTTCTGGACCACCAAACTCATGTATAACCGCCGCCTTCATTATATTCTCCATTCAGTTATAGTAATGTAAAAATAATTTATTTCTCTGGAATCATGGGCAGTAATACATATGAGGGATAATTACTTCCAACGTGAATAGTAACATTATTATCAAAAACTTCAGCAGGCCTATTATCTGGATCATCGTGGAGAAACGGCCCTACTCCAGTAAAAGTATTCTTCATATTAGATAGTCCAGTATTTGGTTCGCCCGGATAAACATAATCACAACCTCTTATAGATAACCCGAACCGATATCCTTCTGGCAATACAATTCCAGTAGCATGTATCTCAATATCTAGTTCATAAACATCGCCTGGGATTAATTCTTGTATTTCATCATGAGTATGATAAGGCGCCCATTCTTCTGATTTATCAGGGTCAGTTTTCCTATGCGAGGCCCTCAACCAGCCTGAAGCAACAGGTGTATGAGGATCAAGTGCACCGCGAAAGGTTACTTCTTTAAAATCTGACTGAAATACCCTTAGTATTACAAATATATCCGCATCCTTAGTATCAGAGGAAACAAATAGTTTAGCGGCCATAGGCCCACATATCTCGGTTTCTTTTTCAACAGGACTAGATATAAAGGTTAGACCATCTCCCATAGCACTGTACGTAATATCTGCTGAGTTTGAGCTAGAACTACCAGAAAGAACTTGTCCCTCAGGTTCAAGATAAAATTTTGTCCAATCGGTTCTAGGCAAGGGCCAATCATCTTCATCACGTAAAACAAACTTCTCTCCAGGATGACGAACGTTCAAAGACACACGCGGTTGGCTTTCCCATATGGAGTCTTGACCCTTTAGATATTTATCAAAGAAACGCCACTGAATATCGTTTCCATAATCCGTATAATATAAGGACCAGTGTTCTAAACCATGAACTTCAAGATACTTTTCATGTGATGCTGAATGCATAAAGCCATTAAAATTACCTCTTGGATGTAATGGAGCACCTCCCCAATTACTACAACTAAGTATAGGCACCTCAATCTTTGAAAAATCAATAAAACGTTCAGCAAAAAATTCATCATCAAGTGGGTGCGCGCTAAGAGTAGCGTGTAAATCAAACCTATTATCTTTTAATTCCTCATCAGTGAGTGTTACTGGTCCTGCAGCTAATTCTCCGTTTGCTCGAGACTTATATCCACGGTCTCCATATCCATGCTGTATTTGCATAATTTGCATGTCATACCAATGCTTAGCGAACGTAGAATAAATTCCTCCATGATAAGCACCCTCTCTGTAGTAATCGGCTGAACCTTCCCAAGGACAAATAGCCGCTAAATGACTTGGTTGTTCAGCAGCTACCATCCATTGATTAATGGCGTAATATGAAATGCCGCTTAACCCTACTTTTCCGTTTGACCAACTCTGCACCCCTGCCCATTCTATACATTGGGCAAAGTCTAGTGTTTCTCGTCTTGCAAAAACCTCAAGATAGCCAGGAGAACGTCCAGCGCCACGAGAATCAACTCTTATAAGAATATAACCCCTTGGTACCCATTTCTCAGGATCAGCAACCTCCCATGCTTGGTGAATGTTTGTACTACCTAAAGGCACGTCTGGATGATTTTGACACATAAGATCCCAACAAGTTTTATATAATTCCTCAAAATGTAGATCTTTTCCGTATGGGCCATACGACATGATAACCGGATATTTTTCGTCATCGTCTGGTCTATAAACATTAGCTCGAAGCACTAATCCGTCATCCATCAAAATTGGAACGTCCCAATCAATGCGCATACCTTCACGAACTTCACTTCTAAACATGTTATCAGCGCCAGTTTTTATATCATCCATTTCCATCTCCCGTAATTAACCTTGATGTTTATGCACACCCTATTAAAAGCTACTCTTATATAGCTGGAAATACTTACTCACGATAGTATATGTAATAATATTAAATCAATCATGCCATATTAATCAGCCCTTATATCAGCTAAGTAAATTAAGAGATCTAATCAAAATACTACAAAACATTCTACTAAGAAAATAAACAGACATAACAGCACTAGAAAATGTAATACTATCTGGAAGAGTGTATACATAAAGCAATAACTCATGACACTTTTTATTATACAGCACTCATGTACTGAATCTGTTACGGCAGCTAATTTGGATGAAGAAAGTGGATTGTGATATGAATAACTTATTAACCTAATATATAACTAATTGGAGAATATAGATGTCAATTAAACACGTGGTACTGGTTGAATGGAAAGATAATGCCGATGAAGCAACCATTAATGATTTTTTTAATTCAGTATCAGACTTTGTTGGAAAAATTGATGGAGTACAAGAAGTGGAATGGGGCATCAATTTTACAGATCGTGCAGGTAATTTCTCCCACGCTGGCATTGTAACAATGGATAATAAAGAAACACTAGAAAAATATGGACCTCATCCACTACATCAAGCCGCTCTCAGTATAGCGTCACCAATACTACAGAATATTATGGTAGTAGATTTTGTTCCTAACTAAGATTTAATCCCAACCAAGCGGTTGAGCAAAACTTAATTCGTGGCCATCAGGGTCAACCAGGTGGAAATACCTCTCCCCCCACCTGGCATCCCGCGGTGGAAATTCTGGAACTAATCCCAGGGCTAAAACCCGATCATGCATTACATCAACATCTTCAACATAAATAATAACCCTTCCCCACCAATTAAGCGGAGCATCGTTAGAAAGATTAACTATGTTCAAAAAGCTCGATCCAATCTTAAAACTAGTGAGTTCTGCTTTATTTCCTCCATAAAGCATAAAAAATCCAAGGGACTCATAAAAGTTTATCGACCTCTTCATATTATTAGTGGCTAATGTAATAGCACTCAAAGATTTTATATTAGAGGAAATTATTTAATTAACTCCTATAGGCATATTTGTTTCTGATGATTTAATTATTGCTTCTAGAACCGTCACAACATGTATTATTTGACTATGCGGTATGGGATACGGTTCTCTTTCATCTATGGCAGCTGCAAATGCTTCAAGTTCTAGATTCAAAGCATCGCCCTCAATATTAAATTCACCAAAGTCAATGTTTTCAATTTCTCCTTCAAATGGAAGTACTTGCATTTGATTATATGAACGCGGACTAATAAATACAGATGATTGTGTGCCATGAATAGCAAAACGTAAATTTTGACGCGCAGCCACCATAACAGCAATATAACCAGTCATACCGTTATCAAATTTTAGAAGAACTGAGGTGGTGTCATCTATATTTGCCTCCACAACTCTATTAACACTTTGACAATAAACTGAAGAAATGGTCCCAAATAAGTCGACCATTCCATCAATTAAATGAATTCCCATTGGAGTCATGCCACCAGCGGGCCATTCACTTCGGTCGAATCGCCAATTATCGGAAGGTAGCATCATACCAGCTGGCACAGACTCAGTCGCTTCAACATGCAGAAGTGTTCCTAAATCGCCAGCTTTTAGACGCGTTCGTAATTCACCCATAACCGGATGAAAACGCCTATTATGGCCAACTACAATTTTAACACCAGCTTTATTAGCAGCATCTATAGAACGTTCAGCGTCTGCCCTATTCATAGTAAAAGGTTTTTCACTATATATATGTTTTCCAGCTTTAGCCGCTGCCACCATTTGATCCGCATGAACCGAATGAGGAGTGGCGAGTACTACGGCCTCTATATCCGCATCAGATAGCATAGCCTTAAAACTATCAAATAACTCTAGATTATTGTTGTTGGCGTATTCAGCAACTTTTTCAGGGTGACGAACCGCGCCAGAAGTAAAAATTATTGAATCACTAATTCCTTGTACAGAACTAACTAAGTTTTGGCCCCACCACCCTAGACCTACAATACCTGCTTTTATCATTACGCAATTACCCCACTTTAATGATACATAGTTGTATTTTATCCTAGCCCTTAGATAATTTAAAATATTATGCTCCACTATAAATCAATATTTTAAAAGCGTTATAAAATAATTTATTTAATTATTCACTTAGGAGATTACTGATGGCTTTAAATATCGGTGTGTGTGGATTGGGAATTATGGGAGGAGCATTTGCTAATAACCTGGCAAGAAATGGCTTTCATGTTACAGGTTACGACCCAAGTAAAGTTAGATCAAATATTTTTAAAAAAGCTGGTGGTGTAATTGCTAAAAGTAATAAAGAAGTAGCAGAAAATTCTGATGTAATTATTACTTCTGTGGCAACTGCTAAAATACTCGATGAGGTTATCCAAGGCAAAAATGGCATAATAAAAGGAGCAAAAAAGGGTCTTATTATTCTTGAGGCGAGTACCGTTAGCTTCGAGGAAAAAAAGAGAAATCAAATAGCCCTAAAAAAAGTTAACGCAACAATGCTAGACACACCAGTAAGTGGAGCTGGTAGACAAGCCGAAGCAGGCGAAATTTCTATAATGATTAGCGGACCTAAAAGTGCATTTAATAAAATTAAAACCATACTGCCTGGATTCACCAAAGTTTCTTACTACGTCGGACCATTTGGTGAGAGTTCAAAATTAAAGCTGTTAATAAACATGTTAATATCCGTACATGGGGCTGCTTTTGCTGAAGCAATTACCTTAGCAAGAGCATCAGGAGTAGATTTAAAAACATTTCAAGAAGTACTAAAACCATCAGCAGGAAATTCTCGGGTAATAGAGTACCGTGGCCCGTTAATGATTGAAGATGAATACGCAGACTTGAAAGTTAAAACTGCTGACCTAACAATCATGATGAAGGATAATGAACTAATAGAAGAATATGCAAAAACATATAATGTCCCTGTTCCAATGTTCCTCGGAAGCATGGTGACTACTTACGCAGCCCTAGCACAGGGGTATGGAAGCGAAGACCCTGGTGTAATCACTCGAATTTATGAGCAAATGGCTGGTATACCAAGAAAGAAAAAGTCTAAACGTTCTTCTTCTAAAAACCTCAAAAGAATTAAATAAATTAGGAGATACATCTATGAAACTTAAAACTGGCGTGATCGGTTTGGGGAATATAGGTAACGGAGTTGCCAAAAATCTTTCAAAAAGTGGTTATGAGGTAGTTGGGTACGATGTTAATCCAGAACGTTTAAAAGAAGAAGGAATACATCCGGTAAATGGAGCCGACGAAATAGCATCTATGTGCGATTTGGTAATGGTTGCTGTAGCATCCTTAGAGGCCTATCGAGAAACCATATCAAATATCTGCACTATGCCAAGGACCGGATTAATAGTAGGTGATCTATGCACATTTCCTGAGGAGATTAAGGAAGAAATGAGAAGAGAGTTAGACGAGAATGGTTGTAGCTTATTGGATTGTCCAGTTTCGGGGGCACGACCCCAATCTCAAGCAGGCGAACTTGCTATGATCGTGAGTGGGCAAAAAACATCCTTTGATCAAGTTGAAAATGCACTGAATAGTTTTTGTCGTTCGGTAATTTATGTTGGTGAATTTGGTACTAGTATTAAAATTAAGTATATCCTCAATTTAATGATAGCTATTCATAATTTAACATGCGCCGAAGGTTTTGTAATGGCAAGAAAGGCAGGAATAGATCTAGACTTGTTCATAAATGTTGTTAGAAATAGCGCCGCCCATTTAAAAATATTTGACACCAGGTCTGATGTTTGGAAATCCGGCGATTATGAAAATAATATTACTGCAGCACTAGCAATCCAATTAAAAGACAAATTAATTATTGAAGATTTTGCTCAGAAATTAGGTGTCCCAACACCTCTATTTGATGTGGCCGGATCATATTATGATCAAGCAGATAAAAGAGGTTGGAAAGATAAAGATGCTGCAATAATTTTGAAGCTTTTGGAGGAAACTGCAGATATACCGCGTAACTAAAATTATTTTAACCCAGTTAACTAAAAACATACTAATATTTATCTGTGTTGTTTAATGCTATTCATTCTCCTTATATAAAATGGGTAATAGATAAAATGACTATAGAACTAATTGATCGGATGCTAAATGGACCAGGCGTATGGTTTGGACCAAAAATACAAAACGATACCAGCTGGATTATGAATCTTAATAAAGATGATATAAATGAAATAGATTCAGCACTTTTTTCAGTTAAAGAAGCTAGACTTAAAATTCCGTTTTCCGCTAAAGATTTTTGTTTACCTAACTTATCTAAAAAAATTGATAAAGTTGTCGATTTCATAAAAAATGATAAAGGTATAACTATTATTCGGGGATTACCTCGCGAAAAATATAGTGATAATGATTGTGAATTAATTTACTGGGGCATTGGTGTAAATATTGGTAATCCAGTTTCCCAAAATTCACGAGGGCACCTTCTAGGACATGTCCGTGATGAAGGAAGAAGCATTGACGATCCAACTGCTCGTCCATATCAGACCTCCAGTAAAATGGATTTCCACTGCGATTTAATGCCAGTAGATATTTTAGGACTCTTCTGCTCACGAGCTGCACAATTAGGTGGTGAAAGCTATGTTGTTAGTGCAGAAACTGTTCATAACGTTATATTAGAGGAAAAGCCAGAATATCTCGAGGCTCTTTACCAACCGTATAATATTGATTGGGCGGACGAGGAACCGGAGGGTGCAGATCCTTGGTATACAATGCCCATGTTTAGTTCAGTTAACGGAGAGATCACATCACGAATAACTAGCCGTCGATTTATCCAAATGGTTACAAGACATGGAAAGCATCTAGCAGCTAGTAAAGTTCAAATTGATGCTGTGGAGTTTGCCCAAAAAGTTTCTCAAAGGCCAGAACTGAGGTTATCAATGACCTTAAAAGAAGGTGATATGCAGTTTCTTAGTAATCATAGAACGCTCCATGCACGTTCAGCTTTTGAAGATAAAAACACAGCTGATCAGCAACGTCATCTATTACGAATGTGGATTAGCTTAGATGATAATAAAAGAAGACCCTTATCACCACTTTTAGACGAACGATACAGCTGGGTTAAAAAGGGGGGTATTCCAAAAAAGAGTAAATCTGTTTAATAATAAGATTATGACTGTAATATAAATTTATAAATGGAAACAAATCTAAATGTCTAAGTACCATCTCATCAGTTCATTTACCTGACCATGGGTTCAGCGCGCCGTGATATTAATGCGTGCTAAAAATGTTGAATTCGAAGTAACATATGTAAACCTTCAAGATAAACCGGACTGGTTTCTAAAAATATCTCCGCATGGAAAAGTACCATTACTAAAGTGTGGGGATGATATTCTATTTGAATCCAATGCAATAGCCGAGTTTCTTGATGAAATGGTAGAACCTAAATTACATCCATCAGATCCAATTGAACGTGCACATAATAGGGCTTGGACAGATTTTACTTCTGATTTTGCTAGTGCTCTCAATTCAATAGGATATGCCAAAACTCGAGAAGAAATGCTTTTAGCGTTAGAAAAAGCACCTAAAACGCTCCAGAGAATTGAAACAGCCCTTAAAAATAATCAAAGAAAAAATGGACCTTATTTTAATGGTGAAAAACTATCTCTAGTAGATGCAGCCTATGCACCTTTTCTACAAAGGTATTGCTTAGTTGATAAATTCTTAAAAAATAATGTTTTAAGAAATTTTCCGTATATTAAAGCTTGGTGCGATACTCTATTATCTGATGAACGTATTACTGGCGCAGTTCCTTCAAACTTCGAAAAAGAATATATCGCGGCATTAAAAAGACGACAGACATATGCTGCAACATTATTTTAAGCTAAAATAGTTAATTACTAAACTTTGTAGAAATAATTGAATAATTCTATTAACCCTAATGGATATAGATCAGATGATCCTAGATATGGACTATCTGGAGAAGAACTGACCCAGTATTATCAGAATCAGCCTCCGCATTACTTTATCAAAGCACTTTATAAGCCAGATGTATTTTCATGCCTTAAAAATGTAGAAGATAAATACCGAGATTATGTCAAAAGCCATCTTAATTCAATTCACTTCTCGGGCACTTGTTTTTCTAATAAAAGCCCTGAACCCAGAGGGATAATGTGTATAATTGATGCTCCTGATAAATACCTTGCTAAATTATATATTAAATCAAGTATATATAGCCATTATGGTCTCTTAGAAGAACCTAAAATAACAAGATTTGTAAGTAGTAAAAAGTTAAAGTATATGGACCGCATACTAGATTCGAATAAACAATTATTCGTTTGCGAATGTATTGACGGTCCTGAATCAAGCGAACGACGCAAACATTCTTCGCTTGCACATCATAAATACCAGGGGGAAATTATAGATAAGTTCATAGCCCATGGCCCTTTGCGAAACGATGACAACACAGAGTTGATTGGAAGCTTATTCATAATTGAGGTAGAAAACAGAGATGCTGCCTATGAATTAGTTTATAATGAACCAATGGTAAAAAATGATGTATTTAAAACAGTTGAAATCACTCGTTGGTGTTACGATAGTTTCTTATAAAAATATTGAATACTAGTTACTTTTTTGCAATGAGTTCCATATATTTTGCGGTGTTGCAGGCATATCAATGTTTGTAATTCCAAACTTATAAAGAGCGTCAACAACAGCATTCATTACTGCTGAAAGTGCTCCACTGCAGCCAGCTTCACCTGCTCCTTTAGCTCCAATGACATTGGTGGTAGCAGGAACCGGAAAATCATTAAATAAAATATTTGGTATTTCTACAGCTCGGGGAAGTTGATAATCCATATATGAACCAGTTAGTAGTTGACCGTTCTTATCATAAACGATGTTTTCCATTAGAGCCTGTCCAATACCCTGGACTACTCCCCCATGAACTTGGCCTTCTGCTAAAAGTGGATTGACTATGGTACCAAAATCATCAACTACTGTATAACGATCAGTACTAACGATACCCGTATCGGGATCAATCTCGACTTCACAAACGTGTACCCCATTAGGAAACGATGAAGGTGCTGTAGTATGGACTAACTCGGTATCTAGTGTTTCTGGTAGCTGGTTAGCACCTGCATTTTCTAATGTACGGTTAGCTATTTCAAAAATACCTATACTACGATCAGTACCGGAAATACGAAACTCTCCATCAAAATATTCCACATCTTCTATTGAAGCCTCCAAAATGTGGCCAGCTACAGCACGTCCTTTTTCTATTACTTTATCTACTGTTTCATATATAGCCCCAGCTTCGGCAATTACCGATCGTGAACCACCAGTACCCCCTCCAATAATAAGCTCATCACTATCCCCTTGAAGTAAATCAATACATTCAAATGGAATACCTAAACGCGCAGATAATATCTGTGCAAAAGCTGCTCGATGGCCCTGTCCATAATCAAGCGTACCACTAACGATAGTTACACGGCCATCTTCTCCAAAACGCAACCCACCCATTTCTTTCCCTGAAGGTGCAGATACTTCTAAGTACGCACAAATACCGATTCCACGAATAAAACCATTTTCCTCAGATTTTTGTCGTCTATTAAGAAATCCTTTCCAATCTGAATAAAGCAATGCCTTATCTAAAATAGATTCAAAATCTCCACTATCGTAGATTTGCCCACTAGCGGCTGTATACGGCATGGCATCAGAGGGAATAAGATTCTTACGGCGGATTTCGATCTGGTCCATACCAATTTCACGCGCTGCGGTATCAACTAATCTCTCCATTATATAGTTACCCTCGGGACGACCTGCCCCTCTGTATGCTCCAACATATGTGGTATTAGTGAAAACACACCGCATATTCACATCAATGCAAGGCGTTTGGTACATACAAGTAATATTCTTAAATACATTCATAGTCTGTGCATGCGGCCCAGTACCAGTCAAATAACCACCCATATTTGCTAGTCCTGATACTTTAACAGCAAGAAATTTACCCTGTTTATCTAGAGCTAATTCTGCATCATAAACACTTCCGCGCCCCATATGATCAGATAACATACTTTCTGTACGGTCTGCGGTCCACTTAACAGGTCTACCAAGTTTTTTTGAGGCGAGTAAAATAACAGGATATTCATTGTATGGCATTGCCTTCATGCCAAAAGATCCCCCTACTTCTGAGGTTACAACTCTCAGTTGTTCTGGTTCTTTATTCATAATTGAAGCAAGCAAATTACGCATACCAAAAACTCCTTGGCATCCGGTATAGACAACATATCTATCTTTATTTTTATCATAGTCCCCTATGAAGGCACGTGGCTCCATAGCCGATACAAAAACTTGATTATTAACTAATCTTATCTTGGTTATATGGTCAGCTGATTCAAATGCTTGTGAAACGGCAACTGATTCACCCATTTGAAAATCTATACAAACATTACCTGGTGCTTCTTCATGCAATTGAAAAGCATCAACAGCTATAGAATCAATTATACTTGTATTAACAGGTAAACTATCAATATCAAGTTCAACTAATTCTGCTGCATCTTTTGCTTGTTCGATAGTCTCAGCAACTATTGCAACAACGGGTTCGCCAACATATCTAACACGTTCTTTAGCTAGAATCGGACGAGGAGGCTTAACTAATGGAGAACCATCTCTGCTCTTAAGTGGCAGATTATTGGGAAGAGTGCCATAGCCTGCTTCAGAAACATCATCATGTGTAAAAACTGCTAGCACTCCAGGTGATAATTTAGCAGATTCAACAGCTACAGAATTTATTTTTCCATGAGCTATTGGTGACCGGACAAAAAAAGCAAACACCTGATTTTGAATATTTCTATCATCAGTATACTCACCATCACCACGTAAAAGCCGAGGGTCTTCAGTGCGAGTAACCGGTTGGCTTACGGCATATGGTCCAGTTCCAAATACAGGGGCGCTCAATTATTTATTCCTTTTAAAAACGAAAATATTTTATAGAAATATTTACTCTGCTGCCTGAGCAACAGGTCCTTCTTTATCAATAAAATGAGGCATAACTTCCTCTGCAAATTGCTGTAAAGATTCACTCGAACCACTAAGATCATGAGCCAAAATATTTCTTACACCTAGATCATAAAGTTTTTGTACTCGTTCTCCCATCTCTTCTGAGTTACCCAGAATAGCGCCATCTTCAGAAACCATATCGGGATCACCTCGGTCCTTCCAACGTGCGTCAGCCACTGGGTTGAAAGATTTAGCCTGAAATTTTTTATCAGTTGCTAAAACCTGAACCTCTGTAATAAATTTACCCCTTAATATATGAGCCTCTTTACGTTTATGATCATTATTAGCAACCATAAGACCTCGTGTTACGGCTACCGAATAAGGGTCAAATTCACGTCCCTGTTTTTCTATTTCATCGCGATAATAACCTATTCTTTCTCCTATAGCTTCAAATGGTGACATTTGGTCTAACAACAGATTATACCCGTTCTGTGCAGCCTTTCGAATTGAACCCTCACTTCCTGCTCCTACCCACATTGGAGGATAAGGTTCTTGTACCGTAGGAGGCTCAACAATTACCTGATTAAATTCCCACCGTTCTGACTTATAAGACCAACGTTCTTTCTCTGTATAAGATCGTTTAATGATAGAAATAGATTCTTGAAAAATTTCTTCAGCATCTTTGATATCAATACCAAAGCCTACAAATTCATTTGCCCTATACCCACGTCCAATACCAAAGTCATACCGACCTTTGGAAATCTGATCTAAGGTAGCCACTTGTTCTGCTAGCATGATGGGGTTAAACCATGGAACGACAACAACAGCGCTACCAAGGCGAATTTTCGAAGTAATGCCCGCAAGATAACAAAGGTAACTTAGTGTTGCTGACAATTGAGAGAAACCAGTAAAATGGTGCTCAACAAGCCAAGCACTGCTATACCCTAACTTCTCAGCAAGTTTTATATATTCGCCGTATTCATGGTAACCCAGTGCAGCTTCAGTAACGACTTCTCCTGGTACAGCCTGCGCACCCCCAAAAAGACCAAACCTCATAATTTACCTCAAATAATAATTCTTAAGTACAATTTTATAACAGATTTTTGGTAACGCTTATAATTATATATATTTATATAGAGTATAAGGTTATCTTATAATTAGAAATCAATACATTAAAACAATAAAACATGTTATTTTTATTTCTCATATTAGGTCTAGATTCGACATAAGGAAAGTAAAGATCAAAAAAACTCTAGCCTTTCCTTACAAACCCAAAGCTAAGCCCCCTAACTAAATGTTTTCGAATCAATATTCCTATGACAATAAGAGGCAATGTAGCGCCTATCGATAAGGCAGCCTGAAAACCATAGGCTCCGCCCCCTCCATACCTATTTAGATACATTGGTAATGTTGATATATCGGACTTAGAAAGTATTAAGGCTAAAAAAAACTCACTCCAGTTTAATATAAATAAAAACAGAAAAGTAACTGCTATACCCGGCCTTAACATAGGAATAATTACTTCTAAAATAACCTGATAACGTTTTGCTCCCAAACTTTCTGCAGCCTGCTCATAATCAATAGGTATATCATCTACAAAGCTTTTTAATACTAAAAGTGCGAATGGAATAGTGGTGATGATATAAAGGAATATAAGGCCAAGTTTAGTATCCTCAAGTCCAATTGTAGAAAACCATAGTAAAAGCGGTCCAGCTATCACAAAGGGAGGAATTAACCTTAAAATTAATGTCGCCATTAGTTGTCTATCAGTTAATATTTGATAACGCGAAGCCCCATATGCAATTACCGCACCCATAAAAGTAGCTATAACTGACGCACTAAACGCAATGATAAATGAGTTCATAAATGAAGCCCAGGGACCTAATACCTCGGTCCCAGAACTTTTATTAAGAACCCCAGATATCCAAACATAAAAATAACTACTAAAGGTAGGATCATTTGACCACCAAACAGGTGGCCATGCTATCCACTCTGACGATTGTTTGAAAGATGTAGCTACTATCCAGTAGATTGGAAACAAAACTACAAAAAGCCATACAGTTAGAATACTATAACGTAAAGCAGAAAAGATTAATTTACGCGAGGAACGTTTTAACATGAATTAATTAAATTATTTTTTACCTAGGGATTAAGCCCATCATAGCGCAAAACGTAAATACCATGGTTTTTATCGGATATAAAAATATTTCCACGATTATCTACTATTACATCTTCTGTTTGTGCAACTAATTTACTTGCCGGTAGTAAGCCTCTTCGCTCTCTAGGATCTGGAGGCAGAAAATAACCAACTTCTTGAGGTAATCTTTCATCAGAAATATCATATATTCGCAAACCCCCGTTAAAATATGTAACGAAAGACAAGTCTTCACCCTGATAAAGAATATCCTGGTTTTGTGGTTGATGCTGATTATGAGGACCAAACCTTCCCCCGCGTTCGCAAAAATTACGATAAGGAGCGCCATCTGGTGGGACAGGGAGCGGAAATAAAGATATCAAATGAGGGTTTGTTTCATCACTTACATCTACAATACCACAATAACCTAGAGGCTCTTCACAATTCTCTTTTATAGCTTCGGAGTTTACAACTACTAGATCTCTGCCGTTTAATGGTACCGCCGTATGCACAGAAATAAAATTAACAAAAGGTGGTGAAAAAGGTAAATCACTAATCATAGTTGGTCTAGTTTTATCTGAAATATCAAGGATTACAAATCCACCAGCTCCATAAGGCAAAAATGCCCTATCACCTTTAACATAAGCACCACCATGCAGCATCGTGCCAATTCTAGCTCCAGACTCACCTCCGGCTTCCCATTGTCCTGGCCTCCACCATCTTCCAACTTCAATTGGGTTTTTTGGATCAACTATATCTACTATCTGTAATATTTGACCAACATAGCCAGCTGGAAGTCCTGTAGCATAAACGTACCGGCCCCCATCATAATAGTTTCGATGAGTGCCATCCCCATTTGTTTTAAAATGTCCTTGAAGTTCAGGATTCTCAGGATCTGCTAAATCCCAAATTAAAAAACCTTCACCATAATCCTGACCAGGTGTATTACCCCAACCCTCCATAATTTTTTCCTGAGAAGTAATCATTTTACCATCAGCTATTTGAACTTGTAAGGTCCACGTATTTGAAGGGCCTTCTACGAATTTTATCAAACGTGGATTAGCAGGATCTGTTACCTCAACAATAGAAAAACCAGGATGCCAAAATTTTGCAGTATATAGATACCAACGATCGCCAGATTTGTGCAGGGCTAATTTAAACCCAGGTCTACCATCAAGGTCGCAATAACCAATAGCCTTAACATTTGAAGCATAACTTTCTCCAGCCGGATAGTTCATATCCTTCTCCCATTTTCTGCTCAATATATCTTTTTAATCACTTTATTTGTTAATTGCTAATTCTTGTACCACTTCCTCATTTACTTCAACTCCAAGTCCAAAGCCTTCTGGCAGCAACGCTTGACCAGAATTAATTATCACTGGATTATGAACTAGATCCTTAGCTACATATTGTTTTGTTATACTAAGGCCCCATTTAAGCGACGGGGCAGCAGCAGATATATGCATTACAGCTGCACTAGATATACTAGATTCAGCAACTTTACCTGCCATATTAACATTCATACCTAATTTATCACATAAACATGCAGCTTCATAAGCTTTAGTGACCCCGCCTAGTTTTATCATTTTCAAACTACCGCCCTGCGCTGCTCCCTTTTCTTTATGATGTTCTATATCTTTTATGCTGTGTAAGCCCTCATCTGCTCCTATTGGTACTACAGTAGATTTTTGAATATCTGCCATTCCATCAACATCTGAACCTAATATTGGTTGTTCAATAAAGCTTAGAGCATCTCCAACACCAGTGACAAAGCCAATTGCATCATCTTTATTCCAACCCTGATTCGCATCTGAAGAAAGTTGAACCTTTTTACCAACAAGTTCACGAACGTTAATCGCTCTATCTATGTCCTGGTCTATAGGATTTGAACCTACTTTTATTTTAAATGATGTAAATCCCTCATCAAGCTTTTGCTTACTATCTGAAATATCTTCATCTAATTTGCCTGAGGCCAGCATCCACAAAACAGGAATACTAGAACGCTTTACTGAACCCAACAACTCAGCTACTGGTTTCTTTAAATTCTTACCCGTAATATCGTACAAAGCCATTTCTAATACAGTCTTAGCGCTTGCGTTACCGTACAATCTAAAATCCATAAACGCCAAATTCTTATTAAATTCTGATGGGTTTCGGCCAATAAAATGCGGAGTGAGGTAACGTAATGCTGCCATCATGCTTTCTACTGTTTCGCCAGTCATTGTAGGCGCTGCCGAAGCCTCACCCCAGCCTACCAGGCCATTATCGGTTTCTACTTTTACAAGGACATTATCGCTACTATTGAAAACAACCCCAGCCATCTTTAACTGCTTTGTCATTGGCAATGAAATAGCTATCGGAGTGATCTTTGTTATTTTCATTTTTTTTCCTTCTGTATTAAAGGCATTTAGTGTGAATAATTATTCTTTTAGAAGTTCTTCTCTAGAACGTGATCGCGGCTCTAATACTCCAGATTCTTTTTCACTCTCACCGCGCAAAAATTCAGTTAGCCTACTCAGTCTAATTCCAGATTGACTGCGTATATTCTTAATATCAATATCACTCCAATCATAAAAACCTTTTCCATCACCTAGACCGCATTCTCCGCGTTTAACCATATTCTGGATCATAGGATTAGGAGTATCAATAGAATGTAGATTGGGGACTATAGACCTCTGTGCATCTGCATGTATTTTTAAGCCACTTATATCTTTTTGTTTAATCAATCCATTAATGCACATGCGTGGGCCTAGCATCATACGTGCCGACATATCTATATCACCTGGCCCTGCAACGCCATTTTCAATCAAATAATAGCATTCGTGAAGTATTATATGTTGTAAACGATTAATCAAAAAACCAACTACAGGTTGATATAATACCACCGTTTCTTTTCCGGAACATTTCATAGCATTTGAAACATCATCTACATCTTCCGGTTTACAATTTGGTCCAGCCATTACCTCCACAACCGCTGTACTTTCAGCTGGCATAAAATAATGAACACCTAGAAAACGTTCTGGATATTTAAGACCATTAGCGAGAACGATTAGATCCAAACCTGAGGTACCTGTCGCTATTAAGGGCTCACCACCATATGAAGATTCGATTTGTTGATAAACCTTCTGTTTATCAACTATATCTTCCGGAACAAATTCTATTACTAAATCAGGTACTTCAGAAGGTAATTTTTTATGAAATGTTAGGTTCTTTTCGCTATCTGATAATTCATCAGCTCGTGAGGAAAATACACTAACCTCGAAACCGGACTTAACAAAAGTCCTAGCAACCGCCTCTCCCATAACTCCATATCCATAAATCAATATTTTTTTGATTGATGTTCTAGGAAATTCATTCATATGACACCTATGGTTTTCTTGATTAATCGAGGAGACAACTTGTTAACTTAGGCCATACATAGTCTTTCCTGCTATTGGAAAATCAGCAGTCATAATATTGCCATTGAGAGAATCTGTAATGTATAGCGTTTTGTTATCTGGGCCACCAAAGGCAATATTAGTGATTAGCCTATGTGCATCCCCCGAATGAATTAAATGTGTGGGCAGACCATTATCATCAAAACGCCAAATTCCAACCCCTAAATGACAAACTAATAAACCGTCTTGAGAATCTGTTTCAATACCATCTGGTCCTGCGTGTCCTCCCGACAGTTGAATAGCTACACCAGTTTTTGAAACATTCCCATCTGCCATCAATGGCAAACGCCATATTTGTTGAGTTCTAGTTACCGCTACATAACACTGGTTCTCTTTAAGGTTAAGAGTAATACCGTTAGGGCTAGGGACGTTAACCGCTAATCTATCTAAACTACCATCAGCACCCCATCTAAATACCCGACCGGTAGGATCCGCAATTCCAGTTTGTCCTTGATCTGTAAAATACATATCACCGTTTTTAGCAAAGTGCAGATCATTCGTACCTTTAAATCCTTCACTAAAAACTGAACCTAAAACAGTCGTAACAGTTCCGTCATTCGGGTTAACTTCCATAATCCCATATTTATAACAAGCTATAAAAATACGTCCGTCTTTATGAATTTTAAGTCCATTAGGCCATCCATCATATTCAGCAACCAATTCTATATCCCCTCCGGGAGGTATTCGAAAAATGCGACCAAATGGAATATCTGTAAAATATAGGTTTCCTGAGCGATCAAACGACGGCCCCTCTAAAAAACATTCAACTTCAGCCCCTTGACGATTAGGATCTGACCAATCAGAACGACGTTTATTACGAAATTTATCTGGTAAGGGTTGAAATACTGTTGCTTCTATTAGTTCGACCTCTTTAAATGGATTAAACATTATAGGAACCTCTCCTCTAAAAAAATAGCCAATAGAAAGCAAAAATAAACTAACTATGTTGTTGGCGTAATGAAAATTAGTTATATGTCATGACAAATTATACAATCTATACGATCAATACAAACACACGTTGAAAAAGACTTAAAAAAAATTACATAAATACATATTAATAAAAAAAGGAGTGAATTTATATGTCCAATATGCCAACGTCAGAAGATTTCAATGACATTCTATTTGAGGTCAAAAATAACGTTGCCTGGATTACCATCAATAGACCCAAATCTCAAAATGCGTTTCGGGAGCACACCCTTGATGAGTTAATTCACGCTTTTAAATCAACTCGTAACGATCCATCTATAGTTTGTGCGGTTGTTACAGGTGCTGGTAACAATTCTTTCTCAGCTGGCGGTGACTTCGGAGCCATGATGAAACTTAATTGGGCAAATGCTTATCATTGGAATGACCGTATGCTGGGAACTGCGATGACAATTCGTGGTTTGCCAATACCTGTTATTGCAATGGTTAATGGATGGTGTATGGGAGGAGGTCATGAACTAGCCCTTTGGTGTGACATGGTTATAGCATCGGATAATGCTATGTTTGGACAATCAGGAGCTAAGGTAGGAGCCTGTCCAACAGTAGGGGCAACACAATATATACCAAGGATGATCGGTGAGCGTTTAGCTCGGGAAATGATCTTCTTAGCTCGAACCTTCACTGCTGCTGAAGCAGTTGAAATAGGACTCATCAATAAAGTTGTTCCACAGGGTGAGTTACGTAGTGAGACTGAAAAATGGTGTGAAAAAATTAAATCACATAGTGGTCAAACAATACGTATGACTAAAAAGTCTTTAAATCATGAGTCTGATGAACTTTATGCATCATGGCAACATGGGATGGAGTTATTAGCCCACGTATGGGGTACCGATGAAGCAAATGAAGGGATGGAAGCTTTTCTAGAGAAACGTAAGCCTGATTTCATGCAATTCCGCATGAAAAATAAACAAGTAGTAGATATGTACCTTGACGACTTAAAAAATAATCGTAATCAATATAAACCTGAATAAAATATCTAGTTTATTTAAAATATAAGTTACTGATTATAATTTAATTCTATTGTTTGCACTTTAATACCGAGGATCTCTTTTAATGACCCATGACAAAAGACCTGGAGCTCTTGATGGACTAAAAATTATAGACCTTACCAGAGTTCTTGCAGGCCCTTTTTGCACTATGCTTCTTGGTGATATGGGCGCAGACATAATAAAAATTGAGCAACCTGGGCGTGGTGACGATACACGCGCCTGGGGCCCTCCATTTGTTGGAGAAGAATCTGCGTATTTTCTCGGAGCTAATCGTAATAAAAGAGGTATTACATTAAACCTAAAAGATAAATTAGGTCAGGGTATTCTTGGAGAAATGCTACAAGATGCAGACGTAGTTATAGATAATTTTAAGCTTGGTACTATGGAAAAGTTTGGGTTCACTGATTCATGGTATGAGAAGCAAGCTCCTAAGCTAGTTCGGTGCTCAATTCTTGGCTATGGCTCGACTGGTCCAAGAGCAGGCTTACCTGGTTATGACTTTTTACTTCAAGCTGAGAGCGGACTTATGAATATAACTGGTGAAGCTGACGGTGACCCTATGAAGCTAGGTGTTGCTATAGTTGACCTCTGTACAGGTCTATACGCAATGTCAGCTATACTTGCTGCTATTAACTCTCGTAATAAAAATGGATACGGCCAAGCAGTTGAGGTTTCTCTTTACGATACTGGAGTATCATTATTAGCTAATGTAGCAGCTAATTTTCTAGCTTCAGGTAAAACTGCTGAAAGATATGGTAATGGGCACCCTAATATAGTCCCCTATAACGCCTATCCAACTAGCAACGGGATGATTGCTTTATCAGTTGGTAACGATATGCAGTTTACTAACTTCTGTGAAGCTGTTGGTCATATAGAATGGTCTGAAGATAGCAAATTCTCTCGAAACCGTGACAGAGTTAATAACCGAGGAGCTTGTGACGGCATGATCGCTGATTTATTTAGGACTAATACTACAGATTTTTGGCTTGAAAAACTCCTATCTGCGAACGTCTCGTGTGCTCCAATAAATTCCGTAGAGCAAGCATTAACCGCTGCTCATACCGTCGCCCGGGAGTTGGTTACTACCACACACCACAAAACTGAAGGAGAAATAAAAATTCCAGGTATCCCATTTCGTTTTTCCAAAGACCCGGCATCTATAAGACGATCTCCTCCTATAATAGGAGAACATACAATTGAAATATTAAAAGAGCTTGGAAAATCCGAAACAGACATATCAGAACTCAGTAAAAACGGAGTTATTTAGGTTTTTTTTAATTTATTACCTAATAAATATGCTTATAGGATCAATGGCTAATTATCAGAGGATGGAGGGACATCTCTAACTTTTCTATAAATTATTGCCACCAAAACTAAAGATATAGATAAAGTTCCAAACATTACTTTATAAGCAATGTTTGGACTGCGCCCTAGTTCATCTACAGCAAAACAATCAAGTATTGTCCCAGTTACGACCTGAAGTACAAATATACCTGACCACGTGCAAAGATTTATAGCAGTGAAAACTCGGCCACTATATTTATCAGAAAATAGACTACGTGCATGAGCGAAGATAGGGCCTGCCATAGCTGCAGTTAAAGAAAATAATATTAACAAGATGGTTACAACAGTAACTGATGGACTATCATTTAAGGCTAATAGCATTGTCATAAGTGCAAATAGCAATAAACCACCCGTAACTACTCCACGTCTTGTATCAAAAAGCCGATCAAGTGGACCATAAACTAAAGCACTTATTATCCATGCTACTGACACAAAAAATATGATGTGACCACGTTCTATGGTATCTAAATGATAAACGTCATTTAAATATGGACCAATCCATAAATTTCTTATTGTAATGAGAGTGCCAAACGAAATAGCTGTAACTGCTGCAAAATAATAAATACGTTTATCAGTAAGAACATATCTTAAACCTAAAATAACCTCAGATAAAGTTTCTACTTCGTTTGATGGCTGTTTCTGTTCTGGTCTATCTTTAATAAATAATAATAAGCTAAAAGCGACCAAAAATGTTGTAAAACCAACAATTTGTAAAGAAACACGCCAACCGTAACTATCGACAGCTGAAGCAAAAGGTGATGATGATAGCAACATACCAACGCCTCCCACCGCAACAGAAATAGCTGTAGCAGTAGAAAGTCTATCACGAGCTACCCAACGTGATAAAAGAACTATAACTCCCATAAATACGGGAGCAGCACCGCAACCTATAAGAAATAAACCCAATCTTAAATTAAAAATATTATCTGCGAAGGCAAACACAAGAGTTCCGATAGCTGCAACATTCATAAAACTAAACATTGAAAGACGTGGACCAAAACGATCCAGTAATACACCGACAGGTAATTGCATCAAAGCAGCGCCAAAGAATATAGCGGCGGGTAGACTAGATAATTCTCCTGGGGTTAAGCCCAGGTCCATACGTAAATCAGGAGCAATTAAAGCTGGTGCTGAACGCAAAAAATGAGCAAGTATGAATGCAGCGCTTAGTGCTGGTGTCATTACGATGATTGAGCGAGTACGTTTACTGAATGTATTCATACAATAACCAATATTCTCATTATTTATGGCTAACTTTTTTTAAAGTAAAACGTACAATTATATTTACAGAAATTACTTTATGATCGACGCCAAATAATTATTGCGGTAGTTAACCCATCTTCTAATTTACCAGTAAAGATCATACGATCTCCCAAATAATCAATTGTTCTATCGCGTTTAGTCCCTACCCAAATCGGGTTAGAACCAGTATCAATTTCATGGGTTACAATATTATCTTTTAATGTCCATTTACCAGAATATGTCATAAAGTTATCAAATGCTGCGGCTTTTTCACTATCACTTGCGTTATCACTTAATGGCTTACGATCATCTATTTCTGTCATAGCCACCATATAACCATCAGGCGTATAAATAATCCGGCCTTTTGGGTTTTCACCCAAGGTTGGTGTTTTATTACCTCCATCATCTACAATATACGTTTCTACTAGTGTCCATACACCAACTATATTATCAGGCTTCATTTCCATTTAGTGATTCCATACATTATTAAATTATTCAGCAGCATCATTAATATAACCCTTATCATTTAAGGTTAAACCTGTATTTGCGGCTCCTTGAACTATTTCCTCTGGTCTAGTTATCGCTTTATTTTCATCGCCTGAAATTAGTACCATTAAATATCCATAATCACTGCCTACATTAGTAAATCCTCGCATAACATTTGGTGGTACAGATATACAATCCATAGGTCCAACTATAGCTTCTTCTCTGTTCTCACCCTCATTCCAAAAAACCGACCACTGTCCAGAGAAAGGAATAAAAACTTCCACTTCGTCAGGATGAGTATGCAAGGCAGAACCATTACCTGGTTCAGCTCCTACATAAACCACATTAAAACCCGTTGATTCTGTGATAGCGGGTTTAGTATTAACGTCTTCAGAAACTCCTCGACCAATTATACTATAAATATCACGCTTATAACCTTCCATTCGTTGCGTAATCAGCATCGTTTTATTTGGAATCTGATCCTCAAAGTTAGCCACCCTTTTATTCATTACTTCTGAAGTAACGACAATAATATTTTCATCGGTCATTTTGAATCTCCCTTAAGTGATTCTATATCGATTATAAGCAATTCTGATATTATTTAATTATAAAAATAATTAAATAATATATTTATACTTATTTTTCTATGGACCCCTTCACTTCATTACTAAAATGAGAATCTATAGCCGCCTGAGATGCAGCCCTATATGATTCACTATAAACATCGCTATTTTTTTTCATATTTTTTAATGAATTAATTCTTTGCGAGTTACGGTTAGTAAATTTCGGCACAGCGTATCGTGCGAATAATTCATATGATTTTTTTGTATTATCAAAATCAGCCCAATTAGTTGCGAGATGCAGAAAACAACCAAATCCTGCCGTTTTCTTCCAATATTTTTCTAAACATTCAACTGCGTCATCAGGTGTACCAACAACCGCAAGACCATTTTCAACGGCTTCTTGAATACCACCTAAGCCTAAAAGCCCTGTTTTAGGGTTAACCGAAAAGCTATAATCTTCCCACTGCTTAAAACCAAACTGTATATTTTCCCAAGCTTTTTCTCTAGTATCTGCCAAATGCATAGGCACTACTAATCGTAGTTGTGAGGGATCCATTCTTAGGCCATTATTTTCAGCTGTTTTACAAGCGATTTTCCAGTTAACATCAAGAACATCGTAAGCAGCAAATACACTGGCTGCTAAACACAACATTCCTAGACCATGCTCACCTGCTAATTTTGCACCTGTAGGGGTAACTGCACTAGCAACCGCAATTAATGGATGGGGGTTCGTGTAAGGCTTTAGGTTTGTATGTGCTTTATTAAGTGTTATCCATTCCGACTCATAAGTAACTGTTTCCCCTGCAAACAATCGTAGAATTATACCAAGTGATTCAATCATACGTTCACGTTGCGTAGAGGCACTTATACCTAGCATACGGGCATCTGACTGAAGCTGGCCTGGGCCTATACCAAGCATAGATCGTCCTCGAGTTTGGTGATCCAATTGTAAAAAACGTTCAGCCACCATTAATGGATTATGATAAGGCAATGAAACAACTCCGCTGCCCAACATAATTCTTTTTGTTCGTTCTGCTGCAGCTGCAATGAATATTTCTGGTGACGAAATAATTTCAA
>Ga0114932_10001528_pt1 | contig 26035 bp, 22 predicted proteins | sample 2SBtaG_2_FD_87286 | JGI IMG/M metagenome (GOLD analysis project Ga0114932, IMG submission 87286) | Deep subsurface microbial communities from Kolumbo volcano to uncover new lineages of life (NeLLi) - 2SBTROV12_ACTIVE470 metaG | ecosystem: Environmental > Aquatic > Marine > Volcanic ...
ACGAGGGAGGGGGGATCGACGGGCGCGGCGAGTCCAGACATGGCGCGAGCCTAGAGCACGGACGGAATGCAAGCGCCCCAAGCGCGCGCAGCAGAGCGGAGCGACGCGGAGTTCAGCGGGCCGCTTCGGCCGGGATCGAGAAGAACCTCTCGGATCGGGGCGAAGCGAGCGTCGCTTCGGTCGGGAATGAGAGGTCTCTCTCGGATCGGGACGAAGCGGCCGCTGACGGGCGCCGGCGCCGGCCTAGAAGCTGACGGGCGGCGGCGGTGGTTCGGGGGTCGGCTCGGGCGTGGGCTCGGGGGTCGGCTCGGGCGTGGGCTCGGGGGTCGGCTCGGGCGTGGGCTCCGGGGTGGCCTCGACGGGGCCCGGAGTGGCCTCGACGGGTTCGGGCGTGGCCTCGACAGGCGCGGGCGTCGGATCCGGGCGCGGCGCGGCGGTCGGCGCGGGTGTCGGCTCGGGAGCCGCGGGCTCGGGCGTGGCCTCCACCGCCTCGGGGGTCGCCTCTCCCGCGGGGGCCTCGGGCTCGACCGGCTCCGCCTCCGGCCCGACATCGACCGGCGCCAGGTCCCCCGGCTCGACGTCCACGGGCGCGACATCCACCGGATCCGCGGGCGCGACGTCCACCGGCGCCACCGGCCCGTGCTCCGGCTCCGGCGACCCGCGCAGCCCGAAGAGTGCGGCGACGACCACCAGGATCGCCGCGGCGACCCCGATGAGGACCCGGCGGTCCGGGCCCTGGGCGACGGTCTCGGCGGCGGCGGTCACGGCGGCGATGTCCACCGAACCCAGCTCGTCGGTGACGATGTCCGAGGCCGCGGTCTCGGCCTCCGCGGCCGCGATCGACCGCGCCGACATGGACGGCCCCAGCGCCTCGATGAACTCCGCCTTCAACGCCTTCACCGAGGGGACCGTCCTCGCTTCGACGTACGCCGAAGGGGTCCGGGCGGACCCGTCGAGCCGGGGCAGGTAGGCCACCGGCCGCAGCGCGCCCGCGGTGGGGACGATCCCCAGGAGCTCGCCCTCGACCTCTCCCGCCGTCGGCCGCGTCGCGGGGTCCTTGGCCAGCATCGAGGCCACCAACGCCACGAGCTCGTCCGGGGCGTCCGGGCGGTCGTCTCCGATGGACGGGGGCGCCTTCTGCACGTGCGCGTACAGCACCTGGCTCAGCTGCCCCTCGAACAGCGGCTTGCCCGTCGCGAGGAAGTAGAGCGTCGCCCCGAGCGCGTAGATGTCCGACGCGGGCCCGATCGACTTCCCGCTCACCAGCTCCGGGGACATGAACGCTGGCGTGCCCGCCACCTCGTCGCGCGTCTCGTGCACGTTCTCGAGCTGCGCCACGAGCCCGAAGTCACCCAGGAACACCCGCCCCTCGGCGTCCACGAGCGCGTTGCTCGGCTTCATGTCCTGGTGCACGGATCCCGCCCGGTGCACGGCCGCCAGCGCGCGCGCCAGCTGGGCTCCGGCGGCGCACATCGCCTCCACCGGCAGCGGCCCGCCGCTGCGGACCACCTCCTCGAGGTCCGGGCCGTCGATGAACTGCGTCACCAGGAAGGCGCGTCCGCCCTTCACGCCCAGGTCGTGGATCCGGATGAGGTTCTCGGACTCCACCGCGGCCAGCCCTCGACCCTCGGCCAGGAACGCCTGCTTCGCCTCGCCGCCGTCCACCATGTCGGCGTTCAGCAGCTTGATCGCCACGAGCCGGTCGAGGATCGAGTCGCGGCACTTGAACACCGACCCCATGGCCCCCTTGCCCAGGAACGCCAGGGGCAGGTACCGGTCCGACGGCATGGCGGCCGTCACCTCGGGGTCGTCCAGGGGGACCTCGTCCGAGCGCAGGTCGACCTGCAGCTCCCGGAGCCCGGACGCGCAGACGAACTCGAACGGGAGCTCCTGGCCCTCCTTCGTCGCCTTCGCCTTGTGGCGTCCCACCGACAGACGCGTCGCGAGCCGGCCGCGCCCGTCCGTGACGAGGGCTCGCTGGTCGTCGATCGAGACCTCCCAATGGCCGAGCGGCCGACCCGAGCGGGTCAGCCGAAGGACGATCGACTCGACGCGGGGCTGGTTCATCTCGCTCAAAGCTTCAGCGTCACTCCGGCGGAGATCGTGTGCACCCGGGACGTGTTGCGGCCCCACAGTACGCCGCTGTATCCGATGTCGACCTCCCAGGTCTCGAGGGAGAAGATCGCGCCCGCCCGGATCGTGAGGATGGAGCGGTCCAGCCGGATCTCGAGGGGCTTCAGGTCCGCGGCGCGGAGCTCACGCGCGGGCTTCTCGGGGACGGACGTCGCCAAGGACGTGCCGATGACCTGCCCCTCGGTGACGGAGTGCTCGATCGTGCCCTCGACGTAGGGGATGAAGAAGGTGCCGATGCGCACGCCCGTCTTCGCCCCGCCGACCACCTGCTGGCCGGGGCCGAAGAAGCGCGCGCGGAACCCGACGTCCGCGCGGATGAACCACCGGGGGTGGGGCACGAAGCCGCCGTGGGCGCGGATCGTGATGTCGAGCTGCCCGTCGCCGAGGGTCACGTCGTCGGCGACCCCGTTCACCGGGTCGTCGTCCGCGAACGTGCCGGACGGGGCGGCGTAGCCCGTCGGGATCTTGAACTCGACCGCGGGCGTGAAGACCACGCGCCAGAAGTCGAGGGGGCTGACGCGGCACTTCACCCACACGTTGACGTCGCCCACGCCGGTGACGGAGCGATCCAGGGAGAGGACCGAGTCGATGAGGCCCTCGCCGGTGGTGATCTCGCCGATCTCGGGGGTCACGGGCGGCCCGAGCCAGACCTCGTCCGCCTGGTACTCGGCGTGGCTGATCTGCATGGAGGCCCCGACCTCGAGGCGCGGCGTGATCCCGTAGCGCACGCCGAGGCGGAGGTTGCCGCCGAAGTACCGGCCGTCCAGGGGGAACTCCTGGAAGTTCCCGTCGATGAGCCACTCCTTCTCAGCCCACTGGTAGTCCGCCGAGATCTTCACGGCGAGCTTGCCCTTGGGCTGCGTCCACGGGGACGCCTCGGCGGGGGCGGGGAGGGCCGCGGTGACCGCGACGGAGAGGAGGAGAAGCGAGGCGGAGCGGAAGGACAGGACGGACATGAAGCTCCCGGATCGGGTGAGCGACGCTCGGCGTCTCCGATCATACGGGGTCCGGCGGCCGTCGGATCGGTTAGGCCCCCTGATATCTTCGAGGTCGGAGACCTGATGAGACCGTTCCGAACCCTGCTCCTCCTCGCCACGTGCCTCACGCTGGTCGGCTGCATCAACCGCACCGGTCGCGGAGGGGGCGGCTCCGACGACGACGACGCCGTGGACGACGACGACGCCGTGGACGACGACGACGCGACGGACGACGACGACGCGACGGACGACGACGACGCCGTGGACGACGACGACGCCACGGACGACGACGACGCGACGGACGACGACGACGCGGTGGACGACGACGACGCGGTGGACGACGACGACGCCGGCCCCGGAGGGTGGACGACCCTGTACGGCTCCGGCCACCCCGCGCCCTACCTCGTCACCCTCAGCCCCACGAACGGCGCCGAGCTGACGCGGGTCACGATCACGGGGTTCCCCGACGCCGTGGGCACCAACGGGCTCGCCTGGAACCCCTCCCGGACCACCCTGTACGTGGTCGTGCGGGAGGCGGCCGGAGGGCGCTCCCTGGCGACCCTGAACCCCGTCACCGGCGCGGCGACGCTCGTGGGCTCCCTGGCGGGGGACGTGGCGGACATCGGCTTCGACGCGAACGGGACGCTCTACGCGATCACGGGCCAGTCCAGCGGGGCCCCCCAGCTCTACACGGTGAACGTGAACAACGGGACGCTGACCGCGGTGGGCTCCCCCCAGGTCCACGACCAGTCGAGCACCGACGGGGAGGCCCTCGTCGTGAACTGGAACACCGGCTCGCTGTACCGCATGTCGGGCAACGGCACGCCCAAGGACCTCTACTCCCTCCAGCCCAGCGGGAGCTCCACGCCCGTGACGCTGTCCGGCGACACGCACGGGGAGGTGACGGCGATGGCGTTCAACCCGGACACCGGGACCATGTACTTCGTGGACCGGAACGAGACGCTCTTCAGCGTGACCACGTCGGGCGCCGTGACGAACATCGGCTCCTGGACGGGCGACGAGTACCTCAAGGGCCTCTCCTGGGGTCCCTGACTCCGCCTGCAGGAGGCCTTGCCGCGCCCGCGACCATCCGCTAATCACCGGGCATGGTCGCCATCCCCAAGTACGAGCCCCAGCACCCCGTCCGGGTGGTCACCGCCGCGTCGCTGTTCGACGGGCACGACGCCGCCATCAACGTCATGCGCCGCATCCTCCAGGCCACGGGCTGCGAGGTCATCCACCTCGGCCACAACCGGCCCGCCGCGGAGGTCGTGGACGCGGCGGTGGAGGAGGACGCCCAGGCGATCTGCCTGAGCTCCTACCAGGGCGGCCACGTCGAGTACTTCCAGTACATGAAGGACCTGCTCGCCGCGCGCGGCGCGAGCCACGTGCGCATCTTCGGCGGCGGCGGCGGCGTCATCGTCCCGCGGGAGATCGACCAGCTCCACGACTACGGGATCGACCGGATCTTCAGCCCCGAGGACGGCCGCAAGCTGGGGCTGCAGGGGATGATCAACGCCGTGGTCGAGACGGCGGACTTCGACCCCGTCGCGGCGGAGGCGGACGGAGGGGTCTTGGGTTTGGCGGACGGCGAGTTCACGGCGGAGATCAGCCCGCAGAACCCCGTCGCGGTGGCCCGGATCATGACGCTGGCCGAGCGTCGCGGGACGCTGCCCGCGGCCGTGGAGAAGGCCCTCGACGCCTGGATCGCCCGGGCGAAGCTTGCCCGGGGCTCGGATCCGGGGGCCCCCGTCTTCGGCGTCACCGGCACCGGCGGCGCGGGCAAGTCGTCGCTCATCGACGAGCTGCTGGGCCGGTACCTGCGGGACTTCCCGGACCGCACCGTCGCCGTCCTCTGCGTAGACCCGAGCAAGCGACGAACGGGCGGGGCGCTGCTCGGCGACCGCATCCGCATGAACTCCCTGAGCTCGTCCCGCGCCTTCATGCGGTCGTACGCGACCCGGGGCAGCGGCGGCGAGGTGTCCCAGGCGACGGCGGAGGGGCTCGACCTGCTGCGGTTGGCGGGGTTCGACCTGGTGCTCCTGGAGACGTCGGGCATCGGCCAGGGCGACTCGGCGGTGGTCGATCTGTCGGACGTCACGGCCTACGTGATGACGCCGGAGTACGGCGCGCCGTCCCAGCTCGAGAAGATCGACATGATCGACTTCGCGGACCTGGTCGTCCTCAACAAGTTCGAACGACGCGGCGGCCTCGACGCGGTGCGCGACGTGCGCAAGCAGTACCGGCGTTCCCGCGAGCTGTTCGGCCCGTCGCCGACGGACGAGGAGCTGCCGGTGTTCGGGACGATCGCGAGCCGCTTCAACGACCCCGGGGTCACGGCGCTGTACTGCGATCTCGTGGCCGGCCTCGAGAGGGTCGCGCCCGGCCGGTGGTCGTCGTCGTCGACGATCGAGCGTCCCCCCTCCCGCCTGTCCCCTGCGGCCGACGCGCTGATCCCCGCGGGTCGGGTGCGGTACCTCGAGGAGATCGCGGAGTGCGTGCGGGGGTACAAGGCGCGGGCGGGGGAGCAGGCGGACGTCGCTCGACGCCTCTCTGCGCTGCGGCTCGCCAAGTCCGAGGTGGACACCGCAGCTCTCGACGCCCGGATCGCGGAGCTCGACTCCGAGCTCGGCGGCGACTCTCGGGAGCTGCTCGCCTCCTGGTCGGCGTTGCGCGAGGCGTATGCGTCGGGGACCTTCACGTACACCGTCCGGGGCAAGGACATCTCCGTGCCCACGACCACGGAGTCGCTGAGCGGCCTGGCGATTCCGCGGGTCGCGCTGCCTCCCTTCACGGGCGACGGAGACATCCTCCGCTGGCGCTACCTCGAGAACCTGCCCGGGCACTTCCCGTACACGGCGGGGCTGTACCCGTTCAAGCGCACGGCCGAGGCGCCGAAGCGGCAGTTCGCGGGCGAGGGTCCACCGATCCGCACGAACCGGCGCTTCCACTACCTCAGCAAGGACGACGACGCGAAGCGGCTCAGCACCGCCTTCGACAGCGTCACGCTCTACGGCGAGGACCCTCACGAGCGGCCCGACATCTACGGCAAGGTCGGGGAGTCGGGCGTCTCCATCTGCACGCTGGAGGACATGAAGATCCTCTACGGCGGCTTCGACCTCGTGGCCCCGAGCACGTCGGTCTCCATGACGATCAACGGGCCCGCGCCGATCATCCTCGCGATGTTCCTGAACACGGCCATCGACCAGCAGGTCGACGTGTTCGCGTCCGTGAACCAGCGGCACCCCGGGCCCGAGGAGCACGCTGCGATCGTGGACCGGACCCTCGAGGTCGTCCGCGGGACGGTGCAGGCCGACATCCTCAAGGAGGATCAGGCCCAGAACACCTGCATCTTCAGCACCGAGTTCGCCCTCAAGATGATGGGCGACATCCAGGAGTGGTTCATCGACAAGGGGGTGCGGAACTACTACTCGGTGTCGATCAGCGGCTACCACATCGCCGAGGCGGGGGCGAACCCCATCAGCCAGCTCGCGTTCACGCTCGCCAACGGCTTCACGATCGTCGAGTACTACCTCGCGCGCGGCATGGACATCGACGAGTTCAGCCCGAACCTGTCCTTCTTCTTCAGCAACGGGTTGGACCCGGAGTACACGGTCGTCGGGCGCGTCGCGCGCCGCATCTGGGCCGTCGCCATGCGCGACCGGTACGGGGCCTCGCCGAGGGCGCAGATGCTGAAGTACCACATCCAGACGAGCGGCCGATCGCTGCACGCGCAGGAGATCGACTTCAACGACATCCGCACCACGCTGCAGGCGCTGCTGGCCCTCAACGACAACTGCAACTCGCTGCACACCAACGCCTACGACGAGGCGATCACGACCCCCACCGAGGAGTCCGTGCGGCGCGCCATGGCGATCCAGATGATCGTCCAGCAGGAGCTCGGGCTGTCGAAGAACGAGAACAACCTCCAGGGGGCGTTCGTCGTCGAGGAGCTGACCGAGCTGGTGGAGGAGGCCGTGCTCGCCGAGTTCGAGGCGATCAGCCGACGGGGCGGCGTCCTGGGGGCCATGGAGCGGCAGTACCAGCGCAGCAAGATCCAGGAGGAGTCGCTGCTGTACGAGCACCGCAAGCACGACGGCTCGCTGCCCATCATCGGCGTGAACACCTACCTGAACCCGAAGGGCGGGATGGCGAGCGACTCCGAGGACATGGAGATCCGTCGCGCCACGACCGAGGAGAAGACCGGGCAGATCACGGCGGTGCGCGCGTTCCAGGACGCCCACGCCGACGCCCGCCCCGTCGCGCTGGAGCGGCTCCAGGAGGTCGCCCTCGCGGACGGGAACATCTTCGCGGAGCTCATGAGGACGGTGCGGGTGGCCAGCCTCGGCCAGATCAGCGCGGCCCTGTACGAGGTCGGCGGGCGCTACCGACGGTCCATGTAGTGAGCTCGATCGAGGCCGCGCAGCCCTCCTTCGCCGCCCACGGCTGGGGCATCGCCCGGGGCCTGTTCGACGCCCCCGAGGTGGCCGAGCTGACCGCTCACTTCATGGCGATGCGCGCCGAGGGGCCGAAGCCGGGGGACTACGCGGGCGAGCCCGGCCCCGACGGCGACGACGACCCGCTGCTGGCGTGGCCTCGCCTGATCCACATGCACCGCTGGGACGCGCGCTCGTTGCGCTGGATGCTGGACGCCCGGCTGCGTCGCGGCCTCGAGGCGCTCCTCGCCGCGGTCGGACGCCCGGGGACGCCGTCGGCCGTGCAGACGATGCTGTACTTCAAGCCCCCCGGGGCGCGGGGCCAGGCGCTCCACCAGGACCAGGCCTACCTGCGCGCCTCGCCGGGGACCTGCGCCGCCGCCTGGCTCGCCCTGGATCGCGCCGACGAGTCGAACGGCTGCATGCGGGTCGTGGAGGGCTCGGGGCGGCTGCCGATCCTGGCCCACGGCGCCGTCGACACCGCCGACTCGTTCACCGCCGTCGGCGTCCTCGATCTGCCCGCGGACGCCGTGGTGGTGCCCGCCGTCATGGAGCCGGGCGACGTCCTGTTCTTCACCGGCGAGGTGGTGCACGGGTCGCTGCCGAACCGCAGCGATCGGTTCCGTCGCGCTCTCATCGGGCATTACCTGTCCGCCGACGTGGCCGAGGTGGACCCGTTCTATCTGCCCGCGCTCGCTCCGGACGGCGAGCCCGCGTCCGTCGCGCCCGCCCCACGAGATGGACCGGGGGTCGACCCCGACCTAGGGTGACGGCGTGGCGCACGTCTCCTTCATCGTCATCTTCGGCACCCGCTGGACGTTTCGTCCGGTCAAGGGCGGCTGGGACGGCAAGCTCAACTGCCCCGACTGCGGCGTCCCCACGCGCATGGTCGAGCAGGAGGCGGTGAAGGCCTTCACGCTGTACTGGTTCCCGCTGTGGACGCTCGAGCACGGCGGTCGCCTCGTCGAGTGCCGGGAGTGCTCGAGCAAGTGGGAGGTGCCCCCCGAGCTCCGGAACGACGACGGCCCGACGGGGACCGCCCCCGCCGAGCCGCTCGTAGAGGCTGCGCTCGACTAAGCGACCGCTGTTCAGCAGCCGCTGTTCATCAGGGCGCCGTCCCAGCAGGCCGCGGCGCCGTTCAGGTAGTCGGGGTGGGAGACGAAGCCCTCGTAGGAGTCTGCGTCCCAGCCCACCGCGGCGGACTCGCCGGACGCGTTGGTGCCGGTGATGAGGCGCGAAGAGCCGAACACGGTGGCCGTGAGGTACCCGGCGTCGGACGCGATGACCGCGACGAACTCGCCCTGGTCGTTCTGCAGGTAGTCCACGGACGCGGTCTCGGCGCCGTCCAGGTCGTAGAGCTGCCAGGTGCCGACCACGCCGTTGTAGGACATCTCGCCGTCGAACCACACGACGTCGGTGAACTCGACCTCGAGGCCGGAGGCGGACACGACCATCGCCACCTCCCACCCGTACCAGCGCGCCTCGTACCTCGCCACGGCGTCGTAGGTGGTGCCGTCGATGACGGTCGTCTCAGCGAACTCCCACACGAACGTGGACGGGTTCGAGACGCTGCCGTTCACCACGGTGTCCTCGAGCACGAGGCTGGGCGGACCCGTGACGGCCGCGCCGATGGCGATGCCCGCGGCCGCGGTGACGGCGCCCGCGACGAAGTTGGAGTAGTCGGACAGGTCGCGCTGGTGCGAGAGCGCGTCGTGCTCCTCGACGAGGCCGCCGCCGAGGTCGATCCTGAGGAGCGCGAAGTCGGAGAAGACCGGCGCCTCGTACGCCGCCGCGGGGAGCTCGTCGCTCGGGTCCTCGGGATCCTCGGGATCCCCGGGATCCACCTCGGGCTCCGCGACGGGCTCCGCGTCCGCGGGGGCCTCGTCGAAGTAGCGGCAGCCCGCCGCGGGGAGGGTCAGGAGGGAGCCGAGGAAGAGCGCGAGGGGGCGGGACAGCTGCATGGGAGGGCCTTTCGGGCGGGGGTGGTGCCTCATCACAATGCGACCGCCGTGCCGGCTTCGGAGCTCGCGGGAGAAAAGCCCATAACTAGCTGGAATCAATGATCTTTTTTCGATCTCCCTCCCGGGTGGCCTCGCCCCTCGCGGGCCCCGACCGTGTCGCCCGGACAATCCGCCGTTGTGCCTTCGACAATCGGAGGGGTGCAGTACAGTCGGACGATGACTCGCGCCATGCTCCTCGTCGCCGCCCTCCTCGTGTCCGCGTGCAGTGGGGCGGGGGAGTCGGTCGCGCCGGCCGTGGCGCCTCCCGCGGCCGAGGCCGCCACGCCCGAGGCGCCGGGCCTCCAGCTGGGCGACTGGACGACGTACGCGGACCCCCCGGCGGAAGAACTCGAGCCCGACCAGATCGTCGCCCTGGACGACGATCGGTGGGCGCGCGTGAGCGCGGAGCTGGCGTGCGCGGGGCGGGTCGAGCGGGGGGACGCAGGGGCCCACCGCCTCGCCGCCCGACGGGTGCTCCATCACCACGAGACGACCGCCGAGGCCGTCATGGACTACGGCATCGCCGTCAACCTCGACCCCGCCCGTGCGACTCGCCTCGGTGCCCTCGTCGCGACCGCCGCCGAGCGGTGTCGGTAGCCCCCGGGTAACATCCCGCGCCATGACGCCCTTCGGTATCCGCAAGAAGATCAAGAAGCTCATCCTCGGCGCGCTCGGCGCAGACACCGGGACCTCCCCCGAGTCGCCCTCCGTGGCCGCGGGCGGTCCGCCTGCCTACAAGCGCGAGAACCCCAAGGAGCGGCCCGCCCCGGCCACGCCTCCCACGCCCTCGGTCGGGGCCGTGCGCAAGCCTCAGAGCCCGGTGCCCGGGGCGCAGTTCATGCCCAAGGCGGCGCCCGCCAAGCCCGCCGAGTTGGACGAGTCCCAGGGCAGCACGTGGGTGCAGGTCGCGAACCTGGACCAGCTGATCCCCGGGGAGGCGAAGGCGGTCGACGCGGCGGGCAAGTCCGTCGCCCTGTACAACGTCGACGGCGAGATCTTCGCCACCCAGGGAGAGTGCGGCCACGCGTACGGGCCCCTGGGAGACGGCGTGCTCGACGGGCACACGATCACCTGCCCCCTCCACGAGTGGGAGTGGGATGTTCGCGACGGCACCAACGTGAGCGGATCCGCCGACGCGTCGATCGCCAGCGTGGCGGTCAAGATCAAGAAGAACCGAGTGATGGTGAAGCTATGACCGACTCCCGCGGCATTCTCTGGACCACGCTGGGCCTCGGCGTCGGGGCGCTCCTCCTCTGGCAGGGCTGCCCCACGGAAGACGGCACCGTCGACCCCACGCCGCCGGACGTCACGGACGACGACGACGCGGGCGTGGACGACGACGACGCGGGCCCGAACGACGACGACCTCGTCATCCCCGAGGGCATCCCCATCGGCGGCAGCCTCGCGTACCAGCCCACAGACGGCTCGGTCCCCGCGGGCGACGTGCGCGCCGGACTCTTCCTCGCCCAGGCGAAGGGCCCGACGTTCGGCGAAGAGTGGGACTCCGACCTCATCGCGGCGGCGAAGGTCTCGCTGGTCGCGGGCCAGGCCACCTACGCGAACTACGTGGAAGAGACCGTCGACGCGGGCCTCCTCACGGAGGTCGCCAAGGGCGTCTCGGCCGCCATGTTCGCCCCGTTCGCGTACGTCGACGGCGACGGCAGCGGCGGCTTCAACGCGGGCGACACGCTGCTCGCGGGGTCCGGCGACTGGGTCGTGTACATCGACGCGAAGGACGTGGACGCGGTGACCGACGCGATCGGCAGCGGTGGGCCCGGCTGGAACGTCGCGCGCGACGTGCTCGGCGGCGAGCTGAACCTCGAGCACCACCCCGAGGGCGTGAACAGCTCCCAGGGACTCACGATGCGCGTGCGTCTGCTGTCCGTCACGGGCGGCGACGTCCCCGTGGACACCGACATCTCGTTCCCCGACGGCTCGCTCGTCGCCGCCTGGCACGGCTCGCTGTCCGGCCTGATGGAGATCGCCGCGCCCGCGAACCCGGTGCTGTTCGTGACCCCGGCCAGCAACAACCTGCGCGACGACCTCATCGACTGGCCCGTGAACGGCACGCCTCCCGCGGACCACTTGGGCGCCCTGGACGCGAACCTCCTCTCGGAGACGGTGGCCGTCCCGAACCTCACCGGCGCCGTCTACACCGAGGTCGGCTGGGTGGACGACGGGGACCTCGTCTACACCGAAGAGGCTCCCTGCGATCTGCTCATCGCGGACGGCAACAAGCGCCTCGTCTGGCTCACCGCGCCCGGGCAGGACCTCGGTCTGGCCTTCATGTTCGGGGTGGTCCTGGAGCAGCGGCCCGGCTGGCTGCTCGTGGACACGCTCCCGCGCCGCCTCAGCTCGGGCATCGACCTCGAGATCCTCGACGGCGTCGGCGACGACGACGACTCGGCGGGCTTCCCGTACGACCTGCCCGACTCGTGCTTCGGGGACGACGACGACTCCGCCGCGGACGACGACGACTCCGCTCCCTAAGACGCTGTAGCCATCGCGGGCGCGAGACCGTAGGGTTCCCCGCCGATGCGCCGCCTGCTCCCCGTCGCCCTGATCCTGCTCGCCGCGAGCCCCGCCGTGGGCGCCAAGCGGGGCCCCGCCGTGGACGCGGGCGGCTGGAAGCACTTCTTCGTCAGCGACCGCAACCCGGCCGCCGGCTCCATGCTCCTGCGCAGCGTGGAGACGACCCTCGATCTGGTCGAGCCCGACGCCTTCGAGCTGCGCACCAGGGCCGTGATCCAGCGACGCACGAACGCGCCCTCGCCGGTGGTGCTGGCGGAGTTCGATCCCAGCCTCGGCGAGTCCTGCCGGGTGGTGAACGACGCCGTCGCCGAGTCGGACGATCCCGAGGAGGAGCTCGAGTCCGGCCTGGAGATCCACGTCGGGGACGTGGACGAGCGCGGCCTCGCGGGCTGCGGCGTCGTGCTCCCGGCCGGCGAAGACGAGGTCACCGCCGAGGTGCGCGTCCGCCGAACCCGCATCGACGGCCTCGACGACCGCTTCGCGTTCCGGTTCGCCGTGCAGCCGCCCGCAGGCGCAGCCGAGCGGCTGGTCTTCTCCGTGGAGTCCTTCGCCGAGGCGGAGCCCACCGTGCAGCTGCTCCGGTGGGACACCGAGCTGCGCAAGCAGGCGCTCGACGGCGGCAAGCTCCGTGTCTTCTTCGAGCTCGAGGGCGTGCAGGCGCGGCCCCCCGCGGGCGGCATCCGCAGCCTCGCGGGTCGGGTCCCGGAGGTCGTGGTCACCTCCGGCGACGCGTGGGACGACGTGGCCCTCGACCATCGCCTCCAGTACCTGGCCGCCGCGCGGGCCACCGGCCCCGTGATCGGCATGGCGGGCCGCGTCCTCGGCCGCGGGGGTGGGCTCCCGTCGGTGCGCGAGGCCGCCCGCATCGCCCTGGACGAGACCGCGCTCGACGCGAACGGCGGCCGCGGCGGCACGTGGCGCCTGCCGCAGTCGGCCCAGTACACCCTCGAGGAGAAGCGCGGCACGACGGCCGACCGCGCGGCCCTGCTGATGGCCCTCCTTCGGACCGCGGACGTGCGCGCCGAGGTGGTGTTGACGTCGACCGACGGGCAGGAGCCCAACCCCGAGCGCGTGGTCCCGGTCCTCGATCGCACCCTGGTCTACGTGCCGGACGTCTTCGTCGCCGAAGGGCGGCCGTTGTTCATCGATCCCGCCCTGTCTTCGGCCTGGCTCGGCGAGACGGAGGAGCTGCTGGCGGGCCGCTCGGCGGTCCTGCTCGCCCCCGAAGGGGCCCGTTGGCTGCGGCTGCCGGGCGAGCTGCTCGCGTCGAGCTGGTCCCTGCGCGCCACGGAGGGCGAGGACGGCCGCTTCGCGATCAGCCTCACCGGTCGCCTGCAGGGCGCCCCCGCGGCCCGGGTGCGGGAGTGGGAGCGCGCCGGTCGTCCGGCGGAGCGGGTGCCCTCGGGCGACCTGATCTGGGCGGCGGGCCCGTGGGCCGAGTCGCTCACGACGGAGATCTCGGACGCCTCCGGCGGGCGCGTCGTGGTGCAGGCGACCGGCTCGGTCGACGCCGCCGCGGTGGCGGGGCCGGACGGCAGCATCCTGCCCCCGCCGCTGCCCACGGTGCGGCACGGCGCCCCCTCGCGCGCGACATCGGAGACCCTGGGGGTGGACACGCAGCTCTTCGCGTTCGAGCTGCGGGAGTCCTGGCGCTTTCAGGGGCGTCGCCCCGGGGTCGGCTCCCCGTCCCTCAAGCGCTCGACGCCATTCTGGGAGGCCCGCAGCTACGGGTCCTGGTCCGGCCCGCTGTTCAACCGGGAGACGGTCGTTCGGTGGACGGGTCGGCACCTGTCGCCCAACGCCACGACCGAGCCCGCGCGGTTCGCCGAGCAGCTCGCCGATCTCTTCGGGCAGGTGAGGCCGCCGGCGGGCGAGGCGACCGCCCCGTGACCCGACCCTGGCCGACGTTGATCTGGCCTGCGCTGCTCGCGGGCGGCCTGGTCACCGTCGTCGCCGGCCACCGCTTCGCCCCCGACCTCTGGGCCCTGGACGTCGCGGGCGCGTTGGGCCTGCTCGCCTTCGTCTTCGGGGCCGGGTTCTTCCCCCAGTGGCAGCTCTTCGGCGCGGCCGTCAGCCGGTCCCCGCGGAGCGACGCCGTCGCCCTCACCTTCGACGACGGGCCGGACCCCGAGACCACGCCCCGCGTGTTGGATCTGCTCGAGGCGGCGGGGGCCCGGGGGACGTTCTTCGTGGTGGGTCGCCGGGTGGCGGAGCACGGCGGGGTCGCCCGCGAGATCGTGCGACGCGGGCACCAGGTGGCGTTCCACGGGCACGCTCATCGGTGGTCGTTGATGCTGTCGCCGCGCCGGTTCGCGGACGACTTCGAGCAGGGCATGCGCGTCGTGCAAGAGGCCTCGGGGGTGTCGCCGCGCTTCTACCGGCCTCCGGTCGGTCTCATCGCGCCGCCGGTGTACGCGACCCTCCGCCGGTGGGGGGTCCGGGTCGCGGCCTGGGCCGTGCGCCCCTTCGACGGGGGGGGCCTCGAGGCCCCCCGGGTGGTGTCCCGGGTTCTCTCGAAGGTTCGGGGCGGAGACATCGTCCTACTCCACGACGCCACGCTCGGTGCGCCTCGCGAGCCCCCGGTCCTGGCCGCGCTGCCCACCATCCTCGACGGGTTGGCGCAGCGCGGGCTGCAGGCGGTGACCGTCGCGGATCTCACGGGCGAGCCGGCGTACCTGGAGGACCCGATGGCCGTCGACCGCACCCGTCCCCGCCGCTCCGCCCTCGAGTGGGCGACCGTGTTGATCGTGGGGATGCTCCTGCTCGGGGCGGCCGGCTCGGCCTCCGCCGCAGGGAAGAACCCGCTGCCCGAGGGGCTGCAGGCCGCGTGCGCAGAGCTCGCGAGTCACGCCACGGTGAAGGCCCGCTTCGAGCAGCGGAAGACCTCCGCGCTGTTCGCGAAGGAGGTCGTGCGCACCGGCGATCTGCAGCTGCGTCGGTCGGACGGGCGGCTGATCTGGGCGTACGACGGCGGCCCCAAGGTCCTCATGGCGGACGGGCGCTTCTACCCGGCCGACAAGTCGCAGGAGGAGATCGGCGCCGGGGCGAGCGGCTGGGCGCTGCCGGGCGCCGAGAAGAGCGGCCGCATCATGGAGTCGCTCTTCGCCCTGGACGCGGACACGCTGCAGACCTTCTTCGAGGCCGAGGCGACCGGGGAGGGGACGTGGACCCTCACGCCCCGGGTGCCCGCCGCGCGCGCCATGTTCGTGAAGGTGGAGCTGACGATCGACGGGACCCCCACCGCGCTTCGCCGCATCGCCATGGACGAGGCCTCCGGCGACCGCACCGTGATCGTCTTCTCCGCCCTGACGCTGGGCGCGACCCTCGACCCGGACGCGTTCCTGACCCCGGCCGAGCGCTCCGCCGCCCCTTGACCTCCCCGACGCCCCCTTGACCCCCCTCCGCCGCGCGCTCATGAAGCTCGCCGGGCTGTCCACCGGGCGGCCCGGCCGCACGCTCTTGATCGCGGCCCTCGTGGGGATCCTGGCGATGCCGGGGCTGCTCTCGGTATCGATCACCGGGGATCTGGCGAGCATGCTCCCGGACCGCGCCGGACCCGCCCGGGGGCTCGCGCTCTGGCTCCAGGGCTTCGCGGAGGCCGAGGCCGTCTACGGGCTGGTCGAGGTCGAGGAGTCGGACCCCGCGGCGCTGGCGGCGATGGGCGAGCGCCTGGTCGACGCGTTCGAGTCCTCGGAGCTGGTGGTCTCGGCCGCGATCCGCCCCGCCGAGGGCTTGCCCGCGACGGACCCCCTGCTCACCCTCGACCTCCTGGACGACGCGGGCATCTCGGAGATCGAGAACCGGGTGACGCCGGGGGCGCTGGAGGCCCGGGCCGAGGGCCTCAAGAACCTGCTGATGTCGCCCATGGACGCGGACACTCGAGGTCTGCTGCTCCGCGATCCCCTGGGCCTCCTCGAGCTCCTCGGTGCCCGCCTGCGCAGCGGGGTCCGCCGCTTCGACGCCGCGGGCGGGGGCTTCATCTCGCCGGACGGCCGCGCCCTCCTCATGATCGTGCGGCCCGTCCCGGTGGAGGGCAGCCCCCGCGCCTTCTCCGAGCGGCTCGAGGACGACCTCCGCGCCCGGGCGGCCGCCGTGCTGGAGGGCAGCCACGGGGCCCGCTTCGGCATGACCGGCGGTCTGATGTACGCCCGCCACATCGAGGACGCCACGCGCGCCGACGCAGGCCGCCTGGCGTTGGTCTCGATCGTCGCCGTCCTCCTCCTCTTCCTGGTCTTCTACCGCTCGATCCACAGCCTGGGCACGATGCTGGTCCTGCTCCCCTACTCGGTCCTCCTGACCCTGGGCGGCCCCGGCCTGCTCCTCGGCGAGCTGACCCCCATGGCGGCGGGCTTCGCGGCGATCCTCTTCGGCCTCGGCGTGGACCCGGCTGTACATCTGACCTCCCGGTATCGCGAGTCGCGTCGCGCCAAGCCCCCGCGCGAGGCGGCCATCGACGCCGTCCGGGCGGTGGGTCCCGCGGTCGTGACGGCCGCGGTCACGACGGCGGCGGCGCTCCTCGGCGTCGCCGTGGTGGGCTCGAAGGCTCTCTCGCAGATGGGCGCCCTCGCCTGCATGGGCGTGCTGGTGAACGCCGCGGTGATGCTCGCGGTCCTCCCCGCCATGTGGATCGTCCTCGGCGACCGGATCGGCCCGGACCCCGGCGTCGGGACGGGCGCGGCGCGGGCGGCGGCCGGGTTCATCCACCGCCGCAGCACCGCGATCCTGGTCGCCTACGTGCTCCTCGCCGTGACCCTCGTCGCGTTCCGGGCTCCCTTGGGCTTCTCCGTGAAGATGGACGGGTTCCGACCCCTGAGCCTCGACCCGGTGCGGGTCGATCGCGCGATCGACAGGCACTTCGGGGAGGAGCTGGGCCGCATGGTCGTCCTGCTCCAGGGGACGGACCGGGAGAAGGTCCTCCAGGCGAACGACGCGTGGGCGGAGGTGCTCGACGCGGTCGTGGAGTCGGGGACCGTGGCGGCCTACGAGACCCTCTCCGTCCTCGAGCCCGCCCGCGCCACCGCCGCCGCCCGGCGGGACGCGCTCCGCGCCCGGGTGGACGTCGCGCAGGCCGCCGACGACCTGGGCGCGGCGCTGCTGGCCCAGGGCTTCCGCGTGGAGCCCTTCACCCCCGCCCTCGACGGCCTCCGGGCCTTCGCCGCGGGCACCGAGCCGGAGCTCGCCCCGGCGGCCGCCTGGCAGCGCTGGTTCGCAGAGAAGCACGTCGCCGAGGTCGACGACGAGGTGCGGATCGTCACCCACATCCACCGCGTCCCGGGCCCCACCCCCCAGGAGGTGTACGACGCGCTGCTCTCGGCGGCGCCTCCCCCGGTCGAGGGGGTGAACGTCCACGTCACGGGCCTGCCGCTCGTCGAACAGCAAGCGGAGGGGTACCTCTCGTGGGGCATCTTCCGGCTCATCGGGGCCTGTACGGTCCTGCTGCTGCTGGTGCTCGTCGTTCACTATCGTCGGCGGGACGTCGTCGGGGTCGCCTTCCTGCCCCTCGCGGGCGGCCTCTTCGTCTTCGTGGGCATCTACTCGGCCCTGGGCGTACCCATCACATTCTTCGCGATGGCCGGGATCCCGCTGCTGGTGGGCGTCGGCATCGACGACCACCTCTTCATGCTCGATCGCTACCTCGAGCGCGGGGGGCGGCCCGGGCGCCTGGACGACACCCTCGCCGGGTCCGGCCGCGCCGTCCTCGTGACCACGCTGACCACGCTCGCCGCGTTCGGCGTCCTGTCGCTCTCCAGCTTCGACGCGCTCGCGGGGATGGGGCGGGCCGTGTCGCTCGCCCTGGCCATCGCGTTCGGGTCGTCGGTGGTCCTGCTCCCTGCCTTGCTCGCGCGGTTTCTGCCCGGCCCGGACGCCCCCGGCGCCGGTCATGACAGCCGCGCCGGCGTTTGATAGAAAGCCGCGCATGTCGCTGACGACGCAACAGGTGACCGCGATGCTCCTCGAGGCTCTGAACCTCGCGGAGGACTACGAAGCGGACGACGTGGATCCCGACGGCGCGCTGTTCGGCGACGAAGGGTTGGAGCTCGACTCCCTGGACGCGCTCCAGCTGGCCGTCGCCATCGAGGAGAACTACGGCGTCACGATCGATGAGGGCCGTGGCGAGGCGATCTTCCAGACCGTGCGCACGATCACGGACCACATCAACGCAAACCGCACCGCGGGCTGAGCCCCCGGGCGTGGACCTCCCGATCCCCCACCGGGACCCGTTCCTCTTCCTCTCGACCGTGTCCGGGACCGACGAGGCCGGCGGCCTCTTCCTCTACGACGTCCCCCGCTCCGGCGACTCCTGGTCGCGTCGGCTCCTCCCCGGCCTGTTGATGGTCGAGGCCATGGCCCAGGCCGCGGCGGCTTGGCACGGCCTCGCGAACGCGGCCGCCGGCGGGGACCCCGAGACGGGCCTGCTCGCGTCGGTGGACGGGGTGCGCGTGTCCGGTCGGCCCCGCCCCGGCGACCGGCTGACCATCAAGATCCGAAAGACCAAGGCCTTCGGCCCGATGGTGATGCTCGACGGCGAGGTGTGGGTGCATCACCGCATGCTCGCGCAGGGCAAGATCGTGGTACGTCGCGGCGTTCCGGAGGCGGCGTGACCTCCGTCGTCGTCACCGGGATGGGCGTCGCCGCTCCCGTGGGCGTGGGCCTCGAGGCGTACGGGCGAGGACTGCGGGCGGGGGACTGCGGCGTCGGCACGATCGACCTGTTCGACGCGTCCGCGTACCGCAGCTCGGTGGCGGGCCAGATCCGGGGAGACGTCCGCACCCCGGCCGTCCGCGCCGCGGCCCGCGCCACCGGGGTCCGGCTCACCACGCGCCAGGGCCGCACGGCGCTGTTCGGGCTGGCGGCCCTGGCCGAGGCGCTCCAGGACGCGGGCCTGCACCGGGACGACCTCCGCGACGCCGGCTTGGCCGTCGGCACGTGCACCGCGGGGACCCCGGAGGCGGAGTCGGAGCTCCTGGACACCCCCGAGGACGACGACTTCTGGGTCACGGCGGCGCCCTCCCTGCTCCTCACGACCCCGGTGGGCACGACCACCGACTTCCTCGCCCGCGCCGCGCGGCTGCGAGGACCCGCGACCACGATCTCCACCGCCTGCAGCTCCTCGACGAACGCCGTCGGCCTCGGCGCCATGTGGATCCGATCGGGCCGCTGCTCCCGCGTCGTGGTGGGCGGCTCCGACGCGCTGTGTCGCCTCACTCACGCCGGCTTCAACAGCCTCAGCCTCGTCGCCCCGGAGCGCCCGCTGCCCTTCGACGCGCGTCGCCAGGGGATGGTCATCGGCGAAGGCGCGGGCATGTTCGTGCTCGAGGACGAGGCCACCGCGAGGGCTCGAAGGGCCCGGATCCGCGCCCGCATCCTCGGGTTCGGCAACGTGGCCGAGGCCTTCCACCTGGTGCAGCCCGATCCGTCGGGCGCGGGCGCCGCGCGGGCCATGGGGGCGGCCCTGCGGGACGCGGGCGTGCCTCCGGAGCACGTCGGGTACGTGAACGCGCACGGCACGGCGACGCCCCACAACGACGTCGCCGAGGCTCGAGGCGTGCGCCGACTCTTCGGGAGTCGAGACATCCCCGTAAGCTCCACGAAGTCCCAGACCGGCCACCTCCTCGGCGCCTCGGGAGCCGTCGAGCTGGCCGCCGCGCTGCTCGGCATGGAGGCCGGGTTCCTGCCGCCCACCGCGGGCTGGGAGGAGCGCGACCCGGACATCGACATCGACCCGGTGCCCGGCGTCGGTCGCGACGCGGCGTTCGACGTCTTCCTGAGCAACAGCTTCGCCTTCGGCGGCAACGACAGCTCCCTGTGCGTGGCCTCGCCGGACTACGAGGCGCCGCGATGACCGCCTTCATCACCTCCATCGGGGTCCTCTCCCCCTTGGGGTCGGGCCGCGAGGAGTTCGTGGAGGCCTGGCGCGCGGGCCGCTCCGCCGACCGGATCGGAGACGGCCCCGAGGCGGGCGGCGTGAAGCTCCCGAAGTACAAGGCGGCCGCGCTGTACCCCGATCACCGCAAGGCCTTCCGGCGCATGGATCGGCTCAGCAAGATCATCTGTTCGGGGATCGCCCACGCCCGGGACGACGCCGCGGGCTTCGGGGACCTCGAGAACCTCGGGCTCGCGGTGGGCACCGACTACGGCACGCTCACCGAGACCTGGAAGTTCCTCTCGCGCCTCAAGGCGAAGGGCCCGGCGCTCTGCAATCCCATGGACTTCCCGAACCTGGTCCCCAACGCGGGGGCGGGGTACGCGGGGATCTTCCTGGGGCTGCGCGGCCCGTCGCACACCTTCTGTCGGCACGAGACCTGCGGGGACGAGGCCGTCGCCTGGATCGCGGACGGCATCGCCGCGGGCTGGATCGAGGCCGGGGTCGGCAGCGGGGCGGAGGAGCTGGGGGAGACCCTCGCGCGCGCCACGCGGGCGGCCTCGGGCTGGAGCGTCGCGCAGCCCCTGGGCGAGGGCGCCGCCGCGGTCCTGCTGGAGACGCCGGATCGGGCCGCGGCCCGGGGCGCCGAGGTGCGCGCGCGCTTCCTGGGGTCCTGGGGCGCGTCCACGCCGTCCGGGCGGTCCGCGCTGCTGCTGCCGGACCGGCTCGACGGCCTCGTGGAGCTGATTCGCCGGTCCCTGGACGCCACAAGGACCGCGGCCGGAGACGTGGGCGTCGCGCTGCTGTCCCACCCCGACCACCCGGCCCTGCAGGCCGCGGTGGCGACGGCCCTCGGCCGCGACGTCCCCCGGACGGACCACCACCGGCGGGTCGGCACGCACCCCGCGGACGGCGCCTTCCGCGTGGCCCTCGCGGCGCTGCTGCTGGCGGATCGTTCCCTGCCGGTTCATGCTGACGGCGACGGATGCCGGGGCCGCGCGGCCCTGGTCGTCACCTGCGCACGCGGCGGCGGCCTCCGGGTCTCCGTCGTGGGGGCCGCGTGACCCGCACCGAGGACGCTCCGTGACCCGAGTTCGACTGCCCACCACGCCCATCCCGCCGCCGTCGGACAAGACCATCACGCTCGACGGGGTCCTCGACGGGCTGTGCGGCGTCCTCACGCCCCGGGACGAGGCCGCCACGGTGGTCGCTCAGATCGAGGCCCTGCGCCACCGCTGCGCGGACGTCGTGGTGGTGGACGACGGGAGCACCGACGGGACCTCGGGCGTCGCCGAGGCGGCCGGGGCGAGGGTCCTCACGCTGCCCGCGCCCGCCGGAGAGGGCGCCGCGCTCAAGGCCGGGCTCCGCCTCGCGCGGGAGCTGGGCTTCATCGGCGCGCTTGTCCCCCGCAAGGAGGTCCTGTCCCCGGAGGTCGTGGACGGCCTCGCCGCGGCCCACCTGGGGGCGCCCGAGGCCATCCTGCTGGCCGTCGGGCCGGGAGAAGCCATCGCGGGCAAGGAGTGGGACGAGGCGGCCGCCATCGCGCGCGGCGATGAGCCCCCCCCGTACCCCGACTTCCGCCCCCCGCGCTCGCCCGGCCTGCACGGGCGGGTCGAGGACGTGTTCGAGGCGGTGGTGGAGACGCGCTACGCCCACCCCTGGGGAGGCCCCCGAATCCTCCCCCTGCAGCCCGTCCTGCGACGTCGCCTGCGCCAGAACGGCATCGGCATCCACATGGAGCTGCTGGCCCTCGCCGTGAAGGCGGGCACGCCCACGGTCGAGGTGGAGGTCCCCGCGACCCCCCAGCGGGTGATGCCCACGTGCAACCGGGCGGCGGTGACCCTGCTGCGCGAGTTCGTGCCTCTCGTCGCGCTCTCGAAGATCCGCGACCGCCTCGGCCTCGGCAGCGGCTACGCGCCGCCCACGATGTCGCCCTTGATGCTCGCCCTGGGGGCGGGCCTCGTGACGATGGTCGCGGCGACGGGCTGCCAGAAGCAGGTGGCGGTCGCGCCCCCCCCCGAAGAGCCCTGCGTCGCGCAGGCGGACTGGCCCGGCGGAGGCGACGCCGGGGCCGCCCTGCAGGACCTCCGCGACCGGCGCGCGGCGATCGTGCCGATGCTGGCCCAGCAGGAGGTCCAGGTGGAGATCGGCGCGCGGCGCGAGCGCCTGCACGGAGTCATCGCCCTGGGGGCGGCCGGCGAGCTGCGGGTGCGGCTGGTGGCCGGTCCCGCGGCGACGCCGCTGCTCGACTACCTCGAGGCGGAGGGGCGCTGGAAGCTCGACCTCCCCACGGAGAGCACGTCCGAGTCCGGCACCGGCGCCCCGGATCTCGAGGTCCCCGAGGGCACGATCGAGCCCGCAGCGCTCGTATCGCTCCTGAAGACGCCCGCCGCGACGGCGTCGGTGCGCTGGGAGCCGGGCGCCTGCGCGGTCCTCCAGGAGCTGGACGGCGACGCCGTGGTGCGGGCCCTTCGCCTCGCCCCGGAGAGCGGGGCGGTGCTCGAGGACCGCCTCTTCCATCGAGGGGCCGCCGTGGTCAGCGTGCTCCCGGGCGACCTCCGCCCGGTCCGGGACGGTGCCTGGCCGCACCGCATCGAGGTCCGCTCCCTCACCTCGGAGGATCGCTTCGTGCTCACGACCCGTGGGGTGAAGACCGAGGGCTTCGAGCAGCTGTTCCGGGCCGAGCCGGGCTGACCCCGTGGATCTCGTCGTCGACTTCCGCTTCAGCGCGGCGCACCGACTGCCCCGCTACGTGGGGCGCTGCTTCCGCATGCACGGCCACTCCTACCGGCTCGAGGTGGTGGTGTCGGGGACCCCGTCGGGGGACTCCGGCATGGTCGTCGACTTCCACGACGTGGAGGCCGCGGCCGGCGGAGTGGTCAGCGAGGCCGACGGCAGCTGCTTCAACGACGTGCTCGAGAACCCCACGGCGGAGGCGATCGTGGTCTGGTTCTGGCGACGCCTGCGCCCCGACCTGCCGTCGCTCACCGAGCTCCGACTCTGGGAGACCGACGACTGCCGGGTCGTGTACCGGGGAGAACCGGTGCCGGAGGCGCTCCTCACCCCGGGGCGCCCCCAGGCGCACCCTTCGACCGCGGAGGTCGTGTGACGAACCGCATCCCCCGCGTCCGCGACGCCGACCCCGAGGCGATGGCCGCGGCCATCGACACCTTCCTCCAGGCGGCCGGCTTCGACACGTCCAACCCCCACCTGCGTCGCTCCGGCGCGCGGGTCGCGGAGGCGTGGGCGGCGGACCTGCTCGAGGGCTACTCGGCCTCGCCCGCCACCGCCCTGGGCGAGCCCTTCCCCGAGACGGCCGACGATCTCGTCCTCGTGAAGGACATCGAGTTCTTCTCGTCCTGCCCCCACCACCTCATGCCCTACCAGGGCCGCGCGACGATCGGCTATGTGCCCGACGGCCTCGCCATCGGCTTCTCCGGCATCGTCCGGTTGCTCGACGCGGTGGCCCACCGGCTCACGCTGCAGGAGTGGCTCACGCGCGACGTCGCCGAGACGCTCATGCAGGTCCTGGCCCCCGCGGGCGCCGCCTGCGTCATCGACGCCGTCCCCATGTGCGTGTTCGCCCGGGGCGTCCGGCGTCCCTGTCGCATCGAGTCCACGGCGTTCCTGGGCTGCTTCGCCGACGACGCAGACCTCCGGCGCGCCGTCCTCGACGGCTCGCAGCGCAGCTGATCCACGTGTCCACCGAGTGGGGGGTCCACGTCCTCCGCCCCGTCACGCCCGCGCAGCTCCGGGAGCTGGCGCGCAACGGCGTGAACCGCGTCACCGTCCACGTCCCCTGGCGCTGGATCGGGGGGCTCGCGCCGGGGCCCCGGGAGTGGGGTCCGCTCGATCACTTCCTCGATCCCATCCGCGCCTCCGGGATCCCCGTCCAAGCGGCCCTGGGTCCGGGCATGCCCCACCTGGTGCCCGACGCGGTCCTCAACGACGGCGGCGCCGACCACGACGAGTACGTCGAGCGGTTCGCGGCCTACTGCGGTGACGCCGCCAGCCGCCTCGAGTGGGTCGACACGTTCCGAGTGGAGGACGAGCTCAACGCCGCGCCCCACTACGAGTCGCTCGTGACGCGGCGCCGCCGCGGGAAGGCCTGGCGCCGCACGGAGTTCCGGCTGCGGCTGCTGCGTGCGTCGGTGGACGCCGTGCGCGCCGCGAGGCCCGACGCTTCGATCCGCACGACGGTGCACGCCTCGATGCCGGGGTGGAAGGTCGAGCTTCGTCGCTGGCTCGCGGCGGGCATCCGGGTCGATCGCCTCGGGCTCTCCCTGCGCCCCTGCTTCGTTCTCCCCGATCCGACGATGGCGGAGCGCGTGGGAGAGGCCCTCGGGGAAGCCCGCGACGTCTTCGCCGCCGGGCCCTGGGCGAAGGAGGCGCCGGACCTCGAGATCGGGCGCATCGGCTACCCGACCCACCGCTCCATGTTCAGCCCCCGCCGGCAGCGCGAGTTCCTCGAGGCCGCCGCCCGGGAGGCCGTCGCCGGGGGCGCGCTCGGGTTCCACTGGTGGTCGCTGCGGGACCAGGCCCACCCCGACCCCATCCTCGGGTACTGGCCCCCCGCCCAGGAGCGGCACTTCGGGCTGCAGTACTACGACGGCACCGCCAAGGCCTCCATGGACGAGTTCCGGGTGGTGGCGACGGGCGATCGCTTCGGGGAGGGCGCCGCGTGAGGGCGCTCCTCCTCACGGCCCTGCTGGTCTGCGTCGCGGCCCCCGCCGAGGCCGGGCCCTGGGTCCCCGAGCCGAACCACGGGTACGTCAAGCTCTCCGCCCGCTGGCTGCCGGCCTTCCTGTGGAACCCGGGCCCCGAGTTCGCCGACGCGTCCACCGAGGAGGCGCGGGTCGTCTACGGCCCCTACAACGAGGTCTTCCTGGGCACGTACTGGGAGCACGGGCTGGCTCCGCGCACGGCGTTCTGGGTGCACTGGGAGCCCGCGAAGCTGTTCGTCCTCACGGACCCCCGGGACGGCGAGACGCGGGTGCACGCCGCGGTGGGCGAGCCCACGCTCGGGCTCCGCGCCAACGTCCTCAAGAAGGGCCCCGTCGCCGTGGGGGCGGAGGTCGGGGTGACGTTCCCGCTCCTGAACAACGACGTCGTGGACGACGTGTACAGCGTGGTCGACGGCAACCCCCGCATCGCCGAGCTGCGCACCGGCGCCGGGGTGTGGGACGTGACGCCCGCCTTCTCCGTGGGCGCGGGGTTCGGCCGCATGTACGTGTCGGGGGGCGCGGGCGTGAAGATCCGCAGCGGCGGGTGGGACACGGTGGTGGTCTGGAACGCCGAGGTGGGCCGCCGGGTGGGGGCCGCCCAGAGGGGCTCGCTGCGCCTCAAGCTGGGCGGACATCACCCCGTCGGCAACGGCACCGCGCCCCGGCACGACAGCGTGAGCGGCATCGGCAACGGCACGAACTACGCCGGGTTCACGATCGAGTACGACCGCGCCCTCGGCGAACACTGGTTCCTGGGCTTCTCGATCGCGGGAGGCCTCGGCCCCATCGTCCGCCAGACGGGCGGGCCGGTGGTCTCGATCAACGTCTCCGCGGTGTATTGATCAGAACCCGCCGTTGCCGGGCTCGTCGTCGCCGTCCCACTCGAACGCCTCGCTGAGGTACTCGAAGGACACGCCCAGGGCGGTCTCTTCGAACTCGGACTCGGCGAACTCCTCCCAGGGCTGTCCCCGGCCCCACCGGTAGGCGAGGATCGCGGTGTCGCCGCGGTAGGAGACCCGGTAGGAGGTGGTGTAGTCCTCGCCCTCGCCGCAGGTCGACTCGCCGGGATCGTAGGTGAACGACAGCGCGAAGATCGTGCCGCCGTCCGTGACCCGGCGGACCTCGCCGGTCACCGCGTAGACCTCCACGCACTCGACCTCGTCGTCCTCGATCCAGTGCTCGACCTCGCAGCCCCGCCACGTGGCGTCCTCGCCGCTGCCGGAGATCACCACCTCGCCGCCGTAGACGACGCCGTCTTCGTCGAGCTCGGGCTCGGGGCCGCAGAGGTCGTCGCCCGCGTCGTCGTCGTCGGTCGCGTCGTCGTCGTCGGTCGCGTCGTCGTCGTCGGTCGCGTCGTCGTCGTCGGTCG
>Ga0114932_10001530_pt1 | contig 26024 bp, 23 predicted proteins | sample 2SBtaG_2_FD_87286 | JGI IMG/M metagenome (GOLD analysis project Ga0114932, IMG submission 87286) | Deep subsurface microbial communities from Kolumbo volcano to uncover new lineages of life (NeLLi) - 2SBTROV12_ACTIVE470 metaG | ecosystem: Environmental > Aquatic > Marine > Volcanic ...
AATGATTACAGTAGCTCCTGAAGTGAATAACACAAATCAAGTTAAATTAGATTTAGCTAATTTGAGCGAAGAGCAAACCGCACTAGAGATCAAAGACCTAGATCTTTACTATGGTGACAAGCAAGCGCTTAGCAAAATCAATATGAAAATCCCTAAGGGTCAGGTAACAGCGTTTATCGGTCCATCGGGTTGTGGTAAATCAACATTATTACGTTGTATTAACCGCATGAATGACTTAGTTGATATCTGTCGTATCGAAGGTGAGATTAACCTTCATGGTCAGAATATTTATGACAAGAGCGTAGACGTTGCGGCACTTCGTCGTAACGTAGGTATGGTATTCCAAAGACCAAATCCATTCCCTAAATCAATTTATGAGAATGTGGTATACGGCCTACGTCTACAAGGTATTAAAGACAAGCGTAAACTAGATGAAGTCGTTGAGCGCTCATTACGCGGTGCTGCGTTGTGGGACGAAGTTAAAGACCGTCTTCATGACAGTGCTTTTGGTTTATCAGGTGGTCAGCAGCAGCGTCTAGTTATTGCCCGCTCAATTGCAATCGAACCTGAAGTATTACTGCTAGACGAACCAACATCGGCACTTGACCCGATTTCAACTTTGGTAATCGAAGAGCTGATCAACGACCTGAAAGAAAAGTATACGGTTGTGATTGTAACGCACAACATGCAACAGGCCGCACGTGTTTCTGACCAAACTGCATTCATGTATATGGGTGAACTGATCGAATACGCTGACACAAACACGCTATTCACAACGCCTTCTAAGAAGAAGACGGAAGACTACATCACGGGTCGTTACGGTTAATAGTGAGCGAGAGGAATAAATCATGGAAAACAATTTAAATAAGCATATCTCTGGCCGCTTTAACGAAGAGCTAGAAAATGTTCGTAACCACGTATTAAGCATGGGTGGTTTGGTTGAAGAGCAATTAAACCTTGCACTTGATGCGATCAACGACAACGATGCCGAAAAAGCACGTAAAGTCAGCGAGAATGATTACAAAGTTAATGCTATGGAAGTAAACATTGACGAAGAGTGTACTCGTATTATTGCCAAGCGTCAGCCAGCAGCAAGTGACTTACGTTTAGTAGTTGCGATCGCTAAAACCATCGCTGACCTTGAACGTATTGGTGATGAAGCTGAGCGTATCGCACGTGTTGCACTAGATTCATTTACTAAAGATCAGCAAGATTTATTGGTAAACTTAGAGAATATGGGTCGCCAAGTGTCGAAGATGTTGCATGATGTGCTAGATGCGTTCGCCCGTATGGATGCGCAAAGTGCCTTTGAGGTGCATAAAGAAGACGCAAAAGTTGACCGCGAATATGAAGCGTTAACGCGTCAAATTATGACTTACATGATGGAAGATCCACGTTCTATTCCTAAAATTATGGATTTAATTTGGTCTGTACGTTCATTAGAGCGCATTGGAGACCGTTGTCAGAACATCGCTGAATACGTTATTTATTTTGTGAACGGTAAAGATATTCGCCATACATCTCAAGAAGATATCGCGAAAACTTTGTAAAAAATATATGCCACTTTGCGCTGGATTTTTATGATTCAGCGCAGTTTAATTGTTATTTCGGACAAAAATCCGTTCACAACCTTGGCTAATGCTGTAAAATTCGCCCCGCAAGCATATTAATATGATTTAAGGGTCAGTTATGCCATCAAATGCGTTTTTAGGTGTATTTGCAAAATCTCCTATTAAGCCAATTGAAGAACACATTAAAATCGTACATAAAGCGAGTAGTACTTTAGTACCTTTTTTTAATCATGTATTTAAATCCGAGTGGACAGAAGCCGAAACTCTTCGTCTTGAAATCCGCAACCTTGAACGTGAAGCAGACGTATTAAAGCGAGAAGTAAGATTACATCTACCTCGTGGTTTATTCATGCCTGTAGAGCGTACCGATTTATTAGAGTTGATCACGCAGCAAGATAAAATTGCGAATAAAGCGAAAGACATCGCAGGTCGCGTTGTTGGCCGTGAAATGGTGATCCCTCAGCCTATCCAAAATGATTTCATTGCTTATCTTGAACGTTGTGTCGATGCAACTAAACAAGCCTCTAAAGCCATTAATGAGTTTGACGAGCTACTGGAAACTGGATTCCGTGGCCGTGAAGTAACTCTGGTTGAAAGCATGCTTGAAAAGTTAGACTCAATTGAGCAAGACACGGATGAAATGCAAATCAAGATCCGTCAAGAGCTCCGTGCTATCGAAGGTGAACTTAATCCTGTTGATGTAATGTTCTTATATAAGATCATTGAATGGGTAGGTGAGCTTGCAGATATTGCAGAGCGTGTTGGTTCTCGACTTGAGCTTATGTTAGCTCGTTAATCGTTTTATTCGTATTTAAAATTTAAGGTTTAACAATGGATATCATTGCTAACTACGGTTCTATGCTGATCCTAATTGCTGCGGCAGTGGGTTTCTTCATGGCATATGGTATTGGTGCAAATGACGTTGCAAACGCCATGGGTACTTCAGTAGGCTCGAAAGCACTTACCATTAAACAAGCGATCATCATCGCGATGATCTTCGAATTCGCCGGTGCATACCTTGCTGGTGGTGAAGTAACATCAACAATCCGTAAAGGTATCATCGACGCAGCGCCTTTCGCTGACATTCCTGAGCTGATGGTATTAGGTATGATCTCTGCACTTTTTGCAGCGGGCTCTTGGTTATTGCTTGCGTCTTTACTTGGGTGGCCAGTTTCAACGACTCACTCTATCATCGGCGCGATTATTGGTTTTGCGTTGGTTGCTGTGGGGAGTGAAGCAATTCAATGGGGTAAAGTTGCAGGCATCGTAGGTAGCTGGGTTGTTACTCCTGCTATTTCAGGCTTTATTGCATACTTAATCTTTATGAGTGCGCAAAAGCTGATCTTCGACACAGACTCGCCATTACAAAATGCAAAGCGTTATGTACCTATCTATATGGGGTTAGCTGGCTTTGTCATGTCACTTGTAACCATCAAGAAAGGTCTAAAGCATATTGGTATTAACCTAGGTGCGGTTGAAGGTTATGCACTTGCAATTGGTATTGCTGTGGTTGTGGGGATTATTGGTAAAATAGCAATTAATCGCCTGAAAATGGATCCTAAAGCAGACAAGCAAATGCAGTTTAACAACGTTGAGAAAGTATTCGCTATCTTAATGGTACTAACGGCATGTTGTATGGCATTCGCACACGGCTCAAACGACGTAGCAAACGCGATTGGTCCACTTGCGGCAGTTGTAAACATTGTCGAGCACAATGGTGAAATTGCGAAGAAAGCGGCACTTGCCTGGTGGATCTTACCACTTGGTGGTATCGGTATCGTAGTGGGTCTTGCGGTGCTTGGTAAGAAAGTAATTAAAACAATTGGTGAGGGCATCACCCACTTAACGCCAAGTCGCGGTTTCGCTGCTGAACTTGCAGCTGCATCAACGGTAGTTATTGCATCGGGTACTGGCTTACCTATCTCTACAACACAGACTTTGGTAGGTGCAGTATTAGGTGTAGGCATGGCGCGTGGTATCGCTGCACTGAATATGGGTGTAATTAGAAATATTGTGGTTTCTTGGGTAATTACATTGCCAGTCGGTGCTGCACTTGCTATTGTTATATTCTACATTTTAAGAACCGCTTTTGGCGTGTAATTAGACTTACAGACTTTTAGCTTGAAAAGACCTCAGCATCAAGGTGCTGGGGTCTTTTTATATCAACTACGCTTTATGCCAAAACGCAATAATCCCCAACCATTTTGAGGGACTAAACTGACGCTAACTTCATTGAAAATTTGTTATTTTGAACTACTAAATAACAAAGTTTTCGCATCGTTATCGACAAGCACCCTTGCTTCAAAATAGATCGCTTAATTAAGAGGAATGGTATTATTCATCTAAGTAATTGATCTAATCCGTTTTACTCTGAGTACTTCATCGTTATACTGAACGAAATCAGAGTTTGCTTAGAGATAACCGTGACAAACCTACCTAGTATTAAACAGCTTCAATATCTTATTGCAGTACATCAACACCAACATTTTGGTCGCGCCGCTCAGGCGTGTTTTATCGGTCAATCGACTTTGAGTACCGCAATTCAAACCCTTGAAGAAACCTTAGGCAGTCAACTTATTGAGCGTGAGAACCGTAGCTTAATGTTTACCGAGTTAGGTGAAGAAGTGGTTGCGCGTGCCAAGAAAATTGTTGCCGATACCATGAGCATTAAAGAGTTCACTGAGAGCTTTAAAAATCCGTTGTCAGGCAAGTTAGTCTTGGGGCTAATTCCCACTATTGCTAGTTTTATTGCTGCGCCACTTTATCAACACTGTCGAGAAGCTTTCCCGAATTTAGAGCTGATCTTAATTGAAGATACCAGCGATAAGTTATTGGCACGTCTTGAGCAGGGACAGATTGATATGGCCATGCTCGCATTACCTTATCAGACTGAAAAGTTCCACACTAAAGTACTCACTAAAGATGCCTTCTCCTTGGTTTATCATAAAAGCTACCCGCTAAAAGACATTGATGATTACAACTTGTTGCCAGATCAGAGTGTGTTTTTGCTTGAGAGGGAGCATTGTCTAACAGGTCATGCTTTGAGTGCATGCCATCTTAACAAACATGAATGCATCAATCCGTTCGAAGCGAGTAATTTGCACACCTTATTGAGCATGGTGGAATACCAGCACGGTGTGACATTCTTACCACAAATGGCGCTCAACGCAGGCATATTGTCTGGTAAGGACTTAGCAGTGAGAAAGTCGGGCACTGATGCGTATCGTGAAATTGGTTTGATTTGGCGTAAAACCACGGGCCGTATTCGAGACTTTCGTTTATTCAGTGAGGGATTATTGCCATTTATCACTGAACAATGTGATTGCGAAAAATAATTTTTATTTTTGGCAAACTTTTTTAAAACACCTTTCGACTAACTAAACAGCGATAGTTAATCAGGGTTTAAGTGTGTTCTTTCAAAGCCAAGACAAACTTATAAAAAAAGCTCAGCAAGGCGACCAAAATGCGTGGTTAAAGCTTATCAAGCAGCATGAGCAGCAGGTGTATAACCACTGTCTTCGCCTTACTGGTAATAGCCATGATGCACTTGATTTAATGCAAGAAGCCTTCATGAGTGTCTTTCGCTCTTTGCATAACTTTCAGGGTCAGAGCCAATTTAAAACTTGGTTATTTTCGGTGACCCAAGCGCGCTGTATGGACTTCTTTCGAAGGCAAAGACAGTCCAGCCCGCTTGAAGAAGTCTCTGAAGTTGCCCACACACCCAGTTGTCCAATTCAATTACAAAGTGATAATCAACATATTCATGCTGCGCTACAGGCTTTACCGTTTGAGCAGCGACAAATTGTAGAGCTGAAGTTTTTTCAGCATTTCACTTTTGAAGAAATAGCTGAACAGCTGGCTATTTCGCCAAATACCGTTAAATCCCGTTTATATAGTGCGCTTGGCAAGATGAAAGCGCCATTGGAGGTGATCCGTGTCGAATCATGAAATGACACCCCATGAACTACTTGAAAAGTGGCTTGATGGTGAGAGGCTTACAGAAGCACAGCAAGCTCAAGTCTTAGCAGATCCAGAAACTAAGCCGCTGTTTGAAAGCGCTCAATCTTGGCAGAGCATGGCCTGCAGCTATGAAGATCAAGAGGTTCCGTCTGATACGCCCATAGCGATACCTGAGTTTAAACAAGCTGGTCGGTTTAAAGGAAATTGGATGCAGTGGGGCATGGCGGCTAGTGTTGGCTTTTTGAGCGTTTTATCTTTGCAGTTATGGCAGCAAAACCAAGTATTAGAGCAAGGTCTTGTGGCGCAACAAACTCAAATTGTAAAACAGCAAGCTACCATGCAGAAAATTTTGCAGCAGATGCAAACAAGTCAGAATTTACAAGCTGATCTAACCAATCAAGTGTTACTCACAAATCGTGCAGAACGCCAAGTGGCACTCGATGATTTACTTGCATTTTTGCAAACACAAAGAGCCCAAGATCAAGCGATTTTACGTTTACAACTCAATGAACTTGCAGAGCAAGTGGAACATGCGCCATTGCAAATAGTTGCGCATAATGGAGATCAATAATGAAAGCTTTACTCACTTTATTATCAGTTGCAGTGCTCAGTGCAACATTTTCAACAGCGGCGAAGACAGAGCAAGATATCGCTAAATTACAACGAGAAGTGAAAATTTTTCAGCGAGTTGTGAGCACAGCATTAAAACATGACACCAAGGGACAGGTGCAGAATGTAGAAGGCTACTACCTTGCTGATCAAGGGCTTATTTTTGATGTGAGTTTACGAAACAAAAGCCTGTTTGGTTGGCGTAAGCATATTGGGGATATGCAAGATATACATGGCCTTACAGAGATCCAGTCACCAGATTTTTCATCGTTAGAAATGCAAATGTCAGTGCTCGGTGACAACATTGCAGATGCCTCTAAAGAGGCTTATCAAGTAGCCTTAGAAGCCGTGCGTCAAGGTGCGGAGCAAATACGAGAAGTGGCAGAGCAAGAGAGAGAAACACGACGCGAGTTACATGAATTAGAGCGAGAAAAACATGAACTGGATTATATGTTAAGACGCCAAGAAGAGAAGAATCAAGAGCTGCTTGAGCATCACAAAGAAATCGCTAAAGAAATTGCAAAATTAGAAGCCGAAAAAGTTAAATTGACGCAAAGCAAAATACAGCTTAAAGAAAAATTGGATCAGGATAGAGCACAGCGCCAAGCTCAACAGCAGGCGCAAAAAGCATTGCTTAAAACTACTGTGACAGTGAGTTTGGCAAATAGCTTATGTGATTATGGTAATGGTTTACGCAGTGTTAAAGGCAGTGAGCATGTGAGTTTCAAGTTTATCCCTTCTTACCAGCAAGAAAAGCATATTTTGGTATTTAAAAAGTCGGATATAGAGTCATGCGTAAGAGGGGATATTAACGCAGATAAATTGGCGAAAAGCGCAACGCAATATCAATTCTAGTGGCGTTAAACAGTTACACTAAAAAGGGCTGTTAGCCCTTTTTTCTTAACATATTAAAAGTTAATTGCTTGACTGGTGCATTTGTGTTTGCTCGTTGAGGTTTGGCAAAAACAATAAATACACCCAAACAACTAGATTGAAGTAAGGTATCAAACTAAGTAAAGTGAACACAAAGGCAGGGTAGCCTTTTTTCTGTGCACTTAGGTAACATTGATATGCAATGATGCAGTGTAAGATCAGCAAAAAAGATACTAATATCATCATAACGACCTCCTTAACTTTCCTATTGTGATATTTATCAATCCTTGTGATGTCGTGCTAAAAAGTTGAAACCTTGAAAACTAGCTGACATCATTTTTCACATAGAATTATTATAGATGAGAAATCGTTAAGTAAAAGTTCAGTTCTGTATTAAATTGTTACGCAACTGTTTTCTCAGGGAAAATAGTTATAATTTCTTTTTTAAGTAGATCTATCGGCATTGGCTTAGCAATAAAGTACCCTTGCCCATAATCAATACCAATCTCTTTTAAAGCATCAAAAATGTCTTTGCTTTCAACATATTCAGCGACAGAATGTTTATCTAATGAATGGCTAATGTCGTTCACTGCTTTTACCAAAGCAAGATCAATGGGATCATTGAGCATATCGCGAACAAACGAACCATCTATCTTTACATGCTGGGCAGGGAGTTGCTTTAAATAACTAAAGGTACTAAAGCCTGTGCCAAAGTCATCAATCGAAAAGTGGCAGCCCAGTTGATTCAACTTTTTGATCATCGCCTGAGTAGCTGTCAAGTTATTGATACTCGCTGATTCTGTGATCTCAAAGATCACTCGACTAGGATTGACTTGGTATTGCACTAAGCAATCTTGAATATGTGGCAATAACCTTTCATCTAAGAAGGAGTGGGCAGATAAGTTGATTGCAACTTGGCTTAATTCAATATGTTCAGAAAGTGCCTTAATCGCATGTTTTACCACACATTGATCCATCAGGAAGGTATCGTTAAGTAACTCTAAAGCAGGAATGAACTGATTTGGATAAATCAGTTCCTCGTTTATTTTCAAACGTAGTAAGGTTTCAAAGTAGGCTATTTGAGCATGTTTGAAAGACCAAATCGGTTGATAGTGTAGTTCGACTTGCTCGTTTTGTAGTGCTTGTCTTACAGCATGGCCCCATTCTAAACCGCCTTGCAGGGTATTATTCTCGGCATCATCTTTGTTATAACAATGCACTAAATTTCGACCTAAGCTTTTAGCGATATAAAGTGCAATATCTGCTTGCTTTAATGACTCATTGGCATCATGGTTAGAGGCCGTTATTTGAGTTAAACCGATAGAACAGCTAATCGAATAGCTATTTTCTTCAGAGTGAAACTCATGCTTATCGATGGCCATACAGATACTTTCGGCAATAATATGCGCATCAAGTAAACTGACTTCTTTTAATATCACGGCGAACTCATCGCCACCAATGCGGAAGATCAGGTGTTCATCGCCTATGTTGTGACCAAACAGCTGAGCAACCTCTTTAAGAATGATGTCACCTTGTTGGTGCCCTTTTGAGTCATTAATAATTTTAAAATGATCGAGGTCAATATAAAGCAGAGCATGTTCCGAGAGTGAGTCTTCACTCATTGTTTTGCATAGATTTTGGAGCTGCTGGTCGAAGTAGTAGCGGTTATGCAAACCGGTTAACGTGTCGTGCAGGGCCAAGTGACGTAATTGCAGTTCAGCCTGTTTACGCTCATGAATGTTATCTATGGTTGCTGTAATCGTAACATCACTGGTGGTGTTTTTAATGAGCTGAAAGCGACATTCAACCCAAATAGACGCGCCATTTTTTTGAGTGAGTTGTAATTCGAGCTGAGCGTAACGATGTACTCCAGTTTTGACTTTGGCGAGCTGTTTATTCAGGGTGTGCTGATCATCTTTATGGATGAACGTTTTTAATGAGACACCTAAACTGGCTTTAATGCCGAATCCTGAAAGCGCTTCCCAAGCTGGATTAATAAAGCGAATTTTTGCTTCGGTGTCTAACTCCATGACCACGGTATTTAAATGCAACAAGATGCGTTGGTGCGCAGAGAATAAATCTTTGTAGCGACGTTCACTCTGGCTGAGTTGCGAAACTTTGTCTGCAAACTCTGCGTAACTCACCATAAAATCTTCACGGCGCGCAGCATGATCACAGACCTTGTTTAAAATTGGTAAATTGTAGGGCGCCCTAACAAAGTCAGTTACACCCATAAGGAGAAGCTGTTCGGCATCATTAACATCTTTACTGTCGATTATAGTAACAACAGACTGATTTGGTTTATGCTCTAAAATAGCCCCGATTAATTGCTTACTTTCAGTATAGGTTTTGTCAGATGTGTTAATCAACACAATAGCGTAGTGGTTTTGTAAGAAAAGAGCTTGTGCATCTTGAAGCGTATTAACAACTGTACATGCAAAACTGAACTCTAGTTGCTCGCAGATCTCTTCTGCTTGAGCATGATCTGGCTCGAACAATAGCAGATCAAGGCGACTGCTTCTTTCCAATTGCGAAGATAAAATATTGGCTAATAATTCTGGAAGTTGTTCATGTTTCTCAAAAGGTAAAACGGCATCAATGCTATAACTTCTGGCGGTTGTTTCAGCAATACGTTCGCAGTAAATCGGCGGTGTGAGCACGATTGGCGTGTGCTTAGGGGTTTCTAGTAATCCAGAACGTACCATACGCGCAAAGCGCCAACCATCAATTTTTCCGACATCGAGCCCAGTGATAATGAGGTCAACGGCTCGTTGTTTTAATAAATGCAAAGCAGCTTGGCTATCCTCACATTCGATGATTTCAAACACTTCTAGTCTATTGAGGGTAAGTGTAATGGTTGCGCGTTCGGACTCGCTGGCATTCACTATGAGCAATGAAAGTTGCCTTGCCATACTTAAATTAACCTCAATCGATTTGTTGTCATCGTCTACGGTACCTTTGTCTTATCGTGTATGTTTTTATTTTAATTATTCTTTTCTGAAATGTCGGTAATTAGCTGTTTCTAAAAACATTGCTCCGAAGACCTAGGTTAATGCTATTTTTGTGCACTTACAAGCACTTGATTAAGTGTTATAGGAACACTAAACTTGGCCGCTGTTTTATAACTTGAGGTGTTGTCATGCGCGTAGCTGACTTTAGTTTTGAACTTCCTGATGAGTTAATCGCTCGTCATCCTATGGCAGATCGTACTGCGAGCCGACTTCTGACTCTCGATGGAAATACAGGCGAGTTAGGTCATAAGATCTTCAAAGATCTCATTGATTTCTTAAATCCGAACGATTTAATGATCTTCAATAATACCAAAGTGATCCCTGCCCGTATGTATGGCCAAAAAAGCACAGGTGGCAAAGTTGAAGTGTTAGTTGAACGTGTTGTAGACGAGCATAGAGTGCTTGCCCATGTTCGTTCAAGCAAATCACCAAAAGAAGGTGCAACACTGATTCTAGAAGGTAAAGCAGAAGCGACCATGGTGGCACGTCATGGTGAGCTTTTTGAGCTTGAGTTCAAAGGCGAGCAAACGGTGTTAAATATTTTAGATGACATTGGCCATATGCCTTTACCGCCTTATATTGATCGTCCTGATACGGAAGAAGATAAAGCGCGTTATCAAACCGTATACAACGAAAAACCGGGTGCAGTCGCTGCACCAACAGCGGGTTTGCACTTTGATGAAGTATTGCTTGAAAAGATCAAAGAAAAAGGCATAGAAACACAGTTCATCACTCTGCATGTAGGTGCAGGCACTTTTCAACCTGTACGTGTTGATTCAGTTGATGAGCACGTTATGCATTCAGAGTACATTGAAGTGTCTCAAGAAGTGGTTGATGCCATCAAAAAAACTAAAGCCAATGGCGGTCGAGTGATTGCTGTAGGTACGACCTCTGTTCGTTCACTAGAGTCTGCGGCGAAAGCGGGTGAAGGTGAATTACAGCCACTTTATGGCGATACAGACATTTTCATCTACCCAGGTTATGAATTCCAGGTAGTTGATGCCATGATCACTAACTTCCACTTACCAGAATCTACTTTGATCATGTTAGTGAGTGCGTTTGCTGGTCAAGATCATATTATCAAGGCGTATAAAACGGCAGTGACTGAGCAATATCGATTCTTCAGCTACGGCGATGCCATGTTTATCACCAAGCAAGATTAATAACGGCTAAAACTTAGTATCAAATTATATCTTACTCAGGCCCTGAAACTCAGGGCCTTGTTGTTCTTAGCTTTTCTTCTTAAACTCCTATCATTATTCATCTTTAATTTCTTAGTTTTCGCCCCAATCATTAGAATTCGCAGTGTAAAAAGGGTAGAATCGGAGGGTTAAAATCAGCTCTAAAGATAAACGAGATGGCGTTTATAAAACGAGTGTTGGACTGTTTTTCCGACTTTTGAGGTAGCTATGAAATTTGAATTAGATCGCACAGATGGCAAAGCCCGTCGCGGCCGTTTGATTTTTGACCGTGGTGTGGTCGAAACCCCTGCATTTATGCCTGTAGGTACATACGGTACTGTTAAAGGCATGACACCAGACGAATTAAAAGATACAGGTGCACATATCTGCTTAGGTAATACTTTTCACCTAATGCTTCGTCCTGGCACTGAAATCATCAAACAACATGGTGATCTACATGACTTTATGAACTGGGATAAACCAATTCTAACTGATTCAGGCGGTTTCCAAGTATTCAGCTTAGGCGCAATGCGTAAAATTTCTGAAGAAGGCGTGATGTTCAAGTCACCTGTAAATGGTGAAAAAATCATGTTATCGCCTGAAAAAGCGATGCAAGTGCAGCGTGATTTAGGTTCAGATATCGTCATGATTTTTGACGAATGTACACCTTACCCCGCAACTGAAAAAGAAGCCCGTGACTCAATGGAGCTTTCACTACGTTGGGCAAAACGTTCAAAAGAAGGTCATGGTGATAACCCTTCAGCGTTATTCGGTATTATTCAAGGTGGTATGTATCCTGAGCTTCGTGCAGAATCACAAAAAGGCCTAGAAGAAATTGGTTTTGACGGTTACGCACTTGGTGGTTTATCTGTGGGTGAACCAAAAGAAGATATGATCAACATCCTTGATCACTGTGCTTACAAAATGCCAGAAGACAAGCCGCGTTATTTAATGGGTGTTGGCAAACCTGAAGATTTAGTCGAAGCGGTGCGTCGTGGTATCGATATGTTTGACTGTGTAATGCCAACACGTAATGCGCGTAACGGTCACTTGTTTATCAGTACGGGTGTTATTAAAATCCGTAACGCAGTTCACAAAACAGATACAGGTCCATTAGATCCTGAGTGTGATTGTCATACTTGTAAGAACTACTCACGTGCTTACTTACACCATTTAGATAAGTGTAATGAAATCTTAGGTGCACGTTTAAATACCATCCATAACTTACGTTTTTACCAACGTGTGATGGAAGGCCTAAGAAATGCGATTGCCGAAGGCAAACTAGACGAATTCGTAGAAGATTTTTACGCTAAACGTGGCCTACCAGTGCCGCCATTAGCTGAAACAGAATAATATAAATTTAAAATATAAGAGGAAGTGTTATGAGTTTATTTATCTCGACTGCGCATGCAAGTGCTGCAGCGCCAGCACCTGCTGGCGGTGGCATGGAAATGCTTATCATGTTAGGTGTGTTTGGTTTGGTATTTTATTTCTTAATCTACCGCCCACAAGCTAAGCGTGTAAAAGAGCACAAAGACCTAATGGGCGCATTAGGTAAAGGTGACGAAGTACTAACACAAGGCGGTCTAGTAGGTAAAATCACTAAAGTTGCTGATGACAAAGACTTTGTAGTCATTGCTTTAAATGACCAAACTGAAGTCACAGTACAAAAATCAGCAGTATCAGCTGTGTTGCCTAAAGGCACAATGAAATCGCTGTAATCTAAAAACAAAAATAAAAAGGTAAAGCCTGTGTTAAACAAGTATCCAATGTGGAAGTATTTACTTGTTCTGGCTGTATTAGCGATTGGTATTTTATATGCCACACCAAACCTGTATGGCCGTGATCCGGCCATACAGGTTTCTGGTACCAAAGGTGCCAGCGCTGATCTAAGTGTGCTAGACAAAGTAAATGAGACTCTAAAAGAGAACAACATCACAGTAAAATCTTCAGCATTAGAAAACGATCAAGTATTGGTACGTTTTACGAATGTTGAAGAGCAGTTAAAAGCGCAAGATATTTTGCGTGACAGCCTGTCTGAGGACTACATTTCTGCAATTAATATGAGCCCTGCACAACCTGATTGGTTAAAAGGCATTGGTGGTAACCCAATGAAGCTCGGCCTAGATTTAAGTGGTGGTGTTCACTTTACGATGGAAGTCGACATGGTAACAGCGATGGACAATGCGCTAGAAACCATGGAGCAAGATTTTAAGAGTGACTTACGTGGTGAAAAACTTCGTTACCGTTCAATCCGCCGTGTTTCGGGTGCTGAGCGTGTACAAGTGATCATGCGTAATGATGATGACAAAGATAAGACAGAACGCTTCTTAAAGCAGCGTTATCCTCTCTACAACTTCGTTGATGATAGCAGCAATAGCTTGGCATTCTTCGCAAGTTTGAGCGATCAGAAATTCAAAGAGATCCGCGCTTACGCAATCAAACAAAACGAAACCATCATTCGTAACCGTATCAACCAGTTAGGTGTTGCTGAACCAAATGTTCAACAGCAAGGTGCAGAACGTATTATTGTGCAACTTCCTGGCGTACAAGATACCGCCCGTGCGAAAGAAATTTTAGGTGCAACGGCAACACTTGAGTTCCGTGAAGTAGATGAAAATGCAGATGTTCGCTCAGCTGCACAAGGCCGTGTGCCTCCTGGCACTGAAGTGATCATGCACAAAGATGGCTACCCAGTAGTACTTAAGAAGCGTGTAATTCTAGGCGGCTCTCACATTACTGGCGCACAATCGGGTATGGATGAATACTCACGCCCTCAAGTGAGCATCAACCTTGATAGCAAAGGCGGCGCTAAAATGAGTGCCTTCACGAAACGTGCTGTTGGTAAGCGTATGGCGACAGTATTCATTGAATACAAGCCATCAGGTAAGAAAGATGAAAACGGCAAAGCGCTTCCGCCAATTAAGGTTGAAGAAGTGATTAACGTTGCAACCATTCAAGCTCGTCTGAACAACTCATTCCGTATTACAGGTATTGATAACCCAGCTGAAGCCCATAACCTGAGCTTATTACTTCGTGCTGGTGCCTTAGTTGCGCCAATTCAAATCGTTGAAGAGCGTACAGTAGGCCCAAGCCTAGGTCAGGAAAACATCGAAGCGGGTATGACAGCTGTGGTACTTGGTTTTGCATTTGTACTGGCATTTATGTTGTTGTACTACAAAGGCTTTGGTCTGGTATCTAACATTGCACTTGCTTCTAACCTAGTACTTATTGTTGGTGTTATGTCGATGATCCCAGGTGCCACTCTGACATTACCAGGTATTGCCGGTATCGTACTAACGGTAGGTATGGCGGTAGATGCGAACGTACTTATCTTTGAGCGTATTCGTGAAGAATTAGCCGACGGTCGTAGCCCTCAGCAAGCAGTTCACCAAGGTTATGACAGTGCATTTAGCACCATTTTCGATGCCAACATCACTACACTGATTGCAGCCGTTATCTTATTTGCGGTTGGTACAGGTCCAATTGCGGGCTTCGCTGTAACACTTGCAATCGGTATCATCACGTCGATGTTTACGGCCATTGTCGGTACGCGTGCTGTGATCAATTTAGTGATCGGTGGCAAGCGCATTAATAAGCTTTCAATCTAGGAGACGGATATGCAGTTATTAAAATTAAATGACACCATCCGCTTTATGTCAGCGCGCAAGCTTACCATGGCTATTTCTGCGTTATTGATCTTGGCATCAATTGCCTCTATGGCAATCCGTGGATTGAATTTTGGCTTAGACTTTACTGGTGGTACTGCGGTTGAGGTTGGCTTTTCACAGCCAGCTGATCTGGCAAAAATCCGCTCTGTCTTAGCTGAAAATGGTTTTGCTGATGCATCAGTACAGTTGTTTGGTTCAAGCCAAGATGTACTAGTTCGTTTAGCGCCACGAGGAAGCGATGTAAAAGCAGAGACAATTGGTAACCAACTGATCTCAGCTCTACAACAAGTAGACAGTAGTGTAGAAATGCGTCGAATTGAGTTTGTTGGCCCAAGTGTGGGTGAAGACTTAAAAGAGCAGGGTGGCTTAGCCATGCTAACCGCGCTTATCTGTATCTTGATGTATGTTGCATTTCGTTTTGAATATCGCTTTGCTATCGGTGCGGTGGTCGCTCTTTTCCACGATGTGATCATCACTATGGGCCTTTTCTCATTATTAGACCTAGAGTTTGATCTGACGATTCTTGCAGCAATCTTAGCGGTTATCGGTTATTCACTGAATGACACCATTGTTGTATCAGATCGTATTCGTGAGAACTTCCGTAAAGTGCGTATTGATGACACCATTGAGATCATTAACATCTCACTCACGCAAACACTTAATCGTACCTTAGTTACATCAATCACGACTATTTTAGTATTGATTGCACTATTCGTATGGGGCGGCCAAACCATTCATGGTTTCGCAACTGCTTTACTATTTGGTGTTTTCATTGGTACTTACTCTTCTGTTTATGTTGCAAGCTCAGTAGCTGTTGCGATGGGCGTAAGCAAAGAAGATTTAATACCAGTCGAAGTTGAAAAAGAAGGTGCGGACTTAGACGCCATGCCTTAAGAAAACCAGTGTTTTCTGTTAAAAAAAACCGCATATGCAAATATGCGGTTTTTTATTGTTTGAAATTTAAGCGTTGAACCTTTCCTTTGTAATTACATCAAATCAGTTATAATCAAGAAAAGTATTTAAGATAGGTAAATTTATGAAAAGCTTATTGATTACAGTATTTCCTTTAGCCTTTGTATTATCAGGTTGTAAGGTGAACGAAGGTGAAGCATATGAAAAAGATAAAGCACCTGAAGAACGCACAGAATATGTAGGTACAGACGGACTTGCACAGGCACAAAAAGACAAACTGTATACGATGGACAAAGAGCTAAAAGACAAGTGCAACGATGCGAAAATCAGTTACGCGGTAGCGAAATCAAATAATAATGAAAAAGAAGCGCAGGCACAAAAAGCTATTATGGCCAATACCTGTAAGGATAAGTAGACCAGCTTATTCTTCTGAATTTGATTGAATTTAGAAGAATAGAGAAAACCTCATAATTTTATGACAATGATATTTCATTCTTTGCTTTAAAGAGTATAATGAGAATTGTTTTCAATAATAATTACGAGGTTCTCATGAAATCTAGGTTGGCAATTCTACTTACAAGCCTTGCATTAACAGCATGTTCAGAGCAAGTTGAGCAACAAACACAAACGACTGAAGCAGCACCAGCTAAAGTAACCAACTTAGATACTTACAAGCAGCAAGCCCAAAGCTTACTTGGTGAGATCAGAGCCAACGAAGCGTCTCAAAAGCTTGAGCAAAGCTCACAGCAACTTGTTGCGACCTCTCGTCAATTATTAGCTGAATTCACAGCTAAATACCCTGTTTGCGACAGCTACCTCTCGGCATTAGACAAGGCTGCTGACGTTATTCCAACTTTGCCACTAGAAGAAATTGAATCTGGTTACCACAAAGATGGCAAGTTACCTAAATACGACTCACCAGTATGCTACCACGCAAAAGATTTATTGGTACATCCGGCAACAGTTCAAGCAATGGCCTCACAAGGTATGCAGTTTGAATCTGCCTATGAAGACGCTGAGCTTGAAATTGTTGAAGTGATTGCGCATTTCGATCAAGTTGAAAAAGCCCTTCGCTAATTAATTTTTTCGTTATGATTTATCGAAGAAATAAAAATAGCGCTCATTGGGCGCTATTTTTATTTCAGTAAGCTAATATTTCTTGTCTTGAATTAATTGTCTCCATCAACACGACGAAAAATTTCTCAGCCAAGGTATCTAAGCCCTCTTTGTGATTGGGGTCGAGTATCATGCAATCGATTGGAAATACACTCACGCACATGAGCCTTTCGAAATAACCAACACACTCACGCACATGAGCTCTTCGCAATAGCCAACACACTCAGTACATTTATCAAGATCAACCTTATAAAATTTCTCATCGATGTAAATGACTTCATTCGGACATTGAGGATCACACATATCACAGTTGATGCACTTTTAATTATTCAACAGCGCTATGACTTAAGCATTCTTAAATGGGTTACTTGTACTTTCTTGAATGTTTAACTTACGCATAAAAATAGCGTGCTCTAAGTCGGTATTTTCAGGCAGTGAAATTTTTACAATATGGCCAGAGCCTTTAGTATCGTTAATTTTTTCACCTTTTTGTTTTTCATGTGTTCAAGGTTAAAGCTGATAATACCATGTGGTGTCATCAGCTAAAGACTGTGTCCCGTGAAGAATTTATTTTTAACATCACTCTCAACCAAGCGACTGTTGAGTCGACCTAATACTTCAGCTACAAATTGCTTTTTCGGCTAAAAAGTGACGGTAAAATTTCAAGTGAAATGAAAAAGCGGCGCACTATAAAGGTTAATAAAATTGTCATGTTTGACGCAGATCATGGTTTTTCGCTGAAATCTGATCTATTCGAAATTTTTAAAGGATCAAGATCTAGTAGGTTTTTAGCGCTAAAACGCGTATAATTCGCGCCCGTAAATATTCAACAATTATTATTGGAGCTAAAAAGATGGCTTTAGAGCGTACTTTTTCAATCATCAAGCCTGATGCGGTAGCTAAAAACCACATCGGTGCAATTTACAACCGTTTCGAATCTGCTGGTCTTAAGATCGTTGCTTCTAAAATGGTTCACCTTTCTCAAGAGAAAGCTGAAGGTTTCTACGCAGAGCACAAAGAGCGTCCTTTCTTTGGCGCATTAGTTTCTTTCATGACTTCTGGTCCAGTAATGGTTCAGGTTCTTGAAGGCGAAAACGCAGTTCTTAAGAACCGTGAAATCATGGGGGCTACTAACCCTGCTGAAGCACTAGCTGGTACTTTACGTGCTGACTATGCTGACAGCATTGACGAGAACGCGGTACACGGTTCTGACGCACCTGAGTCAGCTGCTCGCGAAATCGCTTACTTCTTCGCTGAAGAAGAAATCTGTCCTCGTACTCGCTAATCGCGGATCGAACAGAGTAAAGAAGGGCTCTCGGGCCCTTTTTTAGTCCTTGCTGCTTTTGCAAAGTCAGCTTATGTAGCTATTTTTGCAAAATCATCAACAATGTTTGAGTGTGTTGGTTGGTTTTTATACAATACGTCGTCTTTTAATTTCGTACCGTCACTTTATCGAGGTTGCTTCATGGCCACTACAGAGAAAAAAATTAATTTACTTGATTTGAATCGCGAGGGGATGCGTGAATTGTTTGCATCATTTGGTGAAAAGCCATTCCGCGCAGATCAGGTAATGAAGTGGGTTTATCACTTCGGTATCGATAACTTCGACGATATGAGCAACATCAATAAAAAGTTACGTGCGAAGTTACAAGCGCAATGTGAGATTAAAGCGCCTGAAATTTCAGTTAAGCAAGTTGCCAGTGATGGCACCATTAAATATGCGATGATCCTAGAAGGCGGCCAAGAAGTTGAAACTGTTTGGATCCCAGAAAAAGACCGCGCAACACTGTGTGTATCTTCACAGGTAGGGTGTGCGCTTGAGTGTACATTCTGCTCAACAGCGCAGCAGGGTTTTAACCGTAACTTAAAAGTATCTGAGATCATCGGCCAGGTTTGGCGAGTGGCGACAGATATTGGCTTACACAATGGTGACAGTACTAAGCGCCCAATTACTAACGTGGTTATGATGGGTATGGGTGAGCCATTGCTTAACATCAACAATGTCGTTCCTGCTATGGAGTTGATGATGGATGACTGGGCGTTTGGTTTATCTAAGCGTCGTGTAACACTAAGTACTTCAGGTGTTGTACCTGCGCTAGATATTCTTAAAGAGAAGATTGATGTGGCACTGGCTATTTCTCTTCACGCGCCAACCAATGATTTACGTGATGTGTTAGTACCTATCAATAAAAAGTACCCAATTGAAGAGTTCTTAGCAGCATGTCGTCGTTATATTGATGGTTCAAAAGCCAATAAAGACATCACCATCGAATACGTTATGTTGCAAGGCGTTAACGACAGTACAGATCAAGCTCATGAGCTGGTTAAAGTACTAAAAGGCACACCCTCTAAGATCAACTTGATTCCATTCAACCCATTCCCGGGTAATGAATATGGTCGCTCAAGTAACAGCCGCATAGATCGCTTCTCAAAAGTATTACAGGCAGCAGGTTTAACTTGTATTGTGCGTCGTACCCGTGGTGATGACATCGATGCAGCCTGTGGCCAATTAGTCGGTGATGTGGTTGACCGTACTAAACGTATTATGAAAAAACAGCAGCGCGCAGATAACGCCATTGCTGTGAATGTGAGTAATTAACTTAAGTATTTTTTATTGCCGAAGTTATTTACATAAAATAGATGAAAGATAGGGGCTTTTAGGTAATATAGGTCCTTATTATTTCATATTACCAAGGTGATACATGCGTTCTTATTGGGTGATTCCATTTGCCTTATTTGGCTTAAATGGCTGTGTAACAGAAACACACAGCGTCACTAAAAATAGCCCTGTGGTGAATTCAGAAATGAATAACCTAGAAGCAGCAAAAACGCGTATCAGTTTGGCATTAGAATATCTAAAAGCGGGTAATAATACTCAAGCTAAGTTTAACCTCGAACGAGCAGCCAAATTTGCCCCTAAATTACCAGAAGTGCACTACACACTGGCTTACTATTTTGAGCAAGTAAAAGAATTCCAAAAGGCTAAAGCGTCTTATCAAACTGCACTCAAGTTAGTACCTAATGATCCAAATACTCTGAACAATTACGGTACGTTTTTATGCCGTATCGGCGAGTATGATGAAGCGACGACGCAATTATTAAAAGCGATAGATACTCGTGGCTATTTAAGAGTTTCGCAAAGTTATGAAAATTTGGCTTTATGTGCGGTGAAGCAAGATAAGTTTGAGTTAGCCCTCGACTATCTAAATAGTGCAGTGCAACACGATGGCCAGAGTCAAAGCGCTTTAATTTCTCTCGCTGGTTTGTACTATGCCAGAAGCGACTTGCATCAGGCATTGAGGGTGTTAGAACGTTACACTGAGAATGGCTTCATTTCATCGCGTAGTTTGTTTTTAGAGTACTTGTTACATCAAGAGATGGGGCATTTAGAACAGTCTCAGAAAATCGCCACGATCTTAGTACAGACTTATCCGCAATCTTACCAAGCACAAGCGATTATTAAAGAAGAATACAATAATAGCGAATTTGATGTATTGCGTGAGCAATATAGAAAAGCCAAGGTTGCTGAAATTACAGCACAGTCATCTACGGTTTATAATGCCCAGCCAAAAATAAAAATTACTCGTAAAAAAGCACCTAAACGAGCAAGCAATCACAATCGTGAAGTTGAGCAGCCTAATACAATAGCAAGATCAAGCCGTGTCACTGCAAGCGAAGCTGTGTCATTGCGTGGCGGTTTGAAAACACCTTCTGAGATTGAAGTGCAACCTCAGTCAAATCAGTCTGCAAGTACGAAAAGTGCCCCTGAAGCTGAAGATAAAAGCCAAGCGACAAATCAAGTCACTGAAACTCCAAATAATCAAGTTAGAGTCGTGTCGTTTGGTGAAAAAACGTCAGTGCAAGCAGCTCAAGGGCAAGTGCAATTCTATCAGCCAGATCCAAGTCAGGTTAGGTTCAGAGAAATAGCAGAGAATAGCGAACCAGTTCGTACAACTAAACTTACATCAGTTGGTGCTCCTTTGTTAAATCCAGAAGTAAATCTACCAAGTGTGCCAGTGCATACAGTTGGGTTGGGTGAAAACTTATTTAGTTTATCGGTTAAATATGATGTCAAAATCGCGAGTTTGTTAAGATGGAACAAACTTAAAGAATCAGACCGTTTACAGATTGGTCAGCAAGTGTATTTAAACAATCCGCTTACCACCCATATCATTCGCGATGGGGACAGCTTGTATAATATCGCTACCGATTATCAATTGCAGATTGGTGACCTAATGCGATGGAACAAATTAACACCAGACGTTGAACTTGCGGCTGGACACAGTTTACTGATTGTAGATCCGAGTAGTTATAATTTATGAATGAAATGAGCCCAGAATCAACTGAGCAACAAGCGTCTTTGGGGCAAGTATTAGCAAGCGCACGAAAAGATGCGAATTTAACCATTGAAGCCGTGGCGGATAGGTTAAAGCTAAGTCCAAAGCATATTACCAAACTTGAACAAGATGATTATACGTCGCTTGGTCCAATCACCTTTGTTAAAGGGTACATCAAGGCTTACTGTACGCTATTACAATTAGATCAAGGGCAAACCTTGGCATTGTTTCAGGCACCTGACAGTGTGGCAGACAATAAAAGTATGCAAAGTTTTTCACGCCGTACAGAAAAAGAAGCTAATGATAGTCGGTTAATGTTAGTCAGTTATGTGATCTTGGCTATCGTGTTGGGATCTTCAGGTTTTATGTATTGGCAAGCCACATCGAATGAAAACGATGTCATTGTGCCTGAAAGCGAAGCACCTGTTGTAGAAAACAGCGAAGAAAATGATATGTCTCCAAAAGTTGTATTATCAACTGAGGATGCAATTGAGCCAGCATTGGAACAGGCTGAAACTGACAAACCAGTTTTAGATGCTGTAGACGCTGAGCAAGTGCAAGTCGCAGAGACAAGCAGTGCACCTTTATTAAATACTATTGTGATGCATTTCAAAGATGATTCTTGGGTAGAGATCTTTGATGCCTCATCAGAGCGCATTGCTTTTGGCGTAAAAAAAGCCGGGTACACCATGACAGTGCAGGGCGTTGCACCGTTTTCTGTGGTGTTAGGCCGTCATCAGCAGGTTGATGTAGAACTAGATGGTCAAACTGTTGACTTATCATCATTGCCACGCAATCGTTCAGCTAAATTTAAATTACCCTTAACAGAGTAACCGTCATGTTTTCAGAATCTCCAATTAAACGCAGAAAATCGACCCGTATTTATGTAGGTGACGTGCCTGTTGGTGATGGCGCACCAATTGCTGTACAGTCAATGACGAACACCAATACCATGGACATCGATGCAACCGTTGCGCAGATCCGTGCTATTCAAGATGCGGGAGCAGATATCGTTCGTGTATCAGTGCCAACTATGGATGCAGCCGAGGCTTTTAAAAGCATAAAAGAGCAGGTAGATATTCCTCTCGTTACCGATATTCATTTTGATTACCGTATTGCACTAAAAGTGGCGCAATATGGTGCAGATTGTTTACGTATCAACCCAGGTAACATTGGTAGTGAAGATCGTATTCGTGCGGTTGTTGACGCTGCTGGTGAGCGTAATATCCCTATCCGTATTGGTGTAAATGGCGGTTCGTTGGAGCGTGATTTACAAGAAAAGTACGGTGAACCAACACCAGAAGCTTTACTTGAATCAGCGATGCGCCATGTTGAAATCTTACAGCGTTTGAACTTTGACCAGTTCAAAGTCTCTGTAAAAGCGTCAGATGTATTCTTAGCGGTTGGCGCGTATCGTTTACTGGCAAAAGAAATTGATCAACCCCTTCACCTTGGTATCACAGAGGCGGGCGGCTTCCGCTCTGGCTCAGTAAAATCGGCGGTTGGCTTAGGTATGTTATTAGCCGAAGGTATCGGTGATACCTTACGTGTGTCACTTGCTGCCGATCCTGTGCAAGAGATCAAAGTAGGTTTTGATATCTTAAAATCACTGCGTATTCGTTCTCGTGGTATCAACTTTATTGCTTGTCCGAGCTGCTCTCGTCAAGAATTCGATGTGGTAAACACCATGAACCAACTCGAAGAGCGTCTTGAAGACATCATTGAGCCTATTTCGGTGTCAGTAATTGGCTGTGTTGTGAATGGCCCAGGTGAAGCATTGGTAAGTGATATAGGCCTTGCTGGTGCAAACCGACGCTCTGGTTTGTACATCAACGGTGAGCGTCAAAAGATGCGTATTGATAACGATAACATCGTCGAGCAGCTTGAAGAGCAGGTACGCGACTTTGTTGCTAAGAAGCAGGCACAGCCAGCAATCGACATTAAAATCGTCGAATAATTTTTAAAAATTACCGACAGAGCAAAGAATATCCTGCGGATCTTTTGCTCTGTCGTTTACGTTTTACGCGAGCTGGGTATAATACCTAACTCATTTACCCACAATGCGCACTGTATGTGGCACTCGCATTTAGCAAATAGATTGATTTAGGATTTTCAGTGGCAAAACAAATTCAGGCAGTTCGTGGTATGAACGATTGTCTGCCAGGTGATACGCAAGTTTGGCAGAAAGTAGAAGCAGTATTACGTGATACGGTGGCGTCTTATGGTTATCAAGAGATCCGTTTTCCAATTGTTGAATCTACCGACTTATTTAAACGCTCTATTGGTGAAGTAACCGATATCGTTGAGAAAGAAATGTACACCTTTGAAGATCGTAATGGCGATAGCCTAACACTGCGTCCAGAAGGTACAGCCGTGTGTGTACGTGCGGGTAACCAAGGTGGCTTATTGTACAACCAAGAGCAGCGTCTTTGGTACATGGGTCCAATGTTCCGCCATGAGCGTCCACAGAAAGGTCGCTACCGTCAATTCCACCAATTCGGTCTTGAAGCGTTTGGTATTGCGACTGCTGATATCGATGCTGAAGTGATTTTACTTACAGCACGTTTATGGCAAGCATTTGGCATCTCAGAACATGTTCGTCTCGAGCTGAACTCTCTAGGTTCAAATGAAGCGCGAGCAGAATATCGTGATGCACTAGTGGCGTTTTTAGAGCAACATATCGATAAATTAGATGAAGACTCTAAACGTCGTATGTATTCAAATCCACTACGTGTTTTAGATACTAAAAACCCTGATATTCAGGCTATTTTAGTTGATGCGCCTAAGCTAACAGAGCATTTAGATGAAGAATCAAAAGCACATTTTGCAAATTTATGTGAACGTTTAGACGCAGCAGGCGTCGAATACCAAGTTAATGAAAAGCTAGTACGTGGCTTAGACTATTACAACCGCACTGTATTTGAGTGGGTAACAGAAAGTCTAGGTGCACAAGGCACTGTATGCGCTGGTGGTCGCTACGACGGTCTAGTAGAACAACTAGGTGGTAAAGCAACTCCAGCAGTTGGTTTTGCAATGGGTATGGAGCGTTTAGTTCTGCTACTTCAAGCACTAGAAAGTGTGGGCGAAATTCGCCGAAATGCAGACGTGTATGTTGCAGCTATGGGTGATGCCGCAAGTATTCAAGCGCCAGTGATTGCAGAGCAATTACGCTCAGATGTTGCAGGTCTTCGTGTGCAAGTACACTGTGGTGGCGGTAACTTTAAGAAACAATTAAAACGTGCAGATAAGAGCGACGCGCTAGTTGCGCTAATTTTAGGTGAAAGCGAACTTGCCGAAGGTAAGGTAACCGTGAAATATCTGCGAGAAGAAAAAGAACAAGTCACAGTGAGCCTGGAAGAGGTAAAAACACTGTTAGCAGACTTAGCAGTATAAGAGGACTGTATGGAAATTTACTCAACAGAAGAACAGCAAGCAGAAGCAATAAAACGATTTTTCCGTGAAAACGGCGTCTCACTTGCATTAGGTATCATAATCGGGCTGGGTGGCTTATACGGTTGGAAATATTATAACCAAAGCAAGATCACTTCTGCTGAAGCTGCTTCAAACGCTTACAATGAGTTAGTTGAAAGTGGTGAAGTTCTGACGAAATCTGATTCATTCATGACTGAGAATGGCGACTCAAACTATGCGGCGCTAGCGGCATTTGTTGCGGCTAAAGAAGCTGTTGAAAAGGGGGAGTTTGAAACTGCGGTAACTAAACTCACTTGGTTACAAGACAACGTTCAAAACCCTGAACTTAAAGCTACTGCCATCTTACGTTTAGCGCGTGTACAAGCACAGCTTACACAATATGATGCGGCTCTAAAAACATTATCGCAAACAACACCTGAGGCTTTTAAAGCGCAAGTTGCCGAAGTAAAAGGTGATGTTTACTTAGCAAAAGGTGACAAAGACAACGCTCGCTCTGAATATGAAGCTGCGATTGCCGAGTCAAAGGAAGGCAATAACAGCCTACTACAGATTAAGTTGGACAATTTAGCGACAGCCCAGCCAGCAGCTTAGGAGTGGTTTCGATGAAAAAGCTAAGTATGGCCACATTGGCGTTATGTATGGCGTCTTTGCTAGGTTGTTCATCGAGCGATGATGAAGAAGAAATTGTTTTACCTGAAATTGTAAACCAATTCGAAACACAAGTTGACTGGACGAACGGTGTGGGTGATGGCGTAGAGCATTACTTCTCCCGTTTAACGCCTGTTGTTCACAAAGACACTGTATTTGTGGCAGCGAGAAATGGTGAAATCGAGGCAATTTTAATCGAATCAGGTAAGACTGTCTGGACAACTGATGTACGTAAAAACGTCAATTTCTGGCCTTGGGCAGATGACGACAGTGCAAAGTTATCGGGTGGTATTTTACAAGCTTATGGAAAACTATACATCGGCTCTGAACACGGTGAAGTGATCGCACTTGACCGTGAAACCGGTGAAATTGTTTGGCGTAAAGCTGTACCAGGTGAAGCATTATCGTCTCCAGCAGCGGGTGATGGCCTGGTTTATGTAAATCTGGGCTCAGGTAAATTGTTGGCACTTCATCCAGATACAGGTGAAGAGCGCTGGCGACATGAACAAGAAGTACCACCTTTAACGCTTCGTGGTTTAAGTTCGCCAACATCTGCTAATGGTGGTGTGTTATTCGGTGAAGAAAGCGGTAAGTTAAGTGTTTTAATCGCTGAAAATGGTTACACGGCATGGAGCGCAGAAGTTGCAACTGCGAAAGGTGCTTCTGAATTTGAACGCTTAGTGGATGTTGATACTAAACCTAT
>Ga0114932_10001531_pt1 | contig 26024 bp, 17 predicted proteins | sample 2SBtaG_2_FD_87286 | JGI IMG/M metagenome (GOLD analysis project Ga0114932, IMG submission 87286) | Deep subsurface microbial communities from Kolumbo volcano to uncover new lineages of life (NeLLi) - 2SBTROV12_ACTIVE470 metaG | ecosystem: Environmental > Aquatic > Marine > Volcanic ...
AACTGAACCGGGCGCCGGCTCGGGCGATGGTGACGTGCGTCTTACGGTCGGCTGAATCGCGAAACGCATTGCCGATGAGTGCGGCGACGCTCACGTCCGAACAACTCCGATCCGATCTGCCAAAACCATGCCGCCGATCCACGCGTGGACCCTCGATATGTTGTCGTGTGTTGCCGCACGCGATTAGTCATCCTTCGCGCCGGCCTCGATCCACTGCTTGACGATCGCGAGCTGCGCGGGGTCGAGCCCGTCTGTGCCGATCGGCATCGCGAGTCCGTAATCCTCGTCGGTGATCTTGTTCATCTTCATCAGCAGGAAGCTCTTGTCGACGTTGGCCGTGTCGACCCGCTTGAGCCCGTCCTTGTTGGCCTTGTTGTTGGCGGCGGCGACGCCGACGAGCTGTGAGTGGGAGGTGCCGGTTTCGAGCACCAGGTCGCCCGCGTGGGCCTTGGAGCCGTGGCAGTCGGGCGAGCTGCACGACGTGTCGAAGACGTGTTTTTGGATCGATGAAAGCTTGGGTTCGAGCTTGTCTTCGGGCTCGACCGGATCGGTGCTGCAACCGCCTGTGAAGACGGCGAGCGAAATAATGCAGCCTGCGACGGCTGCGGTCGGCGAGGTGAGACGGACTTGGCGTGTCATGCGGGCTCCCGAGGCGCTGTGCGCGTTGAACATCGTGTCAGCTTGCTGAACCATGGCGGCATGGCAACAAAAGGCAAGAGCGCGCGGTCGATCCTGGTGGTGGGCGCCGGCGCGGTTGGACAGGTCTACGGACGACACCTGCAGCTTGGCGGCGCGCAGGTCACGTTCTACATGCGGGCCAAGTACCGGGCGGACGCCGAGAAGGGCTATCCCATGTACCCCCTCAACAAGCAGGGGCGCGACAAGCCGGTGCGGTTTGGCGACTTTGGCATCGTCACCGACAAGGCGGAGGTGGCCGCCGCCGGGCCATTCGACGAGGTCTGGTTGTGCGTTTCATCGCCCGCGTTGCGGGGCCAGTGGCTCGAGGATGTGATCGATTCGGCCGGCGGCAAGGCCACCATTGTCATGCTCACCAGCGGCTTCGAAGACCGCAAGCTGCTCGCGTCGCTGACCGGGGAAGAGCGCATCGTCGCGGGCATGATCTCGATGATCAGCTACCACGGCCCCCTGCCGGACGAGACGCTCCCCGAACCTGGCGTCGTGTACTGGTTTCCGCCCCTTGGACCGTCGCCATTTCACGGCCCCAAGGAACGCACACGCGCTGTTGTCGACGGTCTGCGCGCGGGCAAGTGTCCCGCCAAGGTCTCCGCTGACGTGGAGGCCGCCGGGAGCTTTGGCGCGGCCGTCTTGATGCCGCACTTGCTCGCGCTCGAGGCCAACAACTGGCGATTTGACGGGCTCAAGCGCGGCGACTGGCTCCGCAAGGCCTCTGCCGCGACGAAAGAGGCGCTCGCTGCGACCGCGGCACACCTTGGAACCGAGCCGCCGTTGGCCATGAAGTTCATCAACCCGATGGCGCTGCGGGTGATCATGGCCGCGTCCAAGCACGTCATCCCGCTGCCGATCGAGACCTACCTCGCGTATCACTTCACCAAGGTCGGCGACCAGACCCGCGCGTATATCAACGATTACGTGGCGTCTTGCATCGAGCACCAGCTGCCGTCGGACGCGCTGGGTGAGCTCTGCAAGCGGCTCGACGCGGTCAAACCCAAGGCGTTGACGAGCTCGGCCAAATCGTGATGCCGGCAACCGGACTCAATCGCTGAGGCTGTCGAGCTCGGCCATCATCGCGGTCAGGTCATCGGTCGTCGCGCGCGGGAAGCCGGCGGAACCTTCCGGCAACACGACAAACGCCATGGGGGCATCGTGGCAGCGGTTGAGGCAGTTGCGCGGGATCACGTCGAACCCCGACTTGCCTTCACCGACCCGCTTTTCGCGCAGCTCCAACGCGCCCTCAAGCAAATCGCCCCCGCCCCAGAGCTGACAACGACCGACGCAAACGGCCACAGCGACCTCGTTTTCGCGCTGTAGCTGGATGAAGGGGTGCGATCCCGCAGCGGCCCATGCGACGGCGCGGTCCACGCCCTCCGATTGTGCCAATGCATCGATGGTTTCGGGCGCGATCGGCCCTTCGGATGCCTCGTCAAGCAGCGCCTGGGCGAGCTTCATTATGGCGCCGAAATCCATCGGCTCGTGGGTGGGCTGTCGCGGTGCGAACGGGTCCATGGTGGCTCCTGGCGGATGTCGGGATCGGCCGCATTGCGACGCTTCGTACCATCTTTGGCGACAGGGATGAAAGCGTCTGTGCTGGCACGGGAATAAACACCGATTGACAGTCGGTTTTTGCGGTCTAAGGTGGATCGACGACGCTTGGTGCCGCGCCAAGCCGGCCGCAACGATTGCCGGAGGATCCCATGTCGCCACCGATTAACCGCTCCTCCGCCAGCTCCCTGGGCCTGCTCGGCGAGCTCGAACTGGCCGTCATGGACCACTTCTGGGACCGCGGCGAATCGGACGTCAAAGCCGTCTTCGACGCGCTCGGGGCGCCGCGCGGCATCCGGCTCAATACGGTGCAGTCAACGGTCAAGCGGCTGCACGAAAAGGGCCTGCTGCAGCGCCGCAAGGTGAGCCACGCTTACCGCTACGCCGCTTGCTGTTCGCGCCGGGACCACCAGCGAATGGCCCTGCAAGCCGTGGTGGACAACGTGATGGACGGCGAAACCGGCGCGATGCTCGCTGCGTTTGTCGACCTCGCCGCGCGTGCTGGCGACGCCGAGCTGGACCGGCTCGAAGCGCTCATTGCAGCGCGCAAAGAGGCGGAGAGCGACGCGTGACACAGCTCTTCGCGGCCTCCCAATACGTGCTACTGACCGCGGCGATCGTGGGGCTGGCGACGGCCTTTGTGTTGCGACTTGCATGGCCGCGGTTGAGGCACCAGTTGACTCTGGTCGAGCCCGCGCAACGAGCCCGCTGGCTGGTGGCGATCGCGGCGGCGCCTTTGCTCCTGAGCGTGTTGCAGGCGGCTGTCTGCGCGCTCCCGGCGCTGCTCGGATCGTCATGGCACCTGCTCGACCACGGCGGCGCGCATACCCATGGCGGCGTAGCCCACATCCCAGCGTGTGTTTCGCACCCGCCAGCCGAGCTTGGCACTTGGCCGGCCGTGCTCTTGACGATGGTGCTGTTCGGCGGCCTGGGGCTGCGCATCGGCGGCCGAGCACGCGCCGTTTGGCGGGGCCACGTGGCGTTGCGGGGGTTGGTCGCGGCGGCGTCGCCGTGGCGTGAAGCTGGGCTGCACATACTCGACATCGACGAGCCGATCGCGTGCATCATCGGTCGCAAGGGCACCGTGATTGTGTCCCGGGCGTTGGTGAACGCGCTCGATGACCGGCAGCTCGCCGCGGTCCTGGCCCACGAACGCGCGCATGGGCAGCGCAGTGACGAGTTCTGGCGGGCGGCCGTGCCGTTGTTGCTGTGCGCGCAGCTGCCCACCGTCTCGGAGGAGCTGCTTGTCGAGCTCCAGTTGGCGTCCGAGCAAGCGTGCGACGAGGCAGCGGCGCGCGACATCGGAGACAGGTTGACCGTGGCCGAGACGCTGGTTCGGGTCGAGCGACTGGTGGGCCGTTGCCAGCACGGCGCCATCGGGGCGGCGGTGGCGTTTTCCGGCGCCACGACAAGCGAGCGTGTAAAGGCGTTGCTGGACGCACCGATCGGCGGTCCCACGCGGCTGTCAGGCCGGGCTTACGTTGTCGCCGCCACGGCTGCAGCCGTTGCCCTGACTCACCCGATGCAGCACATCGCCGAGTCGGTCGCCGGCCTCCTCGGCAGCTAAGAACGCGAGCTATTGATGTCGTTGTCCCTCGCCAGCTTGGCCTTGCTCAAAAAACCGACCGGGTGTCGGTTTTTGGCTGTGGCCGCCGCGGTTGTGATCTGCAGCGTTTGGCCGACCAGGCGCGCGTTCGCTGCCAAGGGTCTGTCCGTCCAACAGGCCGTGACGGTCACGCTCGCACAGTCCGGCTGGGCACAGGCGCGAGCGGCGGCGGGACGGGCGGCGCAGGCTCGATCGCGGCGTGCGAGTCGCTGGGCCAATCCACAGCTGCAGTTTCAACGTGGCGAAGTGCCTGGCGTCGAGGTTGAACAGAGCCTGCTGGTCCAGCAAACGGTCGATCTGACGGGCCGCCGCAGCAAGCGATCGGCGGCCGCCATGTTGCGCGGCAACGCAGCCAAGCTCGCGATCGAGCGACAAAAACAGTTCGTTGCGAACGCGGTGCAACGGGTCTTCTACACGCGCCTGGCAGGTCAGCGACGCAGAGCCGTCTTGCGCGATTGGGCGCGGCGGCTCGCGACGATGCTCGATGTGGTCGATAAGCGCCTCGCCGCCGGAACAACGAGCCGCTATGCCCGCCTGCGACTGGTGCGGGAGGTCCGGATGGCGCGGTCGCAGCTGGCCAGGTGCGAGGCCAACATCGCCGCCGCAACGCATCGACTCGCCGCGTGGATGAACCAGCCCCCCGCGTCGCTGCCAAAGTCGATCGGCAAGCTCTTACCGGGGCCTCCGCCGGGACGGCCGTTGGGCAAACGGGAACGAGCCGACATCCGGGCGGCCATGATGCAGACGAAGGCGTCCCGTCTCGATGCCGATGCCGCTGGCCGCGCGAAATGGCCGGTGCTCCAACTCGGCCTCGGCTGGCGCAACCTGGCGGGCAGTGGCGCGTCCGGGCACGGTTACATCGTCACGCTCAACGCGACGCTGCCGGTCTTCAAGCGGGGTGTCGCGGGGGCCGCATCGAGCCGGGCGCAAGCCGCGGGAAACGAAGCGCAGCTCGCCGTGACCCGCCGATCCGCACAAGCGAAAGCCACGGCCGCGCTCACCCGCTGGGCCTTGCTGCACCACGCCACGGTCAGCTTCGACACCGCGCGCCGTCGGGACAACCCGCCGATGCTCGCGGCCGCCGATGCCGGTTTTGTTGGCGGCAGCCTCGGCGTAACCGGCGTGCTCGACGCACATCGGGCCGCAACTGAGGACGCGGTTGGAAACATCGCGCTGCGTGCCTCCACCCGTTTCGCCCAGCTCCAATGGCGACTCGCAACCGGCGCAGGAGGCCCCCGATGAACGCCGACAGCCGTCGCCGCAAGCGGCTCGTTTTGCTGACTTTCGTGGGCTTGCTCGCCCTGGCTTGCCATGAACACGAGCACGGACAACTCGGGCACGGGCACGACGAATCCCACGCACACGGGGACAAACACGAACACGGGGACAAACACGAACACGGGGACAAACACGAACGAAGCGACGAACACGGCAATGAACACGGGCACGGGCATGGGCACGGCGACGGTCCCGAGCCGCTCGTCTTCACGCACTTCACCGCGAAAACCGAGCTGTTCATGGAACTGCCGCCGCTTGTTGTCGGCGAATCCTCCACAGCCGCGGCGCACGTCACGCTGCTCGATGGGTTCGCGCCGCTCGCCGCCGGCAAGCTCACCGTGATCGTTCGCGGCACCGCCAGCGAAGACCGCTTCGTCGCGACCAGAGCCCAACCCGCCGGGATCTTTCGGCCCGACGTGCGACCGCGGGCGCCCGGGACCTACACCCTCGCCGTTGAGGTCGCTTGGTCGGGGCAACGCGTCGTGCACCAGCTCGGCAAGGTCACGGTTTTCGCCAGGGCCGCCGATGCAGCCGGTGCCGTCAGCGCGACTGGCGACGACAGCGCCATCACCTTCCTCAAGGAGCAGCAGTGGAAGATGGAATTTGCGCTCGCGCCGGTCGCCGTCCGCGCGATCCGGCCTTCGTTTGCTGCTTACGGCACGATCGTCGCGCGCCCCGAAGCCGACGTACACGTGTCCGCGCCGGTGGCTGGTCGCATCCTCGCCCCCGATGGCTTACCGCAGCTCGGCGACAAGGTGGTGCGCGGCCAGGTGCTGGCCCGCATCCTCCCGCAGCTCTCCGATGTGGGCGACCTGGCCGTGCTGCAGACCGCCCTGACACGCGCCGCCATCAGCCGCCGCAAAGCCACCCACGAAATCGCCCGCCTCACCAAGCTCGTCCGCGACGGGGCCACCGCCCGCCACGAGCTCACTGATGCAAGATTCGCCCTGCAACAAGCCGCCGCCGCCGAAACCGCCGCCCGCGCCCGTCTGCGCCAGGCCCGCCAACTCGGTCGGACCGACCGCGACGGCGACGCGCACTCCATGCCGATCCGCTCGCCGATCGACGGCCAGGTCGCACAGGTCAACACCTCGACCTCCGAGCTTGTGCGTTCTGGAAGCCACCTCTTCCGCGTCGTCGACCTCGCCCGGCTTTGGCTCAAAGTCCACGTGCCCGAAACCCGAGCTGCCGCCCTTCGCGACGTCGCGGGCGCCTGGTTCACCGTCCAGGGCTTCGATCCGATCCTGCGCGCAACCGCCGCCGATGTCGTCGCGACGGCGGCCGTGATCGACGAGAAGACGCGCACGCTGCCCCTCTTCATCGCCGTCGACAACAGCGCCAGGCGCTTCCGCCCGGGGATGTTCGCCGATGTGCATGTCGCCACTGGCCGGGCGCGCCGCGTGCCGACCGTCGCCGCCTCCGCCGTCGTCCACGAAGCCGGCCTGCCCACCGTGTACGTCCAGGTTCACGGCGAGGCCTTCGAACGCAAAACCGTCCGACTCGGCAACCGTGACGGCGCCCACATCGAGGTGCTCGCCGGCCTGGCCACCGGTGAACGTGTCGTCTCCAAGGGGGCCTGGGCGGTGCGACTCGCGGCGGCGGCTGGACAGCCGCGAGGTCATGGCCATGCCCACTGATTGGGAGCCCCGCTCGTGATCGACGGCGTCATCCTCTGGTCGTTGCGCAACCGCGCGATGGTGATCGTGCTCGCCGCGGGCCTTTGCGCGTTTGGCGGCTGGCGGTCGATGAACACGCCGGTCGACGTCTTCCCCGATTTGACCGCGCCCACCGTGGTCGTCGTCGCCGAAGCGCACGGCATGGCTCCCGCCGAGGTCGAAGCGCTGCTCACCTTCCCCCTCGAAACCGCGCTCAACGGCGCCGCCAACGTCCGCCGCGTTCGCTCCAAGACAAGCGTCGGCCTCGCCGTCGTGAGCATCGACTTCGCCTGGGGCACCAACATCCACATCGCCCGCCAGGTCGTTGTAGAACGGCTGCAGCTGCTCGCCGGCAAGCTCCCCGCCGGCATCGAACCGCCCGTCATGGGCCCGATCACCTCGATCATGGGCGACATCCTCTTTGTCGGTATGACGTCAACGAAACACGACCCCATGGCGCTGCGCACCGCTGCCGATTGGACCGTCGCGCGCCGCTTGCTCGCCGTGCCCGGGGTCGCCCAGGTCATCACCATTGGCGGTGACGTCCGTCAGTTCCAGGTGCAGCTGGACCCGCGGCGCCTCGACGCCTACGCCCTGACCGCCGACGATGTCGCCCACGCCCTCGAAGCGGCCAATGAGAACACCTCCGCCGGATTCCTCGTCCACGGCGGCCAGGAGCACCTCATCCACGGCATCGGTCGGGTCGGCAACTCGGCCGACATCGGCGCCACTCTCGTGACCCAGCGTGGCGATCTGCCCATTCTCGTCAGCGACGTCGCCAAGGTCCGCGTCGGCCCGGCCCTCAAGCGCGGTGAAGGCGGCGTCAATGGCAAACGCGGCGTCGTCGTGGCGATCCGCAAGCAACCGCGCGCCAACACGCTCCGCCTGACCCGCCGCATCGAAGAAGAGCTCAAGAGCCTGCAGACCGCCCTCCCCACCGGCATGAAAATCCACCCCGGCCTGTTCCGGCAGGCCAGCTTCATCGAGGTCGCCGTCCGCAACGTCGGCATCGCCCTGCGCGACGGCGCGATCCTCGTGGTGCTCATCGTGCTGGTCTTCGTCTCGAGCATCCGCGCGACCATCATCACCGCGCTTGCCATCCCCCTGTCGCTGCTTACCGCGCTCATCGCTCTGTCCGCGTACGGCGCCGAGATCAACACAATGACGCTTGGCGGCATGGCCATCGCCGTAGGGGCGCTGGTCGACGACGCCATCATCGACATGGAAAACGTGGTGCGACGGTTACGGCTCCGCGCCCTCCAACCCGAACAATCCCGGGCGCCCGTCCTCCGCACCGTTTTCGAGGCCAGCCGCGAGATCCGCGCATCCATCGTCTTTGCGACCTTCATCATCCTGCTGGTGTTCGTGCCGCTGTTCTTCCTGTCGGGCGTCGAAGGCCGGCTGCTGCGACCGCTCGGCGCCGCCTACATGCTGGCTTTGACGGCATCTCTCGGGGTCGCCCTGACCGTCACGCCGGTGCTCTGTTCATGGCTGCTGCCGACCGCCGGGGCCGTCCGCAAACACAAAGAACCGGCCATTGTGAAGTGGCTCAAGGCCGCCTATCGCCCCGTCCTCGCCACGGGCATGCGCTACTGGGACGCGCTGCTCGTGGTCGCCGCGGTGGCCTTCGTGGTCGCTGCGATCGCCCTATTCGGCGCGGGTCGCTCATTCTTGCCCCAGTTCAATGAAGGCTCTCTAACCCTGAACCTGGTGGCGTTGCCGGGCACATCGCTGACCAAATCCGACGCCCTTGGCCAACGCGTCGAGTCGATCCTGCTGAGCCACGCCGAGGTGATCTCGACCGCCCGCCTCACGGGCCGCGCCGCCGGCGACGAACACGCCCAGGACGTCCACGCCTCCGAGGTCGAAGTCCGCCTGCGCCCCACCAAACGCGATCGGGAAGCCTTCCTCGCCGCCCTCCGCAACGATCTCGCCGCCGTGGCCGGGCTCGCGGTCACCATCGGTCAACCCATCGAGCATCGCATCGACCACATGCTGTCGGGCACCCGCGCCAACATCGCCATCAAGATCTTCGGCCCCGATCGCCACGTCCTTCGCAGACTCGGCCAGCGCGTGGAATCCGCCGTCGAGCCCATCGCCGGCGTCGTGGATTTGCAGCAACAGACCCAGGCCGACGTGCCTTTCGTCCAACTGCGCTTCAAGCGTCGCGCGATCGCCCGCCACGGTCTCACTGTGCGTTTTGTGTCCCGCGAGATCGAGACCGCTTTCGCCGGCCGCGCCGTCACCCGCCTGCTTGACGGCGCCGCCGTTTTCGACGTCGTGGTCCGGTACGCCGGCGCCACTGAACGGGCCCTCGAAGATGTCCGCCAGACCCGGATCGGCACGCCTTCCGGAGCGCGCCTACCCCTGCATGTGCTCGCCGATGTGCAACGTGCATCCGGACCCAACCGGATCGTGCGCGAGAATGTGCAGCGCCTGCTCGTTGTCAGCTGCAACGTCGCGGATCGGGACCTCGGCTCGGTGGTCAACGATATCCGCGAGACCGTGGCCGCCAATGTGCCGATGCCCGCCGGTTACCGCGTCGCTTACGGCGGCCAGTTCGAGAGCGCGCAAGACGCCCTGCACGTGCTCGGTTGGGTCGGTCTGGCCGTCCTGCTCGGCATCTTCGTCATGTTGCTGTCCGCGATCGGGTCAGCCCGCGACGCGCTTCTTGTGATGGTCAACTTGCCGCTGGCGCTGATCGGGGGCGTAGGCGGTGTCTACCTCGGCAACGGCGTGGTCTCCGTCGCGTCCGTCATCGGCTTCATCACGCTTTTCGGAATCGCGACCCGCAACGGCATCATGCTGGTCACCCACTTTCATCACCTGCGCGACGAGGAGGGCGAGACCGATCCCGACGTCATCGTTACCCGCGGCGCCCTCGAGCGCTTGTCGCCGATCCTCATGACCGCCCTCGCCTCCGGGCTCGGCTTGTTACCCCTGGCGCTCGCAGCGGGCGAACCCGGCAGCGAAATCCAGGCCCCGATGGCGCTCGTCATCCTCTGCGGCCTGGCCACGTCGACCGCGCTGAACATGCTGGTCCTGCCCGCCCTCTACCGACGATTCGGCGCCGCGTGTGCCGTTGCCATCGAGCCGCCAACCAGCCCGACCGCCCTGCAAGAGCTCGCATGATCGACCCGCGCCGCTTTCAGGCTGTTCATGCTCCCTTTTGGAGCTGCCACGGAATCCCGGGTTGGACCGGCTGGTTGTAATTCGGTGGTCGACGCCTTGCGGATTGGCTCTCGCGGCGGGTCTCACATCAAAGACCGAGCGCATTCCGCGCCGCCCTACGGAGCCCACCATGAACACCATCGACCGTCATCGACACCAGATACTGCCCATCGTCCTCGCCTTCGTGCTCGGATTCAACGCCGGCTGCGAAGCGGAAACAACCGGTGCCCCCGATCCCATCGACGCGTCCGTTGACGGCAACGTGGATGGTGGCACCAGCGGCGCCGGGACAACGAGCGGCCTGACCTCCCAGCAAGTCGCGGAAGCAACCGATCCGGACGGCCCCACGCGCTACGACAAGATCTTCGACGGCGACGTGATCCATGACTTGACGGTCACTTACAGACCCGGCTCCTGGGACAAGCAGCAAGCCGATATGGTGAAGCTCCTCGGCGAATTTGGTGCCGGCGGCGGCGCAGGGGGCGGTGGTCCGGGCGGCGGTGACAAGGGCGGCGGTGACAAGGGCGGTCCAGGCGGAGGTGGTGGAGGTCCCGGCGGCGGCAAGGGGCCACCGGCCGAGGCGTTCGCGGCATGCGATAAGGCGTCGTCCGGGGATAAATGCACCGTCAGCGTCGGCGGCAACAAGGCGTCGGGCACCTGCGATGATTTCCAGGGCAAGCTCGCCTGCAAGCCCGAAGGTATGGGCGCCGGCGGCGGAAAGGGCGGCGGCCCGGGCGGCGATCCGCTCAACGGCGGCACCGACCTCGTCAAGGACGATCCGGCGTGGGTTGCGGTCGACGTTATCTTCGACGGTGTGCCGCTGAAGTGGGCCGGCCTCCGCTACAAGGGCAACTCGACACTCTCCAGCTCGTGGCGCGGCGGCGTTCACAAGCTCCCGTTCCGCGTCACCATGGACAAATTCGAGGACGACCACCCCGAAACCAAGAACCAGCGGCTGTGGGGCTTCAAGAAGCTCACGTTCGCGCCCGCCGCCAAGGACGCGTCCTTCTTACGCGACGTGTTGGCCGGTGAGGTGCTCCGTGATCGCGGCGTTCCATCGGCCCGCACGGCGTTCTGCCGCGTCTTCGTCGACAAAGGGGACGGCAAGGGCACGGTCTACGCCGGCCTCTACATCGCCATCGAGGATCCCGCCAACAAGATGATGAAGACGGTCTTCGGCGATAAGAGCGGCAACCTCTACAAACCCGACGGACCCGGCGCCACGTTCGCGGTGTTCAACCAGTCGTCCTTCGTGAAGAAGACCAACGAAGACGACGCCGACTTCAGCGATGTCAAGGCCGTCGTCACCGCTCTCAACGCCGATCGCAGCGACGCCGCGGCGTGGCGCAAGACGGTCGATAAGCTCTTCGACGTCGATGGCTTCTTGCGCTGGCTCGCCGTCAACTCCGCGATGCAGAACTGGGACGCCTACGGGCGCATGACCCACAACTACTACATCTACGCTGACCCCGGTCAGGCCGGTCGCCTCGTCTGGATTCCGTGGGACCACAACGAAGCGTTCACCAACGGCAAGGGCCTGGCCGATCCCATGCACGCGGACGTCGACGCCACGTGGCCGCTGATTCGCTTCCTGCTGGACGATCCCGTTTTCGGAGCGGCCTACAAGGTGCATCTCGGCAAGGCGATCGAGGGCCTCTACGCCGAAGCCGCGTTCGAAGCCCGCGCCAAGAAGCTGCACGCGCTCATCGCCAAGGACGTCGCGAACGAGTTGGCGCCGTGGACCCAGCTGTCCGACCCTTCGGCGTTCGCGACGTCTGTCCAGGCCCTCGTTGACCACGCCAAGGCGCGTCGTTCGGCGATCAGCGCGTCGTTGGCGAAGTAGCCGTACCGGGATTGCCGGTCAGATCTTCGCGAGCAACATGAAACCGAGCACCAGCGAGTAGATCGCCAGCGACTCAATGAGCGCCAAGGCCAGCACAAACGGCGTGAAGATGTCCTTGGCGGCCGACGGATTGCGCCCGATCGCTTCGAGCGCCGCCGACGCAGCACGTCCCTGTCCCAGCCCGCAGCCAGCAGCCGCAAGTCCCATGCCCAGCGCCAGCGCCAGCGCGATAAGTCCCGAGTTGATGCCCATGATTGCCTCCAGCGCGCCGCCGGTGCGACCGGGATGGCCGCGGTCACGGCGGTTGTGCTGCCTGAGAGAGCAACCTTCGTGCCAAACACGAACTGACTGAAATCATGGTTGTTTTGAACGTCTCTGAGATGCGCGAACGCAACGTTGTGCGCACCGATGTTGCAGGGATGCCACGTTCTCGGTAACAGACCCGCGGTCGCTGCGACGAGACACGACTGGAGCACCGAACAGCAATGCTTCTCGGTGCATGATTGTTATTTGGTTGGGGAACTATGAGCGTCCCCACGCCCCGAAAAGTGTCATTTTCGTGGCGTTCCCCATCCCAGAGCGCCGATTCCTGATCGCCGCTCTAGCACATGCGCCGGTGTTTTCCGCGCGCGACCCAAGGACCTGACATGACCAACGAGACCGACTACCAGCCGCCCGAGGTGTGGCAGTGGGAAACCGACAAGGACAGCGCGTTCGCGAGCATCAACCGCCCGATCGCCGGGCCGACGCACGACAAGGAGCTCCCGGTCGGCGAGCACCCGCTGCAGCTGCACTCGATGGGCACGCCCAACGGCGTCAAGGTCACGATCATGCTCGAAGAGCTGGTCGAGCTGGGCATCGCGGAGGCCGAGTACGACGCATGGCCCATCAACATCCTCAAAGGCGATCAGTTCAGTAGCGGATTTGTCGACATCAACCCCAACTCCAAGATCCCGGCGCTGCTCGACCGCAGCGTGGACCCGCCGCTGCGCATCTTCGAATCGGGCTCGATCCTCATCTACCTGGCCGAAAAGCACGGCGTGTTCCTGCCCACAGACATCCGCGCGAAGACCGAGACGCTCAACTGGCTGTTCTGGCAGGTCGGAGCAGCCCCTTACCTTGGCGGCGGCTTCGGTCACTTCTATGCCTATGCGCCGTTTAAGAGCGAATACGCCATCAACCGCTTCGCGATGGAGACCAAGCGCCAGCTCGACGTGCTCGACCGGCAATTGGCCGACAACGCCTACATCGCCGGCGACGAGTACACCATCGCCGATATGGCCATCTGGCCGTGGTACGGAGGCCTGGTGTCCGGCTTGCTCTACGGCGCCGCCAAGTTCCTCGACGTGCAGAGCTACACGCACGTCCAGCGCTGGACCAAGGCGATCAACGACCGGCCCGCCGTCAAACGTGGCACGCGCGTCAACCGCGTCTGGGGACCACCGCAGCGCCAGATGCCCGAGCGGCACAGCGCCGCCGACTTCGACACACCACCGGTCGAGTAGGCAACCGCATCGATTCCGCATGGTGAGCTTGCAGATCGAGTCAGCGCACGTTGACGCCTGCAATCACCGACCCAGAATTGCTACGATGCCCGACATGGCGCGCGCGCCCCTTTTCACGCCACATGCGCCGCCGCCAGCAGCTACAAGCCTGGCACCACGAACGGAGATGACATGAACCAGACACGCACACGGCTGCCCGTGATGGCGATTGGAGTCGCCGTGTTGACCGCGTCGATGTTCGCAGCAAACGCCTTCGCGGCACCGACCACCATCGCGATCGAGGGCGTCATGAGCGCGACCGGAGGCGGCGCGGCTCCCGATGGCTCGTACGTCATGTATTTCCGCCTCTACGACGGCAAAGACGCCAAGAAAGCGGCCTGGCAAGAGGGCCCGGTCGCGCTCGTCATCAAGGGCGGCCGATTTGGTCACGCGCTCGGGACGACCAAGGCTATCTCCGCCACAGCGCTGGCCGCGCTCGCCAAGCCGTGGCTCGGGATCTCCATCAACCAGGAGCCCGAGATGAAGCGGGTTCCGGTCCACGCCGTGCCATACGCCCGCGTCGCTGCCCGCGCCGGCGCGCTCGATTGCAAGGACTGTGTAGGAGCCAAGCACATCGCCGCCGGCTCGGTCGGTCCGTCCGACGTCGGGTTCGCCTACGCCGCCGCCGCCGATGGCATCAAGGGCGGCCCGGCCAAGTCTGCCAAGACGCTCGCGTGCACCGGCTGCGTGACCAACAAGCACCTGAAGTTCACGGGCGACCTCAACCTCGGCAAATACGGGCTCAAGGCCGGCAAGGTCACCGCGACGTCGGTCGTGGCCAGCACCATCACGGCGGGCAAATACGTTGGCGATGGCTCGGCGCTCACCGGCATCCAGATCCCCAGCGGTAAGTGCCCGGCCGGCAAAGTCGTCAGCGGAATCGACGCCACCGGCAAGCTCATCTGCGCCATCGCGATGGACCCCAAGGCGCTGCCCGCCGACGGCCTCGACGAGATCAGCAACGGCCTGCTGCACAACCAGTTCGTCGACGAAGCCAAGAGCAAGGCGCCGGTCAAGATCCCCGACAACAACCCGACCGGTATCTCCAACACCATTGTCTTCCCCGACGTTGGCATCGCGCAGAAGCTTTGGGTCACCGCCAACATCACCAACAGCAACATCGCGCAGGTCGAGGTGTCGCTGAAGGCCCCCAACGGCGCGAGCTACCTGTTGTGGAAGAAGGGCACCGGCAACAAGGGCGGCAAGATCGCGACATCCTGGCCGACGCCAACCAAGACGGTGAGCGGCAACCTCGCCGCGTGGCACGGCAAAAACCCCAAGGGCAAATGGACGCTGACCGTGAAGGACTCGGGCTTTCTCAACAACCAAACCGACGGGGCCATCAACAGCTGGTCGGTCAAGATCCAGACGCTGAGCAGCAAGAAAGTCGCCGCGTCCGGCCTGCTGCAAGCCAACGGGGGACTTCAGCTGCTGCGCACCGACAAGCCTCCGCGCGCATGTGACCAGTCTGCGTTCGGCCTGATGTACGCCAGCCCCAAGAACAACGCGATCATGATCTGCAACGGCAAGGAGTGGTTCCCGCTGCTGATGGCCGCGTACGGCACGCAGAACAGCCCGGCCGCCAGCTGCAAGGACCTGCTGACCAAGGCGCCGTTGACCAAATCGGGCGTGTACTGGCTCGATACCGATGGCCTGGGCGGCGAAGTGCCGTGGCAGACCTGGTGCGACATGGATAACGACGGCGGCGGCTGGACGCTGGCCATCAAGGGCACGCTCAAGGGCAGCTACAACGGCAGCAAAAACCAGCAGCTCAGCGCGTCCAAGGGCTTCATGTACGCGTTCAACCGGGTCAAGTTCCGAGACGTCCTCGTCAAGCCCGGCAACTACCAGACCAGCCCGCATTGGGTGACCTTTCACAAGGTTGGGGACAGCACCAGCACGCTGGACACGCGCATCCAAAAGGGCACCCCCGGCAAGAGCTACAGCGTCGACTACAACGTCAGCGCACCGTACAAGCGGACCAACGCCAGCAAGAGCCTCGCGAGCGTGCCCGAAATGCAGGCCCTGTCGCTGCGGATGAGCCAAACGTCCGGGCCCAACGACGCAATGTTCTTCGTCGTCACCCGCACCTCGCGCGGCTCGTGCAACAGCTACAACCCGACCGGCACCTACCGCTACGTCACCGGCAGCGGCAAGTGCATCGGCGTCCAGCTCGGTTTCCGGTCCGGCAACTACACGTGGAGCAGCTGGAAGACCCGCACCGACTGGTCGACCGGCTGCGGCGTGGCCGGCTACTGGAACGGCTCGGAGACCAATTGCACGTCCTCGGGCGCGGTTTTCGTCCGCTGAGCCGTCGAGCTCAAAATCGGGATCAGGCGGTAGGACTGGTTCTACGGGCCGATCTCGCCTCGAAGCTGTTAATACCAAGCCCCCCTGCCAAAACCGCTCCAGCGGCTTCTACGTGGCTTAGAGAGGCATATGGCTCCAAAAAACGCCCCCGCGGACGGTGTGCGGAGGCGAATTCGGCCGGCTAGCCCCGGCTAGCCCGAGCGATGCGTGCGCTGAGGCCGTGACCGCGAAACAGTCGTCCTGGAGCCTACCTACGCGCTACAATGACGGTCATGGTCATACCTGCTGCTGGCTCGCCCCGGATGGTTACCGGGAGTTGTGCACGCGTATGCGCGACGATTGTCTTCGTCGTTGCCGGCCTTGGCTCGTGCGGGCAGCGCGCTGAAGACACCAATGGCCTGGCCAGCGGAGACTTGGACGCGACCGACGGCAACACGGCGGTCCAGCCCACGGATTCGTTCGACGCCGACGTCGCAAACGGCGGCGGTTCAGTCGACGTTGGCGCGAAGGCGTGCGTCGAGCTTCATCCCAAAGGGACCGTGCCGTTCGTCGCGAAGATCAACACGACGCAGAAACGGACGTTCGAGCTAAGCAACTGCGGCGATCTCGCCGTCGACATCACGCGAATCCGATGGGATCCGCAGCTTCCACAGCCGCTCTCGTTCACCCTCGAGCTCTCTGGCTTGAAGGCGACCTGGCCCTCGATCGACGAAACCGACGGACCGACCCTCACCAAACCGGCGACCCTTTTGCCCGGCGCCAAGGTGTCGTTCGCGGTCGTCTACAAGCCGACGCAGGTCGCCCCGACCTACCCCGATGGCAAACCGATCCCCGAAGAAGCGCACGTCATTGTCCGCCACGCCGCATCCGCCCAGCCTCTGCGACTGCACCTCACCGGCCAAGGCGTCAAACACGTTTGCCCGGTCGCGTTTGCGCAGGCCAAAGAGGGCACGGCCGTCATCCCCAACACCATGCTTCACCTCAAGGGCAGCGCGTCGTACGCCGCCATCGGGTCGCTGAAGAAGTGGAGCTGGACGGTCAAGCAGCCGAGCGGATCCAACCAGGTGTTCGTGCCCGGCCCGAGCTTCCCCGACCCGACGTTCACCACCAACGCCGCGGGCGATTACGAATTCTGCCTCGAGGTGTTCGACGATGAAGGCCGCAAGAGCTGCCATCCGTCGTGCGTCACCGTGTCCGTGGTTGTGGAGGCCAGCATCCACGTGGAGCTGCTGTGGAAGACGCCCGCCGACCCCGACGAAACGGATACGGGACCGGCCGCCGGGGCCAACATGGACCTGCACTTCGCCCATCCCAAGGCGTACGGTCCCGACCGCGATTGTGACAACGTCCCCGATCCGTGGTTCTCCGTGCCGTTCGACGTCTTCTGGTTCAATCCGAAGCCAAAATGGCACGCCAATCCCAAGGCGCCTACTGCGGCGTGGCTGGATGTCGACGACACCGACGGAGCAGGTCCTGAGAACATCGTGCTCGACGACCCGCAAGGCCAGGTCAGCAAACCGATGGCCTACGATATTGGTGTGCACTATCGCAACGACCATGGCTTCCAGACGTCCTACGCGACCGTCAACGTCTACATCCTGGGCGTGCTCGCGCTGCAAATCAGCAAGGTCAAGATGAATGTGCTGGATATGTGGCATGTCGGCCGGATCAACTGGCCCAACACCATGGCGCAAGGCGTGCTCGATCCCTTTCACATCTGCTACCAGTCGGGCGACCCGTGCAAGGGCGGCAAGAAGTGGCGGCTCAAGGGCGACTACTGCATCGCCCGGTGCTACCTGCCCAAGGCTTTCGCGAAGTACGCGTCGACGCTCGGCTGGGGCAGCTGCAAGAAATGAGCACGATGTTTCGATGGTTGCTGGTCGGTGTCGCGGTGGCGACGCTGGCGGCCTGTTCGCAAGCCGAAGAGGGTGACGAAGCCGACGGCATTGCGGTTGACCTCGCGGCCCAGGACATGGTCTCGGCGGGACAGGACGTGCACGACGCCGGACTTGAAGACGGTGCAGCCAGCGAGGTCAGCGGGTTTGACGACGTCGGACCGTTTGTGGATGCGCCGAATGACACCGGGTCGACCGCGGCCGATGTGGCGCCGACAGATACAAATCCGGCCGAGCTGATCAAGTGCAACAAGCCCAGCTACTGCACCAAGTTCAAGCCAACACCAATCTGCGATCTGGTGACTGGCTATTGCGTGCAGTGCCTTATCGACATGCATTGCATCTATCGCTCGCCGAGCAAGCCAACCTGCACGAACAAGGTGTGCACCAAGTGGGGCAAAAACGAGCCCTGCAAGCCCGGCAGCACGTTGTGCGGCGGCAAGCACGTGCTGATGGTCTGTGGCAAGGACAGTCAGTGGCAGCCCCAGCTCTGTCCTGAGATCGCGCCCGTCTGCATTGCCGGCCAATGCCGCGATTGCGTTGCCAACCAGCCCTACTGCGCCAAACCGGAGGCCGGCCAGCCGTCTAAAGCCCTGATGAAGTGCGACGCGACCGGCAAGGGCAGCCTGCTCAAGGTCTGCGGGGCCAAGGAGTTGTGCGTCAACGGGCAGTGCGTGATGTGCCCGCCCGGCAATTTCACGTGCGATGGCGACAAGGCGATGGTGTGCAACGCCGCCGGCAGCCAGCTTTCGTTGAAGGAGGATTGCGCCAAGACCGGCAACGTCTGCGTCGCGGGAACATGCGTTGACCCGTGCAAGTCCCCGACCGGCAGCATCTGCGTGCGCGCGGCTGTGGATCTCGACATGGCGGCGCTGCCCATCCCCGGTCAGACCAGCAAGACGGCGGCGGGGCTGCCGGTTGAAGCGCTGTTGAGCAACCCATCGAGCAGCGACGGGACGATTCTCGCGACCGCCGCGAGTGGACAGACCCACAAAGACACAATCAAGGCGGGCAAGGGCTTGACGATGCAGCTGCCGGTCGCTGCTTGGAACTTGCCGGCGTGGAGCCAGGACGGTTCGACCATCAACAACTACAGCGCGCGCGTCGACGTCGGTAAACACACGACCATGCACCTGCACAAGCGATCGGTCGGGGTTGCGCCACGGACGGCGGCGATGGCGCTTTCGTTCCCCATGGCGCTGCTTGGCAAGAAGTACTGGATCGTCGCGGGCGATCACCCGTGGCCGAAGATGCGCTCGTTCGTCACCATCGTAGCGGTCGAAAGCGGCTTGACGTCCCTGCAGTTGGTGCCGTCTACGAAGTTGCTCAGCGGCGGCGGGATGGGTCAGTCGATCCCGGCGCCATCCAGCTACAAGCTAACGAAAGGGCAGGTCCTGACAGTTGAGTCCGACGTCTTGGGGGGCGGGCTGACAGGATCGTTTGTCATGGCGAGCAACCCCATCGCGGTGTTCGCTGGCGGCGAGGCGGCGACGGTTCCGCGAACCAACCGGTGCGTGAAGCAGGCCGGCAAGGTCAAGGGCGCGTGCGCCACAAAGGCGTGGGCGTGTGCCACCGACGCCGACTGCCCACGGACGTGTTGCGAAGATGCGGTGCACGAGCAGCTGCTGCCGGTGTCGCGGTGGGGGACCATCTACCCGCTGGCCGCATTTGCGCCGCGCGGCAAGGCCAAGGACACCTGGACAGTCATCGCCGCGCACAGCAACACGATCGTCCAGACCTTCCCGCAGGTCGCGACAATCCCGCCGCTCAACCAAGGCCAGGCCTATTCATTCGACGCCTCGGGCATGTTTGTGCTCAAGGCCAACAAGCCCGTCATGGTCGCCCACGCTATGAGTGGCAAAGCTGCGCCCGACGCCAATCCGGACATGTGCGCGCCCGGTGCCGCCAACGTTTGCATGTGGCATCACAGCAACAAAGTGTCGACGAAGCCGTGCAAGCACCATGTCGACTGTCCGAATATCCCCCAGGCGGACGATGCAAAAGTCGGTGGGCCGGCGCTGTCGATCGCTATGCCACCCACGCTGCATGCCAAGAGCCACGCTTTCACGGTGCCGGAGGGGTACGACAAGGCGTGGGTGACCATCATCTGCGAGAAGGGCGATGTCGCCGTGGACGGCAAGAAGATCGCGGCGGCGGCTTGGCAGACGATCCCGTCGCAGCCGTGGAAAGTCGCGAGGGTTGCTATGAAACCCGGAACGCACGTCGTCAAAGCAGACGATCCGTGCGGTGCGGAGATCCACGGGTGGAACGCCGATGCGGGGTGGGCCACGACCGCGGCCGTCGGTGGTTGGTGAGTCGGCTCCACGCCGATTTGCCACGTCGTCAACAAGAAGCCGACCTGCGTGGGAAGTGGGCCTCGAAGTACACATCGTGGACCAAGTCGAGCTTCAAGAGCCCCGCAGAGTGCAAAGCGTGTGGTACGGAATCGGCGTGCTACATCTGCGCCTACATGTCCAACGCGCGCTGCGCCGGCGCATCTACGACGTGGGTGAAGTCTGCGTTGAGCAAGGTGAAGTGTTCGCGCTACAAGCTGCCGTGCAAGGACGTCTACCGGTAGCTGAGCGCTCGAGTCGGCTTGCTCCAAAAAACGCACCAGCCAGGCAGCGATTCTTCGTTGGATCGGCTAGCGTTGCTGCTACCGCACATCTACCCGACGACAACCCCTGCAACCCGCGACAAATGACATGGCTATTAACGTAGACGACCGCCCCAAGACCCTGGTCCACCACATCGAGTACTGGGCCAACAAACAAGGCAGCACGCCAGCGATTCACGGCAAGGTGGACGGGCGCTGGCAGCAGATGACGTGGACCGAGTACTGGACCGCCGTTCGCGAGGCCGCCAAGGGCTTCATCGCGATGGGTCACGAGGTCGGTGACTGCGTGGCGATCGTTGGCGACAACCGCATGGAGTGGGTCGTCTCGCAGTTCGGCATCATGGCCGCGCGCGGCGTTCCGGCGCCGATCTACACCACCAACACGCCCAGCCAGGTCGCGCACATCCTGCGCAACTCCGAGGCCAAGATCGCGGTCGGTGACACCGGGGCGCAGATCGACAAGTACAAAGAGGCGATGAAGGAAGACGGCGTGCGCGTCGAACACCTCGTCAGCATGCTCGCGGGCCAGGCCGACGATGCCAAGACCCTCGACGAGCTGCGCGCACTCGGCCGCGAACAGGACGACGCCGAGCTGGACAAACGCCTCGCCGAGCTGACCGACGACGAGGTCTCGCTGCTCATCTACACGTCCGGTACGACCGGCGTGGCCAAGGGCGTGATGCTCGACCACGGCGGTATGCTGGCCATCGCCAAGAGCATGTTCGAGCTCTTCCCGGCGATCGCAGAGCCCGACACCTACCGCTGCGTCAGCTACCTGCCCCTGTGCCACGTCGCCGAGCAGCTGTTCACCAACCTGGGCCACCTCGGCAGCGGCGGGCAGGTCTACTTCTGCGGCGACCTCAAGGAGATCCTCGAGTACCTGGTGCACGTGCGACCGACGATTTTCCTCGGCGTGCCACGCGTCTGGGAGAAGTTCCAGGCCAAGCTCGAAGCCGGGTTGAACGCCGCCACCGGCATCAAGGCGATCCTCGCCGGGTGGGCCCGCAAGACGGAGCTCGCCGCACAGCTCGAGGGCATGAAGACGCGGCGGCCGGTCGACACGTTCTGGCGCCGGCTGGCCAACAAGCTGGTCATCTCCAAGGTGCAGGCCAAGCTCGGGCTCGACCAGGTGCGCTGCGCGGTGACCGGAGCGGCGCCCATCTCCATCGGCACGCTCCAGTTCTTTGCAAGCCTCGGGATCATCATCCACGAGGGCTACGGCATGTCGGAGACGACCGGCGTGGCGACCGCAAACCCCGTCGGCCGCGCGCGCTTCGGTAGCGTCGGCGAGCCGCTGTCATGCGTGGAGATCAAGATCGCCGACGACGACGAGATCCTGCTCAAGGGCCGCAACATGACCCGCGGCTACCTGCGTATGCCCGAGAAAACGGCCGAGCTCATCGACGACGAAGGCTGGCTGCACACGGGCGATCTCGGCGCGATGATCGACGGTCGGCTGAAGATCACCGGCCGCAAGAAGGACATCCTGATTACCGCCGGCGGCAAGAACGTCGCGCCCGCGGAGATGGAAGCCCACATCCAGCAGATCCCCGGCGTCGGCCAGGCGGTGGTCGTCGGCGATGCCCAGCCCTACCTGTGCGCGCTGATTACCCTCGACGGTGAGGCGCTCGACGCGCTCCGAAACGCCGCTGGCGTCACCGGTAACACCGTGGCTGAACTGGCCGGGCAGGACGCCGTGCACAAGTTCATCGACGGCCAGGTGCAGTCAGGCTGCAACACGCTTGTCGCGCGCTACCAGACCATCAAGAAGATCTCGGTGCTGCCCAACGAGTTCTCGGTCGACGGCGGTGAGCTGACGCCGACCATGAAGGTCAAGCGCAACGTGGTGGCGAAGAAGTACGCCGAACAGATCAGCGCGTTCTACGCGTAGCAGTCCGTTTCAAGACAACCGAAGGCCGTCTGCGGCCCGCTACTTGTCGCGATACGCCAGCCGCAACAGGGCCGGCGTGAAGATCACATCGACCAACAGCGCGATTAGAGCCGTCAGCGCGATCAATCCACCAAAGCGCTGCAGGTGAAGCATGCTGCCGGTCACGAACACCGAGAAGCCGAGGCTCAGCACCAGCGACGTGGCGACCATGGCGCGGCCTGCGTGCAAAACCGCGTGTTCGATGGCCGCCTCCGTGCCAGCGCCGGCGTCGCGGGCCTGCTTGAACTGGTGCAGGAAGTGGATCGTGTCGTCGACGGCGATGCCGATGGCGATGGACGCGAGCATCAGGTTGCCCATGTCGATCGGGACGTCGACCAGGCCCATCAGCCCCATGATGAACACGATGGGCATCAGGTTGGGCACCATCGCGATGAGGCCGAGCTTGATATCGCGCAGCAACACCACCATGAACAGCGTGATGACGAGAAACGCCGCGCCGAAGCTGCGCAGCAGGTTGTCGATGAGCCCCGAGACGGTGTCACCCAGCGTGTAAATACTGCCGGTCACCCGCACATTGGCGTGTTTGGCGAGGTGCTTGTCGACGCCGGCCAGCACGTGTTTGGCGAGCGGCGGGTAGGCGTTGGCGTCCATCCACTTGACCCGCACGGTCATCTGCGTGGTTTTCAGGTCGGCGGTCGCGAGTCGGCGCAGGTCGTCCGGGCCGCTGTTTTCGAACATGAACACGACGTCGGATGCCGCCCGCTGGGTGTCCGGGATGCGGTAATGCGCCTGGTCGCCGCCGTGGAGCGCCTTGTTCGTTTCGCGCACCACGTCGAGCACGCTGACCGACTTGCCGATGACGTCGCCCATGCGCGGATCGCGGTAGGTCTTGATGTGCGCCTCGAGCGCTTCGAGGCCCTTGAGGAAGCCGAGATCCTTGAGGCCGCGTTCGGTCTTGGTGTCGATGAGCAGCTGCACCGTGGCCGTACCGCCGACTTCGCGGTCGACATCATCAAAAACGACGCGCAGCGGATTGTTCGTGGGCAGCCAGGCCAGCGGGTTGTGGGAGACGGCGAGCGTCGACATCCCGTACGCGCCGATGGCGATAAGCACTGCAGCCAAACCGGCGGTTCGGATCGAGCGTCCCGTTGTCATGCCGCCCGCACGCCGCGTCGCCATTCCGGTCAGCCGCCACAGGACCCGATCGAGCCGGTCGCCGCCCTCGACTTCTTTGGCACCCATCAGGCTCAACTTGTTGAACGACAGCACGATGGGCAGGAAGACCACCGAGTGCAGCAGCGCCACGAACACGCCAAACGCCGCTGCGTTGCCCATCTGCGACAGCGTCGTGACCGTCGCGAAATTGAAGCTCAGAAGGCCCATCGCCGTCGTCAAGGTGGTGAACAGCAGCGGCACCCCCACGCTGGCGAGCGCGCGTTCGATCGCTTCGTTGTTCGGTGCGCCTTCACGCCGCAGGTCCCGGTACACGCTGACAAGGTGGATCGCGTCCCCGAGCCCGACCGCCATCAAGAACGCCGGCATGATGTTGGTGATGAGCGTCATGGGCATGCCGGTGGTCGCCATCATCCCGACCGTCCAAATCACCGACATCACGATGACAAGGATCGGGCCGACCACGCCGAGCGGGTGGCGGAAGATCGCGCCGAGCACGAACAGCATGACGAAGATCGCCGACCCGAAGAGCACCTTCATGTCGCGCTGCATCGACGACTTGAGCCACGCCGTGAGCGCCGGCGGCCCCGCGATGGCCAGCTTGAAGCCCGGGCCCTCATGCTTCTTGATGAGCTTGTTGAGCGCCTTGAAGACGACGTCGGACTCTTCCTCGGTCATCTGGACGGTGCGCACGACGAGCAGGGAATGCTGCGCGCGCGGGCCGAGCACCTGGCCGAGCACAGACGGCTCGGAGAGGGCGAACTTCTTCACCGCCGGAAGGTCAGCTTGGGTCGGGAACGGGTCGAGCAGGTCGCCTACCTTGAGGGTGTCGTTTTCGAACGTGACCTTGCGCACGTTGATGAGCGAGATGACCTGGTCGATGACCGCGCTGCCGCCTTGTCCGCCCCATTCATCGACGACGCCCGCGCCTTTGCCCGAGTTCCCAGCGCCTTTCCCGGCGGCTTTTGCAGCATCACCGTCGCCAGACCCCGATTTTCCGGCCTCTCCCGCGCCTGTCGCCGCTTTTTCCCCGGCGTCATCGGTCTCCGCGTCACCGAAGTCGCTCATGTCGCCGAACGGGTCGCTGTCGTCGGCTTCTCCCGTCGATTCCCCCGCTGCACTTGATTCTGTCGCACTCGATTCTGTCGCGCTCGATTCTGTCGCGCTCGATTCGGTGGCGCTGGGAGACGGCGGAGCGGGTTCGGACGGACCGGGTGCCTTCGCGTCGCTCTTGGTCGCCTTGTCGGTCGCCTTGTCGATCGCCTTCATCTTGACGACTTTGACCGCCTTCGACAGGTCGACGTCGAGGTTTTCGGCGTCCCCGTGCAGCGCCTTGAGCTTTTCCAGGTACGGCAGGCTGAAGACGTCGCCCTCGGCCACGACCAGGAACACATCATCGCGCCCGAACGTGTCGCGGAACGCTTCGAGCGAGCGGCGCGCGTCGGAGTTGTCAGCGGTGAAGCTGTCGAGCGATGTCTGCAGCTGCAGCTTGGTGCGGGCCTGGTAGACCGCGGCGACCGTGATCAGGATCGTGGCGGCGAGCAGGGGGAATCGAAACCGCAGCACGGTTCGCGCCCATGAGGCGAAGAACGCGTTGCCTTCGAACCGCTCGTGGGACTGGGACGGGTCGGACACGGCCGCATCGTTGCCGGATGCAGACAGCGCGTCAATCCGGACAGCGCGTCAATTCGGACAGCGCGTCAATGCGTCAAGTCTTGTGCCCCTGACAGCTACTTGCCCCTGACAGCTACTTGCCCCTGACAGCTACTTGCCAGCGCAGCTACTTACCGCCGTCCTTCTTGTCGTCGCCCTTCTTGTCATCGGGGAAGCACTTGCTCTTGCAGGTCGCCTTGTCGGTGCCCTTCTTGACGCATTCGTTGTAGCAGGCCTCACCGCCGGGGTCCTTGGTGCCGTACCCGCCGGCCTTTTCGCACTCCTTCTTGCAGCCCTCGTCGCTGCCGCCCTTCTTCTTGCACGCATCGAAGCAGGCCTTGCCCTTGTCCCCACCGGCGCCGCTCTTGGTGCAGGCCTTGGTGCAGGTCTCCTTGGTCTGGCCGTCCTTCTTCATGCAGCCGTCGTAGCAGGTCTTGTCGAGCGTGCTGCCCTTGCTCAGGTCCTTGTAGCACCCCGCGCAATCCTTGGCCGATTTGCCGGCCTTGAGGCATGCGGCGTTGCAGTCGCAGCCTTTCTTGCACGACTCCTTCGTGTAGCCCTTCTTGACGCAACCGTCGTAGCACGCCCCATCGCCTTTGCCGCCGTCGGTCTTGGTGCACGCCTTCTGGCAGGTCGCGTCGTCGGCGCCCTTCTTCTTGCACGCCTCGTAGCAGGTCTTGTCGAGCGTGCCGCCCTTGTCGCCGCCCTTGTCGCAGTATTGGTTGCAGGTCGCGTCGTCGACGCCCTTGGCCTTGCACGCGTCCCAGCACTTGTCGTCGACGTCCTTGCCTTTGCCGCTCTTGGACGTCGCAGAGTCGCCGGCTGAGCCGCTGTCGTCCGCCCCCCGCGTCGACGGCCCAAAAGCCTTCGCCTGCGTCGTTTTCGTTGGTGTTGGTGGCCGCACTCTTGGACTCACCTTCGCAGCCAACGGCGAACACGCCGACAGCGATTGCAAGCCAGCCCGAAAGGAATTTGCACGTCGTCATCTTCATTGCTCGCGTCATCATGTTCATTGCTCTCTGCGCTAGCAGACTGCGCCAAAGCTCCGCCTCGGCGCAGGTGCTCGTTGTTTGCAAGGGGGCTGAAACAGCCCCCTCGACCGAAAAAAGTGTCATTTTTCCGGCCTCACCCCAAATTCGCGCTCCGC
>Ga0114932_10001536_pt1 | contig 25999 bp, 22 predicted proteins | sample 2SBtaG_2_FD_87286 | JGI IMG/M metagenome (GOLD analysis project Ga0114932, IMG submission 87286) | Deep subsurface microbial communities from Kolumbo volcano to uncover new lineages of life (NeLLi) - 2SBTROV12_ACTIVE470 metaG | ecosystem: Environmental > Aquatic > Marine > Volcanic ...
CCATTGGCACGTGGGAAGTCCAAAAATACGCAGACCTGCTGGGTAAAATGCAGGCAGTCATCGAGCCAAATGGATCGACTTTACTGGATAATAGCCTGGTGATGCTCAGTTCAGAGATCGCAGACGGCAACTCGCACGCCCACGTGGGCCTGCCGGTCCTGCTTGGAGGGCGAGGCTGCGGTACCCATGACTCCGGACGTCATATCGTTCACAGCGACGAACCCATCGCCAAGCTCTACCTGTCCATGCTGCAGGGAATCGGCCTGCCCGACGCATTGTTCGGCAGTGACGGGGATGCCCCGCTCGGAACGCTGCTGTGAGTTTGCTGTGGGTTGTGCTGTTGGGCGGGTGTGGCCCAAGCTTCGAGCAAGACGTCGAGCCCATTCTGTACGCCCGATGCGTCGGCTGTCACCAAGGCGAGGGCGCCGAGGCGGGTCTTGACCTGGGCGCCGGACCCTACGCTGCATTGATGGATGCAGAGTCCACGCAGTCCGACATGATGCTGATCGAGCCCGGCAGTTCGCTATACAGCTATGCCTTTCACAAAGTGAACGGCACTCAGGGTATTGCGGGCGGCGCCGGCACGACCATGCCACTTGGCAATCCGTTGTCCGATGAAGAGCTGACCGCCATTGCAGATTGGATCGACGCGGGAGCGCGTCCATGACGGCCACATCGGCTCATCTCGCCCTGGCCGAGGCCTGGCTAGCGGGTGAACAGACGGCCGATCGGGCGGCAGCGCTGTTGGCTCCGCACCGGCACGAAGGCTTCATGGTCTGCACCGATACCGCCGGCTACAGCCGCATGGGTCGCCTGTTGGACCCAGCACAGATGCTGCAGGCCGTCGCAGGTCCCAAGGGCACCCTGCATGGTCTGGGCACGGGACTGGGTGGTCGTGCCGTCGGCGAGTGGGTCTCGGACAACACCGAGATGCTCTACCCGAGCTCGGTGTCCCCCGATGAGCTGCTTCGAGCCATGTTGTCGGCCCATGTGCACGACGCGGGCTTCGGCATCGCCTTGCATCGGGGCGTGGTCTATGACGTGGGCGACTGCACCTATGGCCCAGATGCCGACACGGTCTACAACCTGGCCGAGCTGCATTGTTCGGGTGGCCAGACCGTTGTCACCGAGGCGTTCTACGAGGCGCTACAAGACCCGGGCAGCTTCCACTTCACGCCCCACGCAGGCGGCCTTCAGGTCGGTGGGGGTGAGCCCTACGATGGGCCACGTGGCTCAGATCGCTGGCCCGACCCATTTCCACCGGGGCTGATGACCGCCGAGTCGGGGGAGCGATGGCGCTGCCAGCGCGTGGTGGGATTGATCAAGCGCTCGGACAAGACGGCACCTGTGGGCTTGGTCGGCACGATGAACCAGATCGCCGGCGATGCGATGCTCGAGCGCGCAACCCTGCAGGTCATCGGAGCCGAACATTCCTGCGTGCGTGGCGCCATCTCGCTCTTCGCGCTGGAATCGGCCGCCGCAGCTCTTGAGGCACTGCAAGCCATCCGCACTCAGAGTGGGGGCCTCGAGCTGTGTGGTGCGCTTGCCCAGGGAGAGATCTTGGAGTTCGAGGGACCCGAGTACGCCGGCGACGCGGTGAACACGGCCTCAAAGCTGGCCGAGGACGTGGGCTCTCCTGGCGAGAGCTACGTGACCCTCGAGGTGGCGAAGACGCTGGGGCTAGCGGGCCTCGAGGCGCGCTTGTTCCGCGTCTCAGGCGTTGTGGTCGAGGCTCGGCTGCTGTAGGTCCGGCCCTTCGTCGTCGCCAAGCTCCTTGTTGAGCGCCTGGGCGGCGGTTCGGCCGACCAAGACCGCGACCAATAGCGTTGCTGCGAACCCGAGTGCGAACAGGGCTGTGCCGCCGGTCCCCAGCTCACTGGTACCCGAGAACACTTGCTCCAGCGCGCGCAACGTGGACCCCACATAGACGAAGAGCAATATGGCCGGAGCCATGCCGACCACACTGCCAAGTACGTAGTCGCGCAGGCGCAGCTTGGTCAGGCCGAGGCCGTAGTTGATCAAGTTGAACGGGAACAACGGGGACATGCGAATCAGCGTCACCACACGCAGGCCATCCGTCGCCATGGCCTTGTCCAGTGCCTTGAAGCGTGGTCTATTTGTTATTTAGTTTTTGACCCGCTCGCGCATCAGCGTGCGGCCCATGACAAATGCCCCGGCCGCACCTAAGTTGGCCCCGGCCGTCACGACGAAAAATCCCAGCACAGGCCCATAAAGGAAGCCTGCCGCCAGGGTGAGGGGAGTGCCCGGAGCCATCGCAACGGTCGCCGTCGCGTACAACAGCGCGAACATCAGCGCACCCGCAGGTCCGGCGGCTTCGATGCGTTCGACGGCCAGAACCAGCCAATCGACAACCGGCAGCACCCGTGAGGCGCCAAACAGGAGTGCGAAGGCGGTCACGGCGATGAGTGGCTTGAGCTTGTTTCGGTCCATCAACTACCCATACGTCGGTTGGTGCGGTTGGTTACCGCCGATGCTACCCTTCGTCCTTCTGGAGGAATCCCTATGCGCATTTCATTCTCGCTCGTTCTGCTCGCAGCCCTTGTCGGCTGCCCGCCTGCTGATCCGGACACGGACACCGAAACGGACACCGATACCGATACGGACACCGATACCGATACGGACACCGACACCGATACGGACTCCGATACCGATACCGACACGGACACGGACACGGACACGGACACGGACACGGACACCGACACCGACACCGACAACACGATCAACGAAATCCAGGATGGCACGATCGCAGTGGCAGCGACGGCCACCGTCGACGGCGTCGTCGTCACGGGCACGGCCCAGTACGGCTTCTACATTCAAGAGCCCGGCGGCGGCGCGAACAGTGGCGTCTGGGTCTACGCGGCTTCGGGCTGGGAGACCACCCACGCCGACGTCGTTCGCGGTGCAGAGGTCAGCGTCACGGGCCCCGTTGAAGAGTATGACGATGGCTCCACTGGCGGCACGTTGACCGAGATTGACCTGGCATCAGGCGGTTCGGTGAATGTCACGACCGCTTCGGTGACCGAGCCCACCGCGATGGTGGTGACGACGGCGACGCTTGCCGATGCGGCCACAGCAGAGGCTTACGAGGGCGTGCTGGTCACCATCGAGACCCTGACTGTGGGCGAAGGCCCAGGCGTGCTGGTCAATGACGGCGTCGGCATCGGCGACCAGATGCACACCATCGATTGCGTGGGTGCTGGCGATACCTTCACCAGCATCACGGGTGTCTTGGACTTCGGAGACGACAAGTACTGGGTCCAGCCGCGCGATGCTGCTGACCTGGCAGGCTTCGTGGACGTGCCCAGCGACATCGACGGGCTCACCCCTGGCGACTTGATGATCACCGAGATCATGTACAACCCCAAAGAGTGCAGCGACTCGGCATGTGAGTGGATTGAGATCCAGAACATGACGGCCAACGCGCTCAACCTGGCCGGCTTGGTCCTCGAAGATGACTCGGGCAACAAGAGCATTCTCGGCCCGACCCCGATCGCTGCCAATGGCTACGTCGCGGTCGCGGTCAAGACGCCGACTGACTGGACGCATCCTGGCTTTACACCCGGCGGCCACTACGGTTCTGGTTCGCTGACCCAGGGTGGCGAGACGCTGATGCTGATGACCTACCCCTGTGGTGGCGGTACCCCCGTCACGGTCGACACCGCCATCTACGCTGGCGGCGGAACCGAGGGCTACACCAGCCAGCTCACCATGGGTGCGACGGCCAACGAAGCAGCCGGCGACTGGTGCGAGGCCACCGCACAGATTGGCTCGACCCAGGACTACGGCACTCCGGGTGCTGCCAACGCGTCGTGCCCGTCGCGCTAGCACCTGACGTCGACGTCTTGGTCCGCGGGTGGCTGCACGGCAACGCCGTGCTGCTTCGCGGCGAGCGGCCCGCCATCATCGACACCGGCTATCACACCGGTGCCGAGGTGCTGTTTCAGCGCATCGAGTGCTTTGTGGGTCCCGTTGAGCAGCTGCACTGCATCGCGCTGACTCACGTGCACAGTGACCACTGCGGTGTCGTGGCGGCGCTGCAGGAAGCCAGCGACGTGACGGTGTTCGCCCATGCCGACGCCGCTGCTCGGGTCGAGGAGTGGACCGATGCCGGCCTGTGGCTCGGGTCGAGCGGCCAGGAGCTGCCGCGCTTCACCGTGGACCACAGCTTGGTCGAGGGCGATGAGATGCAGCTCGGCGACCGCACCTTTCGCGTCATCTGGACTCCGGGACACGCGGAGGGCGGCATCGCCTTCTTCGATGAGCACGACGGCCTGCTGATCACCGGCGACGGCCTGTGGGAGAACGGGTTCGGGCTGCTCAATCCGTGGATTGAGGGGCCGCAGGTCTACGAGCTGGCCGAGCTGGCATTGTCGAACATCGCCGCGACGAAGGCCCGCCTGGTAATTCCCGGGCACCTCGAACCATTCACTGACCTCGATGCAGCAGTGGGGAGGGCGCGCAGCCGACTAGCTCATCTTGCAAAGCATCCGGGAAGCATGCGTCGGGCCATGCTCAAGAGTGGCGCCGCCTTCTATGCGCTGGCTCATCCCGAAGTGGGCGCACAGCAGATCTACCGACAGGTCCTTGAGCAGTGTCGGGTCCACCATCGACTGGATGGCGACGACAGTTCAGGCACGGATGAGGATCTTGCCCAGGGAATCGTCGGCTGGTTGGCAGCTCAGGCCGGCTGATCTAGCGCCAGTCCCGGATGGCGATGTTTTCCGTAACTCTGGAACTGGGTGAGCGGAATCGCGTGGAGGTGGACATGGAGCGGGTCTGGAGGTTGAGAGGTGAGGGGTGGAGCTGGCGGCGGATTGCGAAGGAGGTAGGAGTGGCCATGAAGACGCTCCTGCACAGGCGGCGTTCAGTGTGAAGTCATGCGCCTCTCCGAACACATACACTGTGCTTGAGGTCCGGTTGTACTTTGCTCTGCTCTTTCTGATGGCTCTTGTGGGGTGCTCGCGCTCCACAACCGAGGTCTGCGCCGTCGATAGCCTGGTGGAACCCCAGAGTAGAGAGGTCTGTGGCGACGGGCTAGACAACGACCGCAACGGCTTGATGGACTGCGCTGACGACAGATGCGAAGACGCTGATGGCTGCGACGGTGAATGGGGGCAAGGCTGCATTGACGGGCTCGATGGGGACCAAGACGGGCTCGCCGACTGTGCCGACTCCGACTGCGCCGCCCATCACCTGTGCGCGGAACTCATCGAGTGGAGCTGCAGCAACGGGCTTGACGGCGATGAGGATGGCCTGACCGACTGCGATGACTCGGACTGCGCCACCCTGTGGGAGTGCGACGGCGTTGAAGACCGGTGTGACGATGAGCTGGACGAAGACCGCGATGGGCTGATTGACTGCGACGACCCAGATTGCGCTGCTATCTGCACCAGGAACGAGGAGGACTGCAGCGACGGGCTTGCCCATGACTCTGGTTTCCGTAACGCTGGAGCTTGGCGAGCGGACTCGCGTGGACGTGGACATGGAGCGAGTCTGGCGACTTCGAGAGCAGGGGTGGAGCTGGCGACGGATTGCGGCGGAGGTCGGGGTGGCGGTGAAGACGCTGTTGGCGAGGCGACGAGCATCGACTTGAGTGGCGTGAACACGGTCATCGCGGTGGTGTCACTCGTACCAAGCGCACACTGAACGCACACATCCGCACTCGGCTGACTCCAGCTCGGGTGGGAGCCGTTGGTCCACCCGCGGGCACGCCTCAAACCGCCATGGCTCGGTCAGGCAACTGACTCCGCACGCAACTGCACATTCAACGTCCGTACTGCACTCTCCCGGCTCCTCCGGGAGCTCGTAAAGCGTGTCACCGAGCGTGCTTCCAGGCGGCGCCGCCCGGTCACGTGGCGCGCACGCTGCAGCTACAGCGATGACGGTGGTCATTACGATGCGGGCGGGTCGCATGACGAGAGAGTAGCTGCAGCAGAAGGTGATCAGTGTGACGAAGGAGACGCCGCGACAGCGGCGGGGTACATTGTCCCCATGACGATCATCGAGTGGAATGGCGAAGACCTCCCCGAGCAACTTCGGAGGCTGCCGGCGGGCAAGTATGTCCTGCAGCCCACGGGCGAGCCGCCGGAACTGACTCCGGAACAGGAGGAGGGACTGCGTCAAGCGATGAGGTCCGTGCGTGAGGGCCGGACCATCTCGGCCGAGGAATCCCGGCGGCGACTCGAGGCTCGGCTCAAGCAGTGAGGGTCGTCCTCTCGGACGAGGCGCACCAAGACCTCGAAGATGCCATCGACTACCTGGCGGCCCACAATCCGCCTGCGGCTGCTGCGCTGATCGGTGACGTCTTCGACCTCCTCGACCGACTCGCCGTAGAGGAGTTTATCGGGCCGACGATTGCGCTGTCTACCGGCGAAGAGTTCGAGACGTGGCCGCTCAGGCCGTTTCGGCTGTATTACTGGCGTGACATGGAGCGCGACGAGCTCGTCGTCCATCGCATCTACCGCCAGTCCCCCATGACCACGAACGCGCCCCAGTAGTCTGGATGCGACGTCGCCTCGTTGGCCAGCAGGCTGACTTGAGCCTTCTGCAGCGCGCGTCCGATGTCTGAGCCCTGGGCCAGCTCTGCATAGAAGCTGCCCATCAGCGTGCGTGTCGCCTCGTCGTCGACCTTCCACAGACTGGCGACCATGGTCTCGACGCCAGCCCTTCGGAACTGGGCGGACAGGCCGTTGATGCTGATGACCACCTCTTCGCTCTCGTCATCGGGCTTGGCGGTGACGGGTCGACCGGACTCGCAGGCTGACAGAACGACCAGCCGCGTCTCGGACAGGTACGGGGCCAGTCCAGGAATCTCTCGGTAGGACAGCCGTCCCTCGTCGCCCCCAGCCAGCACCAAGTGGGAGCGCGTCGGCTGCTCGGGGTCAATGCGACCGTGAGTGGCGAGGTGGACGGTGGACTTGCCGTGAGCCGCCTCGAACACCGCGGCCCGGGTGCCCTCGGAGCCCACGAGGGTGGTGGAGCCCTCGAAGCGGTGGGCGATCAGAGCAACCTCTTCCTCGGCTCCGGGCAGGCTGCCGTCGGGGTTGCCCACCAACAACAGCTCGTCGCCGGTGACGTGGAAGCGCTTCTCGAGGGTGGCGCGCTTGCGCAGGGAACCGACGTGAGTCACGCCGACCACCGCGATGTCCTGGACCAGGTAGCGGTCGTTGTGGCGCAGCATGCCGAAGGGAATCTGGCGGAATGGCCCGGTGGCGGACACGACCAGGACCTGGGCTCCTTCAAGCTCGGCCTGGATCGGAGCGATGAGCCACTCGCCCAGCTGCTGGGCTACGGAGTCGACCACCCCCAGCGGCAGCAGCGAGTCGGCCTGCATCATGCGAGCGAGGCGCGAGGCGGCCTTGGCGACCGCGTGCCCTTCGACCTCGACCGTGCGCGCGACCAGCTTGTCTTTGGTGAAGACCAGCAGCACGAGCTTGTCTTCGAGCATCACCGGCTGCAGCACCACGACGCCGGGATCGAGGTCACGCTGCACCGCTTCGAGGTCTTCGGGATCGACGCGCACGAGCCGGTCGAAGTTGGGGTTGCTGGCCCGAAGCTCGTCGACAGTCTCGGCGAATTCGACCCGCAGCCCATCGAGCTGTTTGCGCAGGGCCTTGGCGCGCTCGCTCTCTAGACCGCCGGATTCGTTCAGCTCGGACGACAACGCGCCGACCAGCCGCTCCTCTTCGGCGGCAAGCGCCTGGTACTTCTGTGCGGTCTCGTCCGTGGCATCGGCTGGAGGAAGCTGCGCCATCTGCAGACGCTGGGCATATAAGAACGCCCCGTGGCTGTCTCCCTCGGCCAGCAAGGCGTCGATGAGGGTCTCGTAGACCTCGGTCTTGCCCAGCACAAACTGCTGCGCGTCGGACCTGTCCAGGGTTCGGCGGGTGCGTTCGATGCTGTCGACTGCTCGCCGAAGCTGAACAATGGCCGCTTTGCGCTTGCCCCTGTTCAACTCCAGCTGGCCGCGCAGATAGGCTGCGCGCCACGCCACGTCGGGAAGCTCGTAGCGCTTGGCGCCCGACTCGGCAGCCACCAGGTACTTGTCCGCATCGGCTGGCTTGCTCTCGAGCAACAGTGACGCCAGGTTCAGGGCGGCCATTGCCTCGATGCGCCCGTCGCCGGCGGTCTTGGCTCGGTCGAGCACCTGTGAGTAGGCGGTGATGGGGTCTGTGCTGATCTGGGCGCGGTTCAGCCCGACTCCCGCGGCCTCACGGTCCATGCCCGCGTCGGCAAATGCGCCCTCGGCCGAGCGGTAGTACTTCACCGCCGTGGCCCCGTCTCCCCATGCGTGAGCCAGGGTGCCCAGGTTGGTCAGCAGGCTGGCTTGGAGCCGCACATCCTTGCGTTGCCGAGCTGCCTTGAGCGCCGCTTCGTACAGGTCTTTGGCGATCTCGTCACGCCCCAGGTCTTGCAGCACGAGGCCGAGATTGGTCAGTGCATCGGCCTCGCCAGCCAGGTCGCCGGCGCCTCGGTACAGCTCCACCGCAGCCTCGAGGGTCTTGCGCGCTTCGGGAAGCTGCCCGGACTTGCGCTGCACAACGGCCAGATTGGTGAGCGCATCGGCCCGTCCCCGGTGGTCGCCCAGGGTGTCGAACAGACCCGCTGCCGCCACGAGCGCCTTGCTGGCTCCATTCAGGTCGCCAATGGCTGTGCGTGCGACGCCCAGGTTCACCGCCGAGTTCGCCGCTCCTTGGGGATCGCTCGTGTCGCGGTGGGTGCGGAATGCCTGCTGAAAGAGCTTCTCGGCACGCCGTGCATCGCCCCGGGCCATCGCAATCTGCCCTTGGGACTGCAGCACGCGGCCCCGGTTGACCCCGTTGCGGGCGAGCTCGGCGGCTTGCTCCGTGGCGGCTGCGGCGGTGTCCAGCTTGCCCACAACCCGGTACGTCGATGCCAAGCGCAGCAGCAGGTCGAACTCCGAGGCGTCATCGCCATCGGCGCGGGCGGCCTTGAGAGCAAGTGCCCAATGCACAAGAGCGTTGGCGTGGTCATTGGCATCCCAGGCCAGCTGTCCCTTGTTCAACTCGATCTCGACCTCGGGAGCAGCGCCCCACGAAGGGGCGGCGAGCATCAGCAGCAGGGGGAGAAGGAACCTCACTACAGGTCCATATTTGCCAGCTCCGCTTTGGCCACTTCCAGCTTGGGATTGGCGGCAACGGCCTTCTCGAAGGACTCACGGGCGCGGCCCACATCCTTCTTGTCGAGGTAGATCAGCCCCTCGCTGAAGGCGACGGCGGCACCTAGCGCCTCTTCGTCGGGCTTGAGCACCGCGGGGTCCTTGGCTCTGTGCGCGGTCTCGGTGGGGGCCCGTCCTGAGCCCGCATCGCCGGTGCCATCCCCACCTCGGGTCTTCTTGTTCGGCTCGGCCGCTGGGGCTGCCGGTGCGGGCGACTTGCCCATTTGTGTTGCCAGGGCGTTCTTGAGGCCGTTCGCGAGCTCGTCCTCCATGCGCATGAACTCGTTCACGCCGCCGTTGACGCCTTCGGCATGGATGATCTCGCTGGTCTCGACCTTGACCACTCGGGTGTCGATGCGCAGCGTGCCCATGAGCTCAAAGTAGCTGCCCATGACCATCCACTCGGCGCCCAGCAGCTTGCCGACCTTGGCCGCGGTGTCCGGGGCCACCTTGCCTGAATGGCCAAGCTCAAGCTCGTCGAGGATGGCCTGAAGTTGGGAGCGCTCGACCACAGTCAGGCCCTCGGCGCCTTGCACATCGGTGATCAGCATCTGGGCGAGACCCACCTTGAGCGGCTCGAGTTGGTCGTTGCCCTGGTTCTCGAAGTACAGGATGGCCACTGTGTTGGGGCCAGCAAGTGCCATCGAAGGGAAGAGCAGCGCACCGAGCAGGAACAGATTGCGGAACATGGACGACTCCGGATGCACCGAGGATAACGCCTGATAGGCCCCATTTGGTCCGACACACACACAGACCGCGCCCGAGTTGCGCCTCGGTCAGTCTTCGTCGAAGACGGTGGCGTCCAGGCTGTCCTCGATTGCCCAGCCGCGTACGTGCTGGAAGAAGGTGGCCAACAAGATGAATCCGATGGGAATGCCCATGTCGAATACCAGCCCGTCGGTTGCGCGGAAGAGCGCCATGCCGACGTAGACCAAGAGCCCAGTCGTCGCAATCCAGACCGCAGCGTGCACGCCATCGCGCAGGTGCTTGCGGGTCACAAAGCAGGCAGCAGCGCCAACCAGGGCCAGCAACCAGGGCAATGGCCAGGGCACACTGCGAATGTGACGTCCGGTCAGCAGGGTGTCGACGACGTTGGCATGCAGGCGAACCCCCGCCATGTCGGCATTGAGGTACATGGGGAAGCTGTAGGGGGTCGCGAAACGGTCGGCGCCCGCGCGGCCCACACCGGTGACACGTCCGACCACCACGACCCGGTCCTTGAATTGGGCCACCATGTCGTCGGGCACGATGATGGGAGTCGGGTCTGGTACCGGCAAGCCCGCGTCTGCGGACATCTTGGCCAGGGTCTGGTCCATGATGCGCGACATGCCCAGCGCGCGAATGATCTGTGAGGCGCGGATCGTGGGCAAGCGGTCGCCGCCCTCAGGCCCGCGGAAGTTGATGTCCATGGGGGTGTCGACGTTCACCGGCAGCCATGGCAGTCCGAGGTCGTTGGCGTCGAGGTCGCAGTTGAGGGGGTAGCCGTCGCAGTTGTCGCGCAGCAGGGTGTCGAGGTCCGCGAGTGTGGCGTCGGGGTTGGCCCCCCTCGCGGTATGCAGCCAGGCCGCGGCCAGACCTAGCCCAGGCATCAGAGCGGCGTCGTTGTCGTACACATAGTTGCCCGTCATGTTCATGGGCCAGACCCCGTCGACGCGGACTCGGCTGACGCGGTGGACGAGGCCGGTGCGGCGGACCAACAGCTCTCGGGCGAACAGGCTCGCGGGCTGCTCTTCCATGTTGGCAAAGGCGGGCTGGATGGCGTCGTCGAAGCTCTTGACGATGCCTGGCACAAAGAAGCGCCCGCTGTTGGGATCGGTGAGGCGCCAGTGCTCCGCTCCGATGACTCCGCCGTGGTTGGCCGCCGCCGATGCGAGCACATTGTCTCCGGGCGCGGGCTCCTCGAGCAGGAAGTCGAGCACCACCACACGGGCCCCCGCCGCATCGAGGAAGCTGACGATCTCGCCAAGCAGATCGCGCGGAGTGACGTCGGGTTCGGGATTGGCGGGATCCCACAGGTACAGGGTTTCTTCACCCACGGTGACGACAGAGACCTGATCCGAGACGGGCGCATCGCGGTGGTAGAAGACGTAGACGTCCTGAAACTCGCCGCCGGTGGTCAGAAACCACGCCACGACCGCTGCCAAGAAGCTCGTCGCGGACACCATGATTTCGTAGGCGAGGTTTCGGGTCAGGTGGCCGCTCGGCTCGGGCGAGAACGGCATGTCTGGCGGCGGCTGCCACCAGCGGCGCTCACTGAGTCGCTCGTTCATCGGGGCGGCTTCGTTGAGGAACTCTGGGGTGGGTTTGACGCGCACCCGGCTGATGTCCGAGGTCAGGGGCTCGTCCCAGCCGGTCTCGTCGGGCTTCAGCTCGTCGTCGGGGCCCTTTTCGGACTCGGAGGTCGCTTCAGCCTCCGCCTTGGCCTTCTCGGCCGCCACCATGGACTCCTCGAGTCCGCCGTCCGCATCGGTTGTCGCGGGGTCTTCGGTGACCGCTGGAGGCAGATCCGAGGCCGTGGGGGCCCAATCGGATTTTTCGTTCGCGGAGGCGGCTTGGTTGCCGTCGTTGGGCGGCGCCGGGGCAGGCTCTTTCTTCTTTGCAGGCGGCTTTGGGACGGAGTCAGGCGCCTTGTCGTCGCGCTGCTGGTCCTCGCCTTCTGCCAAACGCTACTCCCGGAGGCCGGCCTTTTGCTCGAACGCTTCGAGCAGAGCCTTCAGCTCCTTGTCGTCGGGATGTTCGTCGATTGCGGCCTCGATTGTCGAGAGGGCATCGGTGGGCATGCCCGCCAGCAGGTAGATGGTCGCAGGCAGGGCGGTCAGTGCGGCAGCGTTGTCAAACCCGCCCTTGGCGAGGTCTACGGCCTGTGCGTCTGCTGCGGAGCGGGCATCCTCGACCTTTGCGAGGGTGGCTGCATCGGGCACGTTGAATGGAAAATCCTTGCCCTCGATGACGACCGAATAGGAGCCGGCGACGAGCTTCGGGCCGTCGTACTTGACCTCGGCGGTGCCCTTCTTCTTCCACACGACCTCGTCGTTGATGAAGTCGTAGACCGAGACCTCGACCTCGGCGCATTTGTCGCACGACCAACGCAGAGTCGACGGTGCGCCCACATCGGTGCCGGGCACAGGTCGTGTCAGAGAGATGCCTTCTCCACCGCGACTGGCCGCAGCCCGTCGGGTCACAACCTGTTTGGACAGCAGGTCTTCGAGGGCTCCCTTGGCCTCGCCCGAACCCGATCCGGAGCTCAGATCGGTGAGAGCAACCTTTCGGGGTCCGCGCAGGTGATTGGCGATGCCCTGGTAGAGCAGGACCACTTCGGCACCCTCGGCCAGCTGCAGGGACTGGTCGTCGAGCACGAGAAAGGGTGGGCTTGGCGCCGACTCAGACTTTTCGGCTGTGACCACATTGACGGTGCCTTTGGCGGTCGTCACCATGCCTGGATTGGCCAGGGAAAGAGCAGGAACCAACAACAAGAGGGGGAGTAGGATGCGCATCGTGTTCCAAGCTTAGCCGGAATGGCAGCGTGCGCCAGGGAGGTGCAAGCCAAAGGGCGCAGGCTTGTGAGTCACAACGCCTCAGCGGGTCCTGGTCATCCCGTGACATCCCACGACGAATCGAGGACGGGAGGCCGGCGTCAACGGGGGCATGTTCCTGCTCGCCCTCATTGCCTGCCACACCCCCACAACGGTCTCGGTGCGTGAGCTGCCTCCAGACTCATCGGTGACCCTGTCTCTGCAGACGGCGGACGATTCAGTGGCTGTGGCCTCCACCCCGGCGCCGGTTGTGCGCCAGGCTCCAGCCCCAGCCCCAGCCCCAGCCCCAGCTCCAGCGCTCGAGCCGGTGTCACCCGTCCAGGCCGCTGACGTGCCGTCGGCTGTCATCGAGCCGCCAGCCCCGCTCTTGGCGCAGAGCTTCACCATCGAACCACGCGAGTCGCTGCTGTACGTCATTGTGCGCAACGACCCCACTGCAATGGGGTCGGCGATGGGTCATGACCACGCCGTGTCGGCGACGGGCTGGACGGGACAGGTCACCTGGCATCCCACCGACCCCAGTCAGTGCCGGGTCGAGTTCTCGGTGCCGGTGGCGGACTTGGTTGTGGACGCCCCGAGCACGGTGTCGCGAACGGGCCTCGGCGCCGAGACCAACGCCACTCAGCGGCGAAAGATTTCCGAGAATCTGCGCGGCAAGAACCAGCTGTGGCAGGCCAAGCACCCCGTCATCTCGTTTGTGGCCACCGACTGCGACGGCACCTCGGGTGAGGTTCGGGTGAGGGGGATCATGAACATGCGGGGGCAGTCCGTCCCGGTGTCCCTGAGCATGGATGTGGACACAAACGACGGATTCCGGGCAACAGGGGCATTCGATACGACGCACACCGCGTTTGGTTTTGAGCCCTTTCGCGCAGCTGGCGGCATGCTTCGCAACCAAGATCGACTCAGCTTTGGCATCGAAGTGAAGGGCTGACAGCCGTCGAGCTGGGCCGGGTGTGAACACCCTGTTGGGGCATTGCCGACGCATGGGCTCCGCCATTAGAGACAGACTCTGATGCTGCTGGTCCTCGCCATCTTGGGGTGCTCCCCCACCGAAGCCGACTTTGTGCCCGGTCGCGAAGATGGTGCGGGTCTTGGGGCCTCGATGGCCAGTGGAGACATCGATGGCGATGGAGTCGTCGACCTGCTCGCAGGGGCGGCGGACAGCGATGCCGGCGCGGGACGCGTTCGTGTGTTCCAGGGACGTCCGAATGGCTTGGCCGCCCGCGGACCATCCATCGAAGGACTGAAAGGTGGGCACGGCTCGCTCGGGCGAGACCTCCTCGTGGCTGATCTGACCGACGACGGCCAGCTCGATGTCGCGGTGACCGAGCCATGGGCCGATGGCGGCGAGACCCTGCACCTGTTTGCCGGCCCGATCGACCGCAACGTACAGCCCGAAGACGCGGTGGCGACCGTCCGTGGGCTTCCTGAATATCAATACGACCGAATCGCCTACGCCACCGGTGATCTGAACGGCGACGGAATCGCCGACCTGGCGGCCGCAGCCCCCGAAGTGCCAGCAAGCAGTGTGTTCGTGTTCTTGGGTCCACTCGAGGGTGATCTTGGACCCGACGACGCCGACGGAATCATCACCCTGGCCAGCTCGTGGCGCTACGTGCTCAGCACAGTGCCGAACACCAGTGGCCCCGGAGACTTGCTGTTGGTCGGTGTTCCGGAGCGAGCAATTGTGTTGGCCTTTGGCGGGCCTTTCACCCGAGACAGCACCGAGGCCGATGCGCTGTGGCGGCTCGTGGGCGAGTCCGGCTCCTGGTTCGGTGGCGACATTCGAGGCGGCGTGGACCTGGACCAGGACCGCGTGCCCGACATCGCAGTCAGTGCAGCACTGCCCGAGCGCGTGGTGTACGTCTTTGAGGCAGGCGGAGCCAAGGTGCTGCACTCCAGTCAAGCGTCTGCCGCCATTGAGTTGCCTGCGGGCAGTCCCGAGCCGGTGCTGGCTGTCTTTGAACGAGACCAAGGGCCACAGCTGCTGATTGGACTGCCCGGTACCGCTGGAACGAGCTTCGGTGCGCCCTACAGCGTGCTCCTGCCATCAACGAGTGGCCCCCTCGAAGAGGTCGCCGAGCGCTTGTCCGTGCCTGAACAAGCTTGGGCTCCGGGAGCCGCATTTGCACAGCTCGATGGTGACCTCATCGCCATCGGTGACCCCGAGTACGGCGGGCAGTTCGACCGTCGCTGCGAGGACGGCGACGAATGCGCCTGGCAAGCGGGCCAAGGGGCTGTACTGGTGACTCGCTAGCCGACTGCTGCTGCAGCCGGCCAGCTCGAATCACTACGGTGTGGTGATCGTTCCGACGAGGTCGAAGGTGCCGGCACCTGACCAGGTGTCGACCACGATGAAGATCGTCTCGGTCGATCCCGTGACGTTGTTGTAGACGATGGTCTCGGCGGTGCCGTCGAAGCCGCTGTCTTCTTCGTCGATGCAGGTGTCCGCTTCGATGAGGCTGCAGCTGCCGCCGATTGCCAAGGCCAAGTCGAACCCAGACTCGGGGGTTGCAACGGCGGTGAGTCGGTCACCGGCGGGCACGTCGATCGAGTAGATCAGGTCGTTGCCGGTGCTGATGCCACAGCCGGTGCCGTAGTCCGAGCTGGCCAATGACGTATTTCCCGTGACTTGAACACCGCTGGTGAGCGTCTCGGGCGTGGCGCAGGTGTCGTTCGAGGGGGGGGCCTCGACGGTGGCGACGAGGTCGAAGAGGCCCGGGTTGGACCAGGTATCGACGACGATGTAGATGGTCTCGGTGGAGCCAGAGGTGTTGCTGTAGGACATGGACTCGGCGCTTCCGCTGCCTGCGGAGTCGCGGTCGCCGATGCAGGTGTCGGCCTCAAGCTCGGTGCAGCCCGCGGCCAAGGCGAGCACGAGGTCGTAGCCAGCCGCCGGATCGGCAACCACGGACAAGATTTGTCCGTCTGGGACGTCGATGGTGTAGACGAGCTCTTCGCCGTCGCTGACGCCACAGGCCGACCCGTAGTCCGAGGCTGCGGTGGAGTTGTCTCCCGAGACTTGCACGCCGCTGGTGAGGGCAATCGGCGTCGCGCAGGTGTCGTTGGCACCCGGTGCCGGGGTCGGGCTGGTGGTGGCCGTCAGGTCATAGGTTCCGCCAGGCGCAAACCCGTCGACGACCACGTAGATGGTCTCGGTCGAGCCCGAGCTGTTGCTGTGCTTGAGGGTCTCGGTGTCGCCAGAGCCGCCGGGGTCCACGTCGTCAATGCAGGTGTCGGCGTCCATGTCGGTGCAGCTTGCGGCGATGGCCAGAGCCACGTCGAAGCCGGAGTCGGGCACCGCCTCGATGTTTACGTCGTAGCCGTCCTGCACGTCGATGGTGTAGACCACCTCGCCGTTGCCGGTGCTCAGGCCACAGCCCGTGGAGTAGTCGTTGGTGGCGTACGTCGTGTCTCCGGCTGTCGTCGCGCCGTCCACGAGCGCGATGGCCGTGGCACAGGTGCTATTTGCTGGGGCGCTGCCGCAGACCGACGGCTCGCCGATGCAGCCAAATCCGGCTTCGAGCTGGCAGGTGTCGGTGCAGCCGTCATCGGTGCCCGTGGCTCCGGTGTCACACTGTTCGGTGCCGGTGATGATGCCGTCGCCACAGTCCAGCGGAGTGATCTTGACGCGCACGTCGTAGTCGGGGCTGGTCGGAGTCGTGTCGTAGGCCTCGACGATCAGCGTGATGGTCTCGTCGACCGTCGCGACGTAGTCGACACCGGATGTCTCGCCAAAGTCGAAGGACGACTCACACGCCATGGTGTCGTCGCAGGTCTTTTGCACGTGCAGCAGCACATCGACGCCACCGTGCTCCGAGAAGTTGAGCTCGTCGCCAGCGACGAGGTCCACCGAGAGCACCAGCTCGGGGCCATCACCCGAGCTGCTTCCATCGTTGCAGGTGGTGGTCTCGGTCATGTGCAGGTCATTGGACCAGTCGACCATGACGTCGGTACCGGTCACGCTCCAGTCGTCGGAGTCGACCGGCAGCGCCAGGGCGCAGGTGGTGCCATCGCCCGCTGATGTGCAGGAGTCGTCGACGGTGCCGTTGCAGTCGCCATCGGCGCCGTCGCAGTATTCGGTGGCTCCGGGGTTGATGTCGGCATCGGCATCGTCGCAGTCGCCGCCCGTTGCAATCGTGTCCGTCGGTTGATCGCAGGCGGTCGTCACACTGGCGTCATCACCGTAAGAGTCGCCGTCGACATCGGGGTACCAGCTGCCGGCGTCAGTGGCGTCTGTGTCGACCACGTCGTCGCAGTTGTTGTCGATGGTGTCGCAGATTTCTGTCGCACTTGGATTGACCGCGTCGTTGTCGTCGTCGCAATCGTCGTCGCTCGCCACGTAGCCGGCGGGAGCATCGCAGTCGGTCTCGGTGCCGAGTGCGGAGCCCGAGCCATCGCCATCGGCATCGACGTACCAAGTGACTTCATCGGCGGCGGTGCACTCGACGGGCTCGTCGGTGTCGGTTTCAGTGGTGCCGCTGCAACCGACGGACACGGCCAGGGCGAGAGAGATCAACATCAGGGGGCTTTTCATGGGGGTCTCCAAACCAGGAGGCACCTTCTCACTTCCTGAGCCCATGCGCCACAACGAACGCGGAGTTTCGGCAGGTGCCGCTCTAGAACGGCGGGTCAGCGCTCATCAGGGCCGTGGCCTCTTCGACCTCGGCCTTGCTGCCGATGACCAACGCGGTCCGCTGGTGCAGTTCGGTGGGCACAATGTCCAGAATGCGCTGCCGTCCGTCGGTCGCGGCTCCGCCGGCCTTCTCGATCAGGAAGGCGAGGGGAGCAGCCTCGTACAGCAGCCGCAGCTTGCCGTCTGGATTCTTGGCGGTCGCTGGGTACAGGAACACGCCTCCTCCCTTGATCATGTTGCGGTGGAAGTCGGCCACCAAGCTGCCGATGTAGCGAGAGGTGTAGCCGGCCTGCTGCCAAGCATGAATCGCGCTGTGCACCCCGGGCCGAAACTTGGGCCAATAGGCGGTGTTGCAGCTGTAGATGGCTCCGCGCTCTTTCACGCGGATGTTTGGATGGGTGAGGAAGAACTCGCCCACCACCGGATCGAGCTGAAAGCCGTGCACACCGTGATCGGTCCCGATGACCAATACGGTGCCGGCTCCGTAGACGATGTAGCCCGCAGCCACCAGCTCACTGCCCGGACGAAGAGCGTCGGCGGCAGTGGCCTGCGTTCCCTCGGGTGACTTGCGTCGAAACACGCCAAAGATGGTGCCGATGGCTGCGTTGACGTCGATGTTCGAGCTGCCGTCGAGGGGGTCGACGGTGATGACGTAGCGGCCCGAGTGCCACTGTGGAGGCACGTTGACGACGCCGCCCTGCTCCTCGCTGACGATCATGGCGGTGTGGCCGCGGTGCTCGAGTGCCTTTTGGAAGGTGTCGTCGGCATAGACGTCGAGCTTCTGAACGAACTCGCCCTGCACGTTGATTTCACCGGTGCCACCGAACATTCCAGCGAGTCCGGCGCGATTGACTCGGGCCGAGATCATCTTGCCGGCCAGAGCGATGCTCTGCATCAGATTGACGAAGGTGCCCGTGGCCCCGGGATTGTCCTGCAGGGTGTCCATGAGAAAGCGGTCGAGGGTGATGCCCTCTTCAAACTGATTCATGCGGGCGGCTCCGGCGAGGCTAGGGGAGCGCCAGCCTACCCGATGAGCGCTTTGAACAGTGGCCCCAGCCAGGGTTCGTAGTCCTTCCAGCGATCGATCGATGAGGTGGAGGCCGGGCGGGTGACATCCAGGGCACTCGGGGTCCGCACCGGACGCTGCTGAGTGTGCCAGGCCGACACCGCATCATCCCAAGGCAGACCGATGGCCTCGATCAGCATGCGCGCGCCCTGCTCGGGTTCCCGGACCAAGTCTTCGTAGACCACATCCACGATGCGCACGGGCGCTACAGCCATCCAGTGGTCCATCAGGCGCTGGTACTGGCGGATGTACTGTCCAAGCACGGTCAGGTCATGCTTCCACGGGTGAGGTTGGCGGAAGTTCTGGGCATAGCAGGACAGGGCGATGTCCCGCGGATCTCGCCGCACATGCAGTACCGTGGCCCCTTTGAAGAGGATGCTGATGGCCCACAGCGCAGCGTAGTTGTGAGGCATCTTGTCGACGACACGCGAGGCTTCGGGAGCCAGGGCTGACAATGCATCGAGGTATTGATGGGCCAGGGCGTCGGTGGTGTCGGGGTCGGCATCGGTTCGCATCAGCTCATCGGCGATGGCGCCGATCCAGGGCAGCTCCTGGGCTCCGTGGACATCGGGATGCGCGCACATGATCTGCTCGACCAGGGTGGTTCCCGAGCGCGGCATGCCGACGACAAACACGGGCAAGTCCGTCTCGACCGCCGGCGGCTTGGTCGCGAAGAAGGACGCGTCGAACGCCGAAATCATGGCGTCGACCTGCTGAATATGGGCGCCAATGTCAAACGGCTCGATCGCCTCGGCGCGCAGCTGATTGCCGGATGTATAATGCTCGAAGCTTCGTTCGTGGTTGCCGGCATCGCGGTGCATGCGGCCCAGGGTGAAGTGGCAGAGCGTGCGCATGTGCGCGGGCATCTCGGCCAGAGCCAGCATGTCGAGCTGCAGAAGCAGCGGATCGGAGGGCTTGAGCACCTCGGCCTCGGCGAGGCCGGCGTAGCCCTCGATGAGACCCGGATGCAGCTCGAGTGCGTGGCGGAATGTCGCGGCCGCGGCGGTTCGCAGGCCGGTGTGAAGTTGGCAGAGCCCAAGGTTGTTGAGCGCGCCTGGATCGTCTGGACTGGCTGCAAGCACTTGCTGGGCGAGCTCGCGGGCCTCGAACCAGCGCGCCTGCTCCATCAGAACGAGCGTGAGATTCTGTGGCGCACCCATGGCATTTGGGTCCAAACGCAGCGCCTGTCGCAAGTGCTCTTCGGCGGCCTCGGGATCTCCCAGGGCGACCAGAACCAAGCCGAAGTGCTCGTGGGTCTCGGCGTCATCTGGAGAAATATCGAGGGAGCGATGCAGCAGCGATGCGGCCTCGTCGGGCATGCCACGCTGATAGGCCAATAGCCCCAGATAGTGCAGCGCACCTGCGTGATCGGGCGATGCGGCGAGCACGGATCGGTACCCCGCTTCGGCCTGGTCGAGGGCCCCGGTTTGGTGGTGCTGTAAGGCGGTCGCGAACTCATTCTGCGTGGTCATCAGCGCGTGTTATCCAGCGCAGCTCTTTCCTGCTCTCGGAGTCCCAATGGCCTGCATTGCCTGTCGACACGAGCTCTCGCTCCTCGCTGAATTCCGCCTTGACGGTGCGGCCGACCCCTTTCCCGAACCGGGAATCGAGCCGAACTACGCCCCGTCCCGCTCCATCCGCATCCAGCACATGCACGTGTCGCTGTCGATCGAGCCGGCGGACGCCACCTTCAAGGGCACTGCACGCATCGCGGTGATGCCGCTGCCCATCTCGACGGGCAGCGCGACCTTCGATTTCGATGAAGTTGTCGTCGACAGCGTCACCGACGCAGACGGAAACGCACTCGACTGGACCCACGGCGATGGCCGCCTCAAGGTCCGCGGCGTCACCGAGCCGACCACGTTGGTCGTGCAGTGGACCGGCGACAGCCCGCGACGGGGCATGTACTTCACCGGACCGACCCAGTTCGAGCCGAACCGCCAGCACATGGCGTGGACCCAGTGCCAGGACGAGGACGGCCACTTTGTGTTCCCGTGCCACGACCACCCGGGCATCAAGCACACCTGGTCCATCGAGCTCGACGCCCCCGAGGGCTACACGCTTTTGTCGAACGGCTCGCTGTCTGACAGCGGCGTGCGCAACGGTCGCTCCTGGGCCCGCTACGAGCAGCGCGAGGCCATGCCTGCCTACCTGTTCACCGCAGTCGCGGCGCGTCTCAGCGTCATCGAAGGCACCGGCGGCCCCGTGCCCATCCGCTACCTCGTTCCTGTCGGCCAGGAAGAGCACGCGGTGCGGGCCATGGGCAAGACCCCGCTCATGATCGAGGAGTTCGCTCGCAAGACGGGCATTCACTACCCATGGCCTCGCTACGATCAGGTTGTCGTGCACGACTTCATCTTCGGCGGCATGGAGAACGTGGCCTGCACGACCATGACCGACTTGCTGTTGGTCGACACCAAAGCCGTGCTCGAGTGGGACCCCGATGGTCTTGTCGCCCATGAGCTGGCCCACCAATGGTTCGGCGACTTGGTCACCTGCCAGGACTGGTCACAGGCTTGGCTGAACGAGAGCTGGGCCACCTTCATGGAGAGCGTCTGGTGGCAGGCTGATCGCCCCGAAGAGGACGCGACATGGTACCGCTGGGAGCTCGGCCAGAGCTACCTGGGCGAGGACAGCGGCCGCTACCGCCGGCCCATCGTCAGCTACCAGTTCCGCGAGCCGATCGACGTCTTCGACCGGCACCTGTACGAAAAGGGCGCCACCGTCCTCTCTACCCTGCGCTTCGAGCTGGGCGAGGGGCCGTTCTGGGCGGGAGTCAACCACTACCTGACCCGCCATGCCCACTCCACCGTGCACAGCCGGCACTTCCAGCGCGCCCTCGAGGACGCCACCGGCGCCAACTTGGACCGCTTCTTCGACCAGTGGATCTTCGGTGCCGGACATCCGGCCCTCGAGGTCAACCTGTCCGAAGAGCCCGGCCTCGTGGTCGCCACGGTCAAGCAGACCCAGACCGGCAACGAGACCGCCGACGTCTTCCACTTCACCCTGCGCCTTGTGCTGGTCAGCGAAGATGGAAGCGAGCGCATCGTGGACCTGCCCGTGCAAGAGCGCGAGCGGTCATGGGCCATTCCCGTCGACGGCGACATCGCGACGGTCCGCGTCGATCCGGCCTTCCGCGTGCTGGGCACCATCAAGCTGTCGGGACCCGGTCCCTGGCTCGAACAGTTGCTCGGTGACGCCTGTCCCGTGGTCGCCGTGCGCGCCGCCCGGGGACTGCTCGAAAAGGGCAGTGCCAGTGGCTTCGATGCCGTCGTGCACGCCCTGCGTGAGCATCCGTGGCATGGCGTCCGCTCGACCATCGCTCGCGCTCTCGGAAGCCGCGGTGGCGATGACTCCCGCGACGCATTGTTGGCGGCTCTGAGTGCCGAGCCCGATCCGCGCACAGTCCGCGGCATCGTCGAGGGACTCGGTCAGTTCCGAGAAGAAGTCGTGGCCACCCGCCTGCTCGAACAGCTCAACGGCGACGAGCCGGCCACTTGGCAACTGTGGGGCTCATTGCTCACCTCACTCGGCAAGACCCGTGACCCCCGCGCGGTCGAGGCACTGAGTGCCAATCTCGATGTGCAGGGCTGGGGCAGCCTGGTCCAGCAGCGCGCGTTGACGGGATTGGCTGCCACCGAAGATCCGGCGGCACTTCCCATCTTGCTCGAGCGGTCGAAGACCTCTCATCCGCCCCGCTTGCGGGCAGCGGCGGCCGCAGCCCTGTCGGTGTTGGGCGACAAGGTCGAGTCCACCCGGACCGCCGTGGTCGAGCGCCTGTGCGAGATGGTTCGCGAGCCCGGTTTCCGCCCTCGGTTGGCGTCGGTCGCCGCCCTAGGGCGCGTCCGCGATAGCCGCGCCAGCGCCGTGCTCACTCAGGTTCACCGTTCCGACCCAGACGGACGCATTCGCCGTGGCGCCTTCGAGTCCCTGCGCAAGATTCGCAAGGGGCGCACCACCGAGGCCGGGTTGGCCACGATGCGCGGCCGCCTCGAGTCTCTCGCCGAAGAGAACCACAAGCTGCGCAGCCGCATCGACAAACTCGAGCGGATGTAGCAGGCATCCGCTGCCCCGAAGGACTCCGGCCCCGAATCAGCGATTCCACGCAAGCGAAGGAAACAATGCCATGTACAAATCGCTGATTCGGTGCCGGAGTCGTTCGGCTGGCAGGCAGCGGTGCCGCAATATGAGAAATCAGGGGGCTGAATGGGAACGCTAGTGACCCTTTCAGGGCGCTGATGCTGGCGCGGGTCGGCTACCCGCTGCTGATCACCTATGCGGTCGGCATCACCTGGTTGTTGGGCCAAGGGCTCGACACCATGAGCTTGGCGTTGTTGGCCGGAGTGGTCTCTGGCTCCTGCACGACCATTGTGGCGATCTGGGAGTGGTTCGCTCCCGCCTATGAAGACTGGGCGAGCGCCGACGACGAGACCGTGTCCGATCTGGCGCTGACCCTGGGCGTGCTGCCGGTCCTGGTGGTGGTCGGTGAGTGGACATGGCGATTGCTGTTGCCCGCCCTCGACACGCCCTGGCCGACCCACTGGCCGTCGCTGGTCCAGATGGTCCTGGGCCTGTTGATGTGCGAGTTGAGCTACTACTGCTTCCATGTTGGCTGCCACACGACCGACCCGCTGTGGCGGCTGCACGTCGTGCATCACGCCAGCAAGCGCGTGTGGTGGGGCAACTCGGGGCGCTTCCACCCCATCGATGCACAGATTGGCTTTCTGCTCTATTTCCTGCCGCTGGTCATCATGGGCGTGCCTGCTTTCGTCTGTGCACTGATTGTCGTGCTGAATGCGTCAACGGGCCTTCTAGAGCACGCGAACGTCGAGATTCGGGTCGGCCCACTCAACCGCATCTTCAACACCGCCGAGCTGCATCGGCATCACCACACCTACACCGAGGGTGGCGAGCTGCGAAACCTGGGCAAGGTGCTGTCGGTCTGGGACACGGTCTTCGGGACCTACCACTACGCAGTCGAGCCTCCCAAGCGCATCGGTGCCGAGGGCGAGATGGCCTGGCCGTTTCGAGTGACACGCGGCGGCTGAATCGGTGTTTGGCAGGCAGAGAGGTTGCCATGCTCCGCACTGTCCCCGTGTTGGTGTCGATTCTTTTCCTTTGTTCCTGTGTTTCCGACGACTGCGATCGGCCGGGAAACTACGTCGGTGTGAACCAGTACCACTGTGAGATCGACTGCCTCGATCAGGACGGCGATGGGGCGACCTTTGGCGTGTGCAGCGCTCCCGGCCCGGTCGATTGCAACGATGACGTCGGCTTACGCGGCGCCGATGAGAGCCCCGGCTTCGATGAACGCGACGACCCGTCACTCTGGTACGACGGCCTGGACAACGACTGCAGTTACAACGGAGTCGGCACCGAACACGATGTGATCGACTTCGACGGAGACGGCTTTCCTGGCATCGCTTTCGACAACTGGGTGAGCGAGGGCTTCGCCAAAGATTGGCCCCAGAACCTGCCCACCGACCCGCTCAGCGTCGATTGCGACGACCGGGATGACGCGGTCAATCCGCAGCGCGTCGACAGCCACTACGACGGCATCGATTCGGACTGTGCCGGAGACGATGACTTTGACGCCGACGGAGATGGCTATGTCCCAACGCAGCACTACGCGGCCTACCTGACCTTCTCGGACGAACCATGGTTCACCGGGCTTGCAACTGGGGACTGCGACGATTCAAAGCCGAATGTGCACCCAGCGAGCGCCACCCCCGACCAGTGGTACGACGGCATCGACCAGGACTGTGCTGGCAACAACGACTTCGACCGCGATGCGGACGGGTTTGTTGAGGTCGAGAACACGAATCAGTGTGCGGCGTATAACCTGAAGTATGGCTACGAATTGTCCTGCTCCGCAGACGACTGCGACGACCTTGAAGCCGCAATCAATCCAGGTGCTGTCGACTACTGGTACGACGGAATTGACAGCAACTGCGACGGCTTCGACGACTTCGATGCCGACGAGGATGGCTGGATTCCCTCTGCCTACGCCGGCACCTATGCGGGCCTAAGTGCGCTGCCATGGCACGCACAACTACTCTCCGGTGATTGCAATGATGTCGATGCGTCGGTTCATCCGGGTGCGCTCGAGGTCGTTGGCGACGGTGCCGACACCGACTGCGATGGCCAGATCGATGGCTCCGCGTTCGCGTTCGGCGGCTACGGATATGAGGTTCCGCGGCAGCCCGTGGTCACCGTGAACGCCGGCAACTACCTGCTTGCCGTCGCCGCGGACCGCATGACCAGCCCCGACGGGGACACCACTCCGTCCGACCCGGACGATGAAGGGGTAGGCGCGGTGCTGCACTTCGAGCTCGATGCCGGCCACATGGCTCAGGTGAGCAATGACCCCTTCTTCCAGAACGTGAATGGCGGCCCCATGGGCGATGGTATCGATCTGATCGCCGACGGCGCGGGCTACTTTGTTGGCTACAGCTACCTGCGTGGCGGCAAAGACTGGCTGTTGGTCAAGCGAGCGACCCCCGGCAGCGGCACCAGCACGGTCTACACCAACGCACTCACGGACGCCCGCGATGCAGACATGGACTTGTCCCTCGATGACAGCGGCGGACTGTGGGCGGCGAGCTGTTCGGCACAGGCCGTGCATTTCTTGAACGCCGATAGCGCGTCGATGGATTTGATCGGCGAGGGCACGGCCCAAGGTCCCGGCTTCTCGGGCTCATCGTGCTGGTTGGACACTGCAGATGGCGTTCGACTGAACGCGGTCGCCGACGATGTGCCCCAGGCCTATCTGCTGGACGCATTCGCCCAGAGCATCGAGGTCGATCCGGCAGGGCCAAGCTTCTCGGCACAAGGTGTGGATGAGGTCCGGGCCCACGGCGGCTGGGTGATCTGGTCCGAGGGAGCGGGAGGGGTCACGGTTGTGGATGACAACGTCAGCTTCCACCACGACTTCGGAGCTGCGGTGCTCGATGCCGATGCGGCGTTTCATGAGGGGGTGCTGTACATCGCAGCCGTGACCGCGGACGTCGACGGCGATGGGCTCAATGACGTTCTGCTCGGCTTTGGCGACCCTCTCGACCCAATGGTGCCCGCGATTGTGGCCCATGAGCATCCGTCGGACGCCCAGGAACCGATGTTCACGAGCCTGCACGTAGACCACAACCGCCTCGTGGTGGCGGTCGCGTCGCAGGCCCTTTCCGGGTCGGGTGACGCCGTCGGCTGGATGTTCCTGGGCATGCCGTAGACAAAAACTGTCGATGACAGCGGGCTGACTGGCATTACTGCCACAATGAGCCAGTCATGAACGAACCACTCACCATCAATGAGCGCATTGTCATTCCGGCTGCGGATCTGTCCTATGAGTTCAGCCGCAGTGGAGGGCCGGGCGGTCAGCACGTCAACACCGCCGATACGCGCGTTCGCCTGCGTTTTGCGCTGCGGAGTTGTGCGGTTCTTCACTTCTCGGTCAAGGACCGCATTCGCAACAAGAACCCCGGTCGGGTCACCGACGACGGCGAGCTGATTCTGGTCTCACAGAACAACCGCAGTCGGCACCGCAACATCGAAGTGGCTCGCGAGCG
>Ga0114932_10001539_pt1 | contig 25935 bp, 26 predicted proteins | sample 2SBtaG_2_FD_87286 | JGI IMG/M metagenome (GOLD analysis project Ga0114932, IMG submission 87286) | Deep subsurface microbial communities from Kolumbo volcano to uncover new lineages of life (NeLLi) - 2SBTROV12_ACTIVE470 metaG | ecosystem: Environmental > Aquatic > Marine > Volcanic ...
TATAATGTACCCTAAAAAGAGGGCAGGTAGTTAAGAATGAAATTTTCATCTTAAATTACCAAATATGACAAAGAAAAGCAGGCGCAAGTTCAGCGCCGAATTTAAAGCGAAAGTAGTGTTAGAAGCGTTAAAAGAGCGCGTAACGGTTGAAGAGCTGGCGCGCAAGCACGAACTGCATCCCACGCAGATAGCGACATGGAAAAAGGAAGCGATGGCGAATATGTCGAGTGTTTTTGGATCAGGCAAGTCGGATGCTGTCAGCGACAATGAGCGTCAGATAGAGCAATTATATGCGCGTATTGGCCAATTGCAGGTAGAGAACGATTTTCTAAAAAAAAGATTATGAGTAAGCCCCTGTTGGAGCGCCGGGGGATGGTTGACCGGACACATGGTAGCTTAAGCGTGTCTAGCCAATGCGGGTTGTTGTCATTGCACCGTAGCGGCCTTTATTACGAGCCCCGCCCGGAGAGTGAAGAAAACCTGGCTATTATGCGGTTGCTGGACGAACAGTATTTTAAGACGCCTTTCTACGGTATACGCCGGTTAACGGTATGGTTGCAGCGGCAGGGTTACCAGATTAACCGCAAGCGGGTAAAACGCTTGATGGAGTTGATGGGTTGGAAGACCCTGTACCGCAGGAAGAATACCAGTAAGCCAGACAAGCAGAACCCGCTGTACCCCTACCTGCTGAAAGGTCTTCCCATAGAGCGGGCCAACCAGGTATGGGCGATGGACATCACTTATGTACCCATGCGAAAAGGCTTTATGTACCTGTGTGCTATCATAGACCTGCACAGCCGCTATGTATTGAACTGGAGCATCAGCAATACCATGAGTGCGGAGTGGTGCAGCCAGGTAGTGCGTGAAGCACTGGATAACCATGGCAGGCCGGAGATCTTTAATACAGACCAGGGGAGCCAGTTCAGTAGCACTGTGTTTACCCAGCAACTATTGGACGAGGGTATACAGATCAGCATGGATGGAAAAGGAAGGGCCATTGATAATATTTTCATTGAACGCTTATGGCGATCCGTGAAGTATGAACATGTTTACCTGTATGTTCCCGAAGACGGCGTAAAACTCTATGAAAGCCTACAGCAGTATTTTTCGTTTTATAACCAGGAGCGTCCACATCAATCTCTGGGTTATCAAACACCGGCCACCTGTTACCTGAATGTAAAAGCAGCTTGAGCAATGGCGTTATCCACATATCCACGTGGATAGCTAAAGAAAAGAAAAAAAGAAGCAAAAAAAGAAAAGAAAGGTAATAGTAGTAGTAGTAGGTCTTTTATATCTTAGTTGAACACATTATCTGTCCTACATATAGGGTACATTATAGTATTTTTAAAACCAGGTTCGGCGATCATTTCTTCGAACCAAGAAGCAAATTTTTTATTAGCTTGAACAATGCATCCCTTATCTATGACAAAAAGAATTTCATTTATATCTCGAAAAGTTTCTAATAGTTCTTTCGCATAGTTTTTTTTGGCTGCCAAATCCATCTTTTTTACTTTGCCTAAAATCTCTTCCGGTGGTTTAGAATTTTGATCTTCTATTCGTAATATAAAATCTTCAATACTATCTCTAGAGCTAAGAGTTATACTTATTAGTTTGTGAAATTTATTTGCTTTTTTTACTGCGTCTAAGGCATGTTTTATGAATTTTTTTCTGCCAACTTCTTCTAAGCCGGACGCTATTATACAGGTTGGTTTTGTGTTTTCGAGATTATAGTATTTGCTTTCGAACTCATCCATTAAATCGTTTCGGCCGACAAAAATTTCTTCTTTAGCTTTTATATGCGGATATTTTTCTATATCAATATCTCTAAGCTTTGAATCAATCTTCTTATAGAGAAGAACCCCATCTGTAATTGGCTTTAAGTTGTAGTGGTCTTTAAGCCAATTCGGAATTCTAGGATCAGTGTGTGAAATCGATTTATCAATAAGGAATAATAATAATCGCCTTTTTACCATTGAGTTTTGCAGAGTATTGGCGTATTCAATTTCATTTTTGACCCAATCAGAATTCAGAGCCTCATTACTTAGGAACAAGACGAACAAATCAGATTCATCTATTGTCTTGAAAATTTCTTGTAGTGTAGGTTCGCCGGGTTGAAAATGATATTTGTCTAGTACACAATTGTCTAAACCTAATTTATCGGCGATACTCGTAACTAATATTTTCTGGGCACTACTATGTGATAAAAATGCTTTTGCCATAAGACAAGTTAATAATTGAAAAACGAAAACAACACAAAATCTGAGTCAGTCTAAATTACTTGCTCTACACTTTAATATCTTCTTAGAAGTTATCCACACCAATTTATTAATCGTGATACTTTAAAAAGCTTGTGCAAGCCTTGTGCAAATAAAAAAACAGCTAGACGTTTCACGATCTAACTGTTTGATTTTTAAGTGGGAGCACACGGGTTCGAACCGCGGACCCTCTGCTTGTAAGGCAGATGCTCTAAACCAGCTGAGCTATGCTCCCTTTTTGGGGTTTGGGAGTGCAAAAATAGGGACTGTGGAATAACTGCCAAAAAAATGTTCAACTTTTTTTAATCTAACTGCTGTAATGATATAATAACTTGCCACTTGTAATCAAATCTTTATGCTGAAAACAATAAGCTTACTAATCATTTCCAACATCTTCATGACATTCGCCTGGTATGGTTTATTAGAGAAAAAAGAACTGTCTCTATGGAAGGCCATTCTTTTAAGCTGGGGCATTGCTTTCTTCGAATATTGTTTTATGATTCCCGCTAACCGGGCAGGATTCCAGAACGGTTTTGGAGGATTTCAATTGAAGATCACCCAGGAGATCATCACACTGGTTATATTCTCGGTATTTGCCGTGTGGTACCTGAAAGAGCCCTTCGAAATCAAATACCTGATCAGTTTTCTTTTGATATTAGGGGCGGCTTATTTCGCCTTCAAAAAATAAAAGAACAAAGGGTAACCTGTTGCCAGATTACCCTTGTTTTACCCTGCTGCATAAAAAATGGAAAAAACTATAAGCTTTTTTGTATTGCTAGTACTGATATATGACCGTTACCGGCATCGATTGGTTTAATGGAAGTATTTGTTTTAATCGTATTTTAAGGAATTAACAACCTGGCGATTTTCCCTCCGCCTCCTGCCAGGTACACGGCCTTGCCATTTTTGGCCTTTTGCACCACATGAAACCCTTCTTTACTAATGAGCAACCAGTTCATTCCCCCGTCAGTGGAAATATCTACCCCGGAAGTGCCGCAGGTAACCAGTTGCTGGTTATTCAAATAAATTACGCAGGACCGGTAACCATGAGGAGGGGTATAAGGCTTCGATACCTGAACACCGCCCGGTTGAATGGATAACAATACGCAATTGCCCGAGCTGATGGTGTCTTTGGCGAAATCGCCGCCTACTACCACAGCCCTGTTTACCGATTCGTTTACTGCAATGGAATTGGCACCCGTACTTTCCAACCCCTGCATCAACGGCAGCGAATCTTTGTGGTAGAAGCCGGTCCAGAGATTAGATTTTCTTCCCCCTGAAATAAAAGTAACGGTATACTCTTTGTTGAAACTGGTAAGCTTGACATTGGTGCCGCTGGAAGCAAAAAAAGCTTCTCCCTCGGCCAGTTCGGGAAAAGAAGCTGTATTCAGTTTTTCCCAGGTATTGCCCCCGTCGTAAGTGCGGGCAAAAAAAGCTTTTTTATTGATGGGATCGCCTATTACGATGCCTGTTTTTTCGTTGGCAAAATGCATGGCATCGAGGAACATGCCCTTGGTACTGTCTTCAAACACTTTATGCCAGCTGGCGCCGCCATCGGTGGTTTTCAGGATCACCGCGGGCTCTGCAATGCCCATGATCACCGCCGTATGATCGTCAAAAGCCTCGATACCCCTGAAATCCCTTTTTTCATAGCCCGGAACGGTAAGCCAGGTCCAGCTACGGCCTCCGTCTGCAGACCGTGCCACCGTGCCACCGCTGCCACTGGCCCATACCATGCTATCATTCACTACACTTAATCCACGCAGACTTACCCGTTTGCCAGATTGCAACAATTGAAGAGAAGGGGATTGAGCCTGAACAGCAAGCGCCATCCATAATAACCCCGCACAGGAAATAATTTTTAAAAACCGCATACTAACTACATTTTTGCACCCTAAAATAATCAATTAGCCAATTTGTCAATTCGATAATTAGTCAATTAGAACATTGCCAAATTGACGAATTGGCTAATTGTCGAATTTAAATTAATAGTATCATGATCCCTTACTGGATGAGCCGTACCCAGTTGATGCTGGGCGATGAGAAAGTGGAAAAACTGATGAACAAAAATGTACTCGTGGTAGGATTGGGGGGCGTTGGCGGTATCTGCGCCGAAATGATTGCGCGGTCGGGCGTGGGGCGCATGACCATCATCGATGCAGATACGGTAGACCTGAGTAACGCCAACAGACAGATACCGGCGCTGCATTCAACAGCCGGAAAACTGAAAGCAGAAGTGCTGGCAGACCGGTTGAAAGACATTAATCCGTCATTGGAATTGACAGTGCTTACCGAATACATACGCGATAGCCGCACCATTGAGATCCTGGATGCGGGGCAATTTGATTATGCAGTGGATTGCATCGATACTTTATCACCCAAAGTGCATTTCATCAAAGCCTGCCGTGAAAAGAAAATACCAATTGTAAGCTCATTGGGCGCCGGAGGTAAAGTAGATCCTTCTCAAGTAAAAGTGACGGATATTTCCAAAACCTACGAGTGCAACCTGGCCAAGTATGTACGAAAGAAACTGCGCGGCTTGGGTATCCATAAAGGGATCACGGTGGTGTTCAGCGCAGAAAAAGTAGATCAGTCGCGCGTGATAGAAACAGAAAAAGCCTATCCAAAAAAATCTGTTATAGGCACCATCAGCTATATGCCGGCCATTTTTGGCTGCACCGCCGCCAGCGTGGTGATCAGAAACCTGATGGATTAATATAAAAGATATGCAGCCGTTGCCGCTTTCCAATCATCAACGCGGGTATGTTTTGTAATAGCTGCAAGGAAAGCGGGGAGCGGCAAGGTGAAAAGGTTTTCACTGTTACGCACCCCTGTTAACTTATCCAGGTGTCCTTTACCGGAAGGATTTACATGCGTTGGATAGGGAGCCCAGGCAAATTCTTTCGGATACAAAGATTGTATGAGTTTGATCAGCAACAATCCGCTCCAGACGGTTTGAAAGTGGCCGGGCGCTGTTATTTCCATCTTTACTCCATAGCAGCGTTTGGATGCATATTTACCTTCAGACGGAATAAATTCAGTTGCTTGCACAGACAAACCTTCTTCACTCATTTCTTTCAGTCCGTTTGCCAAAACAGGCCCGTTGATCCACGGAGCTCCCGCTACACGGAATGCATGATGCGTACCACGCCCTTCACTAATATTGGTGGCTTCGAGCATGCAAAGACCCGGGTACAACAGCATACTTTGAAAATCCTGTATAGCAGGTGAAGTAGGAACGAAAGGAATACCCCAATCGGGTTGGAAACTATTCCTGTTCCATCCTTTGCAGGCAACTACTTCAATGGATGCGCCGAGTTTTCGTGTGGCGTTGAAGTAAAGCGCCAGCTCTCCCAATGTGCAACTATGTCTTACCGGAACAGGCCAGCGGCCGATAAAGGAAGCATTATCCGGCGCCAACACAGGGCCTTCTGCCAAATACATATTGCCCGAAACAGGGTTGGGCCGGTCCAATATCACCAGTGGTTTTTGAAAATGGGCGGAAGCTTCGATGACATGCGAAAGTGTCCAGAGATAAGTATAAAAACGGGCGCCGATATCCGGTATATCAAACAATAAAATATCTATGCCGGCAAGATCTTCTTCCGAAGGAGCCAGCTTGGGTCCGTATAAACTGATAACAGGCAATCCCGTTAACGGATCACGGCCATCCTGCATGGCTTGCCCGTCTGCACCCCTTACATCGAGCCCGTGTTCCGGAGAGAAAAGTACGCGGATATTGAAACCTGCTTCCAGTAATGCCTGGCGTGATGGTTGTAATGCATGGGTGGTGGCCGCATGATTGGTCACCAGCCCGATGGCTGCTTTTTTCCAGGAAGGAGATTGTTGCAGGAGAATATCAACGCCAAATTGTACCATGCGCAAATGTATGGGTTCCGTTTTTTATCCACATTGTGGAGGCATTTGTAGAAAATAAAACTTGGGACAAGGCACGAGGTGGTTAGATTTGCGGGTTGGGGAATCGGTATGAAATTTGACCCCGAAAAATACGATTCAACTTAATTTATAATAAGACAGGAAATATATGGCCGAACCGAAGAATACGAACGAGTATACCGAAGAATCGATACGGTCGCTCGACTGGCGGGAACACATCCGGTTAAGACCCGGTATGTACATTGGAAAGCTGGGCGATGGCTCCGCTCCCGACGATGGAATCTATGTATTGCTCAAAGAAGTTGTGGATAACTGCATCGATGAACATACCATGGGTTATGGCAGGCAGGTGGAGATCAACATCGAAGGCAAAAAGGTATCGGTGCGCGACTACGGGCGGGGTATTCCCCTGGGTAAAGTGGTGGATGTGGTGAGTAAAATCAATACCGGCGCCAAATACGATAGCAAGGCTTTTCAGAAAAGTGTGGGATTGAACGGCGTGGGTACCAAAGCCGTGAATGCATTGAGCCAGTATTTTAAAGTAACGGCTTTCCGTGATGGAAAAGAAAAAACAGCCGAGTTCGAGAAAGGCGTGCTGGTGAATGAACACAAAGAAACAAAGACCACAGAAGAGAACGGAACCCTGGTAAACTTTGTACCCGATGAAACGGTGTTCCGCAATTTCCACTTCATCCACGAATACCTCGATAACCAGTTGTGGAATTATTGCTACCTCAACGCAGGGTTGGCCATACACCTGAACGGGAAAAAATACATCAGCAAGAACGGTTTGCTCGATTTGCTGCAACGCAAGACCAATCCCGATGAACTGCGTTATCCCATCATTCACTTAAAAGGAAATGATATAGAAGTCGCCATCTCGCATAACAACGATTATGGCGAAGACGTGTTTTCTTTTGTGAATGGACAATTCACCACACAGGGAGGTACCCACCAGCAGGCTTTCCGGGAAGCTTATGTAAAAGTGGTGCGCGATTTTTTCAAGAAAGATTACGATGCATCAGATATACGTACCAGCATTGTGGCGGCTGTTTCGGTGCGGGTGCAGGAGCCCGTATTTGAAAGCCAGACAAAGACCAAACTGGGATCGTTGAATGTGTACGAGAACGGACCCAGTATGAAAAATTTTGTGCTGGAATTTTTGTCGAAAGAACTGGATAACTACCTGCACCGCAACCCCACCATTGCCGATGCGCTGAAGAAAAGGATCGAGCAGAGTGAAAGAGAACGGAAAGAACTGGCAGGCATTAAGAAACTGGCCAATGAGCGCGCCAAAAAAGCCAATCTGCACAATAAGAAACTGCGCGATTGCCGTGTGCACCTGAACGATGAGCCGCCTTCTAAGAACAAAGAAGAGTTTGTATCGTCGCAGAATAACAGCACCATTTTCATTACCGAGGGAGATAGTGCCAGCGGAAGCATTACCAAATCGAGAAATGTAGATACGCAGGCAGTGTTCAGTCTCCGGGGTAAGCCGTTGAACGCATACGGACTGACCAAAAAAGTGGTATATGAAAATGAAGAGTTTAATTTGTTGCAGCATGCGTTGAATATAGAAGACGGACTGGAAGGCCTTCGATACAACAATATTGTCATCGCTACCGATGCCGATGTGGATGGTATGCACATCAGGTTGCTCATGATGACTTTCTTTTTACAGTTCTTCCCCGACCTGGTGAAAAGAGGACATGTCTATATCCTGGAAACACCCCTGTTCCGGGTGCGTAATAAACAGGAGACCTTGTATTGTTACGATGAAGGAGAAAAACAAAAGGCCATCACTAAACTGGGCGGCAAGCCTGAGATCACCCGCTTCAAAGGGTTGGGAGAGATCTCACCCGAAGAGTTCGGACGTTTCATTGGCGAAGACATGCGCGTGCAACCGGTTATCCTCGAGCAGGGCGATCATATACAGCAATTACTGGAATATTATATGGGAAAGAATACCATGGAAAGGCAAGACTTCATCATCAATAACCTGCGGGTAGAACTGGATGAAGTGGAAGCAACCGTTTAACCAATCTAAACCTGCCTGGCGGTAACCAGGCCATTCAATTATAATGATTCATATAGTATTTGAACAGGCGAACGTAGCAGTATTGCAAAAGGCAATGGAACTCGATGAGACTTTACAGGGAGAAGTGGTAGAGATCAAAGACGATTATGCGGTTGGGCCGCTGCTGAACATTTATGAAACGGAAGGATACCAGGCCCGGCGCGACTGGTGGAAGACCTTGTTGGAATATTCACCCTATACCGATTCGTTGAATATAGTGGATGATAAACTGGCAGTACACCAGTTATTGAAAGCAATAGATGAACAGCCGGAACAGGAATTGTGGATATGGATGGGACAGAATGCACATGATGTATGCAGTTACTATTGGCTGATGAGCCAGTTGAAAGAATACCAGGGACGCGTGCAGGTATTGTACCTGAACAACCTTCCGTTCATCAATGAGAAAGGAAATATTTTTTATCCTACCCATCTCCACGAAATACAACCCAAAGAATTCCGTAAAGCCATGCGCCTGGCTCGTCCCATTACGCTTAGTGAGTTTGAAGTAGATCCGGATGAATGGAAGAAATTGTGCCAGGAAAATGCGATGGTGCGCTTCCTGGAAGGAGGCAAAAAGATCACCGGTAAGGAAGTAGATTTTTACGATAAAGACATCTTTGCTAATCTCAACGGAGCCATGAAACTGGGTAAATTGCTGAACACTACATTGGGAAAAATGAAAGTGCAAACCGGCGATACATTCCTGGTATGGCGTATCAGAGAACTGGCAGCAGAAGGAAAGCTCGAAATTGCCGGCGACTGGAATAAAGGATGGAAAGAGATCGTAGTAAAATTACCCGGCACCGGCGCAGTAGTAACGGAAACAGCAGAAGAAGAACAAGGATAAAACGTTTAAAAAAGAAACAAATGGTGAAGGTTATTCCCGTACAACAGATAGGATCAGATGAAAGAGGAACTACGCATGTGTTCGAAACCGACCGAACAGGACAATTCATCGTGTCATACCGCAAGGCCGGCAGTTCCAGTGGAAGACATTACCACAAAGGCGTTTCGCCCAGGAAGAACCCGGAACAGATCATTATTATGCAGGGAGAAGCAACCGTAAACTGGTTCAATGTGCGCGGCGATGAAAAAGGAACACTGAAAGTAAAAGCGCCGGCGATGGTGATGATAGAACCCTGGGCCTGGCATGAAGTGGTTGCCGATACAGACATAGTTGTTTTTGAACTCAATGCACTGGCAGACGGACAGGACGATACCTACCGGATTGAAAAATAGCAGATCATGGCGAAAGAAAAGAAAGAGAACAGGATTTTTGAAAACGAAACCGGTGTACAGGGACAGTATAAGAACTGGTTCCTGGAATATGCTTCTTATGTAATACTGGAAAGGGCGGTGCCGGCCATAGAAGATGGGTTGAAACCGGTACAAAGGCGCATCCTTCATTCCATGAAAGAAATGGATGATGGACGTTTCAATAAAGTAGCTAACATCATTGGTCAGAGTATGCAGTTCCACCCGCATGGCGATGCCAGTATCGGCGATGCATTGGTGAACCTGGGACAGAAAGACCTGCTCATTGACACACAGGGAAACTGGGGCGATGTAAGAACCGGTGATGAAGCGGCTGCCTCGCGTTATATTGAAGCGCGTTTGTCGAAATTCGCACTGGAAGTGGCTTTCAATGCCAAAACCACATCCTGGCAGTTGAGTTACGATGGAAGAAAGAACGAGCCGGTTACCCTGCCTATGAAATTCCCTTTGCTGTTGGCGCAGGGAGCTGATGGTATTGCAGTGGGACTTTCAACCAAAATATTGCCGCATAATTTTTGTGAACTGATCGAGGCTTCGATCAAGTGCCTGAAAGGAAAGAAGTTTGAACTGTATCCCGATTTTCAAACGGGAGGCATGATCGATGTATCTAACTATAACGATGGAAAAAGGGGCGGAAAGGTAAGGGTGCGCTCACGCATAGAAGAGCTGGATAAGAAAACGCTGGTCATCCGCGATGTACCTTATGGTGTTACCACATCGCAACTGATGGAAAGCATCACCAAAGCGAATGATCAGGGAAAGATCAAGATCAGGAAAGTGATTGATGTTACGGCCAGCGAAGTAGAAATACAGATCGATCTCGCGGCGGGCATATCACCCGATATTACCATTGATGCCCTGTATGCTTTCACCGATTGTGAAGTGAGTATTTCACCCAATGCCTGCGTGATCAGTGAACAGAGACCGGTATTTCTGGGTGTGCATGAATTGTTACAGGTATCTACAGAAAATACCAAAAACTTGCTGGGACGCGAGTTGGAGATCAAACTGGCAGAACTGGAAGACAAATGGCATTATACCTCACTCGAAAAAATATTCTTTGAAGAAAAGATATACAAGGAGCTGGAGCAAAAGCACGCTACCTGGGATAAAGTGATTGAAGCCATTGACAAAGCATTTGTTCCCTTCAAGAAAAAACTGAAACGCCCCATTGAGCGGGAAGACATACTCAAGCTCACTGAAAAACCGGTGCGGAGGATCTACCGGCTCGATATCAATGAACTCAACGAGCAGATCAAAGGTATTGAAGCGGATATCAAACAGGTGAAATACGACCTGGAACACCTGACCGATTTTGCAGTGGCTTATTTCGAAACCCTGCTGAAGAAATACGGAAAAGGACGCGAACGTAAAACAGAGATCAGGGAATTCGATACCATCCAGGTGAAACACGTGGCCATTGCCAATACCAAACTGTACCTGAACAGGGCCGAAGGCTTTATTGGTACAGGTTTGAAGAAAGATGAGTTCTTATGTGATTGTTCAGACTACGACGATATCATTGCTTTTACAAAAGCAGGTACAATGAAAGTGGTGAAGGTCGCTGATAAAGTCTTCATTGGGAAAGACATCATCCACGCGGCGGTGTTCCAGAAGAACGATGAACGCACCACTTACAACATGATCTATGTGGATGGAGCCAGTGGCGTAAGCTATGCCAAGCGCTTTAATGTAACCGGCGTTACCAGGGATAAAGAATACAACCTTACCAAAGGATCGGAGAAAAGTAAAGTACATTATTTTACGCCCAACCTCAACGGTGAAGCAGAAGTAGTGAAAGTGGTATTAAGTCCCAATTGTTCAGCCCGCATCAAAGAATTCGATTTTTATTTCGAAGAACTGGAGATCAAAGGCCGGAGCAGTATGGGTAACCAGGTAACCAAGTATCCCATCAAAACCATTAAATTCAAAGAAGCGGGAAGGGCCACACTGGCCGGTAGAAAACTGTGGTTTGATGACAAATTCGGCAGGTTGAACACGGAAAGCAAAGGTCAATACCTGGGCAGTTTCGAAGAAGAAAAAGTATTGGTCTTATACGAAGATGGCAGTTACGAATTGACGGATACCGAACTTACACAACGCTTCGAACCCGAAAAGATCATCCTGATAGAAAAATTCGATCCGGAAAAAGTGATCACCGCTGTTTATCTCGATAATGAGAAAGCGCAGTTCAACATCAAGCGTTTTAAGATAGAGACCACTACGCTGAAAACACAGTTCCTCTTTATCAAAGAAGGCAAAGGCAACCGCCTGGAAACAGCCACTACAGATGAAAACCCTATACTGACAGTGCATTCAGGAAAGGGTACCCAGATACGCAAAGCGAAATTCAAAGTAGCCAATATGGTAGAAGTGATGGGATGGAAAGCTGTAGGCGCCAAGCTCACCGATTTCAATAAGAGCATTGAAATGGAGTGGGAGCACCGCCCCAAAGAAGAAAATACCGCGCCCGAATTGTTTGGCTAAACCTTTGGCTGTCTTTTTGCGTATACTGTATAAAAGTAAGCGCTATGGCTAAAGCTTATGCATTCATTACCCGCTGGCAGGTGCGTGCTCCCTTAGAGGAAGTATGGGACCTGATCTATGATTCGGTACAATGGCCGCAGTGGTGGAAAGGTGTATTGGCCGTATCGGTTATCAAAGCAGGCGATGAAACAGGCCTAGGGGGCGTGCGGAAATATACCTGGAAGAGCGTGTTACCCTATCGGCTGGAATTCGATATGGAACTGGTAGTGATAGATCGTTACAGGTATATGAAGGGTGTTGCGGCAGGAGAACTGGATGGAATTGGTGAATGGTATTTTGAGGAAAAAGACGGGATCACTTATGTTCAATATAACTGGAATGTATTTACCAGGAAAGCATGGATGAATGCCTGCCATTTTATGCTGAAACCTGTTTTCGAATTCAATCACCACCAGGTGATGGCCTGGGGGGCAAAGGGATTGGCTCGTAAATTGAACGCTGAATTACTCAGTTGCCGTTCAAACGCTTATTGATGTTCCTTTTTCTTTAGTCTGATGGTGGCCGTCTGATCCAGGTCGCTTGTTAATATCAATTCATGCCGCGTATTGCCATCGTAAATGATCATAGCCGCAGTATTAGGAGGAATGGTGCCCAGGTTTTCGGCGTACATGCTCAGTTCATTGTATGCAAGTGTTGAATCGAGTGCCAATTTCAACCGGATGGCTTTGTGGGTAAGAGAAGTTTGGTGTAATACCTCTTTGTTGTTGAAAAACAAAGAGATGATATCGTTATCAATAACACCATTATCGTAAACCTCAACGCGTATAGTCGGGGCGGCGATCTCCAATTCTTTTGTAAAGGTCTTGCGACGTGCCAGGAAATCTTCCCGAACAGGCAGAACGCTATCGGCAGGCTTGGTGCGGGCCATACTGGCAACGGTGTCAAGCGGTTCGAGGCCGGTTTCAACAGACGCGAGTGTAGCCGTATCGGCAGAGAGCCTGAAACGGAAATGCAGATCGGGTGCGGTAAACTTATGTGCTGCATCGCTGGTAAAGCTGCCGGAAAGCGATGATTCGGTCCTGGAAGAGACCAGGGTAAAGTTGCCCGACATGATACAATCCACCCCCATACGGGTGCTGGTTGACTGGTAATGTATCACTGATAGCGGGTTGATGCGCAACTTTTTGGCTAGTGCATCATAAGTGCCGGATAGCTTAACGGTAAAAAGACTGTCCCTGAAATAATAACTGAAAGTTCCGCTGACCAACCTGCCCCTTTGCTTCAATTTCAATTCGGCCATATAGCTGCTGTTCTCACCATTGGCCACTACAGTTCCCAACCCATACCAACTGCCGTTCAAAGATTGTGCAGCTGACCATTTAGCCTGCACGAATAAAATCATCACTACAAAGGTGGTGCGGAAAAAATGTTTCATAAGGTGCGTAAAGTAGTAAAGGTTGAACAGATGGGTTTGCAAAGTTGCCAACAAGGTGTTGCGGGTAACTATGCGTATCTTCGTATTTGAACAAAACCCATACCAAATGATCAGGGTAGGAACATACCAGGTGTTGAAAGTGAACAGGAAAGTCGAATTCGGTTTTTACCTGGATGATGGCGCGGAGGGCATATTATTGCCTAAAAGGCTTGCCCCCAAAGCGTTAAAGGCCGGCGATGAAGTACGGGTTTTTGTATACCACGATTCGGATAACCGGTTGATCGCTACTACGCAGGAAGCCAAAGGATCGGTAGGAGATATCGTAAAGTTAACAGTAGTGGCTGTTACACGACAAGGCGCTTTTCTTGACTGGGGTTTGATGAAAGACCTGTTTGTGCCTACTTCCAAACAATTGGGTGGCATGCGGGTAGGCGCCGAATACCTGGTGAAGATATATTTGGATGAAATGACCGGAAGAGTGGCTGCCACCGAGAAAATTGAAGCCCTGCTTTCCAATGATGAGCTGACGGTGAAAGAGATGGAACTGGTAGACCTGGTGGCTTATCGCCCAACAGAGTTGGGATACAGCATGATCATTAATAACAAACATACAGGCCTGCTCCATAACAACGAGATATTCCGGGAACTGCACCCCGGTGATAAAATGAAAGGGTTTATCAAAACCATTCGTCCGGATAATAAAATAGATGTGGTATTGGGCAAACCAGGCTTCCAGAAAGTAGAAGACGAATCTGCTAAGATACTCCGTCTTTTACAGGAGCACGATGGATACCTGCCTTACCACGACAAGTCAGACCCGCAGGAGATCTACGACTTCTTTGGTATGAGTAAGAAAGCATTCAAAATGACCACCGGCAGCCTATATAAATTACGAAAGATTGAATTCACCAAAACAGGTATCCGCCTGCTGCATCAGGAAGAATGATAGCAGTTATTCAATCAGTATTTAATTGACAGCCTTTTTTATTTACAAACTCCGTCACAAGCCGAAAGCCACCAGCAACCGCAGCCCCAACTGGAAGCAGTACAAGGAACGGCTTTGCAATTAGTAAGTAAGCAGTCGTCGCAATTGGTTTGCCTGGACGCAAGGTTACAATCGCAACCGGGTAACACCGGTGATGCCTGCGCAATCATGGCCGTTTGATTTTTTTCGCCGAGGGAAGTAGATATGGAAATAAATGATGTTGAATCATTCCGGAATACCTCTTTTGCCTTTACAATCCACTCGTGATAGAATCTTCCGAAAGATTCTCTTTGCATGGAACTGTCAGGGTTGTAAACGGCAGGGGTGAGGTGCGAAGAGATCTGTCGTAATACTTCTTTTTGTTCATTGCTTAGGGAAGTGGCAAGGGCTCCCTCTATACGATCCTGCCAGAGTGCCGATTTAACAGCCGGAGACAATGTGCTGAAAATAGCTTTCTGATCTGCAATGTTTAGATTTGACAATGCAACGCGAAATGCAGTAACAGGGTTTGTTTTGTTCTCCATATGGCCGTTGCTGGAATCATTGCCGGCCTGCTTGTTTTGTCTGCAGGAAAGCATAACAAGAATCCCACCCAGTACGAGCATGGAAAAACGGGTAAAAGTTTTCATGGTTTTAATATTTAGGATGACGGATGAAGAAACAGATCCAATAATGCCTTGTATACGCTTGTAAATGATAAAAGCCCTTGCAAATGATGGTTGCTTGCAGATACCTGGATGAAAACGAAGTAGTGCCTGGCTGGTTGTTTTTTATGCAGAGAGATGGTGTATTTCCTGCTACAAGATAATAGTTGGAATGCACAGATACAAGGCAAAAGATAATATTTCATGCTTTTGAAACGCTAACGGCTGTTAGTATTTTACCCTTATATTTGTGTTTCAATTCTTTAATTATTATGAGCAACAGAACCGTTTATATTGTTTCGGCCGTTCGAACCCCCATTGGCAGTTTTGGGGGGTCATTGAAAGATTTTTCAGCAACACGGCTGGGTTCCATTGCAGTGAAGGCAGCTGTTGAACGGGCAGGCATACAACCAGGCGATGTACAGGAATTATTAATGGGCTGTGTGTTGCAGGCCGACCTGGGCCAGGCGCCCGCCAGGCAGGTGGCTACATTCGCCGGACTACCCAACAGTGTAGTCTGCACAACCGTTAATAAAGTTTGCGCGAGTGGTATGAAAGCCATTGCGCAAGGAGCGCAAAGTATTTTATTGGGCGATGCGGATGTTGTAGTGGCCGGTGGTATGGAAAGTATGAGCAATGTTCCTTTTTATAGTTCCAATATGCGTTGGGGTAATAAGTATGGTAATGTGAACCTGGTTGATGGCCTGGCCAAAGACGGACTCACCGATGTATACCATCAATATGCCATGGGCAATGCAGCCGAACTGTGCGCAAAAGAATGCCACATTTCACGCGAAGAACAGGATGCGTTTGCCGTAGAAAGTTATAAACGAAGTCAGGCTGCCTGGAACCAGGGAAAATTCGATGCAGAAGTGATACCGGTAGCCGTGCCGCAGCGTAAAGGAGAGCCCATTCCATTTTCAAAAGACGAAGAAGCCTTCAATGTAAAGTTCGATAAGATACCCGAGCTCAAACCCGCTTTCATCAAAGACGGCACGGTTACGGCAGCCAATGCTTCTACTATGAACGATGGCGCTGCAGCAGTAGTGTTGATGAGTAAAGAAAAAGCGGATGCGTTGGGCATTAAACCTTTAGCAGTGATTCACAGCTATGCCGATGCAGAACAGGCACCGGAATGGTTTACTACCACACCTTCACTGGCTGTTCCCAAAGCAGTGGCCAAAGCGGGATTGCAAATGAAAGACATCGATTATGTGGAATTGAATGAAGCCTTTTCTGTTGTGGGTATTGCCAACATACAGAAAATGAATCTCGATCCGGCTAAAGTGAATGTGCATGGCGGAGCGGTATCATTGGGACACCCGCTGGGTTGCAGTGGCGCCCGCATCATTGTTACGCTGATCAACGTACTCAAACAAAACGGAGGAAAAATAGGAGTAGCTGGTATCTGTAACGGCGGCGGCGGCGCCAGCGCGATGGTGATTGAAAATGTAAAATAAAAAAAGATCGTCATCCTGAGCGAGCGAAGCGAGTTGAAGGACCTGCTTGAACACTCGGTCAGATCCCTCGGCTACGCTCGGGATGACGATCAAACATTAGACAGAAGCTCCTTCACAACAATACAGATACCCATCACCAATACAAACCACCCGAACCCTTTTTTAAGTTCGTTGCCTTGTAGTTTTGCTTTGAAGCGATCACCTATAAACATCCCGACGATGGAAGTAGCGGTGATCGTCAGTAATAATGCCCAGTTGAATTGATGATGGGCCAGGTCACCCAGGAAACCGAATAATGAATTCATGGCAATGATCAAAAGGGAAGTACCCACTGCTTCTTTCATGTCCAGGTGAAAAGAAAATAATAAAACGGGTATGATGATGAACCCGCCCCCGGCGCCCAGCAAACCGGTCAGGATACCCGTTTCAACGCCCCGTATCAATGCTTTGGTCAGATGCAGCTGCCGGTCATTGCCCGCTGCCGTGCAAGGCGTTTCTTTCCGGATCATGTTAAAGGCTGCCACAAACATCACCACTGCAAACAACAGCATCACGGCGATGGACTTGGTCATTTCAAAACGGCCGATTGAAAACAAATGAGCCGGAATAGCAGGCACCACAAACTTCCGCATGATCACTACCGTAATAATAGAAGACAATCCGAAATAAAAAGCTGCTTTCAGGTTAACCAGCTGCTTGCGGTAATTGAGATAAGCGCCGGCCAGGCTACTGCCTCCCACGATAAAAAGAGAATAACCCGTAGCTAAAACAGGTTCTATATGAAAAAGGTAGACTAAAACAGGGATCGTCAGGATCGAACCTCCGCCACCGATCAGGCCCAGCGAGATTCCTGTGAGAAGAGCTGTAAAATATCCGGCAATCTCCATGCTGTTTCTTGAAGCAAAGATGGAGAATAATACCGTAACCACATTATTTTTTTACAACCTGCTGATGCCAACCCTATGCCGCAGGTAATGATCGGCTGTTACTTCATTCACCATGAAATCGGCAATATCTCCTGCTGCTACCTGAAAATGATTGGGACTGGGAGGATAATCGGCATTGGTAACATACCTGCCGGTATGGTCCTGGTCGAGAATATCGGGAGAACAAACGAAGGTCCACTCGAGTGGAGACTGTTGAAGGTATTGGTAAGCATGCAGGTGTTCCAGTCCTACTGCTTTGTACTCTTCGGGATAATCTTCCGCTTCAATGATGAAATGCCCGGACGCATCATTCAACACACCCATTCCGCCAAGCGCCACGATCCGTTTTACGCCCGCCTTTTGCATTTGGGTGATGATATTTTTGATGCCGAGGCTCCTGGTCTTATCCGTCCCGTCGATGGAGCCGCCCAATACAGAGATCACTGCATCGGCGCCTGTTACGGCATCTAATACTTCTGCTTCATCGAACACATAACCTTTGATGACTTCCAGTTGGTGGTTGGCATTTTCTTTATCGAAGAGGTATTCCACGTTACGTCCGAATGCACGTACCTGGTATCCTTTATTCAATGCAGATTGAACAACTCTTTTGCCTACTTGTCCGGTAGCGCCGAATACAGGTATGATCATATTGCCTGTTTTAAGGCAATTTACAAAAATAAAAGGCAGTGAAAAGGATCAGGCGGCGGCCTGCTCGGCTATTTCTTCGGGGGTAATGGCTGTATGGCTCTCATCGTAAATGCATTTGCCATTTCGGATGATCAATACCTGCGGCGATTCGTGGTGTACCCGGAATTGTTCGGCCACCTGTGCAGACAAAGACCGGTAGTTCAGCAGGTCGAGAAAATAAAAATCAATGGCTTCCGGCGCTGCGGCACGCTCGAGCCGGCTGAGTACGGTAGAGCTAATACTGCAGCGGGTACTGTGTTTGAAAATAACCTGTGGCCTGGAAAATGACGTTTGTTGAATAGCGGCCAGTTGCTCCGGCGAAGTAAGGGGAATCCAATTCATGCTACGATGCACCATTTACATTCTGAAATAACGGGGATTGGTAGTAGGGCAGCCCCGGCCCCTGGACGAACTACAAGACGAAAGGAGACTCATTCCCAGTATAACCAAAAGAGATAAAGTGAGAATCTTTTTCATACAGATAGGTATATAAAATATTTAGCCCTTAATTTGCGGCTGCTCCAAAGATAACAATAATAAGCATCCGATGAAGGTACATTTTATCGCAATAGGTGGCAGTGTGATGCACCAACTGGCCATTGCCCTGAAACACAAGGGTTATGAAGTGTCTGGGTCCGACGACGAGGTATTTGAACCGGCCAGTTCCAACCTGGCTGCAGAAGAACTGTTGCCGGCGCAAATGGGCTGGCACCCCGGTCTGATTACCAAGGATATAGATGCGGTGATCCTGGGAATGCATGCCAAAGCCGATAACCCCGAACTACTGCGAGCGATGGAGCTTGGACTAAAAATATATTCTTTTCCTGAATATATTTTCCATGAGAGCCGGGATAAAAAAAGGATCGTGGTAGGAGGCAGTCATGGCAAGACTACCACTACCAGTATGATCATGCATGTGCTCAGGCAACTGCACTGCGATTTTGATTACCTGGTAGGAGCAAGGGTAGAAGGCTTTGCCCAATCGGTTAACATTACGCATGCGCCGGTCATTGTATGTGAAGGGGATGAATATCCTGCCAGCGTCATAGAAAAAAGACCGAAGTTCCATTTTCTCTATCCGCATGTAGCCATTATTACCGGCATCGCCTGGGATCACATCAATGTGTTTCCCACTTTCGATTTTTACCTGGAGCAATTTGTGCTCTTCATTCAAAAAATAGAAAAAGGCGGCCTGCTCATTTACAACGAAACAGATCCGGTATTGCGTCAGTTGGTGAACGATCACCAACGCAGCGACATACGCTACCAGCCTTATGGTGTACCGGTACATACGATCAGCGATGGACAAACGAAGGTTACGATTGAAAACAGCAGCGGTCTTCTGCAGGTATTTGGCAACCATAACCTCATGAACCTGCATGCTGCTTATTATGCGTGTAAAGAAATGGGTATTGCAGCGCCGGATTTTGTACAGGCCATCGGTAGTTTTACAGGCGCCGCCAAAAGACTGGAACTCGTTACTTCGAATGAACATACCCGTGTATACCGTGATTTTGCACACGCACCGAGTAAGGTGAAGGCAACTATTGAAGCCGTGAAGCAACAATATCCCAACCGGAAACTACTGGCCGTACTGGAGCTGCATACATTCAGCAGCCTGAATGAAAAATTCATGCAGGAATACCAGGGTGCAATGGATAAGGCCGACCAGGCCGTTGTATTTTATTCCAAGCATGCCCTTGCACTCAAACGCATGCCCGATCTGCCTGTCGACAAAGTACAGCAAGGTTTTGCCAAACCAGGTCTGCTGGTGCTGAACGACCGTGCTGCACTGGAGCAATGGTTGAAAGAACAGGCTTACCAGGATGCTACGCTGCTTTTCATGAGCAGTGGCAATTATGATGGCCTGGATATGCTTACATTCGCAAAACAAATCACAGAATAATTACCCTTGCTACCCATGAAACTCCAACTAAGCAGACCCATTGCTTTCATCGACCTGGAAACCACCGGCGTCAATATCAGTGTTGATCGCATTGTTGAATTAGCGATCGTAAAAGTAATGCCGGATGGTTCGAGGCAGGTAAAGCGCAAGCTGATCAACCCGTTGATGCCCATCCCTGCCAGCGCCAGTGCCATACATGGCATCACCGATGATATGGTGAAGGATGCTCCCAGTTTCAAACAGGTGGCAAACGAAGTCAAACAATTCATAGACAATTGCGATATGGGCGGATACAACAGCAACCGGTTCGATATACCCATGCTCATTGAAGAATTCCTGCGCATAGGGATCGCTTTTTCTGTGGAAGGAAAAAAGATGGTGGATGTACAGAAAGTGTTTCACATGATGGAGCAACGGACCTTGAGCGCGGCGTATAAGTTCTATTGTCAGAAAACACTGGATGATGCGCATAGCGCAGAAGCAGATGCTACAGCTACCTGGGAAGTACTGGAAGCGCAGATAGAGCGCTATCCGCAGATCGGTAACACAGTAGAAAGTATTGTGAAGTTCACCGGGGAAGATGATATTGTGGATTTTGCCCGCCGCTTTGTGAAAGAAAAAGGGATTGAAGTGTTCAACTTTGGCAAACACAAAGGCAAGCCGGTGGCACAAGTGCTCAAAGAAGAGCCCCAGTATTACGATTGGATGATGAAAGGAGATTTTGCCATGAATACCAAGCAGAAACTCACCGAGATACTGAACCGGACCTTGTTAAAAAAAGGTTAGGCATTATTTACTGACCGTTACACATTGAGTATTTACCGTAATTTTTTTGCCGGCAGCATGTTGAAACGCTTCTGAATTGTACCTTAGCGACTCAATTTACTTGGCTGTTTGGAAAAACTCGTTATCATACCTACGTACAATGAAAAGGATAACATCGAAGCCATCATTTCGGCGGTATTCGATCTTAACCAGGGTTACCATGTACTGGTGATCGACGATGGTTCACCGGATGGTACGGCGGATATTGTACGCGCACTTATGCAACGATATCCCGATCAGTTGTTCATGGAAGAAAGGAAGGGAAAACTGGGATTGGGAACTGCCTATATCCACGGTTTCAAATGGAGCCTGGAACGCGGGTACCAGTTCATTTTTGAAATGGATGCCGATTTTTCCCATAACCCCAATGACCTGGAACGTTTATACGAAGCCTGCAAAACAGGCGGAGCCGACCTCGCGGTAGGCAGTCGTTACGTGCCTGGAGGAAAAACAGAGAACTGGCCGCTCGACAGGAAATTATACTCCAAAGGTGGCGCCCTTTATACCAAACTCATTACCTGGATGCCCGTTAATGATCCCACGGCGGGTTTTGTCTGCTATCGCAATACCGTATTGGAAACCATCAACCTCGATGAGATCATGTTCGTAGGCTATGCTTTCCAGATAGAAATGAAATTCGCCACCTGGAAACTCGGCTTCAAGATCAAAGAAATACCCATCACTTTTGTCGATCGCAAAGTAGGCGTCAGCAAAATGAGCAAAGGCATCATTAAAGAGGGCGTAATAGGTGTGTTGAGGGTGCAATGGCATAGCTTATTCACCAATTACCGCAAACGGGTAAAAAATGTAACGCCTACCGTTTTCTGATTATTTTTGCGCCGATGAAAGAGGCGTTGATCAAGTTACACATTTCGGTTTTCCTGGCCGGTTTCACCGGTATCCTGGGTATTTTAATCAGTTTGAATGAAGGGTTGCTGGTATGGTACCGGCTCATGATCACGGTGGTCAGCTTATTCGCTTTACTGCAATGGAAGAAAAAACTCCATTATGTAACGCCGGTACAAGTGTGGTGGATGTTTGGTATCGGTGCATTGATCGCTTTGCACTGGGTGCTTTTTTATGGAAGCATCAAGGCTTCTAATGTTTCCATTGGACTGGTATGTTTTGCTTCGGTGGGCTTTTTCACCGCTTTACTCGAACCGTTGTTTACGCCCAAGAAATTCAGTTGGATAGAAACCCTGTTGGGATTGATCAGCCTGCTGGGTATCTGGCTCATTTTCCATTTCGATGCGCGTTATCGCGTGGGCATTGCCTTAGGTGTTGCATGCGCAGTACTGGCAGCGCTTTTTACAGTACTCAATAAAAAATATGTGCACATCGCCCCGCCACAAACCATGATGTTATACGAATTGAGTGGCGGACTGGTAGTGCTTACCCTGCTCATGCCCTTCTATCTCTCTTATTTTCCTGTAACGAGCATATTTCCCGGGTGGAAAGATTGGATAGGATTGCTTATCCTGAGCTGGCTCTGTACCGTATTGATGATGGACCTGATGCTGCAAGCGCTGAAAAAAGTATCGGCTTTCACACAAAACCTCAGCCTCAACCTGGAACCGGTATATGGCATTCTCATGGCATTCGTACTGTTCCATGAAAATAAAAACCTGAACGCCAGCTTTTATGCAGGTTTTGCGTTGATCGCACTTTCAGTTGCATTGCAGATGGCCAGGATCGGCTTGCCTCATATCAGGCAGAAGCAGGTTAGTGTACGTGGAAAGTAGCTTCCGTATTGCCCCAGGCAAGTGATACGGCACCTGATTTGGATATGGTATAAGTGAGCCTTTCTACGGGAGCTTTTGTTTTACCTGCTTTTACGGCTACTCTCAATGCATCATCAGCCTCTTTGTATTGAAAAGCGCCCCATTGTTTCCAGGTCTTATTGAAGATCAGGGTCCATTCTCCGCCATGTACCAATACAAAGAAGCCATATTTACCTGCAGGCAATGATTTACCATCAATGGTGATATCCTTGCTGGTCTCGAATACAGTGGCTTCATTAGCACCGGCACGCCATACTTTGTCCTCCATGGGTTCTACATCTTTGCCCATGGTCCTTCCTTTCAAAGCAGGCTGACTGTAATTGATGGTGATAGTGGCTCCATTGCCCAGGGTTTCGCTGGTGGTGGCAGCCGGACTGGGTTTGGCATTTTGCGCAAAAGCTGCAGTGGTTGTTAACAAGAGCGAGCAGGCAATAGCCAACAAAGATTTGTTTTTCATAACGGTGCTTGTTTGAAAGAACAATTTAATAAAAACCCAAACGGCAACCCGGAAATAGTGATAAACGGTCATCAGTTCATGATCGCAAAATCGGGTTTCTTGATGAATTGGCTGTTGTATTTGTAAATGAGGTTGGTAGTAAATTCAATGTTCCAGGGGGTTAAAGTGCCGGTGGTACGCGGAAAGTAAAATGCCCGCAGTTCCATGGTCCCAAATACCAGGTTCTCATTCCTGGTACGGGCGCCGGCTCCAACAGCGGTATAAATATCGCCCTTGCTGAAGTTGGCCACGCCGGTTTGCTTGAGATAGGAAACGTTGGCAAAGCCAAAGGGCGCAAAGTTGAACCCGAAAAACCGCCAGGTATTATAGAAAACAGATTCCATGTTGAAAGTAACCCTGGTAGAGGCCCTGATGTTTTCATTGCTTAGTTGCGGAATACCATAGATGCTGGAAAGGAACAGGGGGCCGTTCAGTTTTGTACGTGCCTGCTGGGTAATGCTGCCGCTGATAAAATGACGCAGGAACCACTGGCTGTTGCCCAACTTGCGCAAACGGGTAAAATATTCAACACTCGTAAGAAAACTCATGTCTTCCAGGCTGCCTTCATCAATATAAGTACCTCCGCGTACGATGTAGTTGATATAGTTTTTCCGGTTGGAAAAATAATTTCGCTGATAATCGAAGCCAAAATATGGTCTCGATAAATTATTGCGGTTGCTCCAGCCGCCCGTTAGTGAAAGACTGAAACCTTCGGGAACGTCTTCGTTCCGGCCGAAACCATAGAGGAAATTGGTATGATAATAATCCTGCTCAAAAATGGTAAAAGAGCTCAATACGCTTACCTGGTTGGAATAAGCAACGTTGTACCTGGTTTTATAAATATCGGGTATATGATCAAAATCCTGGTGCAAGCCTCTTAATGCAATGAAACGCTTCAAACGTGACTTCAGGTTCTCATGAATATTGCTCCGGGCACCAATATTGTAACCCGCCCATACATCGGCCTGCCGGTAAGTGTATTTGAAGTCAGATTGGTAGAGTGAGTCACCAATATATGCATTGTCGGTATAATGAAGCGCTGCTCCAAACCCGCCCGTCCAAACATGATAAGGACTCACCAATGGCAGATCGCCCCGCACGTAAAAATTTTTCTCTTCCCTGCGGCCACTGTTGAATGCCGGAGCTTCTGTTTCGTATCCCAGCGCCATGTTTAGGAAAGTGCCGGCAATATTGCGTTTCAGGTATTCAACGCCCATTCCGTAATTAGGGCGTCGATCCATATCATAGAGACCCTGTACCTGTAAGCGGTCGCCCGAGCCCACGATATTATCATCGTTCAATTGAACGCCCACACTGGTAATAGAGCCGGCATCCATGCTTCCGCCGATGGGGAAGACGTCTTTACAAATGATGACCACATCCACTGAATCGGGACAACAATCGGTTTCTTTCACTACGATTCGCGCGTCTTGTAAATAAGAAAGCTCACGCAGGAACCTTTCGTTATCTGCCAGCAGGGGAGCATAGAGTGTATCACCTTTTGAAAAGAAAAGATTGTTCAGTATCACATGCTTTCGCGTGCTGGTATGCAATGCATCGCCAAGGTCGTTGAAAATATTGTGCACTACATGTGTGGTATCGTTGACTGATTTACTAAAGCCCAGTTTCTCAATTTCTATGTTACGGATGATCTTACCCTGGAATTTTCTGAAAGCCGAATCGTTCCGCACAGCGCCATTAGGAGGAACAATGATATCGGGATTGCTTACGGAAACACTTTTGCCTATACGGCCCAACAACCCTTTTTTACTTGCCAGGAAAAAAGCTGTATCCTTTTTTTGCTCCTGTGCCAGCAGGGAGCCGGTAAAACAATACAGGCATATGCACACCAATAAAAGGATTTGGGAGGTATGGGTAGACGGGTGCCGCATGCGTGTGTATAAATGTATCACTTGTGCGTCAAGTTAACCAATCGTCATTGATCTGCAACAATTCGGAATGCCAAAACTGTTAAAAAAGCCCGGTACACGCACGCCGGGTTCGATTTTGGCATGGATTTGGTTAAATAAAAGTGAATCCTTACTCAATATCTTATTTATTCCTATGATCAACCAGAAAGGGCCAGCATGCCGGCCCTTTCTTATATACTTCTAATTAACGTTATTTTTTCCCTGCCTGTACGGTAGGATAGTGGTCGATGGTTTCGAATACGTTCCTCGGATCCTGCTTGAGCATTTTGATGAACTGCCTGAGAGAATCGGCAAATTGCAGTTTTTCAAATAACCTGTCATGAGAAAGAATAACAATGGCATTTGCTGCATTGGTGTTGCCATCATCGAAATGCTGATTGATCCTTTTTACCATTTCAGCAGCGCCCTCACGGGGTGCTTTCATTTTAGCCTGCTGACCCCATTCCAGGTCCCAACCAATGATCTTGTACCCAAGTGAGTCGAGACGCTTGATGAGCGGGTTGTTCGCTTTTTGTCCGGTTATGTTACCATTCGAAGCCCAGGTATTGTTACCCGGAAGGCGGATGATATGAACAGGTACCTGCAGTTCTTTTTCATTCCGCATAAAATCCTGGAAAGCGCTGTCCGGCATGGAGTAAAACTTGCTGTACTTATCGTTGAACCCATGACTGAAACTGTGGTTGGCCAGCAGGAACTGGGGATAGCTGTTACGAATAGAATCGATCAGTCTTTTTTTGAAAGGTCCTACCTGGTTGAAGCCCACGGCAAAGAAAGTAGCTTTAACACCTTCTTCACGAAAAATATTCCGGCAATTGGTGGTTCCGGGGGGCTGTGGAGAATCGTCCCAGGTAAGGAAAATATA
>Ga0114932_10001543_pt1 | contig 25911 bp, 18 predicted proteins | sample 2SBtaG_2_FD_87286 | JGI IMG/M metagenome (GOLD analysis project Ga0114932, IMG submission 87286) | Deep subsurface microbial communities from Kolumbo volcano to uncover new lineages of life (NeLLi) - 2SBTROV12_ACTIVE470 metaG | ecosystem: Environmental > Aquatic > Marine > Volcanic ...
CGGGCCAGCTCCAGGCGAACCACCGCGCCGCCATAGCCGTCGGCGGGTGCGCTCCGGAGGGCCTCGTCGAAGGCCTCGGCGTCGCCGAGGGCCCTGGCCCGGCGCGCCAGGGCGACGGGCACGTCTTCGACCCGGGTGAAGCGTGTGGCAAGGGCGGACAGGGTCTCGTCTTCCCGGGCCTGGTCCCCTGTCGCCGTGGCCAGCTCGAGCGCCAGGGCCAGAGCCCGAGCCTGGAGGGGGGCGCGGCCCAGCTTGGTGGCACCGTGCAGGGCCTGCTCCAGGTAGACCCCGCTCGCCGCCAGCTCGCCCCGGCCCAGTGCCTGCCGACCCAGCTCCAGGGCCGTCTCGGCGTGCAGGTGTTGGTCCCCGTGGCGCACGAACTGTGCCCGGGCCTCCCAGGCCAGGGCCTCGGCGGCGCGGCGGCGGCCGAGCATGCGGTTGCACCGAGCCAGGACCAGCGCAAAGGTGCCGGTGCCGCGGGGCAGCCCCAGCCGGCGCGTCATCGCCAGGCCGCGCTTGGCGATGTCCGTCGCGTCGGACAGCCGGCCCCTCCGGGTCAGACACCCGGCCTGGACCATGGACAGCTCCAGGTTCAGCAGGGTGTGCCGCTGGGGATCCAGTCGTCGCAGCCCCTGGTCACAGGTCTCCAGGGCCCCCTGGACGTCGCCCAGATCCAGCCGGCAGTCGGCGACCGCGAGCGCCAGGTGTCCGCTGAGCTCCTCGTCCTGCCCCTGGACGGCGTCCATCGACTTGCAGGCCCGGGTCAGTGCGCCCTTGGCGTCGCCCTCCCGCTGCCGGAGCTGGATCAGCAGCAGCGCCACCCGGTGCTTGTCCAGGGGTTCACCGGCGCGGGCGGCGGCCTGTTCCACCAGGTCCCGACGGACCCGCTCCGTGTCGCACATGTGGGCGATTCGGGCCCGGGTCCACGACAGCGGAAAGGCCAGCTTTTGGTACGCGGCGCTGTTGCGGTCTTTGGGGATGTCGTCGAGCATGAGCAGCCAGTTGCGGGCCGTGGCGTACCGTCCCAGCCGCTCGGCCGCGATGGCCGCCCGCGCGGCCGAGTGCCACAGGGTCGTCTCTTCGGCGCCCGCGGCGACCCGGTGGCGAGCCACCTCGATCCAGCGGGCTTCGCCGCGGGAGCGGTTCGACCAGGCTTCGGCCAGCCGGATGTGCGCGGTCGCCCTGTCCACGACCGCCGCCTGGGCCGCCCTCTCCATATGCGGCCCACAGAACCGGAGGGTCCGATCGGGCCCGATGGTCAGGAGACCGGTGTCGACCCAGGGCTTGGGGTCCCCGACGCACCACGACGCCACCTTGACCGGCAGCGGGCCCCCGGCCATGGAGAGCAGGCCGGTCTCGGGGCCGTGCTCGGCGAGGGCATTCCCCTGGAGCTCGGCCAGCCGGCGCAGGCCGTGCCGGACGGCCTCGCCTGGGCGGCAGGCCGAGACCTGGACGGGCTCGGTGGCGGGCAACAGGGCGCTGGCGACCTGGGAGGCGTCGTCCTGGTCCAGCGGGGGCAGCTCCAGGACCCGCAGCTGGCCCAGGGTCTCCAGGCGGGCCAGGAAGTCCCGGGCCTCGGGACAGATCCAGCGGTCGTCCAGGACGGCCAGCACGGACACGGGCACCCCGCCGTCGAGCACCAGGGTCTCCAGCACGCGGGCCGAGAGCGCGTCGAGCTGCTCCAGAGCGTGCACGGTCAGGACCAGGGCGCGGGCCCGGGCGGTTGCCCGCAGCAGGGCCACGACAGCACGGACCACGTCCTTGCGCGTGGCCGCAGCCCCCGGGTCTCCCTGGCCTTCCAGGGGCAGCGACGGCCACATCTCCAGCAAGGCCCGGATCTGGATCGGGTCCAGGTGGCGCCCCCAGTCTTCCTTGGGACTCGATGCCAGGATGCGACCCACGACCTCGCCGATGCAGCTGCCCGGCACGTGGGCCCGACAGGTCCCGTGCTCGGCGCGACGGCCGGTCAACAGCGCCTGGCGGCGAGCCTGCTCCAGCAGACGCCGCCGGCCGTCCCCGGCGTTGCCCCGGATCACCACCGCTCTGGCGCCGTGCCCCGCCATGGCCCGCATCAGCGGATCCATCTCCAGGTTGCGCCCTAAGAAGAGGTGCGGCATCGGCCAGTCGGCGACGCCCTTGCCTTCGAGCACCTGTTGCAGCAGCCGCCCAAGCTCGGGTGCGGTCGGTCGATCCGAAGGCTCCAGGGACAGACAGCGCTCGACCGCCGAGCTGAGTGCAGGGGGGACGCTGGGGTCCCGGCACGTCAGGGGCTGCAGTCGGTTCAGGATCTGGCGGGCGATCCAGCCGTGGGTCGAGCCTGCGCTGGGCCGCCGGCCGGCGATGCCCTCGTACAAGAGCAGGCCCACGGCGAACATGTCCGCGGCGGGGGTCAGGGGCAGGCCCACCACCTGCTCGGGGGCCATGAAGGGAATGGTGCCGACCATGCCCCCGGTCCCGGTGATCTCCTCGTCGACGGCCCACCAGCGCACCACCCCGAAGTCCAGCACGCGCACGTCGCCCGCTTCGGTGACCAACACATTGGACGGCTTCAGGTCCCGGTGCACGAAGCCCGCCCGGTGGATCGCGGACAGGGTCTCGCACAGCTTGACCGTGGTCTCGCAGGCCAGCCGCACGCGGTCGGCGGTGTCGGTGCGGGCCAGGATCCATGCCCGCATCGGCGCCCCGTCCACGACCTCCATCGTGTAGTAGAGCCAGTCCCGGCTGTGGCCCGCGTCGTGCACGGTCACGATGCCCGGCAGGGCCAGGCGGCGCAGGGACTCGAATTCCCGCAGGAAGCGCCGGTCCTGGTCGGGGTCTCCGCGGGGCCGCAGCTTCAGCGCGACGTCCTGGCCGTCCGGAGCCCGCGCCAGGTAGACGTGGGCGCTGGCGCCCTTGCCGAGCAGCCGGACCACTCGGTGGGCTCCGACGGTGGAACCGGGGGGTAGCTCCGGTGCGGGGCGGCTCACAAGGAGAGCCTACTCCTTCACAGGGCCTCGGCGCAGCGTGACCCCACCACCAGACCCAGGGCGTAGATGGTCAGCTGGGGGGGGACCCCGGTGCTCGACGGCATGAGCGACCCGTCGGCGACCCAGACGCCGCGGGCCCCGTGCAGCCGACCCTGGGCGTCGACGGCCGAGGATCGGGGCGCCGCCCCCAGGCGCAGGCCGCCCATCGGGTGCACCGCGGACAAGGGAGGGTCCTTGCGCCGCATGGACAGCTCGTTGGCCAGGGTCTCGGTGCCGGCCAGGCTGGTCACGACCACCGGCCTGGCGGTGGGAATGACGGCCTTCAGGGCACCTGCCGCCAGCAACAGGCGTGCCCCGGCGGCAAAGCCAGCTGCGAGGGCCCGGCGGTCCCCCCGGTCCAGGCTGTACCGCAGCACGGGGTGACCGGAGCGCGTGGCCGCGACCCGGCCCGCCGTGTGGTCGTGCAGCATCGGCGAGAGCGCCGCCATGCGCGGATAGGCCCTCATCCACCCGGCGTGCTCGCCGCCGAAGCCCGGGAGCTGGCTGGCCGTGATCACCGGATGGCCGAAGTTCGGCACCAGCCAGATCCGGCGGTCCGGGTCCGTCGGCGACAGGAATTCCGTGCACTCCCATGACTGGGGGATGCCCTCCCAGCCCCGGACCGGCTGATCGAACACCCCCCCGACCACCCCGCCGGGGTGCAGGTGCAGGCCGGCCCCGACCTGGTGGTGACGGTCGCCGAGCCCGGACGCCAGGATCAGCGCGGGGGAGCCTGTGGCCGAGGCCGCGACCACCACCGCCCGCGCGTGAACGCGGATGCGGTGGCCACCGACCGTGCGCCCCTGCACCCCCCGGGCGCGGCCGAAGCGGTGCGTGATGCGGTGAACCCGGACCCCGGACAGCACGCGGGCGCCCGCCTGGACCGCCTGGGGAAGGTAGATCTTGGCGGCGTTCTGCTTGGCGTCGTAGGCGCAGCCCAGCTCACAGAACCCGGACCCCAGGCAGCCGACCCGGTTGTGGAGCAGCGGGCCGTTGCGCCAGCCCAGGGCGCGGGCGCCCTGGCGGAACAGGGCGTTGTTGCGGTTGACGTTCTCCTCGGGCACCTGGCTGACCGAGAGATCGGCCTCGACCTGGTCGTAGGCTGCGGCCAGCGTGGTCGGCAGCTCGGGGAGACCCTGAACCTGGGCCCACCGGTCCAGCAGGCTGTCCGGCACCCGCTTGCACAGGTTGATGTTGTGCAGCGTGCTCCCGCCGACGCCCTTGCCCTGGAGCACGTGGATAGCGCCGTCGGCGGTGGTTCTCGCGGCGGCGTCCTGGAACAGCCGCGGCAGCATGTCCTCTTCCCGTTGGGTGAAGCTGCTGGGTCGCTCCCGGGCGCCCATCTCCAGGACGATCACATCGTGGCCCGCCTGGGCCAGGTTCTTGGCCGCCGCGCTGCCGCCGGCACCGCTCCCGACGACCACCACGTCGCAGCCCAAGGTCATCGGCCCGGCGGCGTGGGCGTAGCCTGGCTCGGTCACGGGCCCACCCAGGGCCCCGGATAGGCCAGGTGGGTCCAGGTCTCGCGGTGCTGGTAGTAGCCCATGGCACCGATCTGCTTGAGGCAGGCAAAGGCCAGGCGCCGCGGGTACAGCGACGACGTCGCCAGCGTGGACAGCACCGCGTCCTGGTCGGCGGCCGACAAGCGGGTGAAGCGGCTCCCCCGGGTCCAGACACACTCCCACTCCAGGGACCGGAACAGCCCTCGGCAGAGCCACTGCTCGCGCCGAGGGAGTTGGGCCAGGTAGGTCAACGCGGCGTCGGCTGCGCCTACCTGGGCCGGCGTGGGCGCGGGGTGATCGCCAGGGTCGAAGAGCCGAGCGAGCACGGCCTGAAGCAAGTCCCGCTCACTGGCCAGCCAGAACGGCGCCGACCCCACGGCGACCAAGGCGAGCCCGGACGCCAGTCCGAGCCCCAGGACCAGGCGCCGGGTCAGTCCGGTGGCGCTGTCAGGCCCCGCCACCCTGGAACCCACCGTTCTCGCGCACGTCGTCGAGCACCTCGACCACACGGAGGACGGCCTTGTAGCTGCCGAACGGCGGGTAGACATAGGTCCCGCAGATGCGCGGGTGCTGCTTGCAGATGTTGAGCGCGTCCCGCGCGATCTGGATGCCGATCTGGCGCTGCTCGGCCTTGTCGCCGGCGTTCCGCAGGCGATCCCGGATGGCCTGGGGGACCTGCATGCCCGGAACTTCGTTGTGCAGGAACTCGGCGTTCTTGTAGCTGGCCAGGGGCAGGATCCCGACCAGGAACGGCACGTCGGGGAACTGGTCTGTGCGGTCCAGGAAGTGGAAGAGCGTGTCGGCGTCGTAGACCGGCTGGCTGAAGAAGTACTCGGCGCCCGCCTCGATCTTCTTGCCGAAGCGCTCGGTCTCCAGGTCCAGATCCACGTGGGCTGGGTTGCAGCCAGCGCCCACGAAGAACCGGGTCTGCCCACCCAGGGGGCGGCCGGAGAAGTCCAGGCCCCGGTTCATCATCTGGATGAAGGTGATCAGGCCGATGCTGTCCACGTCGAAGACGGCGGTCGCGTCGGGGTAGTTGCCCATCTTGGGCGGGTCGCCCGTGACGGCCAGGATGTTGTGCAGACCCAGGGCGTGGGCCCCGATCAGGTCCATCTGCATGCCCAGGATGTTCCGGTCCCGGCAGCAGTAGTGGATCACGCTCTCCATGCCGGAGTCGGCCTTGACCAGCTGGGCCAGGGCGCTGGGGCCCATGCGGGCGATGGCCCGGGGGCCGTCGGCGATGTTGATGACGTCGATGCCGTGCTCGCGCAGGAAGCCCGCGCCCTTGCGGGAGCGGGTCGTGTCCATGCCGCGCGGCGGGTCGAGCTCCACGGACACGCAGAACTTGCCGCTGTAGAGCTTCTGGGCGAATGGTGTCCGCTCCAGGATGGGCATCGGATCGGCGGTCGCTGGCGCGTCCTCGTCCGCCGCCGTGACCGTCACGGTGCGCATGCCCGGGGAGACCGAGCGCACGAAGCTCCGGATCTCCTTGAACATGTCGGGGGTCGTGCCGCAGCACCCGCCCACGATGGTCGCGCCTTTTTGCACGAAGCGGCGGGCGTACTCGGCCATGTACTCGGGCCCGGCCAGGTAGATGAGCCGCCCGTCGACCTCCTGGGGCATGCCCGCGTTGGGCGCGGCCAGCAAGGGCAGGTCGGTGACCCCCGCCATGCGCTCGACCACCTCGAGCACGGTCTTGGGGCCGTCGGAGCAGTTCACGCCCAGAGCGTCGGCGCCCCAGCCGGTGATGGTCCGGGCCGCGTCTTCTGGATCCGGCCCCGCTAGCTGGTCGCCCTGTCGGCCGAAGTGGTAGCTCAGGCAGCAGATCACCGGGACTTCGGGCGCGACCTTGCGGCACGCCCGAAAGGCCTGCCAGAGCTCGGCGGTGCTGCCAAAGGTCTCCAGCAGGAACAGGTCCACGCCCTCCTCGGCCATGACCGCGGCCTGGATGCGGAAGGCCGCGTAGGCCTCGCCGGGGCTGAGCCGCCCCAGAGGCGCCAGGGTCGTGCCAGTGGGGCCGATGGAGCCGGCGATCCAGGCGCGGCCGTCGGCCACCTTGCGGGCGATCCGGACCCCGGCGGCCGCGATGTCGGTGGCCTGGTCCGCCAGGCCGAAGGGCGCAAGCCGCAGCGTGGTGCTGCCAAAGGTGTTGGTGGTCAAGACGTCGACGCCGGCCTTGACGTAGCCCCGGTGGACATCGGCCACGAGCTTGGGGGACTGCACGTTCAGACCGTCGTAGCTGCGGTTGATGAACATGCCGCGGTTGTACAGCTCGGTGCCCATGGCACCGTCCAGCAGCAACACTCTCTGTCCCAGGGCCTCCTTGAATGGAGGCCGGGCGCTGTCAGTCATCGACCCGGTCCTTCTGCCGCCCCCGTGGGGCGGTCTACTTTAGTCAGACGGCGCGGAGCTTCGCCACGATGGCCGTCGCGTTGTCGCCGCCCCCGCCGTCGTTGGCGGTGGCGATCAGGTGACGGGCGGACTCCAGCGGGCTCATGGACATGACCGAGTGGGCCAGCAGCCGGCTGAAGGCCGCGTGGAGCGGCGTGGCGTAGTCGGGCACGCCGTCGGAGCACAGCACCAGGGCTTCGCCGGGGAGTACCCGGATGCGCCGGTGCCAGACCGGCGGCAGTTGGGGCCGGCCGCTCTCGTCGAAGTGGCCCAGGTAGTGGGTGAGGGCGCTGTCCTCGGGCGACGGCAGCTCGGACGGATCCCGCTCCACCATGCGCATCAGGCCGTAGTTCATGTCGGGGCTGAGCTGTCCGGCACCGCTGGGGGTCACCAGGTAGATCCGGGAGTCGCCGAGCCCTGCCAGGTCGACGGTCTCGCCCCGCAGGAGCGCCACGACCACGGTGGTGCCCATGGGGATCCGGTCGGTGATGTCGCCGCCGGCGATGCGCAGGGAGCGGTCGCAGATCGCCCGGTTGGCCGCGGCCAGGGACGACTCAAGGAAGGACCGGGCCTGGGCCTGGCCCCGGGGCGCGTGGGCCAGCTCTCGCCACAGGGTGCCCATGACCTGGGTCGTGAGCATGGAGGCTTCGTCGCCGGTGCCGGTGTCGGACTGGGAGATGCCATCGGCCACCAGGAGCATGATGGCGTCGTCTCGTCGGGCGATGGTGAGGGCGTCCTGGTTGGTCTGGCCCAGCTGCATCTTGCCGAAGCCGATGTGGCTGTCCGATCCGAACTCCCAGCTCGCTTCCTTGCGGAATTCGCCCTCGACCCGGACCTCTTCGTGGGCCGCCGCGGCGAGCCACTTGGGGTAGACCTCGATGGCGTCCCGGGGACGCAAGTTCCGGTCCGGTGCCAGCAGGGGCTCGAGCAAGGCCATGGTCGACGCTGGCGCGGCAGGGGCCAGGCCCGGCAGGTAGGCCAGCAGCTTGTGGGGTGGGGGGTGTCTGGGCAGCGAGCGGCCCAGGATGCGGGTCAGCAGGAGGCGCCCAGCGGCCAGCAGGTCCACCGACGGGTCGCCGCCGCCGCGGCCCTCCTCCAGCAGGAGCCCACCGCCCTTGTCCTGGTAGAGTTTGCCCGAGAGCAGGCCCGCGGCCCGGCCGCCGGTGTGGACTCGGGCCAGGAGCCCCAGCATCTCGGCGCCGGCGTAGAAGATCTCCTGGCCCTCCAGCGGTGCCAGGTCGCTCCACAGGGTGCGGCCGCTGCCGGGGGCCCGAACGTCGACCTCGTCTTCGATGGTGACGATGCCGGCCGCCAGGGACACGTGGCCCTTGTGGAACTGGAACCCAGCCTTCTGGTCGAGCTTCAGGTCCCGCCACCACTTGTCGAAGCGCTCGGTGCCCAACAGGCCGCGGCCGGTGATCCACTCCTTGAGCGCGGTCGGGCTCTGGGGCTCCTGGAGCTCTTGGAGCAGGAGCGAGACCATCTCGACCGTCTCTTGCTGAAAACGACGGCGCAGGTCCTCGGGGTCCAGCACGCTCAGCGCGAAGAAGCCGTCTGGGTCGCAGAAGCGGTACCCGTTGCAGGCGGCCTCCTTGGAGACGGCCTTGGGGAGCTTGTCCCCGGGGGTCTCCCACTTCAGCGAGAACCCGTCCTGGCCGACCTGTTCGACCATCGCGAAGCCGAGGGCCGGGTTGTAGACGACCGCCCCTCGGTACAGCTCGCCTGGATCTGCGATCGGATGCACCGAGGCACTCTAATGCATCTGCCCCGGAAGGGGCTAAGGAGCCGGCATGGAGGTACGCGACCCCATCCACGGCGCCATCGGCGTCACCGAGCAGGAAGTCCCGATCCTGGACCACCCGTTCGTCCAGAGGCTCCGCAACATCAAGCAGGTCGGGTTCTCCGAGCTCCCCTTTCCCGGGGCCGTGCACTCCCGGTACAACCACTCGGTCGGGGTCATGCACCTGGCGGGCCGGGCCTTCGACGCCGCCTACCGGGACCACCTGTTCAGCGCACCCGCCGTGCGCGAGAACTACCGCATGGCCGTCCGGTTCGCGGCCCTGCTGCACGACGTGGGCCACGCGCCGTTCTCCCACTGCACCGAATTCGCGATGCCCCCGCTCGCGTCCCTGGACATCCAGGTCTACGACCCCGCGGTGCTCTCCGCTCGGGGCCCGCTGCGGGCCACCCACGAGGACTACACGGTCGGCATCCTGACGCTCTCGTCGCTGGCTGAGAGCCTGCGCACGGGGCTGCCGTTCACCCCGCGGCACATCGCGGCGTTGATCTCCCGAGAGGTCACGCTCGACGACGACTTCTTCCAGGACGGCGGCCTGGATCACCGGCTGGCCCTGTCCCAGCTCATCTCGTCCGAGCTCGATGTCGATCGGCTGGACTACCTGGTCCGGGACTCGTACTTTTCCGGGGCGCGGTACGGCATGGTCGACGTGAACTGGCTGGTCAGCAACCTGGGCCTGCACGTCCAGGACGACCAGGTCTCCCTGGCGCTGAATCGCCGGGCGATCTACGCCTTCGACGACTTCATGGTCGCCCGGTACCACATGTTCGTGATGGTGTACTTCCACCACAAGTCCGTGGTCTTCGAGGAGATGCTCAAGCGCTACTTCCTGGCCGCGGACTGCCCCTACGCGCTGCCCGCGGACATGGAGGCCTACCTCACCGTCGACGACGTGCAGCTGTTCGCTCACCTGCGCCAGACCGACGACCCCTGGGCCCGGGCCGTTGTCGAGCGCCGGCCCTGGAAGCGCGTGCTCGAGGTCCACGGCACCCCGGCCGAGGTCGACACTTCTGCGGCCGAGGGCCGGCTGCGGGACGCGGGCCTGGACGTGCTGGCGGCAGGCTCGGTGGGCAAGCTGAGCCGCTATGCGGTCTTCGGCCAGAAGCGCGCCTCGGCACCGCCCATCTACGTCGTCGACGACAGCCCCGGCCACGCCCGCTCCGTCGCGCCGCTCCAAGAGGCGACCCGGATCTTCCAGCGCTACGAGGACGAGCGCCAGATCGCCCGGCTCTATGTCGACCCGGCCGACGTGGCCGTGGCCCAGGCTGTGCTGGGCGGCTGAGCCAGTCCCCTGCGACAGGGACTACTGGAGCTGCTCCACGCCCTGGAGCTCTGGGAATTCCTCGATCAGCATCCGCTCGATGCCGAAGCTCAGGGTCGCCGTCGACGAGGGACAGCTGGCACAGGATCCGATCAGACGCAGCTGCACGATCATCTCGGGTGTGATGCCCATGAACTGCACGTCGCCACCGTCTTGCATCACGGCAGGGCGAATGTCCTCGTCGATCAACGCGGCGACGGCTCGTGCCAGCTCGGAGCCGTGGTCGACCTGTTGGACCTGGGCGTCGTCCGGAATGGCCGGGTCGCCGCTGGCGACGTGCTCGCGGATCAGGCCCTTCAGGGACGGCACCAGCTCCGGCCAGCCGTAGTCCGGATCCTTGTTGACGGTGACGAAGCGGGTGGTGACCAGGACCTGTTCGACGCCGTCCAGGGAGAACAGCCGGCGGGCCAGGGGGGCCTGGCCGGCGCTGTCCCGGGAGGGGAATTCATAGGTGCCCCGCCCGACCAGGTCCAAGGAGACCTTGAACATCAGGGCTTCGGGGTTGGGGGTGGGGAGCGTGTCGATGTTCAGGACGGCTTCCATCGCGGCCTCCGGGCCGAACAGGGTAATCACCCCTGGACGGCGCGGGTAGGCCGTAGGAGCGGGAGATGGCACGGGTGATCCAGCGCAGGGGTGGCCACGCCGAGGGCGTGCACCCCTTCAGCGCGGTCTCGGTCCGCGAGGGCCGCGTGGTCGGCAGGTTGGGCCCGCCGGTGCGCACCACCTGGCGATCGGCGGCCAAGCCCTTCCAGCTGCGCACGTCGCTCGGCGTGCTCGGCGACCCGTCGCTGCCGCCCGAAGAGCTCGCGGTGGGCGCCGCCAGCCACACGGCGGAGCCTCGGCACCTGGCGGTCGTGCGGGCGGTCCTGGGGCGGTTCGGGGTGGCCGAGGAGCAGCTGCGCTGTGCGGCTCATGCGCCGCTCTACCGGCCCGCCGCCGACGCCGTCGTGCGGGCGGGCGGGGCCTTCAGCGACATCCACAACAACTGCTCGGGCAAGCACGCCTTCATGCTGGCCGCTACCCGAGCCGGCGGCTGGGGGTCGGACTACCGCGCCCGAACGCATCCGCTCCAGGCACGCATTCGAGCGGGCCTCGTGACCCTGTGCGGCGCCGAGCCAGACCACGGGATCGACGGCTGTGGGGTGCCGACCTTCGTGCTCCCGCTTGCGGCCTTCGGACGCGCCTGGGAGACCCTGTCTGTGGCCTGGTCGGGGGACGGGGATCCGGTGCTGGGGGACATCGCCCGGGCGATGCAGACCCACCCGGAGCTGGTCAGCGGCGCCGGTCGCCTGGACCTGGACATCGCCCGCGGCGCCCAGGAGCCCCTGATCGTCAAGATCGGCGCCCAAGCTCTGCACTGTCTGGCCCTGCCCGAGCGCCGGCTGGCCGTGATCGTCAAGGTGCACTCGGGCGATGAGTCCGCTCTGGCGACAGCGACCCGCACGGCCCTGGACACGCTGGCACCCGGCGCCTTCCAGCCCCAGCCGGACTGGGACTGGGAGACCGTGCGCAATGTGGCGGGGGTGCCGGTGGGCGACCGCATCGCCGAGCTGGACGAGCGTCCATGACCGTGCCGGAGACCTTCTACGAGGACCAGCTGCGGCCGATCTTTTCGGCCCATGACTGGCTGGTGGCGTTCGACGCCGCGCCGCCCTGTCTCAGCGTCGCGGCGTCGATCCGGGACAAGCTGGGCGCTCGCAGCGTGCGCGCCCTGGCGGCGTCGAGGGGCACGGGTGACCTGGCGGCGGACGTCGAGCACCGCATCCTGGGGGTCCAGGCCGACTCGATGATGTCCAGCATTCGCGCCTCGGAAGACGCGCTGGACGCGCCGCCTCGGGCCATCTTGGACTGGCTGGACGACTGGGACCCCGGGCGCGAGGCACGGGTGATCCGGCCGCTGTTCTCGAAGGGGCAGCCCATCGGCGGTCGGCGCTCCTGGGGCGCTCGAGACCCGCGGTGGCAGGCCCTCGAGGACAAGACGGTGATCGACGCGGTCTGGGACGCGGTCGGCGTGCCCAGGGCCCCCAGCCGCACGGTGAGCGTCGACGCCGAGAGCCTCGCCGCGGCCGCACGCGACCTGGACCGCGGCCACGGCACGGTCTGGGCGGGGGACAACACCAGCGGCTGGCACGGCGGCGCGAGCTTCACCCGGTGGGTCGAGACCGACGACGAGGCTGCCGAGGCGCTGGCCTTGTTCTCAGGCGCGTGCCAGACCGCCCGTGTCATGCCCTTCATCGAGGGCGTGCCCTGCAGCATCCACGGCATCGTCTTCGACGACGACGTCCGCGCCCTGCGCCCTTGCGAGATGATCGTGCTGCGGGGAACCGGGCGTCTCAAGCTGGCCTATGCGGCGGCGTCGACCTTCTGGGACCCCGCCCCCGACGACAGAGACGTCATGCGCGAGACCGCCCGCAATGTGGGTCGCCACCTGCGGGAGACCCTGGGCTACCGGGGGGTGTTCACCATCGACGGGGTCATGGGCGTCGACGGCTTCATGCCCACCGAGCTGAACCCCCGGTACGGCGCGGCGATCGGCGTCATGACCCGGGGTATGCCGCACCTGCCGATGTACCTGCTGCACTGCGCAATGGTCGAAGGCGAGGCGCTGGACTGGCGGCCCGCAGAGCTGGAGCGCCTGATCGTGGCCCAGGCCGACGGGCACCGAGAAGGCCGGGCGGGCATGATCTGCCACGTGCGGCGGGACGACCAGGTCAAGGCGTCCTTGATCTGGGCCGACGGCGGCTTCCAGGAGGCCGCCGAGGACGAGGAGCCCCACGCCACGCTCAGCCTGGGGCCCGCCGCGGCGGGCAGCTACCTGCACGTGAATTTCTCCCCCGCCCACACCCCGGTCGGCCCGGCCCTGGGGCCCAGGGCGGCCCAGGCACTGATTTGGGCGGATCAGCGCTATGGCTTGGGGTTGGGGCCGTTGGGGGGGGCGCCGAGCGTGCGGTGATGCGGGCTACACCGCGCCGATAAGCAACCCGCCGCGGACTGAAAGCGTCACGGATACGGGGCCGACTCGACCAGGTAGACCCCGCCGACGTAGCTCCCTGCAGAGTCTTGAAGCCGGTACTGGGAGACCAACAGGTTCAGCACGCCGTCACCGTCGAAGTCACCACTGGCCAACACAAATCCTGTCCCGTCGTCATTGCTCGTGGTGCTCCCGACGAGGCCGAGGAGCACCCCGTCTTCCAGGTCCCCTTGGCTGGCCAAAGCGGCAGAGTCGACCAACCAGACCCGGCCTTCGGACGCGGAGCCACCGTAGAACTCGGTCACGAAGAGATCATCGATTCCGTCCTGGGTGAAGTCATTCACGACAGTGAGTTCCGTGCCGAGCCACCCTTCATCGGTCTGGCCTGCGATGCGCCCGTCTGATTCCGTGAGCGGATCCGAGAGTGTGGAGACAGCACTAGCGATGTCGGAAAAGAAGTGCAGGGTGCCGGAGAGAGCCAGGGCGCCATCCGGATCGTGGAGCTGCGTCAAGACCAGATCGGACGTCCCGTTGCCATCCAGGTCAGCGACCGCTCCGGTCCACCCCAAGTAGGCGAAGTCCGTGGTCTCGTTTTCGATGGTGGCCCAAGCCCGGGAGTCAACCCCATAGGTGCCCGTATACCCGGCAAGGCTTCCGATCAGGTCGATGCGGCCCCGGCTGTCGCCGTCGCCGTCGTGGCCGGGGTCAAGGTAGAGCAGGTTCTCGGCCCCGGATCCGTCCAGATCAGTGATGACGACGACGCTCTGGTACGCGTCGGCGGGCTCGTCGGGCGTGAGAATGACAGCCGCCTCGACCGCGAGCGTGTAGGTGCCGCTCAGCGCGGAACCTCCCTGCACGATCAGGGTCCGGTGTTCCCCAGAGAACGTGCTGGCGTCCGCATCTCCCATGTCTACCAGGACTTCATCGACTCCGTCAGAGTCCAGATCAGCTGCGAAGAGGAGCGAGGTGTAGAGGGTGTCCGATGCGGCCGAGAAGGGCTGCTGCAATTCCGCGTCTGCGTCCCCGCTGGCCATCGCGGCAGGCCACGTTCCGCCTGTTCCATAGAAGAGATGGGCGGCGTGGTCAGTGGCGATGGAACCGTCGCTGGCGTGGTACTCGAAGTTGGTGACGGCCAGGTCTTTGACCCCGTCCCCGTCGAAGTCTCCACAGGCCACGGCGGCACCGAAGAACTGGTAGTCCGAGTCGCCCGAGATCACCGTTCCTGCATCGTCGATGGTTGAACCCTGTGTCCACGACTCGCTGTCGACGCCGTAGAACACCCCCAACCGGCCGGGGTAGCCCACCGTGAGGCCACTGGCTTCCGTCCCTCCGAGGGGTGCTCCGGCGACGAGATCGTCCAAGCCATCACCATCCAAGTCGCAGACGGTCATCGCGAACCCGAAGTACTCGCTGTAGGTGGCGTCCGTCCCCGTGATGACTGGGAATTGCCCTGCCAATTCCATCGGCCCGTCCGTGTCGCCGTCGCAATTGTTGTCCGCGCCGTCGGTGACCCAGTCCAGAGCCCCCGGATGCACGGTCGCGTCCCCGTCGTCGCAGTCGTCGCCGCCCTTGACCGACCAGTCGTGGCCGTCGGCGTCCCGGTCGTCGTCGCTGGCGCCGTCGCAGTCGCTGTCGACGCCGTCGTACCAGGCGTCGGTCGCCGCGGGGTTGATCGATGCATCGCTGTCGTCGCAGTCGGTGCCGTTGGTCGTGGAGTAGTCCCCGGCCGCCGTGCAGAAGCAGGCCTCGTCGCTGGCGTCGCCGTAGCCGTCGCCGTCCACGTCGGGGTGGTAGGTCGTGCAGCCCAGGCTGCCGTTTTCGTTGGTGTCGCTGTTGCAGTTGTCGTCGGCGGTGGTGCTGCAGTCCTCGACTGCGCCCGGGCTGATCGAGGCGTCGGCGGGATCGCAGTCGTCGGCGTTGTCGGCGTAGCCGCTGGGCACGCTGCAGGCGTCTGTGGTGATGGCCGGGTCGCCGTAGCCGTCGCCATCGGTGTCGTCGTAGAAGGTGGTGAAGCCCGTGGCGTCCGGGTCGTCGTCGTCGACCAGGCCGTCGCAGTCGTTGTCGATCTCGTCGCAGGTCTCGGCCGCCCCAGGGTTGATGGCGGGATCATCGTCGTCGCAGTCGTCTGCGTTCTCGTAAGTGCCAGCGGGCGCCTCGCACGAGACCAGGGTGCCGTCGGCGCCGCCGTAGCCGTCGCCGTCGCTGTCCAGGTACCAGGTCGTGGCCGTGGCCGTGTTCAGACTGCTGTCGTTGTCGTCGATGAGCAGGTCGCAGTCGTCGTCGATGTCGTTGCAGACCTCGGTGGCGCCCTCGTAGACGTTGGGATCGTTGTCGTCGCAGTCGCTGCTGTCCTCGGCCACGCCCTCGCCGAGCTCACAGGCCAGCACCTCGTTGTCCCCGTCGCCGTGGCCGTCTCCGTCCAGGTCGGCGTAGAAGCTCTGCTGCCCTTCGACGGAGTCGTCGTCGTCGTCGACCAGGGTGTCGCAGTCGTTGTCGATGCCGTCGCAGACCTCGGTCGCACCGGGGTTGATCGCCTCGTCGTCGTCGTTGCAGTCGTCGTCTGTGGTGTAGCCGTCGTTGTCCTCGTCGGCGGGCGGTGTGTCGGTGTCGGTGTCGGTGTCGGTGTCTGTGTCTGTGTCTGTGTCTGTGTCTGTGTCTGTGTCTGTGTCGCCGTCGGCATCCGCGTCGGTGTCCGCATCGGTGTCGGTGTCTGCATCGGCGTCGGTGAGGCCGCTGTCGGTGGCGGTGGTCGTGTCGTCGCCACAGGCGGGCAGGGCAAACAGCAAGAGGAAGGGGAGCAGACGCATCGGGATCACTCGGGAGGCGGGAGAGACCCTTGGGCCTACCCCGTGATTCGGCCCCCCGTCAACCTCGGCGCCACCCCGGCACGAACTCTGGCGGCGTGAGCAACGGCAAGCGATTTGGCTGGACCCGCACCCGGAACCGATCCCCGGCGACCCACTCCTCGCCGTCGAGCTGGCTGGGCACCTCGAAGCGCCCCGGCCGGGACAGGGTCAGCTCGAAGAGATCCGCCGAGTAGCCCTGGCTGTGGTGCACCCCCAGCGCGTCCAGGTGTTCCTGCCACACGGGCACGTGGGAGAAGTCCCGGATGACCTTGGACAGCATCTCTCGCCGACCCTTGACGGGCACGAGCTCCATGCGTCCGTCGTCGGGTTCGGTGTCCCGATCCAGGATCCACTCGCCGGCGTAGAGCGGCGTGTTGTTGATGACCAGGTCGGTGAGTGCCGTGAGGCGGTGGTGCACACCGTGACTGGTCACCTGGACGTCGAACTTGGTCGGCTCGAGCCAGGACTCGACCACCTTGCGCAGGGCCGCCCCGGCGTACACGGCTTGGTCCCGGTAGACCTCGCGCAGCACCGGGATCCGGCGGACGATGTCTCGGGAACGGTTGCGCTGCTGCAGGACGTCGGCGCTGAAGCCCCAGCCCAGGCAGTCGAAGAAGAGCTCCTGGTGGGTCGTCTCGCCCCGTTCGTCGAGCCGCTCGGCCTGGCCGACGTCGAGCCAGGTCACGTGTCCGGCGGCGATCACGTCGACGTTGGCTGGGATCGCAGCGGCATCGCTGGAGAGCCCGAAGGATCCGCCTTGGTTGTTCGCCGTGCCCGATGGCAGGAGCCCCATCTGGCGCAGCTCGGCAGCGGCCAGGACCCCCTTGGCCACCTCGGCAAAGGTGCCGTCTCCGCCCAGGGAGATGACCAGCTCGATGGCGGATCCTGGTCGATCGAGCCGCTCCCGGAGGACCTCGACGGTGCGGCCCTCTGGCTCGGTGTGCAGCAGGTCCGCCGTCAGGCCGCGGCCGTCCAAGACGTCCAGCGCCTTCGTGATGCGGGCCTTGGCCTTGCCGGACTGGGCGGTGGGGTTGCCCACCAGGAGGACGCGGTTCGCCATGGGCCGACTCTAGAGGAGAATACGGGGCGATGCACCTGAGCGAGCTCCCGACCCCTGCTGCGGTGGTGGACCACGACGTCCTGCGGCGCAACTGCGACACCATGGCCACCCGGCTGGCGACTCAGGGAATCGCCCTGCGGCCCCACGTGAAGACCCACAAGTGCCCCGAGATCGCTCGGCTCCAGGGTGGACAGGGGATCGCGGTGTCGACGGTCGCCGAGGTGCAGGGCTTCGCCGCCGCGGGCTTCGAGGACCAGGTCCTGGCCGTGCCGCTGGCGCCTGCGCGCATTCCAGAGGTCTTGGCGCTCGCCCGCCGGCTCTCGCTCGCGGTGCTGGTCGACGACGGGGCGGTGGCCGCGGCGCTCGCGCGGGCCGCCGCAGAGGCGGGTCAGAGACTCTCGGTGTGGATCAAGGTGGACTGCGGCTACCACCGAGCTGGGGTGGATCCCGAGGGTGCCGAGGTCCTGGCCCTGGCGCGCCAGCTCCAGGACGACGCGCACCTGGACCTGGCCGGACTCTTGACCCATGCCGGCCACAGCTACGACTGCGTCGACCGGGGCGGCATCACCCAGGTCGCCGAGCAGGAGGCACGGGTGACGGTGCGCTGTGCGGAGCGGCTGCGCGCCGCGGACGTCGCCGTGCCCCAGGTCAGCATCGGCTCCACGCCGACCCTGTCGGTCACCGTGGACCGGACCGGCGTCACCGAGGGCCGTCCGGGCAACTACGTGTTCCACGACCTCCACCAGGCGGGCATCCAGAGCTGCGAGCTCGGGGACATCGCCCTGTCCGTCGTGGCCACCGTGATCGGGCGCTACCGGTCCCGCGGGACCCTGGTACTGGATGCGGGGGCCCTGGCGCTGTCCAAGGATCCGGGGCCAAGTCACCTGGGGGGGGCGCAGGAGGGGGGACGCATCTGTCGCCTGGACGGCACCCCCGTGCCCGGCCTGCGCCTGACCGGGCTCAGCCAGGAGCACGGCAAGGTCTCTGTCGACCCGGCCTGTCCCGAGCCCGGCCTGGCCGTCGGCGATCGCGTGCGCATCCTGCCAAACCACAGCTGCCTGGTGAGCGCGCTGCACCCGCAGCTGCACGTGGTCCGGCGGGACAGGGTGGTGGACCGCTGGCAACCGGTCCGCGGCTGGTAGCCTGGGGCAGGTGGAGCTGGAAGGATCGTGTCGGGCACCTGGGCTTGGCCCCTGATCGAGACGCTGGCGGCTTGGCGGGCCACGCGGCCTGGGCTGTTTCGGTGGGTGCACCAGCGGGTCGCAGACCTGGAGCCCGATGGCTTCCGCTACATGAACTGGGGCTTCGCCGGTCCCGAGCTCCCGCGACCGGAGCTCGTCGACGATCCCGAACGCACCTGTGTGCACCTGTACCACCACGTGGCCAGCCAGGGCGCGGTCGGAGGGGCCGATGTGCTGGACCTGGGGTGCGGCCGCGGCGGCGGGGCTGGCTATGTTCGCCGGGTGCTGGGTCCCCGGCGGGTGGTCGGTGTCGACTCGGTCAGTGCGTCGATTCAGCTCGCGCGGCAGCGCTTCGTGGGCGAAGCCGGGCTGGAATTCGTGTGCGCGCCCATGGCCCGTGTGCCCTTCCAGCACCAGAGCTTCGACGTGGTGTTGAGCATCGACAGCACCCACGGGGTGGCGGACATGGATGCCTTCTTCCAGGAGGCTCGTCGGCTGTTGCGGCCCAAGGGCGAGCTCCTGCTCGCCGACCTGCGCGAGGACTGGGGCCCCGACGAGGCCCGCATGATCGGGCACGGCTTCGAGATGATCGAAGTCGAGGACCTGACACTGGGCGTGCTCCACGCCCTGGAGCTGGACGCGCCCCGACGCAAGCGGCTCGCCCGGACCCAGCCCTGGCCCCTGCGGGGCGCCGCTGCGGTCCTGTTGGGCGTGCCCGGCACACCGCTGCACACCGGACTGAAGAAAGGCTGGCTCCAGCACATGCGCTACCGACTGCGACGGGTCGAACGTTAGGGGCGAGCGATGCCCGCTGACGCCTTCAAGTTCCCGTCCCAGGCCGATGGCCTCTCCGTCCACGTGCACACCTGGACGCCCGCGGGACCGCCGCGGGGACTGGTCCAGATCCATCACGGCATGGCCGAGCACGGCGCTCGCTACGCCGAGCTGGCCCAGGCGCTGACCGCACACGGCTTCGTGGTCTGGGCGCCGGACCACCGTGGCCACGGGCTCTCGGTGCCCGCTGGCGACGCCCACGGTCACTTCGCAGACGACGACGGCTGGGACCGGGCCGTCGAAGACCTGATCCAGCTGAACAAGCGCTTTCGCAGCGAGCACCCCGGCCTCCCGGCCGCCGTCATCGGACACAGCATGGGGTCGTTCCTGACCATGCAATTCCTGATGTGCCACGGCTCGGGCCTCAGCGCGGCAGTGTTGACCGGCTCCAATGGCCACCCGGGTGCCCTGCGGCACGTGGGGGCCGTGGTGGTCCGCATAGAGGAACAGCGGCTGGGCCTGCGAGGCCAGAGCGCGCTGATCGACAAGATGTCCTTTGGGTCCTTCAACAAGGGCATCCCCGATCCCCGCACAGCCTTTGACTGGCTGAGCCGCGATCCGGACCAGGTCGATGCCTACATCGCGGACCCCAACTGTGGGTTCATCCTGAGCACCAGGTCGTGGAAGCAGTTCCTGCACGCACTCCGGCTGCTGCACAGGGACGACCACATCGCCCGCATCCCGACCGGGCTGCCGGTGATGATCCTCAGCGGCGATGCGGATCCTGTGGGCGAGTCCGGGGCCGGCGTGGAGCGGCTTGCGAGGGCCTGGCGCGACGCGGGTGTGGCCGGCGTGGACCTGCGCCTGGTGCCCGGGGCCCGGCACGAGGTCTTCAACGAGACCGACCGCCAGGAGACCGTCGCCCAGGTGGTCGCCTGGCTGGAGGCCCACATGGGGGCTGACGATGCCGCACGGATCTCGTAGAGTCGCCGTCGGAGGCCCCATGAGCGTCGAGGTCGCGGCTGTGCTCCTGGGGGGGTTGTGGGGATGCGTGCCGGACTGCCAGGAGGGCTACGAGGAGGACTCGCTCGGCGTGTGCTCACCGATTCCGCCGGGCGAGACCCCCAGCGGAGACTCTGGCAACCCCGGCACGACGGGGACCGGGACCCACTCCATCGGCGACGACTGCCTGAATCCACGAACCCTCTCGGGCACCATGGACGGCGACGCGCTCACCATGGAGACCCTCGCTTGGTCCGACAATGGTGTCGGTGCCATCGCGTTCGGCTTCGAGGAAGAGGGCCACGCCTGCGAGCTCGCCGCCGACTCAGACGACGTGAGCGGCGTCGTGCTCTCCATCAACCTGGACACCCGCGGGGAGCCCCTGGAAGTCGGCTACCCATACGAGGTCCGAGACCCGGAAGGCGCGGGCCCGGGCGGGAGCGACCCGGTGGCGGTGGTCTCCTTGCGTCCCCCGGATGCGGAACCCGGGGAGTGGCGACAGGCCTCAGCTGGCTCTGTCACGATCACCGCGATGGCCGAAGGCGGCGTCCTGGTGGTCGAAGACGTCACGCTGGAATTCGACGACGACACATCGCTGAGCGGCGCCTTCGAGGCCTGTGCTTGCGCGGCGCTGGAAGAGGACCAGGGCGAGGGCGGGACAGAGACCGGCAAGCGCCCGGAATAGTTCACCGCTCCCTGACCTGGGGACCTGCGGACCAGGGCCGTGGGCCGGTACTGTTGCGGCGTTCAGGGACTGCCCGCGTGGGCGAGGCCCAACGGAGTTGCCTCGGTGCGTGCCCTCACTCCAAGCCTGCTCGTCTTGCTGATTCCGCTGGTCGGCTGCAACGACGGCTACGGATTCTCCGATCTGTCCGACCAGCCGGTGACCGGCGCGACGATCGTGGACGACACCGCCACGCCGGCCGTCCAGGACGCCGACGCGGACACGGACTCGGACAGCGACTCGGACTCCGACAGCGACACCGACACCGACACCGACACCGACACCGACAGCGATGCGGACAGCGACACCGATGCGGACAGCGACACCGACTCGGACACTGATTCAGACACCGACACGGACACCGACACCGAGCCGCCGGCTCCCGTGAATCCGGAGATCACGAGCCTGGTCCTGGTCGAGGCCACCAGTCGCGTCGAGGTCCAGTTCACGCTGACGGATCCCGACAACGACATGAACGGCGGCAGCATTCGACTCGACGTGGACGGTGTCAACTCCACGCTGGCCGTTCCCACCGACATCGACAGCTGGAACCCCGGCGGGACCTCTGCGATCTACCTGGCCACGGATCCCTGCGACGACGCGGGCGACACCTGGACCGTGGGCGCGATGCCCCAGGACCTGGCCGGCAATTGGGGGGTCCGCGAAGAAGACACCCTGACCCTGGCTGGCTCCGGCGCACGGACCCTGGAGTCCGGCGACGACATCAGCACCCCTTCGGCCGCCGGGACCCTGTCGTCTCCGGCCACCATCTGCGGCGACATCTACGCCACCGGCAACGCCGGCAACGGGTACAGCGCCGACACCGACTACATCACATTCTCCCCAGACAGCTCAGGCAGCTGGACCTTCGACCTGACCTGGGATGCCGCAGCCGACTACGACCTGTGGCTCATGGACACCTCCGGCTTCGTGATGGGCACCGCCCAGCAGGTCGGCATGGCCCAGCCCGAGACCATCACCTACAGCCTGATCTCAGGAAACACCTACGTCCTGATGGTCGGCGGCTGGAGCGGCGCCGGCGGCAACTACGAGATCGCCGGGAGGTAGTTGGTCGGCTCGGGCTCGTGGCTCGTGGCTCGTGGCTCGTGGCTCGGTCTCGCCCACCGAACGCTAACCGATGGCAAGTGCCCCAGGCAGACTTCGTCATCCACACGAATCAAGACCGCCGAACTTAATGCTTAACAAAAGGTTCCTGACCCCTGTTCTCGCCCAACCAAACGCCAGCGCGAACCCGCCACGCCCGTTCGCAGGTTCCCGGTTGCCGCCCCCACAGCCACCCCACGCCAACCCAGAGCGCGATGGCCTCAGTTCCCACGAAGTCTCAAGGCCAGGTGGCCTTCACCACGTTGGTCCGCTCCTCCACATTCCGAAAGCTCGATCGCGCCAGTCCCGACACCATGAAGTAGTAGGTGTCCCCGCTGGTCGGGACCCAGCCGCTGTCTTCCGAGAACGGAGATTGCTTGATGTGGTCACCGGCCACGGAGTGGATGTTCTTGCAGGTCTGGCCGGGCCGGAGCCACTCCCAGGTGGCGCCGTACCACTGGCCGTCCTGGTAGATGAAGACCCAAGGGTTTCCGACCACGTCGGTGCCCGAGTAGTCGTAGATGGGCCACGTGTCCGCCTTGTCGTAGTCCAGGCAGATCTCGCTGCTGGAGAAGCTCACGCTGGCCAGCGTGCCGGTCTCGGCCCAGCCGCTCACGTCGGTGTGGAGCCAGGAGACGTCGTTCAGATCCAGGGGTGGGGGTTCGTCGCTCGGCTCGGGCTCGTCGCAGGTCACTGCGACGTCGACCGCCACCGCCTCGCCGAACCACCGCACGGCTTCGTGGACCATCTGCCAGTCCGTGGTCCAGGTGCCTCCTCCGTCGGGGGCTTCCAGGGTGAAGTCAAAGGTCCACGCGGCCCCCGGGGGCACCTCGACGCCCTCGGGCAGCCAGACCCGGGTGTCGCTGCGGTAGAAGGGGTCCGAGTCGTCGACGGCGCCGAGCTTGTAGCCCTCGTCCCGGGTCCACGTGGCCGAGCCTGTGTTCCGCATCGAGACCCGTGTGGCGACCGACTCGCCACAGGTCATGGCGCTGGGCAGCTCATGGGACAGGACTTCGGCGGCGTCGGGCTCGGACGGCGTGTCCGTGGAGGGCGTCGCAGTGTCGAGGCCGGTCTCGGGTGCCGTGCTCGCGGTGTCTTGGGCCGTGGTGGCCGTGGCTGGCTCGTCGTCGCCGCCGTCCGTGGGATCGAGGGGCACCGAGTACGAGGCACAGGCCAGACCGAGGGTCAACAAGGTGGGGGTCACGGGTCCACCGCGGTGCCGATGGGAAGGATACACACTCCCTTCCCACACGCCCGCCCGTCTTGTCCGGGCTTGGTCAAGGAGAACCCATGTCCCTGAGCCTGGTCCTGTCCGAGGAACAGGAGGCCCTGAGGGGTCTCGCCAACGAATTCGCGCGAGACGTCATCCGTCCGGCGGCCGCCCACCACGACCAGACCGGGGCGTACCCCTTCGAGGTGCTCGAGCAGGCCCACCAGTACGGGTTGATCAACACCCACGTCCCCGAGGACAACGGCGGCCTGGACCTGAGCTGCCTGGACGGCTGCCTGATCGGCGAGGAGCTGGCCTGGGGCTGCACCGGCATCGGCACCGCCATGGAGGCCAACGGGCTGGCCCAGCAGCCGGTCATCCTGGGTGGGTCCGAGGCTCTGAAGAAGAAGTACCTGGACCCGATGATGGAGGAGCTCCAGCTCTGCGCCTACGCCGTGACCGAGCCCGGCGCGGGCTCCGACGTCCAGGCCCTCAAGACCACCGCCGTGCGCCAGGGCGACAAGTGGGTGATCAACGGCAACAAGATGTGGATCACCAACGCCGGGGTCGCCAAGTGGTTCTTCGTGGTGGCCCTGACCGACCCGGACAAGAAGGCCCGCGGGGGCATGACCGCCTTTGTGGTCGACGCCGACAGCCCCGGCGTGACGGTGGGCAAGAAGGAACTCAACATGGGCCAGCGGTGCTCGGACACGCGAGGCATCACTTTTGAAGACGTGGTCGTGCCCCACCAGAACATGGTGGGCTCAGAGGGCGACGGCTGGAAGCTGGCCATGGCCGCCTTCGACTACACCCGGGCGGCGGTCGCGTCGGCCGCAGTCGGCCTGGCCCGCTCAGCCTTCGAGCACGCCAGCCAGTACGCCACTGAGCGCCGGACCTTTGGCAAGCCCATCGCCGCTCACCAGGCCATCGCCTTCATGATCGCCGACATGGCGACCCAGATCGAGGCCGGGCGTTGGCTCGTCTGGAACGCTGCCCACCGCAAGGATCAGGGCCTGCGGAACACGATGCAGTCCAGCATGGCCAAGGTCTTCTGCGCGGACATGGCGATGAAGGTCGCCACCGACGCCGTCCAGGTCTACGGGGGGTACGGCTACTCCAGCGAGTACCCGGTCGAGAAGCTCATGCGCGACGCCAAGATCTTCCAGATCTACGAGGGCACCAGCCAGATCCAGCGGCTGATCATCAGCCGCGAGATCTTCGTCAGGAACCGCTGATGACCTCGGCACGAGTAGTGAGCCGGTGCGCAAGGCAGCTTGCGTTCCTGTTGGTCTTGCGGGGCCGCAGGCATGGCAGAGTCATTTCAAGCGCCCCGCCGGGCCGACAGGGGCGGAAGGGGTCCGCGCAACGGCTTGCTGCTCGTGCCGAGGTCATCTAGCCCTTGGCGCGACCCAGCTTCGAGCGCAAGTGGTCTGGCGACGGGCGCAAGGTCCTCGTGACCGGGGGCACCGGCTTCATCGGCGCCAACGTCGTGCGGCTGTTGGTGGCCCGCGGCGACCGGGTCACCTGCACCGTGCGGGCCAGTTCACCGGGCCTCGGCCTGGCCGGTCTCCAGGTGAAGCGCGTCCGGCTGGACCTGGGCGATCCCGAGGCCGTGGCCCGAGCACTGCGCGGCGTCGACGACGTCTACCACCTGGCAGGGGTGTTCGACCCGGGCCCCGACGGTGCGGAATTGATGCGCCGCGTGCACGTGGACGCCGCCCGCACGCTGTGCGAAGCGAGCCTCGCAGTCGGGGTGCGGCGCCTGCTCTATTGCTCGTCATCGGTCACGGTCGGGTTCGGCCCCCGGGACGCTCCCGGGCACGAGGACACGCCGCTACCGGACCTGGATGGCTTCTTTGGACGAGGCACGGCACTTAGGGCCTACCACGACACCAAGCTGGCGGGAGAAGCTCTGGTCGCGAGCTACGTGCCACGAGGTCTGGAGACGGTGACCGTCAACCCGGACTACGTGATCGGGCCGTGGGACATCAAGCCCACCTCCGGGGCGCTCATCGTGGCGATGGCCAAGCGCTGGGTCCCGGTGTACCCCGCGGGCGGCAAGTGCTTCATCGGGGCCTTGGACTGCGCCCAGGGGCACCTGTTGGCCATGGAGCGCGGCACCCCTGGCCGTCGGTACTTGCTGGGCAACCACAACCTCTCCTATGCCGAGTTCATGGGCATCGTGGCCCGGGTGGTCGGCCGTCGGCCACCCGTCGCGCCAGTCCCACGGCGGGTCAACGGGGCCCTCGGGCGGGTCGGTCGCGTGCTGAACCGCATCGACACCCACCGCTTCGCCGGGCTGGACCCCATGGTGCTCCGGGCCATGGCTGAGCAGCGGTATCGCACCGGACAACGCTCCTGGGACGAGCTCGGGGTGCCCCGCACGCCGATCGCAGACGCTGTCCAGGGCGCCTACGACTGGTTTCGGAAGCACCGCTACGTGTAGGCGCGGGTGCCAATTGGCAGGGCCGGCGCTCGTCCACTGGACGAGGCCGGCCCCTTCGGTCACGACAGTGCGCTACTTGGTCGCGCCGCCGTTGGTCCACTCGAAGATGATGTCGAAGTCGGCCTTGGACAGCGTGCCGGACTTGGGCATCTGGGCGCCGCCACCATCGGCATTCGAGGAGTGGGTGCCCTCGAGCTTCATGATCAGGTAGCTGTTGCGGGGATCGCCTGCGGCGATGTAGTCCAGCGCCGAGCCGTCCGCAGTGCTGGTGTACCCGGAAGCCACGCCGACCGTGTTGTTGTACACATCGGAGAGGTCGAGCCCCCCGCTGGTTCCCGGGTCGTGGCAGCTGGCGCCCGCACAGGTGGCGTCCATGACCACCTGGACGTCGGCCGACGTGTAGGCCGACGTGTCGGTGTCCGCGTCGCTGTCGGCATCTGCGTCGGCGTCGGCGTCGGCGTCGGCGTCGGCATCCGCGTCGGCATCCGCGTCGGCGTCCGCGTCGGCATCCGCGTCGGCATCCGCGTCGGCATCCGCGTCCGCATCGGCGTCGGCGTCGGCGTCAGCGTCGGCGTC
>Ga0114932_10001545_pt1 | contig 25907 bp, 28 predicted proteins | sample 2SBtaG_2_FD_87286 | JGI IMG/M metagenome (GOLD analysis project Ga0114932, IMG submission 87286) | Deep subsurface microbial communities from Kolumbo volcano to uncover new lineages of life (NeLLi) - 2SBTROV12_ACTIVE470 metaG | ecosystem: Environmental > Aquatic > Marine > Volcanic ...
TGTTTCGTATAATGGTTTAGTACCTGTAATACCGCTGTTATGTCTTATAATTAAAGTAGATTTTTTTAACGGAGGCATTACACCTTTATCTATATTTTTTCTAGCACCTTTTACGGAGCTTCTTGCATATCTGGAAGCTGTTTTTTCAAGTATTCTTGGCAAATTACTTGCTAATTTAGCAAAGCTAAATGTTACTTTAGTCTTAATCTCCATTTTCTTGTCCTGAATCACCTTCCTGCATTGCTTGTAGATGCTCATCTTCCATAGCTTCTTTGTTTTTTTCTACTACTTTTTCAGCTTCAGGTCTAGATAAATCCTTATTATACTCCATAAGAAGGTCTACTTCATCCATCATGTGATGTCTGAGTCTATGTTCGTCTAAAAGTATCTGATCTTGAACAGTTTTTGGATATTCAGGCTCATTAAAGTCTAATTTTAAGCTTTCAGGCAGTTTAATATTGTTATAAGCAGCAATTTCTCTCTCAATATAGTATAATTCATGATCATACATCCTCCAAAGCTATAAATCGTATTGATAATCTTCAAATCTCTCTAAATCTATGATTTTAAGAGCTATTCCTGAAGGAGTTTCACCACCATCTTGAGCAAATTGGACATATAAGTGGTTATTTTGAGCAACTAGGTCTACTTGGAACTTAATATTCTCAATAACTGACTCAATATTACCCTGTGGCGATACAATATCGAATGTTGCACCTTCAGGAAGGTCAATTATCTGGTCAGAACCTGCTCTTTCGATTCTTTTGTCTGAATCTACACCTGTCATATAAGGTTGTCCAAACATTTGGAATCTTAAGCCAAGTTGCATCTCTGTCATCGCAATATTTACATGCTCATTGCAATCTACGATGTCATTAGCCCCATCTACATAAAATTCATCTATTTGTTCTTCTCTGTGAGTAAATAAAAATGGTAAAACACCATATCCATGCTCATATTCTTCAATTATATTGCCATCTTCATCATAATGAGCATAAATTGACTCATCCCAATAAGCCCATTCGCATTTTTCAACAAAAGAAACATCATCAGGCTGCATTAATAGTGGGTACATAATAGCTGAAGGTGTAAATGCATCTTTTAAATGTACATTAAAGTAATAAACAGGTCTGTAGTCAAAATAAGGCATGCCATTTACTTCTTTATATATAATTTGTGTAGCAACCGTTCCCATTAAACGAGTCATTCTTTCCACATGTTTCATTCTAGCATCTTTTTTTATAGTCAAAAGATCATATTGTTTGTTTACATTGCGATTTGCTCCAACTGTATAAATTCTACTCATTTTATTAACAAATCTTCTAGTAAAATTAGCATTATAGCAGGGAACTTCTTGAAATGCAGAAGAATTAAAGTAGCTTTCAATATACTGATTGGTTGCATTGCCTCCATAGTAGTTGAGCATTTTTCTAACCCAATTTCTTCGTTGTTTTTGATTTAATTGCTTAGCCTCAGATACTGATTGTTTTATTATTTCCTCTACTGCCATTTTTTGATTATAAATCATCTTGTCCTCACTTTAAATTCTCTGTTTTTTATTGGAAATTGGTTAATAAAGAAATATCTTATCATATCACATCCATGATCGTGATAACCATCTTTTACAGGCTCAGGCTTTAAATCTGAACCTTCTTTTGGCTCTGGATAACGATAATTCTCTAAATCTTTCATTATTTGTGTACATTTTTCATTTATATGAAGAAATCTCTCTCCTGCTGCATTTTCTACAAATCCTCTTACATGAGATATACCTGATGCTATATTTCTTGATATTTTATCTCTTTTTGTATGCACCTGGATACCTTTTCTTTTAAAGATTTCTATATCTCCTAATCCTGATTGTCCTTGAGCTTGCATTCCTGCAGGGTCACCGTAATATTTTCTAACATTATAATTCCTTGATAGTATAGAGTCAGCAAGTACATCAGTTTTAACATTTGTCTTGTGTATTATTTCATCTATCATATTTATATGCCAAATTCCACCAACTCTATTTAACTGAAACCAACCAACTGCTGGCATTCTATAACCAAAATCTATACTGCAAAAAGTAGGAAAGTTTGGATTGTAAGGAAACTTACCTACATCTAAATCTCTTTCAAAGGGATAAACTCTACCTGCAAAAGAAGTAAACTTAGCTCCATATTCTTGTTCATAAACCTCTTTAGCCATATTCCTCTTTCTTTCAAGTAGAAATTGGTCGCTTTTACCGTTAGGGAAGGCAAAATGGTTATCCCAAGATGGAGCTTGATGCGATTCCCATAATTCATCTTCTTTGCCGAGGAGATACAAATCATACACCCAATTAAAACCTTCAGGAGTAGTTATGAATATTGCCTTACCCTTACGGTCAGATAGTGTGGGAGATAAATACATATCCCATATTTTTCGTTTTACTTTAGCAGCTTCATCAATAATCAGAAGATCTAATCCCTCTCCTACTAGAGAATCAGGGTTATCTGCAGATTTAGCCTCAACTGTAGTACCCCATTTAAATTTTATAATTCTATCTTTTTCTGAGGCTCTTACTATGTCATTTGGATGCCCAATAACCATCTTTTGCCAAATTTCTCTAAACATTAAATCTGCTTTATCATAGGATAAGCCAACAAGCCATATTCTTTTATTGGGCTGCGAAGCATAATATGTGGCTTCCATTGCAGATGCAGTTGTTTTACCAAACCTTCTCCCACAAACCATGACAAAAAACCTTGCTGTACTTTTTCTTGGAAAATGAAGTTTAGATTGACCGAAATGGGGGTTATACCCCATAAAATCAAACCATTTTTCTTTATATTCTGTAAGTGATTTTTCCAATAATTTGCATTATTACCTATTATTAATTTAAGTTATCTATAAGTATTATGCAAAAATTAGCAAAATACAGTTAAAATAATTAACAATGGAGGACAGTATGTCCGAAGACAAAACAACAGCAGTTGAAGAAACAGTTAGTGAAACACCTGCTATAGAAACTACTCAAGATAGCTCTAATGAGCAGTATATTGCAGAAAGCAAAAAGTATAGAAAAAGAGCTCAGGATGCTGAAAATCGTTTAGCTAAATTAGAAAAAAGTCTTGCTAGAGCAGAAGAAGATAAACTTAAAGAAAAAGAAGAATTTAAAACCTTGTATGAAAAGGCTTCTTCTGAAGTTGAAGGTTTATCTGCTAATGCTGAAAAGTGGGCTAAGTATGAGGAAGTTAAAAGAAATTCTTTACTAGAAAACCATCCTGAAGATGAGAGAGAATCTTTATCTAAGTTAGATTTAGAAACTCTTGAATATGTCACAAGTAAAATTAACAATATTAAACCAAATGCTCCAGAGGTTTTAGGTAATGCAAGAAAAGATTTGCCTAGCAAGCCTTATTCTCAGATGACAGATGAAGAGAGAAAAGAAAATTGGAATAGTATTGTAAATCAATTTAATAATAAACTTTAAAACTCTGAAAAATGAGGGTCTATAAGACATCAAAACAGAGTTAAATTAGGAGAAATAAATGGCTTTAACTGATCCTTTAGGGTCTAATATACTTATTGGTGGTCTACAAGGAAAAGCAGCACATGGTGCTGATAATGATACAATAGGTGATCAGTTTGTTCCAGAAGTTTGGGGGCAAGCAATATTAGATTCTTTTCAAAAAAACACAGTAATGACAAAACTTGGTACAGATTTGTCAGGATTGGCACAAAATGGTGGTGATGTAATTAATTTACCTCATGTTGGTGTTCCAATCGTAAAAGCAGTAAGTCAAGCTGCAGAAACAATCGCAATGGATGTTTCAGGTAGTGATACTGCAACAACAACACAGCTTAAATTCGATGAGCATTATGTTGCTCCTGTATTTATACCTGATGCTGTTCAAGCACAAGCAACTTATGATTTGTTTAATTTATATGCAGGTCAAATGGGTTATGCAATTTCAAAGACAGTAGATAATTATTTAATGTCTACAGTTGCAAATGCCTTATCAGGTGTTCTTGGAAGTGGCGATGGTGTAAATGGAAATGCAACAATGAATGTTGAAGTAGCAGCTACCTTTGTTCCTGCTGACTTAGCAGAACTATTGCCTTTAATTATAGGTGAAACAGGAAGCACAGAAGGATGGACATTGGTTCTAGGTAAAACTTGCTATGGTGCTCTTGCAAATACTAGCAATTTTGGAAACTCTTATACTTTAGGTACACAGGGTACTCCATTAGGTGCAGGGTTTGCTAGCACAGGTGTTGCAGGATCTTTACTTGGTATGCCTGTAATTGCATCTAATAGTGTTTTCTTAGATGATGGTGCTGTTGCTGCAAATGCAGAAGCAGGTATTACTAAAGCTTGGACAGGTTTTGATACAGGTTCAAGTGGTGCTGATACTGATGATGATGATTTACTTAGAGGTTTTGCAATACATAACTCTGCTTTGTATTGGGGAATCCAAAAATCTTCAGTTAAGCAATCTTATCAACACACATATATGTCAGACTTAGTTTCTGTAGATGCTATATATGGTGCTGTTGCAAGAACTGCTGATTCTGCAGGTGATAGAAGAATCATCGCATTAACTGATAGCTTAGATTAATAGTTAATTTGATATAAATAAATAGGAGGGCAGCTTTGCCCTCCTATTTTAATATAAAGGAAGATATAATGTATTCTGAATTAGAAAAAGATATTAATAATTATAATAAAAAAAATGGAAAAAATAAATCCAACATTTTTATTTACGACAAAGAATATCAAGAAAAGTATAATAAAATTTTTAGGAAAAAAACAAATGAATCTGCTTAATGGTATTAAAAAACATGAAGGCTTTAGATCTAAAGTATATCAATGTACAGAAGGATATGATACGATAGGATATGGGTTTGCTATAAAAGATTTAGAATTAGATGAAGATGTGGCAGAGCTTATTCTTATGAAAAAAATACAAAAATTGTTAGAAAGAATTTTAGTAGCTTTTAAATGGTTTAAAAGTGCCCCTGAAGAAGTTAAATTTGTTGTCACTAATATGTGTTATCAACTTGGAATACGAGGATTTAGTAAATTTAAAAAAACAATATACCTATTAGAAACAGAGCAATACGAGGAAGCTTCAGTAGAAATGCTCGACTCCTTATGGGCAAAACAAACACCAAACAGAGCTAAAGAACTTAGCGAAACATTAAGGGGTATAAATGGACACACTAAAAACAGCGATTGAATCAAAAGCAGGCACTATAGCTCAAGGATTAGGGGGTATAGGGCTATCTTATATAGTATTAATACCTATTTGGCTTAGAATAGGAATTTTACTGGGAATCTTTATTAATGTTTGGTTAAAGCTTCTTAGAGAAATTAGGTAGGAAATTAGGAATTAATATTTTTCTATACTAAATTATTTTACAATAAACAAGGTAAATATATGGCTTTAAAGGATAAAGGAGTTGTCAATAGAGCTATTGTCACTCCTGATAAACACTTTCCTTTACATGACAAACCAAGTATAAATGTATTATGTAAAACTATTGAAATAGTTAAGCCTGATATATATGTAGATCTTGGTGATATAGGTGAGTGGAGTGCATTTTCAGCATGGAAATACAAAAGAAAGAAAGCACCCCCCTTAGAATTTATGATTCCTGATATGGATGCAGATGTTGATGATGTTAATAAATGTATGGACATTGTTGATGAATCCCTTGATAAAGCAGGTTGCGATAAAAAATATATAACCGAAGGTAATCATGACAACTGGCTTAATATGGCAGTTGAAAAATATCCTTATATATCTAAATATAAATTTGCTACAGCAGTAGATTTAAAGGGTAGAGGATATACATATTATCCTTTTGGAAAACACTTAAAAATAGGCAAACTTTACTTTTATCATGGGCATCAATATGGAGGTCAATATCATACATCTAATCATTTAAGGAAATTAGGATGCAATATAATGTATGGACATTGGCATGATTTACAACAGATGTCTGCAACTCACATGGATGGTGCTAAATCAGCTTGGTCGATTGGATGCCTCAAAGATATGTCAGATGAGGCAAATTCATGGCTTGGTAATAGAAGAATTAACTGGGCTCACGCATTTGCTATAGTTGATTTTTATAAAAATGGTCTTTTTACAGTCCATATTATACAAATTATTAATGGAAGAACATCTTTATGGGGAGAATTGATAGACGGTAATAAGTAAATATTTATTATATTATGACGGAGAATAATGGAAAAAGAAACAATAGAAGGACTGATTGGTCAATACGGCTGGATGGCTGTAGTAGGATTCTTTTTCCTTATAGGTCGTAATACTATAGAATCTCTTATAGAGGCTATAAAAGTTTTTGCAGGAGATGATTTAAATACTGACGATGTAATACATTTTGATGGCAGACCTGCTAGGGTCGTTAGGGTAGGTTTGTGGAAAACAGTTTTATTTATATATGAAGTGGGTTGCGTAGACGGAAAACCTTTTGTTAAAGGTGGAAATAAAGTCGCAATTCAAAATGATAAGCTAAAAGATCATCTTATTGAAAAGCCTTTACCAATGCTTGATTTAAAGAGATGGGATGATTGCGAGAAAGAATAATGACAGCACTTGGATATTTTATATTAGGTTTTACAATAGTGTTCGTTTCAGGGCTACTAATAATGTACGATGATTTGGAGGATTAAATGTTACAAGCAATGCTAGCTAAAAAAGCAATCGATATTATACTTAAAAAGGTAATGGAGAAAAGGGAGATTAAAAAGCTTCGTAAGTATGTTGAGGATGATAATGAATTAGACATACAAGTAAAACAGATGCAAAAGACTATAGCAAAACAGGGAAAAACTATTGAAAAAAATGAAGTAGATATTGCTAAGTTAAAGGTAGACTCACATCCAAAAAAAAAATTTCATGTATGCAAACAATGTAAATGTAAATTAAAGGAGAAATAATATGTTAGAATTATTAACAAGTAATTGGGAGTATTGTTTACTTGCACTATATGTGCTTGAAAAAGGAATAAAACTTAGTCCATCTAAAAAAGATGATCTAGTTTGGGATATGGTATTAAAACCTATAGTGGATAAAATTAAAGGTAAATAGTGCCAAAAAGAAGTATAAATAAGAGTCAGCCTAAAGATTTTGAGCCTAAAAAGAAAAACCCAATTTCTTTAGGTAATGACTCTAATATTGATAATGATTTTAAACCTTTTAGAATAGGGGGAATAGATACAGGGCTTGAGTTTAAAAATGGTGAAATAAAATCTTCTGCAAACAACTTTATAACATTACAAGAAACAACTGAGATATTAAATGTTACTAAAATAAAGGGGAATAGAAGTGGTAGTCAAGAAGTACCTAATTTTATATTTCAAAATCCTGATCCTACTTCTCCTGATACAGGTCTTTGGGTAAATGTTGCAACAGGAGGATTGTCAATATTAAGGTCTTATGGGTCTGCTGCACACATGGTACAACAGTCAGAGTCAAGTTTTTTCTTTGTAGGTGGTGCAGATGATGGAGATTTAATAAAGTGGCAAAGAGGCACTAGCTGGCTTACTCCTGATAGCACAGCAATGCAATTAGATTTATATAATACTAGTTTAAGCATATTTGATAGGTCTGATGAAGGTGATTATTTTAAAATAGATGTTACTACTCATGGAGCTACTACAATATCAACTGTAGACGATGATGCTACTGCAGCACATTTAACATTGGATGTTGATGGCGATATACTATTAGAAACTGAAAGAGATTTTGCTGTAGATTCTGAAAGAGATATAATTTTAGATGCAAGTAGAAATACAGCTACTACATCTGATTTTTTATTGGTTGCAACTAAAAAATTATTTTTTGATGGTGGTTTTAACACATATATAGAAGAACAAAGTGCTGATTTATTAAATTTTAAAGTGGGTAATGTGGATTTATTTGCTCTTAAAGAAGATGCTACAACATCTGCTGCCCAGTCAAGCATAGTATTTACAGGTTGTCCAATTCAATTAAAAGATATTGGAGGAGTTGCTGATACACCTGGTTCTGGGTTTGGCTCTTTGTATGTTAATAGTGATGAATTGTTTTATAAAAATGATAGTGGAACAGTAAACAGATTAGATACAGCAAGTAAGTTTTTTCTTAATGTTGGTTGTTATTATGCTACAAGTATAAAGAAATGGCTACCATTAGCACAAGGTGAGTATGACCAAACTACATATCCAATAGATTATGCAACTGATAATGCAAATTTTGTTGTTCCTTATGATATGAAAATAAATACTATATATGTAAACCACAATAGACAAAATTCAGGACAATCACAACCAGGAAATACAGATATACAATTATATAAAGGTGGCTCTGTATATTCAGCAAATGTAACAGTTGATATTAATGGTTCTGGTTATGATGCAACAAACACAGCAATTGTATATACTTTTGATTTTAGTGGAGAAACTAATACTTTTGCAGCAGGACAGGTAATGGCAATATCTTTAGACCCAACAAGCACATCATATTATTTTGCTATAACCATATGTGGAGAATATGTTTAATTAAAAATTAAATTAATAAACGAGGAGAAATAAAATGAATTACGAGGAAAAATTAAAAGAATTGCAAGAAAATGCAGAAAAGTTTAAAAATGCTTATATTAAGTGCATGGGAGCAATCGAATTTTTAGTATCTGAGCAAGAAAAAGCTCAAAAAGATAAAAAAAAGGATAAATAATGGCTAGTTTTACAGGAAGTAGTATTAAAAATGTATATAAAGATATTTTACATACATCTAATTCAAACACAGGAATAAACACGTCTATAAAACAAATTACTTGTGGTGATGGAGATACGACTTCTTTATATTTATCTAATCAAAATGCTAAAGTTCAACCTGCATCAGATTCTACTACTAATACTGTTATTTATGATGCTGATGGAAATGCTTTATTTACAGTTGATTCTACTAATGATTTAGTAAAAGCAGGAATAGGACAGCATACTTTAAATACGCAGTATGCTACATTTGGAATGACTTCAACTTATTCTTCTATGTCTGCAAATACACATTATTCTATTGCATCAACTTTAACAATATCTAATACTACACCTTTAGCTATAGGAACAGGCACAAATCCTGATACAAGTTTAACTGTAGCAACAACAGCTCATGAAGTAATTGGCTGTTATTGGTTTGTTCCTGATAATATAACTATAGATAGAGTAGTATGGCTTAGTGCAGCTGATACAGCTACAGGAGATACAACTAGAGCACATTTAATGAGTTACGATATAGACACAGGCAATGGCTCAACAGGTGGAGATTTATCAAACGGAACAGTTTTAGCAGATGGTGCAGATGTAACAAACGCAGGATATGAACAGGCATATTATCAGCAAATGACAATTCAATCAGCTAATGTAAACGCAGGTAAAGTTGTACTATTTACATTTAGATCTGATTCAGTAAATTCAGATTATTCAATTAATGCAACAGTCAAATATCATTTAAGGTAAAAAGGGAGTAAGGATGGCACAGGCAAATATAAATTTAAGTATAAATGGAAATTCATTTTCAAAATCAAAAGCATATAATAATATATATGAAAATGCTCAAGAAATAGATAACACAGATGGATTTATAAATATTTTAACAGTATCTACAACAAAAGGAGCAAATACAGTTAGCAATATTAAAGCTGTATGTGTTTATAATCAAGGAAACGTTGGTGCAGAACTACAATTTACATATCAAGAATGGAAAAATAATTCTAATACTGACGATGCTAATTCTGTAGATACAGGTGGAGGAGCTACGGTCACAAGATATGCTACGATGCTTTTGCCTGCAGGAGAGTTTATGTATTTGCCACATGGAAGATTAGTAGGTTATAATGCTGATGCTTCTGCTGCTAATGCAACTTCTATTTCTAATGTTGCACCTGATTCTAATGAATATGTAGATAGTGGAGCTGATGTAGACCATGCAACATCAGCAACAATGGGCTCTGATGCTACTCATACTACTTTAAATTTAGAAAATGGTCATTCAAAATATTTTAAAAGAGGTGATTTAATTCGATTAGAAGATGAAATATGTGAGGTAACTGCAGTTGGTACAGGTGCTGATTTAGCTAATAGTACATTAACCATTATAAGAGGAACTCATGGCTCTACTGCTGCTACTCATGCAGACGATGTTGCTGTAAGATTTCCATTTTTTAATGCCTATAATAATTTTGATAGATATACTGTTGCACAAACAAATAAAGATGGAAAATTTAAAGCTATGAACTTTTTTGGTTATGGAAGAACTTCTGATACAATATCTGATGGAATTGTTCCTGGTTCTGTGACATTTAAGTTTTATAATTCTGGTTATCAAGAAATTGGATTATCAGGAATTACTGCTAATACAAATACAGGATTGTCTGCTTCTACAACTTATTATTTTAAGATAGCAGTAGATGGAGGTTCTGCTTATGAAGTTGCATTTACAACAGACTCATCAAATGTTAATTTTGGGGGCAAAAATGGTGTTTTAAGCAAGATTCAAGACATATTGGATACTCAGTATTACACAGAAGGTAATCTTTTTGAAAAAAGAGTAACTGTAGGTATTGTAAATGGAGATGTAAGATTTACGTCAGGTTCTTTTTTAGCTACATCTGCAATAGCTTTAACTGCAGGTACAAGTGGAACTGCTAATACTGATGAACTTTTTGATGGTACAAACCAAATAGCAAGATTTCCTGCTAAAGTAGAGTCTGCTGTAGCTGCTAGACTACCTGAAGATACACTATTCAACAGAGTAACTTATGAAGAAAATCCAAATGTTGGAGCATTTATGTATGATGATGGTAATGGTAATTTAGTTGGAGCAGGATCAGGTACTATAAATTATGAAACTGGAGCTGTAGATTTTACTGCAATGTCTAATGCTGAGTTTGTAATATCTGCAACTTATTTATCTGCACATAGTGGTGGAACTAATGTGTCTACTGCTAATGGTCATAATCATTTGACTGCTATTGGAGCAAGAAGCACAAATCAAAAATTAAATGCTACAGTTAAAGTGATAGCATTAAACTAAGGGGAAAATATGCCATACGGAAAAGGAACATACGGAAAAAAGAGGGGTAGACCTTCTAAAAAAATGAAGAAAAAAGTAGTTAGAAGAAAAAGGAAAAAGTGAAATGGCTAAATATCAAGGAAAATCGGTTCGATTAAATAAACCTTCAAGAATTACAAAAGGTCAGCCAGGGTATGGTCGCAAAAAATTTAAAGTATTTGTTAAAAGTGGTAGCAAGGTTAAGAAGGTTATGTTTGGTGATCCTAATATGAGGATTAAAAAATCTAGTCCTGCAAGGAGAAAGTCTTTTAGAGCTAGACATAAGTGTTCTACAGCAACAGATAAAACAACAGCAAGGTATTGGTCTTGCAAGAAATGGTAGGAGAATAAATGGCGACAGCACCAACATATTGTACACATAGACAATTAAAGGATGTATTTCCTCAAGTAGATTCATTTGATAATAAAAGACCTTTATATGGATGGGAAGTGGGAGTAGAAGATTTTTATGATAGCACTATAGATACTTACTATACTTCAAATACAGGTTTAGTTACACAATTATTTTGGGATGGTTCGCAAGTTGATAAAATTTCATTTAATACTACAGAAACCACTCAGGTTGCTACAGAGTTAAGCCCATCTGCTTCAACTCTTGTTTTAGATAGCACATCAGGGATAGGTGCAAGTGATATTCTAAAAATTAATAATGAATATTTAATGGTAGGTTCAGTAGATGATGGAACTACTATTACTTTAACATCCTTGGCATCCAAAAGAGGTATGTTTGGAACTTCTGCTCAAAAACATCCTGTTGATTCAAGTGTTTATTTAATCGTAGATGCAAGTACAGAAATAGGAGATTCTACTTCTCAAGGTATAGATGCTTTAAGTTTTTTTTATGATACAAATTTAGATACTTGTGTTTTAATAGTAAGTGGAGCTAACCCAAATGATTATTTGGTTGAGGCAGGAGAAGATTTTTCTACTTTAATTACTAGAATCACATCTAATGCTAGTAGATATTTAGATGCTAAATTAGACCCTAATCTACCCAAAGAACAATTAAGAGATAAATCAGGTAATTTTGATTATATAATAATAAGAACAACTGCACTTATAGCAGCTACATTTCTTATTAGAAGCCATGACCCAACATCTGAAATAGCAAATGCACTTATGGAAGATGCAGAGGGTAATATAGATGCTTTAAATAAAGGAGGAGCAGCTTTATCATGGCAAACAACAGGCGACTCATCTAAAGGTGTTGTAAGAGATATTACTTATACATCAGGAAGCATAAGACCTGTAGATACAAGAGGAAGATGGTCAGGTACTTGGGATTTAATAAGGGTTACTATTAGCTCAACTACAGCAGGAGTTATTGGAACTGCTAAATATAATGTATATGTAAAAGATTCAGATGGATTGAAAAATAATCAAGTTGTAACTGAAGAAGTTATAACAGGCGATTATCAGACTTTAGCAGGAGGGCTTCAAATAAGATTTGGAGGTAAAACAGATGCTTCTACAGCAGTTGCAAATAATGAATGGGAAATTGAAGTCTCAGGTTGGGAAGAAGAAGTAGACAATTCTGCTATTAACTCAGTAAGAATGACAAGAAGATAGGAATTTGGAAAATTAGCTAAATGGCAGTAAATTTTACAAACAACTGGAAGAATATTTTAGACAAGTTAGAGTCTATTCTGGAAACAGAATTTAAAGGGGCTCTACCTGTTTATAAGGGTAAAGATATACCTAAAGGTGTAAATCAAGGTTTACAGCTTATACCTACAGGGTCAGTATTAACTGATTATAATGCAACCTCTGAAACAAGAGAATTTTCTGTAACTATAAGGTATGTTTTTGCAGAGGCTAATGTAAATGAAAGAGCATTAGACCATATACTTAGACAAATTTCAAGAATAGAAGCACTTATACATGATAATGTAGCTATGACACTTTCAGATAGTAGTAATGCTTTTAATTGCAGGTTTGAAAATACAGATTTAAATACTGATGATGAATCAGGGATTTATGTAACAGAATGGGCATGGAAATGCCAACACTTAGGTAATATAGGCTAGGAGGGCTTATGAAAATAAAACTAAAAAAGGGAGTAGTATTGCCGAATAATTGGAAAAGCTGTAAGTGCTCTGCACAAGATTGGGCAGACCTAAATGGTGGCAAATCAATAGAAGTCAATTCTGTTCCAAAATTAATAGAAAATGATGTAGATGTTTTAGAATCAGCATCAAAAAATAAAAGTAAAAGTAAGGAGAGTAAATAATGGCAACAGTAGCACATTCGTTTTCTCCCAAAGAGTTTAAATGCTTTGTTATATCTGATGCAACTAACGCAGGAGCATCAGGCATACACGCATCAAATATGCTTCAATTAGATGTCGATTCAATATCTTTTCCATCACTAAATGTAAATCAATCATTAGATGTTAGAAGTGGTGTGGGGCATACTCTTAAGGATGAAGATTTTTTTCAAGATAATAAAATGAGAGTAGTTGAATTAGGTTTATCAGGTACATTACATGATGATGTAGGGCATAGATTGCTTATAGCTAATATTTGTGGAGCTGCACAAGCAGATGATACAAACCAAACTATTGGTAGTGCACATAAAATAGTAGCACAAAAATATGGTGCAGCAGTAACAAACAATGCTTCATCATTAACTATAGTCCTTCAGCCTTCAGATGTTACTAATCAAACAGGACTAGAATTTCCTGGAATGGTTGTGACTAATTTTGCAATTTCAGCAGATGCAGGAACAGAGGGTGGAAGATACAAGTTTTCTTGTACACTTCAATCAGGCAAAACTCCTGATTTAGCTTCTACTGCTGCAGCAGGAAGTACAGTATATGCAAATACCACAACAACAACTTTAGCTTCGGCAAGTGGTGTTGAGGTTTATAACGCAGATGCAGTATTGAATAGTTTTACAACTACAATTGATTATCCTGCTGTATTTTCAGGGATTACATCTACAGGTTATGACATAGTTAGTAGAGGAGCTGAATGTTCTGTAACTCACGATTGTCAAGTTAAGTATGATGGAAACACTAAAGGATTAGTAAATTCATTTGACACGCAGACTGCTGCAAATGCAGAAACTACATTTATTGTTGTGAACAATGGTAAGTTTGGTGTAGACACAGCTAATGGAGTATTAACAAATGTAGCATATTCCGAAGGTGATGTAATGATGCTTGATGTTTCAATTAAAGCTGTTGATGATGGTTCTGATGATGTTCTTATAATTGATTTGAGTGATTAATAAGTAAAGATACGAGGAGATTATGAAAGTAAAACTGCAATCAGGCAGAGAAGTTGATATAAAAGACTTATCTGTTGATGAACGAGATGAATTATTAGACAATGTAGATACAGACACTTCAGAGGATGGAGTTAAGATAAAGGCATTACACTCTACTATGACTAAGTTTATAAGGATGGGTGTTAAAGGATCTAACGATAAATTTATATTATCTTTATCCTTTGCTGAAAAGACAGAGATATTCCAACTAATGCAGGAGGAATACTTGAATCTGGGGGAAGAAAAAGCCTCCAATTAACTCTTAATATAATTGCTGAGCCATGTGGAGGCTGTCAGTACGAGAAATACCCTTATAAAGCTCAGTTACCTGTATTAGTTGATGGTAAAAGACCTACTTGGACTTTTAATTCAGACAAAGATGTTTGGAAAGTAATCGACCTGCTTATACAGGAAACTAAGGAGTTTAATGAGAAACAAGGCAAAGAGTTTGATATTGAATCATCAGTTCAAGCACAGTTGCCTTTTTTTTCATGCAAAAATGCTGTTTTTAGCAAGGAAATGCAAAAAGACATACAAAGGTATATCTATTGCGAGAAGTTCGGTATTTCGCCCTATAAAGGTGATTTTGGAGATCAGCCCTGTTTATGGGTAGATAAAGCATTTGTAATAAAAAAAGCATTTGCAAGATTAGAAAGTAATCAAATAGAGAAAGCAAGGAAAGATGGCACAAGAAAAAATTGAAATATTATTTAAACCAAAAGGTAGTCAGGTATTAATAACTGCTGTTAAAAATCTTGATGTTGCTACAAAAAGACTTCAAGGTCGTACCTCTATATATGAAAAAGAACTTAAAAAAATGGGGCTTACCCAAAAACAAGTTAATAAATTTTTAAAACAAGGAACTAATAATTTAAGATTACAGACAGGGGCTTTTGCTACACTTCGTTCTAATTTGCTTTTATATTCATTTGGAGTTGGTCTTGCTCAAAGAGCTATAGTATCTTTTGTAGAAAAAGCAGGAAAAGTAGAAGATCTATCAAGAGGATTTAGTAGTTTAACAGCATCAATGGGTAGCAGCGCAGATGTAATGAATGCTTTAAAAAAAGCTACCGATGGTACTGTAAATAGTACAGATTTAATGCAACAAGCAAATAATGCTATGATGCTTGGAATAGTTAAAAGTAAAGAAGAAATGGCTGAGTTATTTGACACAGCTCAAAGACTTGGTCAAGCTTTAGGAAAAGATACTGTTTCTTCAATAGAATCTCTTGTTACAGGTATGGGTAGACAATCAAGGCTTATGCTTGATAACCTTGGTATAATTGTGAAATCGTCAGATGCTTACGAAAGATATGCACAGAAATTAGGAACTACAAAAGATTCTCTAACAGACATGCAGAAAAAAGAAGCATTTAATCAAGAGGTGTTAAGGGTTTCTAAAAAAATTGTAGATGATTTAGGAATAGAACATTTAAGTACAAATGCTAAAATTCAAGTAATGAATTCTTCTGTTCATGATTTAAGTGTTGCGTTTGGTGAATTTTTAATACCTGTATTGAATATTATGGCAAAATCTTTATTGGCTTTGTCAGAACATTTTGATGCTGAAAAAATTAAAAATTATGCTGTTGCATTAGTGGGGGTAGGATCTGCTTATTTAATTGTTAGTGGAACTGCATTGAAAGCTGCAAAAGCATCATTACTTTTTATAAAAACAAACAAAGCATTACTAGGTGTTATGTTAGCAGTTACTGCAGTTGCTGAATTTTTAGATAGGCAATTTGATTTATTTGGATTAAATACTGATGAATTAGAAAATTCAATAGGTAATTTAAATGATAATCTTGAAAATTTTGATAGCAATCTTGAAAGCATAGATACTAGAATTAAAAAAATTAATTCAACTCTTTCTTACAATATATCTAATATTAAATTAAATGCTAGCCAAACTGAAGCATTAACTGATATTGAAGCAAAAGAATTAATCATTAAAGAAAAATTGTCAGCAGCAACAAATCTTTATAATCAACAATTGATAACAGAAGAAGAATTTTTAACAAGAATTAATAATTTAACTATTGAACAAACAGATTTAGAGTTGCAAGCCATTGAACAAAAAATTGCAAAATATCGAGAATATCAAGATGCTGTTATGGGCATTTCTAGTAGCATGCTTGCATTAAATTTACAAAATATAGAAAACTCAAGACAGGAAGCTTTAAGTGCTGCAGAATCAATAAGAAGTGAAAGAAGAAAAAAAGCAGAAATAGACAAAATAAATCAAAAATATGACAATAAAGTCAAAAAACAAAAACAAGCAATGCAAAAAGTTAAAGTTGCTGAAGCTATATCTAATACTGCATTGGCTATTACTAAATACCACTCAGAAGGAAAATTAGCTCTTGCAATACTAGCAGGAATACAAGGTGCTATATCTATAGCAACAATAAAAGCAGAAAAATATCAATATGGTGGTATGGTTGGTGGTCGTAGACATTCACAGGGTGGTACTATGATAGAAGCAGAAAGAGGTGAATATGTAGTATCTCGTAGAGGTGTAGATGCTATAGGAATAGAAGCTTTAAATAGAATTAATGCAGGTCAAGGTGGTGGATCTGTTAATGTTACTTTTGCAGGTAATGTACTTTCCAAAGACTTTATAGAAGATGAAGCAATACCACAAATAAAAGAAGCTATCCGTAGAGGTGCTGACATTGGGGTTGGATAATGATTGATTTATCGTCTTACCCTAAGTTTAAACAAGACTCAGAACAATCTCATGTAACTATATATCCTTTAGTTATAATAGATAATCAATATTATATGTCTACTGTAAAAGAGTCTATGCTTACTCAAGAAGGTGGCTCGCTTTTATCTTTTAAAGATTATAATCTTAAAATATCAAATATAAAAGAATCTACTGATATTGAAAATCACAATTTTAAAATAAACAATGTTACCCTTGATTTAAACAACTATGAAATTGATGGTCAAAGATTATCAGATATACTTGTTTTAAAGACTAATAAAGATGTAGAGATATATTATAAAACACAATCATGTCAATATTTATCTGACTGTCTGCCTGTCTATAAAGGTTCTTTGAGAAAAATAGACCATGACGATTCTAATGTTAAAATTACACTAGAAGATTTGACTCAGTCAAGATTTCATAAAGATGTTCCTATAGCTAATATAGGATTTTCAGAAAACATTTTAAACAAAGATTACCAAAACAAACCTATTCCTATTACTTATGGATATGTAGATAAAGCTCCTGCTATTTTATATAAAGAATCATCAGGGTTTTTGGGAGATACTAATATATATGTTATAACTGATGATATTTCTGTTGTAACAGGGAATAATAGAAATATATCAATGGTAGGATTTGATTTGGATAGTGATGCTTTTTCTCTTGATGATTGTAAAATGATAGAGGATGCAAATAATCCTTTGCATATATATAAAGGCGATTACTATAGAATTTTAGAAGAATTTAATTCAACAGTAGATCCAGATTCTGATTACACAATTTACAACCAATATAAAATTGATGAATCTACAGATTTTATTAAAATTGAAAAAGAATTTGAAGGACAAACTCCTAAAAATCCACCTGCTTTTAATGAATTTCAAGCAATAAAAGTTAGAATACCATCAGAATTTGAAAGTTTAGGATTAAATACTGCAGATGAAAATGGATATATATACGACAAAGATGATCATTCGCTATTAAATGTTAATAGTCCTGTTTATGGGTCTGAAAATTGTCTAATTAGTCCTGATTTTCCTTCTAAATTTAATGAAACTAATTCGTTTGATAGTTTTACAGAAATACCAAATAGCCAGATAGCTGATAGTTTTGATGATAATCTTTTGGTATCACAATTTTGCAATTATACGATTTCTAATTGGGAATATTCAGGAATACATTATCCTTCTAATGCTACTTTAGCTGACGGTACTAATTTTAATGCTTTAATAAATGCTTGGGTTTCTTGTAATGCACATAGCCTTCCTGTTAAATTTATAGGATTACCTCCTGCTGATATGATACAAAAAAGATTGTCAGAGAAATTACAACAAGATAGCTTAATAGTAGAAGAAGTTGATGAGCCCTATAATGAATTTTCTGCAGGTAATGCTAGGATAGCCTATCAATGTGAGATTACACCTGCAATGAAAGGCTCTTGGAGAGATGCCTCTGGTTTTGATGGAACTGAATCGACTCAGATAAGCTATTGGCAAACTTCTGGAGTTGGCTTTGGAGGGGGTTATGAAGAACTTGATTATAATTGGTCTGATAATAATTATAGATATAAATCTTATTTAGGAGCTGGCAATAGTTCTTATGATGACACATACATGGCACAAAATAGAGATTTGGCAAATACCAGGTCTTTATATGATGACACATTTAAAGATGAAAATTCCCCAAAGACTGTATTTCCTAGTTTAGTTTACCATTTTAAAATTGAAAATTCTCAAAATTTAAATTCTGGGAATAATTTGCATATTTTAGTAGGACAAAAAAATGATTCGATGAATGAATATTCAACAACTCGTTATTCTTCTAGTGATAACACTCCTCTTGTTTTTTATAACTTATTTAATGATGGTTCTGAAAATCAATATCTTTTTGAAATGGATGAGTTTCCTGTTTTTGACCCAAAAACTTTAGTGTTTAAAAGCAATTTTACACGTGATAGAAATATTGGCTGTAAATTTGACTCAGAATGGAACGGAGTTTCAGTAGGAACATATCCTTATGATGGTTATAAAACTTACTCTTGCCTTACAGATATAAGTATTCATTTAAATGGTGGATTTCCTGGAGCAGAGGTTGAAACAGGATTAAGTAATTCAATAAGCTCTGACGATATAGGTGTTTTTCATGAAACTAATGGTAATTATGGTGGTGGTTGGGTTATGTTAGTTGAAGATGTTATTGAAGATCCTTTATCTGACTCTTATAGTAATGCAGGAAGCCTTAATGAATATACAAACAACTCTATAAAAGGAATAATAAAAAAAGGAACTTTGTTAAATGCTAAAACATTAGTTAGAGCAAAAACAGGAAGTGGATGTGACACTAAATGGACAGGTTGGGAATTAGGATATGAATATATGATTCCAAATGATCAAAACTATTTTACAGTATCTCCATTAGTTCCTGGAACTTATGGAACAGCAGAGCAAAGGGCATCATCTTTATTAACATTACCTAGCTTAGATATTGAAGATGAGATTTTTACAAAAACATTTGCCTATGGAAAAGTTCTTGTAGAATTTCCAGGTAATGCACAAAACACTACAACAAATGTAGATAATAATTCTAGGTTTTTATTTGGAATAGGAGCTGCAGATGTTACAGAAGATGGTATTGATTTTACTGCAGAGCTTCCTGTTAATGGTGTAAATATAATTGACATTCAAGAGTCAGAAAATAACACATTAACTAATGGAGGAATTGTTAATTGGAATATAGCAAAAAATAGTGATTTGTTAGATGCAGAAAATGTTTATATTAATAAAGAACTTTCTGAGTGGGGCTCACCTAATGATTATAATGCTATAACTTTAACATCAAGAGCATTTTCTGTTGCTCCCAACTTAGAACATTATATATCAGCTAAAACTAAAATATTTAATGTTGGACTATTACATTTCATAACTTTTGAAAATATATTTAAATCAGATTTTTATGTTGATACTATAGGCAGAGCTGACATTTTTCAAGAAGCAAATGAAGAAACAGGATTTAAGTATACAAATGAGCCTTATAGTGAAATAAAATTAGTAATAGAAAATCCTGCTGATATTATATATCATTTTGTTGAAAAAGAATTAGGATATTTAGATATAATAAATGAAGAAAGTTGGTTAAATTGTAGAGAAAATCATCAAAATTATAGGCTTGGTTTTTCAGTAAAAGAAACAATTAATTCTAAAAAGCTTATAGAAGATATTAGTAAAAATACATCGTTTTATCCTAAGTTTACATTAGATGGAAAATTTGGATTTGATTTTATTAAAAAAACTTATTCTAATAATGATGTTAATTCAATTATAACTAAAAAAGATGTTTTAGATATATCATTTACAAGAACTTCTATTGAAAATATACATACACTTGTTAATGTTAAATATAAAAAAGATTATGCAGAAGATGAATATACAAGGCAAACAGGTTATTGTGATTCTTATGATTTTTTTGGTAACGGAGATGGGTTTGAACAAGGAACTGTATTTGAACAAATATTTAATGCTTCCGTAGGATTAGAAGGTGGTTATAAATATTCTTATTATGGCTTAAATAGAGAAGATAAAATATTAGAATTTGAAAGTGATTATATAAGAAATCAAGAAACAGCTATTGATTTAAGAAACTTTTTGTTAATGCAAAATGCAAATCAACATAACATAGTTAATTGCACATTAACACTTAAAAACATTAATTTAGAAACAGGGGATGTAATTCGATTTTCAGAATTGATAAATAATTTAAAATGTTATGGAGAAGATTATACTAAAGATGATGTAAATAGAAATGGTCAAACTATATATCCATATTTTATAATAACTTCAATAACTAAATCATCAAAAAACATTAAAATAACTGCAATGCAATTACACAAATTAAATTACTCAGAAACAAGTAACACAATAGGAGATTTAAGCAGATTTGGTGGCGATGTTAGGAATTATGAAGATATTAATATTTTAAATAAATATATATTAGGGCAATACCCCTATATTACCACAAAACAATTAAGGCAAGCAGATGGTCTTTTCCCATATTCTGGCAATGTTATTGATTACAATGATTTAAATGTATTATTAGCATTAGTTGGTACAGATTATCAAATAAGCTTTAATGAATATGGAACTGAATTTGTATTTTATCCACCTATTCCTGATCCTGTTGTATTTGACCCTGTTGCTATTGGAGAGTATACTTATCAATATGATGCAGATGGTAATGTTATGACTAACGAAGATGGAACTCCTATGTTTACTAATAATATGTTAGGAGATATTAATAGTGATGCAATAATTAATGTAGTAGATGTTGTAGCGATGGTAAACTATATACTTGGAGGAGATGAGGTTAATACAGAATTATCTGATGTAAATAATGATGGAGTAGTTAATGTAGTAGATGTTGTGGCAATAGTAGGATACATATTGGGTTAAAAATGAATTTAAAAAACATACTAAAAATATATAAAAAAGCAAACGAAGATAAGGCTGTAATCAACCCTGCTAGTGCATTAATATCTGTAGGGCAAAGTGAGATAAACTTAAATATACCTGGAGTTCCTTCAGTTATTGAGGTTACATATAAAGGCATTTGCAATCTTGGTAATTTATTACCTATAACATTTAAAGTTAATTTGCTTAAAAACAAAATAGTTATAGTTAATGTGTTTAAAAAAGAAATACCTGAAACTATATTTAACTATGCAGGCAAAATTGAAATAACAGATTGCGAAATATTGACATTTTCAGGTGATAGATTTAAAGCAACTATAAATAATAATGAATTGCAAGAAATTGTAGATGGTCAAAGAACTAAAGTTGAAGATGATACAATGATTATACATGAACAATATGAAGAAGAATTTCCAACTCCTTTTAAAAGAGGTTTTAGAAGTGGTAGTTTTATTAGTGCAGTTACAGAAACTAAAAAGAAAATATCAGGAATGTCAAAAGAAGAAAGATTAGATCTTAAAGAAACTGTTATTAGGGCACTAGTTAATAAATCAAAAATATCAGAACCAGTAAAACAGCAGGTAGTAAAACCAAGTCCTGTAGCCTCTCCTATAAAAACACCACCAAAAACAACAACCTCTAGTGTTAAAGAAGAAAAAGGTAAATACTAATGGCTTATCAAAAAGTAGGAACACCAAGGTTTTATATAGATAATATGACATATTTAAAATCTATAGGGTTTGATTTTATTAAATGGTATGAAGACTATGGATATGACCCAACTGAAAAAACTAGAAAATATGTATACGATGACCCTGATATATTTACATTTCAACCTGAAATTCAAAAACATTTATTTCATACAAGATATGATACAGATGGATGGGATGGAACTGAGGATTATTTATATTGGGATATTCCTACAGGCTATCCGAATGGAACTGATTTTCAAGCAGATAATATAGGTTTTTTTGTAGCAATTTTAAATCATAATATGGCAACAAAAGGTCTTGCCCCTTATTTTGAAAGAGCAGATTATATAGCAGAAACAAGTAATGGAGGTATTGAATCTGGCATACTAAATGTTAATGCCAATGGAAGTGGAGGAACTGATATTGCAAGTTTTGATGGATGTTCGATATTTGAAACTACAAATATAAATTGTGTGAAAGAAGATAGTATCTATAGAGTAATATTTCATGATAATAACAATGGTGGAGCTACAGACATAAAAATAGGAGCACTTCTTTCAGGAATATACTACGATATGCCTGTAAACCCTGACCTTGATTTATCTATGTCTATAGAGTATGATGGTTTTACTAATATAAAAACATTAAGTGGACACACTATAACACAGGCTAACTATCAAGGCTCACCCTGGTGGTATGATGTAGATGGAAATAAAGTTGAACCTTGGTCTGTAGGAGAATCTACAGGAATATCTAAAAGAAATGGTAGGAGGGTGTGGAAACTCAAGTTTTCTTATATGTCAGATAAAGATTTATTTGCTTCTAACTATGGAAGTAGCACTTATGCAGAAGATTTACTTCCTTATGAGCCAGGCGACCAAGACATTCCTAATTTTAGTGTAAATTTGGTTGGAGATTCAGATTTTGATACTGATGTTTCAGCTAATACAACAGGAACATACTATACTACATTAAATGATTCTGTTATTTCTTCAGGAGAAGCATTGGTTAAGCCAACACCAAAATCATCTGCTTTAAATAATAATACTAGCATCAGCAATAGTTTTCAAAATTGGTCTGTTAATCAAGCAAATGTATTTTCCTTAGAAGATGGAGATAAAAATGTCAGATATACCATAAGATTTAGAGCTAAAAGAGTTAATTCAGATGCAAATAGATTTCAAATGGGTTTTGGTTATTGGAGTTTTTTTGATATGGAATTGACAAGTGATTATGTTGTTTACGAAGTACCAAATGTTAGAATTGGAGAAAGATTTGCTGAGTTTATACAAAATACTGAAAATGATAATTATAGCGAAAATGCTTTTGATAATGCTAATAGCCATAGATTAACTATGGGTGGTTACCCTAATGATGGCGATAGCGATAGTTTTAAAGTTGATTGGGTAACTGTTCAAAAACATAATCCATCTGACTTTACTTACACCATAGACAATGACGATTCATTCTCAGCTCAAGTATTAAATAAGGTTTCACATGGAGAGAAGTTTATCTTTCAACCAGATAACACAGCTAACAATCCATCAGACTTTGCTATATGTGTTTTAGATGGAGATTCTTTTGAGATGAAAAGAACTGCTCCAAATGTATATGATATAGAGATGACAATAAGGGAGGTGTGGTAATGGCATATCAGAATGTTGGTACTCCTAGATTTTATATAGACCACTATCAATATCTTAAATCTATAGGATTTAATGTTGGTAAATGGTATCAAGATTATTATTTAGGCAATTTAGCAAATAATAATTATAAGGAAAATCCTAATTATGGTGGAGATGGATACGATTTTACTCCACTTAAATATCCACAAGTTTTTGATTTAAATCCAACAGAGCAATTCTTTTTTGATAGAAATGAAGGAACTGGAACTACAAATAAAAAATGGTTTAATTTCGTTTTACCTTTTACTAATATACCACAAACAGAAAATCAAAAATTATTTGCTTTTATTTTAAATCATAGTTTGTATAGTGAGTCAAAGTTGGATTATAATGGAGAGGGAGATGCTTTATTTAAAATGTACATAAATTTTCAAGATAACGAATACAATCAAATTACACCACACCCTGAGGAAGATGTTTTAAATTTATCAAATGATGGAAACCATGTAATAGAAAATAATGGTTGCTCTTTAATGTTGGGAACTCCTATTGCAGGACAAACTTGGAATAATTTTAGAATAGGAATTGGTGTTACAGACCAAAATATTATGGAAAATAACACAATAGGTCATTGGATAGGTGGAATATCTTATGGAACATACTACGATATGCCACATTCCCCTGAATTAGATGTTACTATGACTATTGAAAATGATGGGTTTGATTCTATAACTACACAAGGTGGTGCTCATTTAAATAATATAAGATATAATGGTGCTCCTATGTGGAAAAAAGCTGATGGATCAGAAATTCCTCCTTGGACTATTGGAGAGCCTACTGCTGTTGGTAGAAGAAGGGGTAGACGAGTATGGTCTATGAACTTTAAATATCTTTCTGATAAAGATTTGTTTGCATCTAATTATATGTCTAATACTTATGCAGAAAATTTAAATAGTTATGCAGAAGGTGATAAAGATATTCCTAATTGGAGTGCAGATTTAATAACAAATGGAGATTTTGAAGATGGATTAACAGGATGGGGAGTAGGTTCAGGAAGCGATGGTACTACTCCTGTTATACGAAACACAGGAAGTCCTGCAAGTAATGGGGCTAGGATAGTAAGTGGAACAGACCCCTATGCCAATAATTCTTATATAACTCAAAACTATACTATAAAATCAGGCGATACATTTAAAATATCTTATAGAATCCTTGAGAACAATGGAGGCTCAGTAGCTTTTGAAAGCCATACAACCACAATTTTAGAATCTTCTGTTGGAAACCATAGTTTTGAACATACATTTAATGCTGATGATAATGCTTTTGTATTTAAAAGAGGTTCGGCTAACACAGATATAACAATAGATGATATTGTAATATCAAAGTCTAACGATTTTGACTTTTACCATACCTTAGATACAGACGATTCTTTTCATGCTCAGGTGTTAAATAAAATAGGTAATGGGCAGAGGTTCATATTCCAGCCTGATAATAATAATAATAATCCTGACCAATTTGCTATATGTCAGTTAGACCAAAACAGCCTTGATATAAAGCAGGTTGCTAATGGTGTTTATGATATTTCTTTAAAGATTAGAGAAGTTTGGTAGGGTGTTCATATTTTCCTTTAAACCAGCCATCTCTCCATTTAGCCATAATCTTACTCTTGTCCTCATTAAAGCGAAGTTTTTTTTGTTTTTTTTCAGGTAATGGTTTATTACCCATCTTAGGAAAACTACATTTCTTATAATTTTTAGCATTATAACTCATTGTTTCTCCTTAATTAAGTTTAAAAATTTATCGAATTTTATAATAGCATACACCTCAGATCTATTCCTTTTTATAACCAGTACAGGGTTTCTGTCTTCGCAATTAGACTCACATTGCTGTAATGATTTCCAAAGGTTTAATCTTTCTGTATTTTTACATTCAAAAGAATAAGGAATTACTTTTTTAGCAGTAGGTGTTAATACTATATCTTCGCCACTCATTCCCATAGTTTGAGATTTAATATCATCTTCTTCTAA
>Ga0114932_10001549_pt1 | contig 25850 bp, 23 predicted proteins | sample 2SBtaG_2_FD_87286 | JGI IMG/M metagenome (GOLD analysis project Ga0114932, IMG submission 87286) | Deep subsurface microbial communities from Kolumbo volcano to uncover new lineages of life (NeLLi) - 2SBTROV12_ACTIVE470 metaG | ecosystem: Environmental > Aquatic > Marine > Volcanic ...
ACAATGGTAACATGGGCGGCCGTTTCGGCGCCTCCAGACTATACCAGGGTATTTCTCCCTTTGCAGAGGCAGTTGTTTCCAGGTTCGACCAGTCAGCCGGCGTACCCACTGCTTTTCCAGCATTATCCGTACGCGCCCTGGCAATAAACACTTGTGCCACCTGTCTCCCTAATGCTTCACCGGCAACGATATCGCTTCTCGTTGCCGCACCTGCCATGATGGTAGCGGTTTCCTGCTCAGTGGCTTTTGCTTGTATAAAAGCAATTTCAGTAGGGAACAACAACTTCATCATTTCCGCTGTAACGCCTGCCAACACTGCAGCTTCAGAAGGATAAGAAGGCAGGTCTGTCTGTGATACTTTACTGATGATCGTATTATCTGTTTTATAAGGCGCTGGCCGGTTGTATAATTTTTTATAGTACCAACAAGCTACCAATGCATCGTATTGCGCCGCACTGATATAAGCATAGGCCCTTGCTGCATATGGCGGATTGGCGAAGGGAAACAACGGATAGGCAAATGGGTTAGCAGCACTGGGTATCGGATACGTACCATCGGCATTCTGGTATGGTGGAAGATTGTATTTGGCTACCAGTTCACGCATCAATTCATTCCATCGTAATACACCTCCGGCAGCCCAGTACCTGATGCGGGCTTCCTGATCGCCCGTGAGGTTTTTCTGGTATCCTTTGATCTCATTCAGCTCGGCAACATATGCCGTAGAATTGGTGGCGGCAGGCGCTGTTACCGCAAAAGTATCGGGCCTCGTCAGCAATACTGTTTTCCAGGTGCCTGCGTTGAGATCGATATTCTGCGGGTTCAGCGGCGCCAGGTTATCTGTTCTGCCTTTGACTGATTTATTACAACCGGCATTCATCAAAAACAAGAATGAACCGATTGTTATATAGTGGATTATTTTTTTCATGATAGGGTTATTTAGAAGTATCGTGTGATGGCTTTTGATTGCTGTGTTCTTTCTTCGGATGGAATGCAATGATGTAGAATACACCCAGGTTGTAACTCGTTGCCTGACCAACATTTCTGCCTGCCATCACATAGTTAGCGCCGCCTGTAAGGGAGAGCCCGTCTATTTTGGCAATCTCATACTTGCCGTTGATCCCTATAGTAGTAGCATTCATCTTATTACTGGGGAAAGGCATGTCGTTCTTACGAATATCAAAGCCGCCCAGTGTTTGCATGTTGGTAACCACTGCTTCTGCAATGAGTGGATGGCTACGGTAACCGGTTCGCAGTGAGAAGGCAGCCATATCGGGCATGTCTACTTTATTACTCTGCACCTGTGTGGTAGTATAGTAGGCTGTTCTGTCGATCGTAATATCATTCCGGTAAATATAGGTGGCTGAACCGGTTGCAAAGAAGCCCCCATGCTGGTAATCCAACATCAGTCTTCCTGAAAAAGTAGTGCTATGCAAACCGATGGACATAGGCAGAAAGTCTGCCGTATAGTTGGAAAGCGGTGTAGAAAACCCTCCCAATAAATACAATGAGAGATCATGTTTGCCGAATGTTTTTTCTGCGGCCAGCCATTTCAGCCAAACCGACAGGTCTTGTATACCTTTTTGCCCGTGCAGGGTCCCTGCTGAAGCCTTTGTTTGGATATAAGGTACCCCGAATAAAAAATTCAGGTGATCTGTGATGCCATAATTGCCCATCACTGCATAACTGTTGGTGCTTACAGTGCCCAGGTTAAGGTTGTCTCTCTTGTAAGTACCCTCCCAATAATGATCCCAGTTGCTGTGACCGTACATCAGTCCGGTACAGAAATTATGCTTGCTCATCATGATAGCGTCCTGGTCGGTCTGCGCCAGGAGTAAGTTGCCGGTGATCAGTAACAAGGCTAAGACAAAGAGTCTCTTTCGTATAAAGCAGCGTTCCATTGGTGTTGTTTTATTGATAGTAATCAGGATGATGCCGCAGGATACCTGCTGCGGCATGTTAACAGCGATGCGTGCATGCACATAAGGGCATGCACGGCACATTTCATTTAATTAAGTTGATGAACAGATTGTTCTGCGTTGATCAGGAGCGATCGGTTTCCGGAGGCTGGTCTATTCTTTTCAGATGGTCATAGCTCGTCCAGTCATTCCAGTCCGGGCAATGCTCTATTAGTGAGGGATCATTAGCATAAAGAAAGGAAACAAATTCTTCCGTATAAAAATCCTGCACGGTGGATTTTGAAAGATGAGAACCATTGCTTTTTTTCAGTGGAAGCGAGGTTTCCGGATTGTTGGTGTTTTTCAGGTATGCTGTTCTCAGGTTGCGCAGGTTTGTTCTTTCGATATTCGGTATGCACAACAATTCCAGGCTATCATTATAAAAACGGCGCTTGACATAAGTATAATTGACACCATTGATCTCTACGTTTCCTCTGATCCTTTCATAATCCTGTGAATACTGATAAGGAAGATTTGCCTGCACTTTGATGCTGATGAGATCTGAAGTATTCACCCATTCCTCGTCGAGCTGGGCAGCAAGCCTGGATTCCGACCGGTTCTCAAACCAGGTAGCTATCAATGGATAGGCGCACCAGTTCAGCAACAGGGTTAGCAGCAATAGTATGGGAGCAAGCTGTTTCAATACTTTGTTAAGATAATGAAAAAAAATCAAGACGGTCAAAAAAACAACATCGCATTAACTATATATCATATACTTTAGACTCGTCTAATCCTCCTATCATGAAACGCTTTACACTTCTGTTTGCCTTGCTGTTGGTATTTCCGTTTCTATCACAAGCGCAAATTATCCGTGATACCTGTCCTTGTTTGCACCAGGACAGTACCATTAAAAGTACAATCCTCCACAACGGAAAATATTCGAGTGTCGTCTACTCTATGAACAATGAAGTCCTTTCAAACAAAGGCAGGCACTTCCATAAAGCCATTAAAACGTACAACAACAGATCGGCGGCCCTGTAGCCATCGATTGAATAACAGCTTTGCACATAGCAGCATTGAAGATTTTCAGTATATTTAAGTATCTAAACTACCTAAATACTGCATTATGAAAACCTCTGCTGCCCGCGGTCGCATAGCGATGACTTTATTGTGCGTATTCCTGAAACTTATTGTTTTTTCTCAAAGCACAACGGTAACCGGTAAAGTTTCCGGTGACGGGAATCCTTTAGCAGGCGCTACCGTGAGCGCCGGCGCCAAAAACACCCTGGCCGATGCCAATGGTGTTTTTACGCTGAGCCTGAAACCGGGCACTTATACCATCCGTGTTTCTTATGTAGGCTATAAGCCTGTCACCAGGAACATCACTGTTCAGTCCGGACAATCCACATCACTCGACTTTTCCCTTGAGCGTGGTGAAGCTACCAACCTCAATGAAGTAGTGGTACTTGGCTCGCGTTCGCGTCTTCCGCGAAGCAATACCGCTACACCGGTACCGGTAGATGTGTTTTCTGTAACGGAACTCACTGCAACCGGACAGGTAGAACCTACACAGATGCTCAACCTGGTGGCGCCTTCTTTCAATTCATCCCGACAAACCATTTCTGATGGTACCGATCATATTGATCCGGCTACGCTTCGCGGACTGGGTCCCGACCAGGTACTGGTGCTGATGAATAGCAAACGAAGGCACAACTCTGCACTCATCAATATCAATGGAACCATTGGCCGCGGATCGGTGGGTACCGACATGAACTCTTTGCCCACTTCAGCCATCGACCGTATTGAAGTGTTGCGTGATGGCGCAGCCTCGCAGTATGGCTCTGATGCCATTGCGGGTGTGGTGAATGTGGTATTGAGAAGATCGAAAGGCACTACCGTTACTTCACAGATTGGCCAACAATACCAGGGCGATGGTAAAGTGGCCCAGTTGGGTATCTACCACGGTTTTGATATCAAAAACGGTTACCTGGGTATTGCTGCCGACCTGCGATACAGGGGCGCTACCAACCGGGCGGGTTACTATACCGGACCCGTATATACAAACTGGAACGTAGGCAGGAACAGCGGCGAGTCCGACGCTGCTTATATAGCACGCCGCACTGCTTTATACAACCAGGATCAGGCTTCAATAAGCCAATACGGATTCGACAGGAACAATAATATGGCCATCGGTAACTCACTGTTGCGCAACGCCCAGCTGATGGTCAACGGCGGGTTCTATATCAATAAGCAAACAGAATTTTATTACAGCGCGGGCGCCAGCTATCGCAAAGGAGAAGCTGCCGGTTTTTACCGTTATCCTTTCCAGAAATCACAGGTCATTCCTGAATTATATCCCAACGGTTTTTTGCCGCAGATACTTTCAGAGATATGGGATAAGTCGGTGATGGCAGGCATCAAATTCAATACGAACGATTGGGCGTGGGATATCAGCAACACTTACGGCGGCAACTCTTTCCGTTTCGATGTAGCCAATTCAAACAATGCCACACAATATGCCATGACCACCAGCGCTCCCACCAAATTCTATGCGGGTAAGCTGGGCTTCAACCAGAATACATTCAATGTAGATATAACGAAAGACCTGGGCGCCATCATGGGTATGGAACGTGCCAACTTAGGTTTGGGTGCTGAATGGCGTACCGATTTTTATAAGATCACTGCGGGTGAAGAGGCTTCCTGGAAAAACTATGATCCATCTTCCGGTAAAGCCGGCGGCGCGCAGGTATTCCCCGGTTACCAGCCTGCCAATGAAGTAAATGCTACTAGGACCGTACTCGGCGCCTATGCCGATTTTGAAGCAGATATTACCCATAAATGGCTGGCCGACGTAGCTGCAAGATTAGAGAACTACAGCGATTACGGTACCAATATTGCCGCCAAGCTGGCCATGCGTTATAAACTCAGTGATGTAGTAAGTTTACGCGGCGCCATCAGTAATGGTTTCAGGGCTCCTTCTATACACCAGCGTTATTTCAGCGCCGTGTCTACTTTATTTGTGAACGTTGGGGGCACACTTACTCCCAGACAAGTGGGTACTTTCCGCAACAACAGCGATGTGGCGCAGGCATTCGGTATTCCTTCGCTCGATGCAGAGAAATCGATCAACGGAAGCCTGGGTATTACACTCAAACCGGCGAATAATTTCTCTGTTACCATAGATGGATATTATATTCGCATCGATAACCGCATTGTGTACACCAGTCAGTTTACCCGCAGCAACCCTGTGGTGAATACTATCCTCACTCCCTACCCCGATGTGAACGCTGCACAATTCTTTACCAATGCAGTGAACACAGAAACCAGGGGTATTGATGCGGTATTGTCGTACAGACCACGGATGCGAAAAGGCTCTTCACTGGAACTTTCACTGGCGGGTAATTACAACCGTACATTGGTTGTAGGCCCCATCAAAGGCACCGATAAGATCCCTGCAGACCAGTTTGGCAATGTGCTGTTCAGCCGCCAGGAAAAATCAAGACTGGAAGAGTCACAACCCCGCAGCAAAGTGAGCATCTCCGGCAATTACAAAGTGGGCAAATTCGGCACCATGATACGCTTCACCCGTTATGGCGAAGTATATACCAGAGATGCAGCCGACCCCGGACTGGATGAATCATTCGGCGCCAAGATCGTATCGGACCTGAGTGTATCGTATAAAGTGGCCAAATCATTAACAGCTACACTTGGCGCGAACAACGTGCTCGACACCTATCCCGATAAATTGCAAGTAGTAAATATGCCGGTTCCAGGAAGCGTTGGGCCATTCCTCGATAACAGCAGTTTCGGCAGGTTTGTGTACAGCCGTAATGCTACCCAGTTTGGTTTCAACGGTGGATACTATTACCTGAACCTGACGCTTAATTTTTAGGCGCCGAGAAAAGACAGGAGCTAAAAATAAGTATTAACCGCAAATTCATACTGAGTAATGAATATCTCCTTAAAGGCATGGATATTGTTTTGCTCATAAAATATAAGCATTGCTTTCTTATAATCTATAGGATCGACCGTCCGAAAGGATAAAGGGCAATGTCTATGCGCAATCAATATAGCATTGCTCACAATGCGTGCTGTTCTTTTATTGCCATCTGCAAAAGCCTGAATATAAGAAAGCAATGTCAGCGCAAGTAAGGACTTATCAAATACATCTTCTTTTTTATTTATCAGCATACACATATCATTCAACGCTTCACGTATCTGATATTCATTATCCAGTGGCTTATAATTTGTGCCAGTGACACCTACTCGTCTTTGTCTGATATTTCGATCAACCCCTAAATCTTTAATGAGTATACTGTGTATGTCCTCAATTGAACGAACGGTCAATGGCACAACATAATCAGGATGTTCAATGATAAAATTGATTGCTTCTTTATGATTCAACAACATGGTGGCATCATCTTTAGGCTTGCCTTTAGCGATTTCTTGTTCCTTGAGTAAACGCTCTGTCTCCAGGAGCGAATAAGTATTTCCTTCAATCTGCGATGACTTCCAGCTCAAATCAATAGCCAGGCGCTCCAGTTCTTTACTGTATTCAGCAGAAGACAAACCTGCAATATTCTTTTCGAATTTTGTATGGAACGAATTTAAATGCGCCCTTTCTTTTTCGTCAAACAGATTGGTGCGTTGTAATGTATCATTGATGAGTAAAAAATTAAACCCATCCTGAATCCGTCGATCATCCTGCTCTTTCTTAAAATAAGTTTCTACTCCAATTGGATAAAGCAATTCATAATAAGAACTTACCTTATACCTGGTTGCTTTTCCCCGCCCTTGTGCAATTACCATTCCTTCCTTAATAAATTGACTGAGTATTCGTTTAACGGTTGCATAGGCCAACCTTTGGTCCAATGAATCATGGATCTCTTTAGAAGAGAGAAGCGGATGATCTTTTATGAACATCAACGCCTCTGTTTTTATTTTATCTGCTGTCATTTGTAGCTCATTTTATAGCAAAATGTAGCTCAAATATATTGCAGAATGAGCTACATTTGCTATAAAATGAGCTCTATTCTGAAATAGAGCTCATTTTATTTAATTTACGGCTCAAAATTGCCAATTTTGAACCGTATTACTCTTTATTTTGAGCTCTATTAAATACGCTCAAGTTAATTCAAGCCGTTTAACTTCATATTAACGATATCGCAAATACATTTATATCCTCTAAATCGCCGTTTTATGAAATATTGTCTGCATTTTTTGGCTTTGTTATTCTTCCCTTTCTTATTGCAAGCCCAGGAAACCACTGCTGTTCCGAAATCCGACAGCACCGCTAAAAAAGACAGTACTATTAAAATGCAGGTTGTCCGTACAGGACCTAAATATTCAATGATCGCATACACCATCAATAATGAAGTTATTACGAACGCGGAATTAAAGCACATATTGAACACCCATCCGGCATCTGCCGATGAAATGAGAAAATATCGTGGACAAAACTTTGTCGGTGTATTGTTAATGTCCTCATTCCTTTCTTTCATGATTGTGGGGGCCGTACAAGCTGATCATAATAAATACGCGCGTGGTTCCAATTTCGAAAAAGCACCGTTTCCTTTTAGTATTTCATTGGCCTCATTATTTGGTGGTACTGCTGTATTACTGGGTAACAGACACATCAATAAAGCTATAAAAGCTTATAATAACCAGGCAATTCAATAATCAAGTACGGAGTCTGAAATAAATAAATGAGTTCTATATTTTATTAATAGCCCTCATTTAATATCATTTTTTAATAGAAGCCATGTCAATCACAAAACGATAACGCACATCGCCTTTAAGCAGTCGCTCATACGCTTCGTTGATCTGTTGTATGTTGATCAGTTCTATATCTGCAGTGATGTTGTGTTTGGAACAGAAATCAAGCATCTCCTGTGTTTCTTTGATACCTCCGATGAGTGAGCCTGCCAGGCTTCTCCTGTGCAGCACCACATTGAACGGCAATATCGGGAGCGGATGTTCGGGTAGTCCCACCAATACCATGGTGCCATCCAGTTTCAGCAAGGGCAGGTATGCGTTGATGTCGTGCACAGCAGATACGGCATCCAGTATAAAGTGAAAAGTTTTCACGTGCTTGTTCATCTGCGCTTTATCGTTCGACAATACGACTTCATCTGCACCCAATCGCTTCGCATCGGCAGCTTTACCAGCCGATGTAGTGAACACCACTACTTCAGCACCCATGGCTTTGGCTATTTTGATGCCCACGTGTCCGAGGCCGCCTACTCCTATCACGCCTACTTTCTTGCCTGGCCCTACTTTCCAGTGGTTCAATGGTGAATAAGTAGTGATACCTGCACAGAGTAAAGGGGCTGTAGCTGCGAGGTCGAGGTTTTCGGGTACACGCAATACAAAATGTTCGTCTACCACGATGCTTTCGGAATACCCGCCATAAGTGGGTGTGCCTAGGTGTTTATCAGGACTGTTATAAGTGCCTACCAGCCCTACATCGCAATACTGCTCAAGACCTTCTTTACAATGCTCACACTCTCCGCAGGAATCTACCATACAACCTACCGCAGCGAGGTCGCCCACTTTGAATTTGCTCACGTGATCGCCTACACGGGTTACTTTTCCTACAATTTCATGACCGGGCACCACGGGGTAAACAGTGCCGCCCCACTCGTTCCGTGCGGTGTGCAGGTCAGAGTGACAAATACCGCAATAGAGAATTTCGATCTCTACATCGTGCGGTGTTGGCTGCCTGCGCTGGATATTCATTGATTTCAAAGGCGCTTCGGCCGCTTCAGTACCATAAGCTTTTACATTCTTCGTTTGCATATTGTTTATCTTTTAGCTAAGGGGTTTAAATAATAATCAGTTACCGGTTCTCCGTTCCAGTTCTTCGGGATAGCGTTCTCCCTGTATGGTAATATTGGCAGCCGCATTTTCAATAGGCACAGTGGTATCTACGCGGTGTTGGTAAAACAGATCGATGGCCTCTACTTTCAATCCGCTCTTGCCGAGCTTTCGTTTTTGCATTGTATTTGCCATATCACTTGTATTGGAGTTTACAATATGGACGCAAAGTTCAACAGCCAATGATTGCCGGTTATTACGCGAATCAATCCATCCTTTACAAAATTCAAACTCCTTTACAATTACAAGGTACTGATTACTTCCACTTTACCCTCATCCACCACTTTTTCGGCTGCCTTGTAAATGAGGCGTTTACTTCCCCGGAATAACACTACCAGGGCCGTTAGCGTACAGGTGGCCATTACACCGGTCATGGGTAAGGGAGTATGATTATGTAAAAGGCTCACCAGGGCCGAGGCGCCCGCACCAATACTCATTTGAATAGCGCCCAACAAAGCCGAAGCGCTGCCCGCATTATGTCCGAATAGTGCAAGGGAAAGCGCAGAAGCATTGGGAAAGATAAAACCCTGGCAACTCAGGAAAAGGAAAATGAGAAAGATGATGAGGAACACTTCATCCCAACCCAGCAGGGTGATAACAACCAATAACAATCCGACTACACACTGGCAACGCAAAGCCCCGTTGATGATCTGTTCGTTGTTGTAATTTTTCAATAATACATTGTTGATCTGGCTTGCACCGATCAATCCCATGGCGATGAGCGCGAATATCCATCCATACTGCTTTTCACTTACTTTGAATATTTCCATGAACACATAAGGCGATCCGCTGATGTACGCATAGAGTCCGGCATTGGATACGGCCCCTGTGAATGCATAAGTGGCGAACTGCGGGTGGCGGATGATACCATAAAAATTTTTAATGATGGGTTCCGGTTTCAAAGAAAAGTTGGGGTCGGGTTGTTTGCTTTCCGGCAATAAATAATAGATCCCGGCCAGGATGAAGAGCGCAATATAAATGAGTATGATAAATACATAGCGCCAGCCCAATACGGCGGTAACATATCCTCCCAATGTAGGCGCTACAATGGGCGATACGGCCACCACCAACATCAGCGTGGAAAATATTTTGGCATTTTCTTTCACTTCAAACAGGTCGCGTACCATGGCCCTTGCCGCTACCATGCCCACACAACCGCCCAGGGCCTGCAAAAGCCTGAGTGCGATCAGCCCCTGCACCGATCCAACCATAACGCAGCCCAAAGATGCCAGCAGGTAAATACTCAAGCCCAGGTACAAAGGCTTTTTCCTGCCAAAACGTTCCAGCAAAGGACCGTACAGCAATTGTCCCGCTGAGATGCCAATGAAAAAACTCGAGAGCGACAGCATTACCTGTGATACGGAAGTATGCAATCCTTTTGCAATGGCCGGGAACGCCGGCAGGTACATATCAATGGAAAAAGGGCCAATAGCTGTGAGCAGGCCCAGCACAAGAATGAGGTAAATTTTTTTATTGGGTACACTAGGTTCCAGGCTGTTCTTCATATCATAAAGATAGAAAATCAAATCTTGCCTGTTCCAAGTGTATTTTAATGCAGTTTGTTTTTCAATATCTTTTCCATAACCTGTTCTTTCTGTTGTCTGGCCACCGGTACGCGGAAGCGGTCTATTTGCAGCAGGTTGCCTTCTACCGCCTGTATCCTATCGAGGTTCACCAGGTAAGACTTATGTGTTTGTGCGAACTGTTGCGCCGGCAACGAAGCCGCCATCGTTTTCAATGTAGAACGGATCATGATCTTCCGGTCGTGCAACTGTATGGAAAGGTAATTTTCCAATGCTTCAACAAAAAGTATCTCATTGAAAACAAGTTTCTCCAGTCGGGTATCTGTTTTTACAAACAGGTACCCGGCATCGTTAGATTGTTGCAGCCGGAAATAATCGTAGGCTTTATTGACGGCTTTCAGGAAACGTTCGAAGGAGATAGGTTTGAGCAGGTAATCCAATATATCCAGTTCATACCCTTCCAAAGCGTATGCTTCATAAGCCGTAGTGAATACCACTTTAGGTGCAGTTGGGTTCATTTTCATGAACTCAATACCACTGAGTAGGGGCATATTGATATCGAGAAACAGCAGGTCTGCGTGTTGGTTGCGAAGTAATTGGTTCAGTTGCATGGCGTCTTCACAAACCGCTACCAGTTCCAGGAAATCTATTTTCTCCGCATAGCCGCGAAGTCCTTTCCTGGCCATCGGTTCATCGTCGGTAATGATGCATTTCAGTTTCATGGTCATTAGCTCAGTAATAAGTTCAGGGACGCGGTATAATTGTCGTTGTTTCTCCGGCACGACAACTGGTGTTTGCCCGGGTAAAGCAATGCAAGCCTGCGGCGTAAATTTTCAATACCAATCCCGGTAGCTATTTTTTTCACCGGCAGGTGCTCGGGTAAAGAATTACACACTTCCAGCAGGATGTTATCATTCTCTTTCTGCAACCGGATGGATAAGTGATAGTTCCCTCCTACATATTTGAATGCATTTTCAATCAGCGGGAGAAATAACAACGGGTACACCTGTTCTCCGTTCAAGTGCTCATCGAAGTCAACCTGTAAACGCAACCGTTCCGACGACCGCGCCTGTTGCAGCTCAATGAAATTGCGGAGATAATCTATCTCCTGTTTTATGGGCACCATCTGTTGCTGGTCGTACAACTGGTAGCGCAGCAGGCCGGAAAATTTCTCAATACTTTTTTTAGCATCTGCTATGCTCTCATCCATCTGGAAATAGATCGTGTTCAATGCATTGAATAAAAAATGCGGGTGGTATTGCGCTTTCAGGAACTTGAGTTCGGTTTGCAACTGGTCGTTCGTCATTTTTTCCAGTTGCAATTGATTGTCAACATATGCCTGCAATAGTTTGTTACTCCTCACCACCATGTAGTAAATGAGTGAAAACAATAAGGGAATGATATTGATGGTGGCAAAATCGCCCCAGGAAAGGCCATCATCCGTGAGTGCAGCCATTGGCGTGAAGATGGCATTCGATGAGACCAGTACATATAAGAACACCCAACCCAATTCACCCATCACTGTTTTATAGCTGATGGGCTTGCTCAACTTTCGATCGAACCTGTTGAGCATTTTCCTGAAAATGAACACCGTTACAAAGCTCATGATAATACAACAAGTAATTTCGATGGCATTCACTCTCCAATCGCGTTGCCAGAACTTGAAGCCGGTGATGGTATCATCGAGTATCCTCAAGGTGATATAGACGAGTAAGCCATAGCAGCCGGGGAACAGGTATTTCCAGAAGAATTTCATCTTTCACAAATTACAACATTATCAGGCGATTGCTTCCAACGTCGGCTTTACAGTGGCTTGCTGTTCAGGCGCTGCTACTGTTTTTTTCTTTTCAATAGGTTCTTTCATTCCAAATAAGAACCGCATCACCCGGTAAGGTCTGATGAGCAGGTGGAACAGGCAGACGCAGATACCAAAAGTCACTGCTACAATGAAAAAATACTTTGCCTCTATCGTGTCCTTTAACTGTACCACATAGTAGGCCAAAATCACAATCACTGTCTGGTGTAAAATATAAAAAGGGTACACTGCCTGGTTAATATAGGTAAGTGCTCTGTGTGGTCTGTTCAGGTATTTTTTCCCATACCCCACCAACGCCAGCACCCATGACCAGGCAATGATAGGATACAATGCGAGGTAGCAGTAAGTCAGGGGTTGCGCTTTCCAATTTGCCCACAAGTCGGGAGGTTCCACATTGTTCCACCGCAGGTAATTGATCGACACAATAGAAAGAAACGCAACCAATAAAGACAAGCGACGGTTTCTTTCGATGGCATTCATCAATAAAGGATTGCTGATGCAAATAAAGCCGGAAAGCACGAACAGGAACCAATAAGGCAGGTAAGCCAGATCGTTTACCAGGTCGTTGGTCTCGGGATATCGCAATATGAGCGAAGTGAAAACCAATATAGCAGGCAGGCAAAGCAGGTACATTCTTTTGCCCTGCGATAACCAAGTAGTAATCCCGGCAAACTTTTTCCCCCGTGGAGATATGATCCAGGCGAAGAGTGGCGCTGCCAGCACGTCGTACACGAACAGGTACAGGATGAACCAAAGGTGATGCCAGCTGAGGTTCCCTTTCGGGTAAGGGATGCCTTTGAAGATGGAAGGATAGAAATCAAAGAAATTTCCCCTAAAGCCCTGCGTAAGCCTTTCCATATACACCTGCGGCGGAACGATTACCAGCATGCCGAATAATAATGGCACCATCAGTCGCTGAAAACGCATGCCAACAAATTGTTTCCCGCTTTTGCGCTGCATGATGAAATAAGCAACAGCCCCTGAAATAAAGAACAACAAATGCATACGAAACCGGCTCAGCCAGAAAGTGAATTCGAGGTAGAGGTTACTGGTTTCGTTGTTCTTGATATGCCATGAACTTTCAGCGGCAAATGGCTGGGCAGCATGAAAGAACAGTACGCCAATGATGGCCAGCAGACGTAGCCAGTCTAAATAACTCTGGCGGGAAATCGTTTGCATACAATGAATTTTATGCTAAACTAAAATCCCCTGCTGCCCGCTAAAATATCTGTGACATAAGGGTGAAAATGAGTGACGAATGTCGGTTTTAATAGTACGTACAATCAAGCAACAATAAAATAACATTCCCGCAGGATATGCGGAATTGCTTTTTGTTTTAATATTTTTTATATCTTTTCCCACAGAACCTCCGGGTTCTTTATAACCTGCATTTTTATTTTTTATCTAAAACCCATTGCCAAATGAGAACACGATTCTGCATTGCTAGAATGCTCGTGGTGTTAACGCTGCTATGGGGCTTAGCATCCACGGCTATGGCACAGAACCGGCAGATCGCCGGTACTGTAACCGATGCCAAAGGACGAGCCCTGCAGGGTGTCTCCGTCTCCGTTGCCGGAACAAACACCTTTACCACAACAGACGCCAACGGAAAATTCACCCTCTCTCTTAAAAAGCCCGACGACCAGGTTTCTTTCGCGTATGTAGGCTATGTTACGAAGAAAGTAGCGCCGGGCACACAATCACAACTGTCGGTAGTACTGGCCGAAGACGAAAGCACAACCAGCGAAGTAGTGGTTACCGGTTACACCGCACAACGTAAAAAAGACATCACGGGTGCGGTAACCGTAGTCAATGCCAAACAGCTCACTTCCGTGCCTGCTGCTTCTGTAACACAGATGTTACAGGGCCGCGCTGCCGGTGTAAACGTGGGTAACGACAATTCACCGGGCGGCGGTACCATGGTGCGTATCCGCGGTTTCGGTACAGTAAACAACAACAGTCCGTTGTACATTATCGACGGTGTACCTACACAAGGAACCCTGAACCAGATCAACCCGAACGACATCGAAAGCATGCAGGTACTGAAAGATGCCTCTTCGGCTTCCATCTATGGCGCCAGGGCCGCGAACGGCGTGGTGATCATCACCACCAAAAAAGGTAAACCAGGCGAATCGAACATCAACTTCGATTATTATACGGGCTCTCAAAGACCCGATAAAATGCTCAACCTGCTGAATACGCAGGAACTGGGTCAATACCTCTACCTGGCCGACCTGGGTGCAGGCAAGAACCCCTCTGTTACTTCCCCTTCGGCGCAGTACCGTTTCGGTCCGAACGGAGAAGAAACCATTGCCGATTATATTTATCCCAATGTCTTCGGTACACTTCCTTCCAATTACACGTATACCAATGACATCGCCAATCCGCAGCTGGGTAAAACAGCCTTCAACATTACCAAGGCCAACAAAGATGGTACCGACTGGCAGAACGTGATCTTTGGTCCGGCTACCATCTCCAACTACCAGTTGGGTGCTACCGGCGGTGGCAAGAGCGGCCGTTATGCGATCTCCGGTAATTATTTCGATCAGAAAGGTATCCTCAAGTACACCAAGTACAAGCGTTATTCTGTAAGGGCCAATACTGAATTCACCAAAGGCATCATGACTTTCGGCGAAAACCTTACGGTAGCCTATGATGAAAGACAGGGTATCGACAACAACAACGAGTCGAACCCCATCATGTTCGCCATTCGTGTGCACCCCATCATACCGGTGTTCGATATTACCGGCGGTCCACCCGAGTTGGGCGGAACCAACACTTCCCCTTACAATGGCTTCGCGGGCAGCCGGGGTAGCAACCTGGGTAATGCGCCCAACCCCTTTGCACGTTTGTATCGCGAGAAAGACAATATCACCAAGGGCATCCACATTTTCGGTAACGTGTTTGCAGAACTGCAACTCACCAAGAACCTGAAAGCAAGGTCCAGCCTGGGTGTGGAGATCAATCAATACAACCGCAATGAATATTTCCATCGCGATATCGAAGCGGCCGAGCCCCGGAATACCAACAGCCTGAACGTGATCAATTCTGTAGACCGGTCTCTCACCTGGTTCAATACATTGAACTACAACAAAGCTTTCGGCGATCACCTGTTGAATGTACTCGTAGGTACTGAAGCGGTGAAAACCTATGCTGCCACTACCGTTGCCAGCAGGAGCGGTTTTGCATTCGATGACCTCGACTACCGCTACCTCGATGCAGGTTCTGCATCAGGCCTCAGCAACAGCGGTGCAGGCGCTACGCGAAGCGCGCTGTTCTCTCAGTTCGGTAAAGTGAACTATTCTTACAAAAACACTTACCTCGCCGATTTCACTTTACGCCGCGACGGTTCTTCCCGTTTCTCTGAAAGCAACCGTTATGGTATTTTCCCGGCGTTCTCTTTGGGTGTGCGCCTCACCGAGTTTCCCTTTATGCAAAAACTGCGTTTCGTGAACGACCTGAAAGTTCGCGGCGGTTGGGGAAGAACCGGAAACCAGCTCATCCCCAATGTGTACAACGCTTATACTTTGTACGCATCCGATCCCAACAACAATGCGTATGATATCAATGGTACCGGATCATCCATCGTGGGTGGCTTCAGCCTGGTACAGTTTGGTAACCGCAACGGTAAGTGGGAAACCACCACTTCCACCAACGTGGGTTTCGATGCGTCGCTGTTGAATAACCAGATGGATGTTGTGTTCGACTGGTATACCCGCACCACATCCGACATGCTGGCGCAGATTGCTATGCCACGCACCATGGGAACGGCTACCATTCCTTACACCAATATCGGTGAGATGCGCAACACAGGTTTCGACCTGGGTATCAACTACAAGAATAAGATCGGTAATTTCCGTTACCAGGTTGGCGCCAGCATCAGCCATTACAAGAATGAAGTAATCAAACTCAACGATGATCCCAATGCAACATTGTTTGGTTTCAGTACACGTCTCCCGCCCATCTCCGCTACTAAAAGAGGTCTGCCTATTGCCGGCTTCTACGGTTATATTGTAGATGGTGTGATCAAAGACGATGCAGAAGCCGCCACTGCACCTAAATTCGGCACCTATACCCGTGCAGGAACCTTTAAGTTCAGGGATGTGAATGGCGATGGCGTGATCACTGCTGCCGACCGTACCATACTGGGTAATCCGCATCCGGATTTCACTTACGGACTGAACCTGAATGTAGGATATAAGAACTGGGATCTGACTGTATTCGGACAGGGATCGCAGGGCAATAAGATATTCAACTATGTAAGATACTGGACCGATTTCAATACGTTCCAGGGTAACCGTTCCAAAGACATCCTGTACAATTCCTGGAAGAAGCAGGGCGATATAGCCAAACTGCCCCGCCTGAATTCAGGAGATGCGACCAGTCAGCAAGTGTCTTCTTATTTTATCGAAGACGGTTCTTACATGCGCATCAAGAATATCCAGCTCACTTATACCATACCTTCTTCCTGGCTGAAGCGGGTGGGTCTCACCAGCGGACAGATCTATATACAGGGTCAGAACCTGTTCACCATCACCAAGTACACAGGACTGGATCCTGATATCAACCTGAGAACTTCCGGAAACGATAACCAGGATATCCACATGGGTATCGATGAAGGCGCTTATCCGGTTGCCAAATCTTACCTGGTAGGTGTGCGTATCGGTTTTTAACCCATTGACTTAAACTTTTATCAATCATGAAAAAAATATTCATCATCACCTTAGCGATTGCAGTAGCAGGTACTTCCTGCTCCAAGAGCTTCTTCGATCTCAAGCCGCAGGGTCGTGCATCGGTAGACCAGCTGAGCAATAAGAACGGGGTGAACGGTTTGCTCATCGGCGCTTATTCGCTGATGGATGGCGTAGGAGCCGGTAATGTGGGGCGTACTTCCGCCATCTCCAATTATGTGTTTGGTGGTATCACCAGCGGTGATGCCGTAAAAGGTACCGATGCCGGCGACCAGCCCGAACAGTCATTCATTGAACAATACAACTGGCTGGCCGATAACTCTTATTTCCTGGGCAAATGGCAGCATGCTTATGCCGGTGTTTCACGTTGCAATGAAGTGATACAGATCGTGAACAGCAAAGCGGTAACAGATATGACCGATGCCGAGAAAACACAGGTGGTTGCGGAAGCGCGCTTCCTGAGAGGGCATTATCATTTTGAAGCCAAGAAAATGTGGAATATGGTTCCCTATATCGATGAAACGATCTACAACAGGGATGATCCCAATTCCACCAAAGTGCCCAACAATGTAGACATCTGGCCCAAGATCGAAGCCGATTTCGATTTTGCCGCCAAGAACCTGCCTGCCGTACAATCGCAGAAAGGAAGGGCTACCAAGTGGGCAGCGGAAGCATACCTGGCCAAAGCTTATGTGTTCCAGAAAAAATGGGCGCAGGCAAAAGTGTTGTTGTTAGATATTTTGCAGAATTCGGGTAAAAAACTCATGGCCAATTACCATGATAATTACCGTACAATTACCAACAACAACGCCGAATCTATTTTCGAGGTGGAGTTCTCTGTGAACGACGGAACCACCGGTAACAACGGTAACCAGGGCGATAACCTCAACTGGCCTTATTCTTCCACTGCACCGGGAAGGGGTTGTTGCGGTTTCTACCAGCCTTCTCATAACCTGGTGAATGCTTTCCAGACCGATCCCGTTACCGGGTTGCCCATGATCGGCGCTGCTGCCGACGGAACGCAGGATACTTTCAACAAGATCGACCTGCCTAACGATGAAGGCATCAAGAGCAGTGATCCGTTCACACTCGACAAAACGATAGCAGTAGATCCGCGACTCGATTGGACCGTAGGCCGCCGCAGCGTGAGCTTCCTCGACTGGGGTCCGATGCCCGGTTCCAGTTGGATCAGGGACCAGAACTATGCAGGTCCTTTTACCGGTAAAAAATGGATGTACTACCTGGCTGAAGAAAACAGCAGTACGCATTCCACCAACCGCCGCAGCGTGAACAACAACTACCGTTTACTGAAACTTTCGCATGTGATCCTCTGGCTGGCTGAGTGTGAAGTGGAGCTCGGCAACCTGGGTTCTGCGGAAGGTTATGTGAACATGATCCGCAGCCGTGCCAAAGCAGGTTCCGTGCAGGACGCTTCTGTTACTTATAAAGTAGAGCCGTATGTAGTGGGTACTTTTGTTGCAAACGGCGCTGATTATGCCAGGAATGCTGTGCGCATGGAAACGAGGCTGGAGTTTGCAATGGAAGGCCATCGTTTCTTCGACCTGGTTCGTTGGGGTATTGCAGAGAAATACCTGAACAAATATGTACAGGAAGAATCTGTTCCCGGTACAGAACCTTCGGGCAGGCATTTCAACAAACGCACTTACCTCTCGGGAAAAGTGTTCACTTCCAAGAACAATTATTTCCCTATTCCGCAGGATGAGATCCTGAACTCACAAAAAGATGGTAAGCCAACCCTGGTACAGAATCCGGGCTATTGATTGATCCATTATTATGAACTAAAAGAAGCCGGGAGTCAACTCCCGGCTTCTTTGTTTGGGGGCTTTGTTTCAAGGCCAATGGGAACCACATCTGTCAGTTCGAGAGACACCACCATTTTTTGGGTGGCACTTTTGTATTTTTTGAAATGTGCGGTTTGTAAATGTGCTTTGTACGCCTCTTCATTGGCATATATTTCAAGCACAGTCACATGGGTGGGGTTGTTTTTGTCATACACTGCATACAACGTGAGCACGCCGGGTTCCAGGCGCACGGCTGCTTCAATGCCTTCTTTGAGGGCCGCTCTGTAGTTTTCCAACTGCGTACTGTCTACTACAATTTTTGCCAGGCGTATCATACGGTCTTTTTTTTGTGCAGAAACGGTTGTGTATGAAAATACAGTGAGCATGCAAACAGCAGTCAGTAAATAATACCAACGGCGTATGTTTCTATGGGTATGAGTAATGGAGTTGATTATCATGCCAGTTTGTTTTAGTTCGTCTTGTACCTGTAAAATTCAAAAGAAAATACAAAGAGTTGTTTACAAACTTCAATCTATCGATTACAAAATTCAAATCATGATTGGCTAAAAATAAAGAATGACCCTTGTGCAGGGTCATTCACGCATAGAAATGCTGCTTTAAATACGCACACTGAGGTTTAAATTATTTTTTCGATCCGGTAAAAGTACCTGCCCAGGTAGCGCTTGCGGCCCCAGTAACCGGTATACCACCGAAATTACCACTCACAGAACCGGTATTGTTGACCATTACCAGTGTTCCGTTCAGGAAGCTGTTGGCGAAGGCGGCGGCTGATGCAGAAGTGCTGATCACAGTGTTCAGGGCGCCACTTGCATTGACTGTTCCAACGAATACAAATGTCTGGCCAACGATTACAGACGATGTAATGGTGCCTGATGTCTTGCCATCGGCGGCAACGCTCATCGTCCAGGTACCGTTGTCCTTGGTATTGCTGCTATCGCTCCTGGAGCCCGAATAGGTGCCCGACCAGTTTCCCTGGTATTGAGCGGTAGCAGAAGAAGAGGTGTTATCATTTTTGGTACAACCAACAAAAACCATAGCGGCTAAAAAAATCGATGCAATTGCGTGAAATACATTCCGTTTCATACTAAAAAATTTAAATTGATGAATGATCAATTATGTGCAGGCAAGTATGATGCCAATAATTTTTAATAAGGTTAATTTAAGATCATTTTATCTTGTCCTGAACTGCATGAAATAATGGATAAAGCATTGAGATTTACATTTTTATTGACATTTCGTTTTGTTCCTTTATGAACCTTCCCAATTAAATGAATGTTTATGAAGATGAAAACTTTACTAATCTTTATTCTCTTTTTAACCATTACCAGATCTGTTGTTGCCCAGGCATCCACGCCAGAAAATATAGTGCTTGATGGAAAAATTGTAGAAAAAGGAACTCATCTGCCTTTAGCCTATGTAAATATTGGAGTTTTGAACAAACCAAAAGGTACCGTTACAGATACAACGGGGTATTTTTCATTCACCATCAACCGGCAAGATTTTTTTGATACATTACAGGTGAGCATCATTGGATACAACACGCTACGAATTCCCGTAAGCCATTTTTTGCTTTCTTCCAACAAACAAATTGAATTAACAGTAAGGATTCAACAGCTTGCTGAAGTAACTGTTACCAATTCTCCGGTAAGGGCTGATTCAGCAATCATTGGCAGGCAGGCTGTTAGCAAACTTGTACAGATTTCAGTCCATCACAAAACATCGGCAGATGAAACAATAGGATCTGAAATGGGTATGCGTTATAAAACAGGCAGGAAGAATGCTATTCTGAAGAATTTCAACTTTTATGTCTCTGCCAATAACTTCAATTATATCAAGTTCAGGATCAATGTTTACAGTTTGAAAAAAGATGTCCCTAACTCATTGATTTATGACAAACAAGTTTTTGCCGCAATAGAGAATTTTAAAATCGGCTGGACAAAAATTGACCTGAAAAAGTACAACATAAAAGTAGACGGAGAATTTGTAGTGGCCATTCAATGGATTGAAAGCAGAATGGACAAGAAAGAAAATCCTGTTACGCTGTTACCTGTTGCAGTGACACCGTTCTCAAAAAATTGCTATGTAAGAATTGCAAGCCAGGATCAGTGGAAAAGGATGGGCGTGAACCTGGGCAATTTTGTAACTATTGCTTATTGAAGCTTCATTTTATTGTTATCGTCTCTCCATCTGCCGGGATGATCAATTGGAAGGATTGGTTTTTCATGGCCAACTGTGCTTTCAGATCGGTTCTTTTGATGAAACAATGGTTCACAGTGTCCATATGAACAGCTACCAGTTGTGTTGATCTTAATATCCTTGAATAATATTATATTAATGATAAATAATGATATTTATAAATATTGTTATTTTACCGTTCCCCCTTTAACTCATCCGCTAACCGTTACGAGATTCGCTAATTGCAGATTAGTAAAAGAGAAGTAATTTCCCTGTATAAACAACCACCATGAGAAATAGGTTTTTTCTTTTATTGGGTGTTCTGTTCCTGCTGCTGAGCGATAATATAGTTACAGCACAAAACAGTTTACCGAGCCGATGGGATGAACTGACGGCCAGCGACTGGCCCAGGGCGATAGAGCAATCTGCACGCACCTGTATATTACCCATTGGTATTCTTGAGAAGCACGGTCCGCATGTACCCATCGGTTCTGATTTGATAAAAGTGCGGGAATGGGCAGCCAGGGCTACCCAAAAAGAGTATGCGGTGGTATTCCCCGATTATTTCTACGGACAGATCAATGAAGCAAGACACCAGCCAGGCACTTTTGCCCTCCCCGAACGGGTAGTATGGGATATGATTGAAGCCACCTGTGATGAAATTGCCTGTAATGGGTTCAATAAGATCGTTATCATCAATGGCCATGGTGGCAACCCGGATTTTCTGAGATATTTTATCCAGACGCGGCTGGAGAAGCGGCGTAATTATGCTGTGTTCTTTTTCCAGCCTTCTTCAGATTCTGCCTTTAGCACACAGATGGCCAAACTGCACCAGTCCGATCCGAAAAATGATGCCCATGCCGGAGAGCGGGAAACTTCTGAATTGTTATACCTGCGACCTGATCTCGTAAAAATGGACAGTGCTGCCAATGAATCGGGCGCCAACCAAAAACGTTTATTAATTCCCGATATGTATACGGCCATTTGGTGGTATGCCAATTATCCCAACCATTACGCAGGAGAAGGCGCCAAAGCCACCCGGCAGTTGGGAGAGCTGGTAACAGAGCATACGATTACTTCGTTGGTCAGGGCGCTGAAAGCAGTGAAGGCAGATACACAAACGCTGAAGTTGCAGGAGGAATATTTTGACAGGGTAAAAAAATAGGCAATAACTGCCCTGTAAGATTCAGTTTGTTTTAGTGGAAAAGGCATTCATCGCTTTAGTGGGCCTGCCATCGTCTCCCCATGCACTTAAGGAATATCGGCTCCAGCTTTTGGCACCCTCTGGCTCCCAATACATCACCCCCAGCCCTTTGTTTCCCTGAACAGCTTTTACCTTATTGATGACTGCCACCAGCATATCGTATGTATTTTGTTCTTGCACATCTTCGCCGCCCACTTCCACAACCATTACTTCCTTACCATACCGGGAGGCCATATCGTTCAAATTATTTCCCAAATCATCTATCGATAAAGTATAATCGGGCTTGCCTTGCAGCCACCAAGGATAATAGGACATCCCAATCACATCAAATTTTACATTATTTTTTACTGCATTGTCAAACCACAACCGGAAACGTTGGTTGTTGTTGCCCTGGTCTACATGCAGTACTACTTTAGATGCAGGGGAAACCGCTTTTATCGCCTCATATCCTGCATTCAGCAATTGTGCGAGTTGTGGCCAATTGCCGGTACTTCCTTCCGGCAAAAGCATTCCACCCGGTATTTCGTTTCCCACCTGCACCCACGCAGGCATTATTCCTGCATTTTTCATTTGGGTCATTACGTCGAACGTATAGTCATACAACGCTTTTTTAAGCCCTGCAAAATCCAGGTTTGCCCAGGCCAACGGCTTGCGTTGTTGGCCCGGATCAGCCCATGAATCGCTATAATGAAAATCGAGCATTACTTTCATTCCGTTTTGCCGGGCGCGAACAGCCATGGCTACCGTTTCGGGGGCGCTGCAATGGCCGCTGATCTTATCATCAGAAGGATTAACCCAGGTCCGCAACCGGATGGCATTGATGCCATGGTCTTTTAAAATCTTAAAACAATCTTCCTCAACGCCATTCCTGTTATAAAACTTATAACCGGTCGCTTCCATTTGTGGCAGCCAGCTAATATCTGCCCCTTTAACAAAAGAGGTATCGTTTACAGACCTGACTGCGACAGTGGCTTTTTTGCAGCTACTGCTTATATGCGCCGCGAAAAGAGCTGCGAAAAGGAAAATGGCCGTTTTTTTTCTCATCATTATATTTTTTTGTATGGACTACTAAATGTACTGACTTAATTGGGTTTACAATTTTATACAATCAGTATATTCAGCCAATCGTATCTTCCCATCCGCATACTTTAATGGAACACCTTATGTTTAGTGCTCTCTTTTCCAGTATTCGAGAATAAGAACGCCGTTGTTGATCGTGCGTGAATATTTGAGTTCGAATTTCTTTAATACCCGGTTGTCTTCGAAGAGCCTCAATCCGCCGCCGATCGAGAGTGGAAATACCATCAGCCGTAGCTCGTCTACGAGGTCGTGGCGGAGCAGCGCTTTTACGAGTGTGGCGCTTCCATACACAAGGATATCTCCCCCATTGGTTTTCTTAAGTGCGGCGACATCTTTGGCCACGTCGCGCAGGATATGGCTGTTGTTCCACTCTGCTTTTTGCAGGCTATGTGACACCACATATTTCGGATAACGGTTGATGCGGTCGGCAAAACCACCGCCAGTCTGGCTGGGCCAGTACCCGGCGAACAATTCATAAGTGTTTTTGCCCAGCAGCAAAGTGTCTACGCTGGCAAGCTCATCCACCTTGTACTGCCCGGTTTCCGGGGCGTTGTAATTAAATTGCCAACCGCCATGAGGATGCAACGTTTCATTACCGCCGGGCGCTTCCACAACACCATCGAGGGTGATGAATTCAGTTACGATAATTTTTCGCATAATCCTTTTTTTTGTAAAGTTAGCGGATGTTGTTTGGCAAGATTTTTATAAATAACTACATTTAATTGCTTCAGCTTTTCTTTTGTCGTTCGTAAAAACGCTGTCCTTAAAATTATTCCATTGTTCTTTCGTATATTCCTTGTACACTCCCTGAGGCATACCTGCTGCTACCTGGTCTATTTTTACCATTTCTGCAAGTTCATTCTTAAGAACAGTTTTCTTATTGTCGGTCAGTCTTACAGCACAGCTTACCACTAAGAACGAAGTGAATAAGACGGAAATAATATTACATTTCATGCTTTAAAGATTAATAGTCTCACAGATGATTATTCAAATATTACCGGTTCAAAATACTCTCTGCCTAAAGAATAAGGAATGAGTTTTTTGTGTTGAAGCCTTCCTATAATAATCGCAGGATGGGTATTGAACTGTTCTGCAAAATTTCTGATATCATCCTCTTCCAAAGGTTCAGCAGCTAATATTTCCGCTTCTTCATCATCGGTCAATGTCCATTTACAGGCAAAGTCATCAGCTTCTTTTTCCTTGATAAGGTCTTTATCGGAATATTCTACTTTCTCCAAGAAAATATCTTTTTTATCATGCAAGAGAATATGACCAGCTTCGTGAAAGAAAGTGAACCAGAAACTATCATTCCGGTTGTAGCGACCTGTAAGCTGAATGAATGGTGTATCGTTCAACCATCGAGTGGAACCGCTGATAGGCGCTTTATTGATGCATGGGGTATGAACCACTTTAACACCTGCTTCCAGGCAAATACTTTGCAACTGGCCAAAAAAACCTTCAGGAGAAGCTTACATAACTATTACCGCCCATTTTGGGTTTCAATCAGATCGATTTCAACTATTTTTGCCCTGAAATGAAAAAGTGGCTGGCATTCCTTTTACTGTTGGTTACCGTTGCAGCAACTTTCTATCCTTGCAGCAGGGAAGATTGTTGCAGGGATGAACTATCTGCAAAACCCACCAACCGCAACAATCAAAAACCGGCGTGCAATTGCTCTCCTTTCGTTACCTGTGGCACTTGTGCAGGGTTTACATTGACAGCCGCCGCTTTTGTTGAGGTTCCCAGGATCACAGAAGAAAAAATGGTACATTATACCAGGATCGTTGATCCGGCTCTCTCCACTTATACAACTTCGCTTTTACAACCTCCCCGAATGGCATAGTATCTCATTGCAGCACACCTTATTCCATTCATGTCCTTAACAACAAATATGAGGCACACATTATTATTGTGTATGCTGCTCATGGCCAGTACAGGCATTTATGCGCAGCATACGATCAGGTTACAAATAAAGAAAGACGAAGAAAAACAACTGCTTGCCGGAGCAACAGCAACTATTCCCTCACTTAAGAAATCCGTTGTATCTGACAGCGCCGGTATTGCCGTCTTTACCAATATAACAGCAGGATCTTACAAACTAACCATCTCCTATGTGGGGTTGGAAGAGGTATCCATCACCGTTGTTGTTCCGCAACCGACTGCAAATCTTACGGAAATACTATTGAAAGAAGCAGAAGCCAACGAACAGGAAGTGATCGTAACTGCTACCCGGACCAGCAGAACCATCAGCGATATTCCCACAAGGGTAGAGACCATTTCAGGAGAAGAGCTGGAAGAAAAAGGCAATATGAAACCCGGCGATATCCGGATGCTCCTGAATGAAAGCACCGGTATCCAAACGCAGCAAACATCGGCCACTTCTTACAATTCCAGTATCCGCATACAGGGGCTGGACGGACGGTACACACAGATACTCAGGGATGGGTTTCCTCTCTATTCGGGCTTTTCCGGCGGATTGAGTTTAATGCAGGTAGCGCCGCTTGACCTCAAACAAATAGAAGTGATCAAAGGCTCCTCTTCTACACTTTATGGCGGTGGCGCTATCGCAGGCCTGGTGAACCTGGTTTCCAAAACACCCACAGCGAAAAGAGAACTCTCATTTCTGGGTAATGCAACTTCTGCCGGAGGTATTGACCTCAGTGGTTTTTACAGCCAGCGTTTCAAAAAGACTGGCATAACTGTTTTCGGTTCCGGGAATACCAGCAAAGCGTATGACCCCGCAGGCATCGGCCTTACAGCCATTCCT
>Ga0114932_10001550_pt1 | contig 25842 bp, 25 predicted proteins | sample 2SBtaG_2_FD_87286 | JGI IMG/M metagenome (GOLD analysis project Ga0114932, IMG submission 87286) | Deep subsurface microbial communities from Kolumbo volcano to uncover new lineages of life (NeLLi) - 2SBTROV12_ACTIVE470 metaG | ecosystem: Environmental > Aquatic > Marine > Volcanic ...
ACCTGGCCGACATCGCTCGCGCCTACGGGGTTGACCGGCCTACCGTGCAATCGTGGCTGTCCGCGGCGCGCTTTGACCCCGACACCGTCGCGACCGTCGACTACAACCTCAGCAAGCTGCACGTCGACGCCATGTTCGTAGCCGCGGCAGAGGTCGAATCGTTCATCGACGACGCGCTCGCCGGCTACCTCGAAGCGCTCAAAGAAGCGCAACCCGGCACCTTCCAACACGACCACGACTACGACGAGCTGTAGCCCGGTCTTGTGATCAAAGCGGAGCCCGGATTGCCGCTTTATCGTTGTCGACTGCGCCGCTATCCTCCGCGGCCTTCACCCGGAGCCGCCATGTTTTCGCCCGTCAAGAGGAAGCCAGGCATCGCCGCCGGTGTGTGCGTTGTCGCGTCCTTGTTGTTGTCGTTCAGCGTTGTTTCCGGCTGCAGTGATTCGACCTCCGATGGCCCCAATGAAGCCGAAGCCGACGCCGGGGCTGCCGATGGGGAGCAAGCCCCCACGGGTTGTGAGCCCGGATTCTCCGGCTGTGTCGACGGCAAGCGGGTGGTCTGCAACGACGACGGCACCGCGTTTTCGATCTCGCCGTGCGACAAGGGCAAGCACTGCAACGCCGGCAAGTGCACCGAATGCGCCACCGACGACCACTGCGATAAAGGCCAGGCCTGCATCGAGGCGCGCTGCACCACCCCCGAGCTGAAGATCACGACCGAAGCGTTGCCGACCGCGCTCGTGGGCAAAAACTACAGCGTCAAGCTCGCGGCCGAGGGCGGCAAAGCGCCCTACACGTGGAAGCTCAGCCAGGGTGCATTGCCCGATGGCCTGCTGGTCACGCCCGACGGTGAGGTCAAGGGCGTGCCAAAGAACGAAGCGAAAGCCTCCGTCGCCATCGAGGTCAGCGATTCGGACAAGAAGACGAAGTCGAAGATCTACGTGCTTGAGGTCAAGAAGGGCGGCCTGGTCATCACGTCGAGTTCGCCGCTGAAGAAAGCCAAGGAAGGCGCCAAGTACAGCGTCTCGCTCAAGGCGCAGGGCGGCACAAGCCCGTACTTCTGGGGGCTGAAGAGCGGCAAGCTCCCGGCCGGCCTCGCGATGACGTCAGACGGCAAAATCACTGGCACACCGACCGCCGATGGCACGTTCAACTTCGACGTCAAGGCGCTCGACGATGGCGATCCCACGCTGACAGCCACCAAGAGCTTCGAGCTGACCGTCTCCCTGGCGCCGCTCGAGATCGTCGGCACGCAGCAGATCAACCTGCTCATCACCAAGATCATCGTCTTGCCGCTCATCGTCGTCGTCAAAGGCGTGCCCGTTCCCTACAACCAGAAGCTCAAGGCGGTCGGCGGCAAGAAGCCATACACGTGGGCCCAGGAGCCCTTGCCCGGCGCCGTGAAGTCGTTCCTGCCCAAGTCCGGCATTCCCAAGGGGCTCACGCTCGGCAAAGATGGCTCGATCACCGGCGCCGTCACCGATCCCACGCTCGCCGCCGAGGTGAAGATCCCGCTGTCGCAAATCACGCTCAAGGGCTTCTTCTTCGCCGCCAAGGTGACCGACAGCCAGGCCAAACCCGCCTCCCGCACCGCGCTGTTCATCATCCCGACCGCGCCGGTGAACCTTTAGCAGGTCTTTGCCAACGAAGGTTTAGCGAAGACGCGCAGAGCAACGATGCGCAGGCGCGGGTGACACTTTCCCGTCGTCGCGGTGTTGGATCTCCACCAGCCCACTTGAATCGGGCGGTTGGAGACGCAGATGGCGCACCGACTCCCAGCTCGCTCAGCGCGAAAACCACGCCGCATCGCAGCCATGACCGCGGCCATCGCGATGTTGCTGTCGTCCGTGCCCGCGTATGCCGGTGTCGCGGTGGCCATCGCCATTGGCCGCAATGCCAAGGCCAAAGCGAGCACCAAGGTCTACCGCCCCCGCACCAGCGTCGTCCGCGCCCGCGTCGTACCCAAACGGGTCGTACAACCTCGTCGCGTCCGCCGCATCAAGCGCAGCGCTCGCCGGGCACGTAAACGCGTCGCGCTGGGTCGTCGGTCGATTTTCGCGTGGCACTGGGTCCCCGGCGTCGGTTTCCATGGCAAAGGCATGCCGCGCGTCACCGGCATCTCGTACGGACACCTCGGCACCGCGAACCACAGCGTCAGCGGCGTTGACGTCGGGCTGTTCACGTACACCCACACGACCATGTCCGGCCTGCAGGTCGCGCAAACCGGCAACTGGGTCGGTGGACGAGTCGGCGGCGTGCAGCTGGCCGGGGCGTTGAACAAGGCCGGGGCGCTGCACGGCATCCAGGTCGCGGGCGGTCTCAACTACGCCGGCGTCATGAAAGGCTGGCAGGTCGCGGGCGGCGCGAACATCGGTGGCCGCGTCTCCGGCGTGCAGATGGCTCCGCTGAACGTCGCCGGAAAGCTTCGCGGCGTGCAGCTCGGGGTCGTCAACGTGGTCGGCACCATCGAAGGCGGCGACGCGTTCGGGCTCTTCACGTTCGCGGGCAACGGCTACAACCACCTCTCGCTGTATTCGGGCGGCGCCGACAACCTGAACCTCGCGCTGACATTCGGCGGCCGCCACCTCTACACCATCCTCCGAGCCGGGGTCGCAGCGCCCGAGCAGTCCGGCGATCATGGTCACGACGACCCACACATCGCGTTTCGCGTCGGCATGGGCTGGGGCTGGCACCAGTCGTTCGGCTCGAGGTGGTACGTCGATGTCGACAACACCGTCGGCGTCCGCGGCGAAGAGGACTGCAAGTGCAAAGACCGCGTGCACGTCCAGTTCAGCAACGAGGCGCGCGTTCTGCTCGGTTTCGCGCCCTGGAAGCGTCTCTCGCTGTTCACCGGCCTCGCGGTCGAAACCACCTGGGGCTCGGCGACCGTTGAAACAACCAAGAACGGCAAGCACGCTGGCGACTGGCGCTGGGACGACCGCGACATCGACGACGTGAACGTCTCACCCCGCTGGGTCCTTGGCGTTCGGCTCTAGCCCGGGCCAGCGATAATGCCGGTCGCTTAACGACCCCGGCTGAAGGCGGGGCCTCAGTTGAGCAAGCCCTCCTATGGCACCTGGCGGCCTCCTGGCGGCATTTTGCCTCGACGGAACACCCGTTTTCGGTCCCCGCGCGCGCGATCTGTCCCCCCCCGGGGGCTTTCATCAGAACTCACCGTCGCGAACAGCATCGGGCGTCGGTTTGCTCAACGGTACGACCACGTCGGCGTCCACGCTCTGGTTTTCGGGCAGCGGCTTTTCGCCCTTCGCCGCGCCGAAACCGACGATGCTCTTGACCTTGTCGAGCAGGGTGGGACCGGACTTCGCGCTCGCCCCGCCGTCCTTGTAGTCAAACCAGGGCAACCCGGCCGCCTCGTATTGCGCGGCGGTTGGCGCAACGGTCGGTGGCGGCGCGCCGGTGATGTGCTGCCAGACCATCGCGTTGCACAGGTGGACGAAACACCGGCTCTTGGCGTCGAGGTCATAGGCATCGAGCGGGAATTCGTCGTCGAAGATCTCCTGCTTCATCGAGCCACCGGCGGCCAGGCCCATGTCCGGCGCGAAGGAGTCGGCCGGCGCACACGGCATCGGCGCGGACATCGACATCGGCGCCACCATGCGGGAACGACGTGCCGGTTGCGGTGGCAGCTTTGGGAAGCGGCGCACAAACTCCTCCTTCTTCATCGGGTAGGCAACAAGCTGCAACCCGCCGTGTTCAGCGCTGCCGGTCAGCTGTTCTTCGACCGTGTAGCCGCGCCCCATCTGCATCGCCACGAACTGCCGGATCTTGCCCTTGCCGGCGAAGAAGCCGTCCAGCCACGGCTGCAGCGGGATCGCCACGTAGTCCTGCTTGCGCCCGCCGATGAGCTTTTCATTCCACGCCTCGCCATCGACCGCGTTGCGTTTTCCGGCGGCGATCTTCAGCGCGAACGGCCATTGCACGCCGTGTCCGGGAACGTAGTGGCCGCTGAAGTTGAGCCACAGCGCCTCGGTCTCGAACATCGGCAGCATCACGCCGCCATGTTTGCGCCACAACGCCGGCACCTTCTCAGCATGGTCATCGACGTGGCGGATCGGAAACCGCCCCAACCCCGGCGGCAACGGGTAGCTCTTGCCGTCATCGGGAATGCGCAGCGTGCGCTGAAACTCGACCGACATCTTGCAGTGCGGATGTACCTCCGGGAACGAAAGCTCGAGCACGTCTCCTTTCAATTCGATCATCGTTTTTTCCTCCTACCAATCCCCATCGCGCACCTCGCGCACCACGCGCAAGACAGCACAATCGGGGGCCTCTGCGAGCTGCCGAAGCAGGTCTCCGAAGAGCTGCGGTCGCTTGACGATAACCGCGCGAAGCTCCTCGGAAACCTTGCCAGCCAGGGCGAGCAGCACGTCCTCGTTTTCGTCGAGTTCGGCCGCGAGCGCCTTGATGGTGGCTTCACTCGGCGGCGCCACGTCGCTTGTCTCGATACGGCTCAGGTAGCCGGGCTGCACGCCGATCCGCGTCGCCACCTGGCGTAGCGAAAAGCGTTTGTCAGCCCGCCGGAGCTCCTCTCGTCGTCGTCGAACATGGTCGCCAAAGCTCGTGTCCATGTTTAGTGTTTAGTAAACAGTAAACGGCTTGTCAATGGCGGACCTGCAAGCCGTACCCGTGATCCCGGGCCTCCGTTCCTTCGCGGGAACCAATTGGTGTAGGGTCCACGCCCTCGCCTGACCGCGAGTGGAGAGGCGCCCGTGAAGTACGCTGCAATCGCCGGACTCGCTGTCGCCGCGCTGATCGTTGGGGCGCTGGTGCTGCGTTCCCAGGACGCCTCAGAGCCCGCCAAGAAGCCGGTCGCCGCCGCCGATTCGGGCGAAAAACCACAAGACAAGGCGTCCAAGCCAAGCCCCGCAGAGCAACCTGTGGCCGCAACAGCCACAGCCGAAGATGTGGCGAAAGCCGCCGGTGAACGAAGCGATCCCGGCGCGTCCACCGCCGGAAAGGCCAACGCGTTGCCCGACGAGGCCTCAGCCGCCCAGGCCTCCGATGACCCCGAGATCGCGCTCGCAGCCAAGTACGGCGACGCGAACATGACGCTGTACCTGCTGATCCGGGACTCGACGGGCAAGGAGCCTCCCGCTGCGGTGCTCAAGCTGCTCGACAAGAAGCTGGCGGGCGTTGAGCTGCCCGACCTGGTGGCCTTCGCGACCTCCGAGCTCGACGTCGACATGGCCGTGAAGATGCAAGTCGTCCAGTGGCTCGAGGCCCAGCAGGGCATTTTGCGCAGCGGCAACGAAGAGATGGGCGACGACGAGCGCAACGAACAAGCCGCCGAAAAGGAACAACGCCATGACTGAAAAATGCGTCATCACATGCGCCCTGACAGGCGTCCTGACCGATCCCAAGCGCCACCATGTCCCGGTCACGCCCGAGCAGATGGCCGATGAAGCTGAGCGCGCCTGGAACGCTGGCGCGACCGTGGTTCACCTGCATTTTCGCCGCCAGCAAGAGGGCATGGGCCACCTGCCGTCGTGGGATCCGAAGGTCGCCAAGGCGATCAGCGACGCGATTCGCGACCGCTGTCCGGACCTGCTGCAGAACTTCTCCACCGGCGTCATGGGCCCCGACATCAGCGGCCCGCTCGCGTGCCTGGAGACCTGCAAGCCGGAGATCGCCGCGCTCAACGCCGGCACGCTCAACTACCTCAAGCAGCGCCGCAATGGGCAGTGGGCCTGGCCGCCGATGGTCTTCGATAACCCGGTCGGCAAGATCGAGAAGTTCTGCGCGACGATGGTCGAAAACGGCATCGTCCCCGAGTGCGAGTGCTTCGATACCGGCATCGTCCGGTCCGTCGGCATGTTCCGCGCCAACGGATTTCTGCCCGAACCCGTGCACGTCTCCCTGGTGATGGGGGTCGCATCCGGCATGCCGGCCAAGGCTTCGTGGTTGCCGCTGTTGGTCGAAGAGCTCCCCGAAGGCGCCCACTGGCAAACGATCGTTATCGGCCGGCAGGAAGTCTGGGATGTTCACCGCGCCACCGCTGAAAAAGGCGGCCACGTGCGCACCGGGCTGGAAGACACCTTCTACTTACCCGACGGCAGCAAAGCGACGAGCAACGGTCCGCTCGTCAAGGCCCTCGCCGATGTCGTCCGAGCGTCTGGCCGTGAGGTCGCCGATGCGGCGTACGCCCGCTCGATCTACACCGTGAGCTGATTATCGGCGTCGGCGTTTGCGTCGCTTTCGGCGTTTGCGGCGCTTGCGGCGCTTGCGTTTGCGGGCGCGTTTGCCCTTGGTGGCGTCGGCCAATCGCGACATGGCGGCGCGTACGGTCGCTCGGCGCAGGTCGCACCACGTCGCGTCCTGGCACTTCTTGAGCAGCTCTTCGAGCCCCGCCCGATCCGCGCCGTTGATGCGGATCGCTTCGTCGAACGCGTGGGGCACGCTCGGACAACCGGCGAGCTTTTCGGCGGCGTCGCTGTTGAGGTCTTCGCCCCGCGATTCGAGGAACCGTCCGATCACCTCATTGCTCGGCGCACCACCGAGGGCGGCCCACGCGCTGTGACCGTCGAGCGCGGCTTGCAGCTGCTTGCGTTTGTCGGCGGCGGCGGCGTCCTTGGCCCAATAGCTGATGAACCCTTCGTAGGCGTCGCGCGTGCCTTTGCCGAGGGCGCGCTGCCACATGCGGTGCATCAGGTCGCGCTTGACCAACGCGTGTCGCAGCCCCAGCCAGCTGGTCAGGTCGCTGAAACGGCTGGCAAAGCGGGGCTTTTTTGTGACGGCGATGAATTGCAGCAAGCCTTTGACCGAACCCGTGCGGCGCAGCTCGGCAACTTCGGTGTCCACCGCGGTCCGCAGCGCCGACTCGGCACGCAGGAGGGTCTCGTCGCTCGCGTAGCGACCGTAGCGCCGGATGAAGATGACGAGGGCGCCGACCGATGGTGACTGCTTGGCGGTCAAGCGCGCCAATTCGGCCTGTGCGGTTCGCTTCCAGACCGACCAGATGGCGTCGTGGGCGAACTTGAGCTTGCCGTACATGCGCGCAAACGCCGCGGCCTTCTTGTAGTTGGGCAGGTCCTCGGCTTGGGCGGCGGCGAGGTCGACCTCGCGTTTGAGCGCCTTGTTTCGGTAACGCGACCGCGGGTAGCGGGTGCGGTGCTCGCGAAACGAAGCGAGCGTCCCGCGCGGCACAGCGACCTTGAAGTAGTGAACGGTCGCCTCGGCCCCCATCGTGTAGGTGTGGTTGCGCTTCTGGGCGGCCTGGGCAAACGCGCGATGGCGGGGGTCGATGTCGCCAACCAGCCGCCCGGCGATCTTTCGGTAGCCCTGCAGCGCCGCGATGCTGTTCTGTTCGACGGCAAGGCAGGCGAGCGCGTCGAGCATCCCCGCGACCACCTTGGCGTGTTCCTTACCGAGCCGCTCCGTTTTGCCGAGATCTCCGCGGGCGGAGCGACGTCGCTTCGGGAGGTCCTTTTCGAGCCACTCCTTGCCGATCTGCGCCGCCGCCGTGCAGCGCTTGTCCGCTTGCGCCTCGCGAATCTCCTCATAGGCCGCGGAACAACCGGGCACCACTACGGCGAGACCGATCGCAACGGCGACGAGCACAGCAGCACGCGATCTGCTGGGCGCTCTTGCCGTGGGCGGGGTCGAGCAACGGCGGGTTGCGGTCATCGTGTCGGGCTCCGGCGGCTGGCACGCACGCATAATGGAAAAGTGGCCAAAATGGCAACCGAATGCTCGCGTTGGCGTGGCGGCACGGGTCGGCAACCGCCGCCCAACCGATGTAGCATGGGCGCGATGATGAATCTCACTCGGTCGCGGTCAGCTTCGTGTGTTCTGTCCTTGTCGCGTCCCGTGGCGCTTTCGGCGTTGATGGCGCTGGCGGTGATCGGGTGGGTCGCGCCTTCGTCTGCGTATTCGCAGGACCGCGCTGGCGGGAGCGTCACCTCGAATTTGGCCGAGACAGCCCAGGACGTGGTCGCGGTCTTCAAGCGGGAGGGGCCTGTCGGGGTCGCCACAACCATGCCCATCAAACCCGGCGTCGTTGAGGCGGTGCGCGGGCAACTCGCCCTCTATCGGCGCGCTGTCCACGCCAGGGCCTTCGCCGTCCTCGTGCCCGGCGATAGGTCGTTGGCCCCGTTCGCGGACGTCTACAAGCAGGCGGGACTCGCCGGAACGGATCTGCTCATCGTCTCCAACGGCGACAAGTGGCAGATCCAATGCGCCGCCATCGGCGCTGAGCAGCTCGCGAGCTTGACACGTCAGATCAGCGAAAACACCGCGGGTAAACCACAGGACAGGCTCAAAACCGCCATCCGCAGCCTCGTGAGCCTGCATGGGGCAACCGAGCAGGAACCCATCGGCAAGCAGGATGCGCCGGCACCCGAGCAGAAGTCCGATCCCGTCGCCGCGAAGGCGCCTGTCGCGAAAGCGCCCGCCCCCGAGTCTCAAGAGCCCGGCAAGACATCCGATCCCGCCGCCGCAAAGGCGCCCGTCGCGAAGGAACCAGCGCCGACATCACCGCTCCCCGCGACCGGAGAAAACGGCCTGGTGCTCTTCATGCTCGGCGTGCTTGTGGGGGCCGCGCTCGTCGGCGGAGGCGTCTGGCTCGGCGCCCGGACCGGCCCGCCGTGAAGTCGCCGAACCGGTCTGTAGTGCTGTAAGAGGCTGCGATTCACGGACACGCCTTACTTCGCCGGCGCCAGCCCGGCCAGCGTCTTCGGGTCGTCGGTGAACATGCCGTCCACGCCGATCGCGATGAGCTGTTTCATCGCCGCCGGGTCATTGACCGTCCACGGATGCACCTTGAGCCCGAGGCGATGGGCGCGCTCCACCAGCTCCTTGTCGGTGTTGGCTTGCGGGCCCTGGATGAAGGCGCCGGGGGCCTTGTAGGTCTTCTCTTCCTCGTCGCTTAGCGCCGCGAAGACACCCATTTCGACAAGCGCCAAGGCCGTCCGAGCCTTCGGGTTGCGCTTGCGAACCGCGTGGATTGTCGGGTCGAGGAAGGACGCAATAACGGTGCGTTGCACGGCGCCCGCGCCTTCGAGTTGGGTCATCACGGCGTCGACGATGGGCGGGCTGTGTTGCTTGATCTCGATCGACAGCGGCTTGTCGCCATACCGCTTGAGCAGCTCTTTGAGCCGGGGGATCCGCAGCCCTTTGCCGCGGTACGGAAATGTCTTGCCCTGGTCGGTCGTAAACCGGAACCCGGCGTCGAGTTTTTGCAGCTCGGCCCAGGTCATGTCGCTGATCTTGCCCTTGCCGTCGGTCGTGCGGTCCACCGTGTTGTCGTGGATCGACACGATGACGCCGTCTTTGGTCGCGTGCAGGTCGAATTCGATTACGTCCGCGCCGACGGCGAGCGCGTGGTCGTACGCCTCCGTCGTGTGTTCTGGGCGGAGATTGCGGCCGCCGCGGTGGGCGATGTTGACGAAGCCCGCGAACGGATCAGGACCCGGCTGCCCGACGTCAGGATGCGTGGCGGTGTCCCCCGTCGCCGTGGCACTGTCCGTTGGCGAGGCACTGTCCGTTGGCGAGGCACTGTCCGTTGGCGAGGCACTGTCTGTTGCCGTGGCACTGTCCGTTGCCGTGGCACTATCCGACTCCGGACCGTCGCTGGCGGCCGGCTCGGAACAAGAAACGATCACCAGGCAAGCCAGCGCACCTACGACTGCAGAAACGATTCGCATGAACCGAAACCTGCGCGCACCAAACGGACAAAGCAAGCGCATGGAAAAAGCAACCGAACCCGCCGTTGCGGCGCGCCCCCTCCTTTCCGGATGGCGCAAGATCGTGGCGGCCATCGGCTTTCCGCTGATTCTCGGACTGGCTGTCACGGCGACCCACTTTGGGCTCGCCGACGGCGCCTCGGTGACCATCGCGTCCGGCGTGCCGATCCTCGCGGTGTTTTTCACGGTCGCCATTCTCGAGCGCGTCATGCCCTACCGCCGCGACTGGCGCACGCAACCCAAGATCGCCGCGATCGACATCGTGCACTCATTGGTCGCCGCCAACGGGGTCCTGCCGCTGATGCGTGTCACCGTTTTCGCGGGCATCGCGACGGTCAGCGCCAGCCTCGCCGAGTCCACCGGCTCTGTGATGTGGCCATCGAGCCTGCCGTTCGTCGTGCAAATGGCGCTCGCGGTCCTGATCGCCGATCTCGGGGCCTACACGGTGCACCGCCTCATGCACATCTATCGCGTCGGCTGGCGGCTCCATGCGGTCCACCACAGCGTCGACCGCCTCGATGTCTTCGCCGCCGGCCGCGCCCATCCGTTTAATGCCGCCGCCACTCTGTCGTTCGAAAACGGCCTGCTCATCTTGCTCGGCGTTCCAGCTGACGTGCTCGTCGTGTTCAGCGTCTACAAGGGTACAAACGGCCTGCTCCAACACAGCAACGTCGACTTCCGCCCCGGCGCGCTGGTGTACGTGTTCGCCACCACCGACGCGCATCGATGGCATCACTCATCCGTGCTTGGCGAGTCCAACACCAACTTTGGCAACACGACGATGGTCTGGGACCACATCTTCGGCTCTTTTTCGTTGCCTGGGGGACGTCACGGACCGGCGCTGGTCGGCATCGACAACGCCAGAGTGCCCGAAAATTACCTGGTCCACCTCGCCATCCCCTGGTCGCTACAGCGCTACGAACGTCCCGTGGCGGACACGTCGGCCGACGGCTCTGGGCTCAACGAACCGGCGCCAAGTAGCCCGGAGGCGTAGCGGGGCGGCAACGGTTGGTACATGTAGCCCCGGCACCCCAGCGTTGTCGGCCCCGGCGCAGTCGATCGTTTACTCCGCGCGCCGTGGCCCTACGATGGCTGCGGCGGTACCGGTCTGATCTTTGGGGTGACGCATGTCGATGAAGCACAAATCACCGCCGGCTCAAGCGCCAGGCGTTCAGCTCAAGCCCGCCGCCTCTCCCGTGCAGCGGCGCGGCGCCAATGTGCAACGCAACGCGCTTCGATCGATGAATTACGCCGAAGGAGCGGCGGCTGTCTCCCCCGAATCGGGTGGCGGCGTCGGCAAGGAAGGCGACAGCTACGAACAGCACGCGGACGCGGTCGCCGATCTCGTGGTCAGCGGTCAGTCGGCCGAGGGCAAGCTCAACGAGATGACGGGCGGCCATTCCGGCGGCGCTGGCGGGCTCGAAGGCGGGCCGACGCAGAGAAAAGGCGTGCAGATGAAGTTCACGGCCGGGCAGGCGGTGACGGAGCTCGACGCCGAGACGCTCAAGGGCATGATCGGCCACATCCGCCCGACGCAGGGCTGGAAAGACCTCGTCGCCCTGTACCGCGATATGTCCAAGGGCGGCACCGAACCGCTCGATGGCGGCGCCAAGGACGAGCTCACCCTCGAAGCGCTCATCCTCATCGAGTCGGGCTTCAAGTTCGACGGTGAAGCGAACATCGACAAGCTGTGGGACGACGCCAAGCTCATGGGCATCCTGCTCGGCGCCGTGGAAAAGGACGCCAAACCCGCCGAAGAAGAGCCCGTCGAAGAACCCGCCGAGGAACCCGAGCCCATCGTCCTGCCGCGGTCGGGCACGTACGGCATGGTCACCGAAGACACCAAGATCATGCTCGAGGACGGGTCGGCCATCGACATCGCGGCCGGCGAGTCGATCGAGGCGCTGCGCGGCAACGACAGCGGCGACGGCAGCGTCCAGTTGGTCGTCAAAGCGCACACCGGTCCCGCCGGCAAGATCGGCTCCATCGACCCGTCTTTGTTCAAGCCCCAGCCCAAGCTCACGGTCGACGAAGACACCGACAAGACCGACGACTACAGCTACGAAAAATACGTCGGCGAGCTCTTCCTGGCGCGCGACGGCGTCAAGGCACCCAGCGTCATGGATGTCGACCAGGGCAGCATCGGCGACTGCTACCTCATCGCTGCGATGGGCGCGGTGGCGGCGTCCAACCCCGGCGTGATCGAGGACATGATCGACTTCGACGCGTCCACCGGCATGTTCACCGTGACGTTCCAGGAGATGCAGCGCGACCGGACGTTCAAGCCGCACAAGGAGACCGTCGACAGCTTCCTGCCCACCCGCGCGGGCGGCGGCAAGAACCGCACCGCGTTCGCGATGAGCGACCAGGCCTTCGACCCCAGCAACCAGGCGCTGTGGCCGGCCATCATCGAAAAGGCGTACGCGCAGTGGCAGGGCGGCTACCACGTGCTCGACGAAGGCGGCAGCTCATCCAAGGCCATGCAGCTCTTCACCGGCGTCCGCTCGATCCGCGAGTCGATGCCCAGCGCCGACGACGTCGTGCCGATGTTCGAGAAGTTCCAGACCGAAAACAAAGCGGTCGTCTGCGGTTCGCGCGACGAGATCGCGCAACGGAACATGAAGGGCCTGCTCGATGGCAGCGGCGACGGTGCGTACACCGGCCAGCTCAAGGATCACGATGGTGGCGGCGCCGAAGTCACGAAGGGCACCGTGCGCATCCGCGACGTCGAGGGGGAAGCAGGGTCCGCACGCGACGACCGCAAGGGCAAGCTCACCGGTTCCAACGTCGACAACGGCAGCGTTTCGTACGACCACGGCACCGTCGAGCTGAACTACAAGGACGGCAAGGGGCCGGAGTCCGCCGAACATCTCGAGGCCAGCTACGAGTTCGAGGGCACGCTCTCATCGTCGCTCAATATTCACAGCAACCACGCGTACATCTTCCGCGAGGTCAAAGACGGGATGCTGTACTTCCACAACCCGTGGGGGCCGGCCGCGCACAAACATCCCAAGCCCGTGTCCGGCGAACAGTTCCGCACCTACTTCGAGACGATCGGCGTCAACGCGACAATCCCCCAACAAGAACGATAAGGTCGGGCCATGGCTGACCTTGAAATCGACATCGAAGTCGGCAACGGGCAAGAGCTCGCCGACGTCCTCCGCAACAACAAAGACGCCGCTGTCATCGGGCTGCGGGACGGCATCTATCGCGGTTCATGGCGGCTCTCTCGGTCGATCACGCTCGTCGGCACAGGTGGCGTGCACGGCGCCGATCTCCGGTCCACATCCGGGCCCGTTGTCGCGGTCGACGTCGATGATCTCGAGGTCACGGTTCGCAACCTCGCGCTGAGCGGTGGCCGAGCTGAGGTCGGTGGCGGGGTTTCGCTGACCGGCTTTTCGACTTTGCTTGTCGACGGCTGCGCCATCCATCGAAACCGCGCCACTCAGGGCCCTGGCGGCGGTGCCCATGCCGAAGCTGGCACCTTGACCCTGCGCGACTGCGATCTGCGCTTCAATACGGCGGCGGGGGGTGAAGCTGTCGCATCGATGGCCATCGCCACGGTCAACCTGGTCCGCTGTCACGTCGAAGCCGCGCCCGATGCAAACCGAGCTGCGGTCGTCGTGCGCGCCGGAGCGGCCCTCAACGTCGAGGACAGCACCCTCGTCGGAGGCAATGGCGCCGCACTTCGTGTGGCCGGAACCTCGTCGCAGCGCCCCGAAGTCAAGGTCAAGTCCAGCGTGCTTCGCGGCACCCCAAGCGTCGACCTCGCCGCGACCTTTCCCGGCAAGACCGTCATCGAAAACAGCGAGCTCAGCAGCCCGGCGACCGGCGTTTATCGACCCGTCGGTGAGGTCGTCGTGCACGGCGCTGACGGCGAGGGTTGAGCCTGCGTTCACAGCGCTTGGGCAGACAACGCTTCTTCGAGCTACTTCGGCTTGACCGTGTTCGTGGGCGTGCCGACGTGTTCGACCGTCACGCTCACCTTGTCGCCGTTGTTCATCGCGTAGGTGCTCCCCGGCGTGCCCGTGAAGATCACATCGCCCGGAAAGAGCGTCATGTGATGGCTCACGAACGACACGATCTTGTCGATCTTGTGGATCACGGCAAGACGGGCGCCAGGAGCTTGGCCTTGCTCATCGCGACAGTGGCGCCGGTCGGCTTGGCGTCGCCGAGGAAGTTGCCGTCGAGCTCGTACAGTGAACAAACAAAAAGCGACCAAGAACGCGCTGTGGACGCGAAGAGTGGTTGGGTTCATCTTTCCTCGGATGGACGCAGTCCTTGGGGGGATTGCTCGCCGATCTTGCCATTGCCCGCGCTGCTTCGCATCGATGTCGACCGCCGCCTACCTCGCGCTGACCGTGATTCCGGCCCTGGCGTCGCTGCTGACGCTCGTCACGACCGGCCTGGGGATCGCCCGATTGCGGCGCCTCGTGGACGTGCAGACCGAGGATCGCGAAACGTGGCCATCGGTCGCGCTGATCACCCCTGCCTGCAACGAGCAAGAGCGCGCCGAAGCCGCCATCGGGTCCATGCTCGCAGTCGATTACCCCAATCTCGACATCATCGCCGTGGATGACCGCAGCACCGATGCCACGGGCGCGATCCTCGATCGCCTCGCTGCCGAATCCGACCGCATGCAGGTCCTTCACATCGACACGCTGCCCGATGGTTGGCTCGGCAAGGTCCACGCGCTCGACCGGGGAGTGGAAGCTGCTTCGGCCGACTGGCTGCTGTTTATGGATGCGGACAGTCACCTCGCACCCGGCGCACTGCGGCGCGCGGTTTCTTATGCCGAAGAGGGGCGCTTCGACTTCCTCACGGCGATTCCGACCGTGCTGTCCGCCGGGCCCGTCGCCGACGCCGTGTTCGCTGCCGCGCTCGCCGCGATGAGCCTCGGTTCGCGCATGTGGTCGGTAGAGACAAGCGATGAAAAGGGCTGCATTGGCGGTGGCGCGTTCAACCTCGTGCGACGCAGCGCCTACGACAGGAGCGAAGGCTTGCGGTGGTTGCGCCTCGAGGTCGCGGATGACTTTGGCATGTGCCTGCTCATCAAGCGCGCTGGCGGCAAAGCCGGGGTGGTCAACGGCGCTGGCGACCTGACGATCCAGTGGTATTCGTCTTTTGGCGAGATGAAACGGCTGCTGCAGAAGAATTTCTTCGCCATCACGTCGCGCTTTTCCGTCGCGCGGAGCGTTTTGCAGGCGACGGTGCTGGCTTGGATCGGGTTGCTCCCGGTCGCGCTTCTTCTGCCAGTCGACGATCCTGCGCTGTATGCCATCCCGCTGGTTGGGACCCTGCTGCATATCGCGTCGACATTGTGGGTCAGTTCGTTAACCAAGCGCCCCGGGATCGGCGGTTGGCTGCCCCATATCGGGCTGCTCGCGACGGCGTTCATGATCCTGCGCGCGTCGTGGATCGGTGTTCGAATCGGCGGCGTTTCGTGGCGCGGGGTGGTCTATCGCCGCGAAGAGCTCGCCAGGATGCAGCGCGTGAAGCTCTGAGTCACGGTTGGGACGGAAGGGCAGGTTAGAGCGGGATTGGCTGTCCGCGCTTTGCCTGCCGTACGCGTTTGATGTGGGCCCGATTTGGCCATTGGCGGAAAAGCACCGGCCAAGCACTCGCAGAAAGCGCCGGGCTCGTGACACTCTGCGCCCGATGCCGACAGAAACACGAACCGTCAGCTCGACACGCGACAAGAGACTCGTTCGTGGCGAGTATGGCGAAGACCTGCGGGTGCCGAACGACTGGGCGCTGTTGCCACCCGGTGACGCCGGTCTGACGCGCCGCGTGAAGGCCGCCGGCCCCAGCTGGACGGTGAAGGAGAAGCGAGGCAAGCGAACCTTCTCACGCGGTGTGTGGGCCCCAGCAGCGACGATTGAGCGCGCAAGGAAGGTGCTGGAGCAGGAGCGCGCGGATCCTGCCTATCAACGCAGACTGGAAGCTGGACGGAAGCGGCGCGAGGCAGAGCAGCGGTCTTATGTGGGCGAGTTTCGTGAGGCGATCGTCGCGTACCTCGGCTTCGCGGACCGCTACGAGTCGCTGGCCTACGCCCTGGCCGAGCAGGTCGCCGCGCACGCCACACCGGTCGGCAGCGGCACGGTGGCGCGGACCAAACGCATCCCGATCAACGAACGCGCGCGGGCCGCTGTGTTGGCCTGGATGCGGCACAAGACCTCGGACTACGACCGCCGCTACATCGCGCGCCAAAAAGGCCGCCGTCGAGAGGTGCGCAGAGAGATCGCCCAGCAGTCCCGGCGGATCCTCGCAGGCTACCGGTCGGGACGAGATCCGGCCGCGGACTGTCCTCTTCAAGCCGCCTTGAGCACATCCGAGAAACCCCCTCCGGTCGCTCGCAAGCCGGCCAAGCCTCGCGTCGCGACGGCTGCGACCGACGCCCGCCAACGGATCGCTCGGCTTCCTTCAAAGCGCGACTGAGAGGCTGACCCCGTTGGTGTGGTGGTCGTCTTCGACGCGTTCTCGGATTTGGGCTCGCAGCATCGCGGCTGGCGCCACGATGCGCTCAGATTCCGTGGCCGAGGGCGATCCCGATGCCGATGCCGATGCTGATGCCGTGGCCGTGGCCGACGTCGAAGCGCGGTCTGAACGCCGTCCCCCGATCGCTTCACACACACCGTCGGGCGCGTGCAACTCCATGATGACTCTGTGGCAAAAAGTTACGCATCGCGTTACTTTCTGCGAGAGGTTAAGCAATGGCTAGTCCGGGCACCCTATACGAGTGGATTGAGACGCTGCCCGAAGACGGGCGCTACGTTTTCTCGCGCGCGGAAGCCGAGGATGTGACCGACGCTTCCGACGCGGCGATCAAGATGACGCTCTACCGCCTGAAGAAGAGTGGTGCGATCGTAAGTCCACGTCGCGACTTCTTCGTGGTGGTGCCTCGCGAGTACCGCTCGGCCGGGAGTCCCCCGGCGAGCTGGTTCATCGACGACCTCATGCTGCACCGGGGACGACGGTACTACGTGGCGCTGCTCAGCGCGGCCGCGCTCAACGGTGCCGGGCATCAGCAGCCGATCGCGTTCCAGGTCATCACCGACACGGTCGAGCGCGCCGTCGAGGTCGGGCGGGTCCGGGTCGAATTCCACGTCAGCAACCTGGTCGAGGGTGCGGCGACGGAACGCGTGCAGACCGAGACGGGAAACTTGGTGGTCTCGACGCCGGAGACGACGGCGTTCGACCTGGTCCGCTTCCCGTCCTCGTGCGGCTACTGGAACAACATCGCGACGGTGCTCTCCGAGCTCGCCGAGAAGATGGTTCCGGACAAGCTTGCGGCCGGTGCGGAGCGAGTCGCGCGCAGCGACGTCCAGCGACTCGGCTGGCTGCTCGACCTCGTGGAAGAAACCGCGCTCGCCGATGCTCTGGCCAAGAAGCTGGAGGGTGAGCGCCTCCTGCCCACGCCTCTGACCAGCGCGCGCGAGAGCGCTGACGCCTCCCTCGACCCACGATGGCGGGTTCTGGTCAACGACGAAGTGGAGCCCGACCTGTGATCCCGAAGGCAGCCATCACTGCGTGGCGGAAGGCCGCGCCGTGGGGCGAGGACTGGCAGGTCGAGCAGGACCTCATCCTCTCGCGGGCGTTGGTCGACATGTTCAGCCGGCCGACCGTCGCGCAGCAGGCGGTGTTCCGTGGTGGCACCGCACTCCACAAGCTCTTCTTCGACCCGCCCGGTCGCTACTCCGAGGACATCGATCTGGTGCAGCGCGACGCCGGGCGCATCGGTCCGCTCATCGATGAGATCCGAGACGCCCTCGACCCGTGGTTCGGTCAGCCGAAGTGGAAGGCCGGAAAGGGGCGCTTCACCCTCTACTACCGCTTCGAGACTACGATGGCGCCCGTGGTCCGGTCCCGCGTAAAGCTGGAGATCAACACGCGGGAGCACTTCGCCGTCCACGGCCTTGCGACGCGCGGGTTCGAAGTCGAGAACCGCTGGTCGATGAAGGGCAGTGGCGCGAACACACGCGCTTCGGCAAGAGCGTCAGCGTTCTCACGTGAGCGTTCTCAGGTACGTCCTTATTCCTTTTACTCTCACAACTAACTGAAATTGTTTGCGCGTGGCACTTGGTATCCCCCGAATCGGGAAAAGGAACGTACCTGAGACGTCACCCCGGGTCGCGCAGCCCTTGCAGGTTGGCGGCAGGTGGGGTCTTTGCGAGTGTCTCAAGCATCGGAGGGCACGTACCGAGGATGTGTCCCGGTCGCCGGGGTTCAAGCGCCCGCGGCCCGGGGACCACGGTTGCGAGCGGAGTTGGTGGCGCCGCTGGGTGATCGCGGGCGACGTCAACCGTTTCGGCACGGGGATGCAAGGTTGGTTGGCGGATTGGAGAGCTCGATGGAGCTATGCAAGGGGTTCGCGGATCTCCTCGCGGCGCTCGACGGCACGGCATTGGCCTGCACTTCGGCCCAAGGCGCGCGAGCGCACTGACAGGCTGGATATAGCCCGAGCCTCGCTGCCATGTACTATCCGACGGATATGAGTCCAGATACACTGGTCGGCGGCAAGATCGACGGTCGCTATCGCGTTGAGCAGCTGCTCGACAGCGGCGCGTTCGGGCATGTCTACATCGCGACACAGCTCTCTGTCGGCCGCAAAGTCGCCATCAAGGTCCTGCAAGCGCAGCACTTGGACCGTCCGGAGATCGTCGAGCGTTTCAAGTTGGAGATGCGGGCGACGGTCCGCGTGGAGCACCGAAACACAGCGCGGGTGCACGACTTTGGCCAGCTGCCGGACGGCCGCCTGTACCTGGTGATGGAGTTCTTGCGCGGTCGGACTGTTCGCGATGACTTGCGCGACAACGGACCAATGTCCGTCGCCCGTGTAGTCCGCATCGGACAGCAAGTAGCGCGCGCGCTCGCGGCCGTGCATCACCACGGCATTGTTCATCGCGATCTGAAGGCGGAGAACGTGATGCTGGTCGAGCGCTACAGCGAGCAGGACGTCGTCAAGCTGCTCGACCTCGGCATCGCATTCGTGCCAACCACCGGGGAAGGGCCACGGCTGACGGGCGCTGACGCGTGGCTGGGCACCCCGGAATACATGGCGCCGGAACTCGTGCGGGCCCTGGAGTGCACGTCGCAGTCAGACCTGTACGCGCTCGGCGTGCTGCTCTACGAGATGCTAATTGGTGAGGTGCCGTACCGGGCGACCAACCCGCTGTCGACGGTCTACCAGCACGTCAACGATCCGGTGAAGGACCCGAGCGAAAGAGCCGACCTGCCGGTCGCTTTGGCAGACCTCTGCCTGTCACTGATGGCGAAGTTGCCCAAAGACCGTCCTCATAGCGCTGGGGCGGTCGCGAATCGGCTGGCTGAGATCCTCCAAGTCGACGCCGCCGCAGAGCCCCACCGACGCGCGCCTGTGGCCGCCGGCGCGGCAGGGCAACCGAGTCCGGCGACGCGCACCGACGTCCGCCCCGGTGGCGTGCCGGTGTCTTGTGCGCCCGGCCCCGGCGACCGGCCACCTGGAGGGCCCGCCGTGGCGGCGACGGGACCCATCGGAGGTGCCGCGGTCGACGATGACGCGCGAAACGCGATGGCCATTGTGGTCAACGGGAACGCCGACGCCAGCAGTCAACCGCCCCCCGGAGCGCACCGTGACGCCGGCGAGATGGCGCTCGACGCGACTCTCGTGCCCGACGCGGCCACGGGCGGCGTCAAACCAGGCCCGCTCGTCGCGAGCCTCGCCGTCTTGCTCGCCGGCGCGGGTGCATATTTGGCGCTCACAGCCAACGACGCTGCAAAGACGCCGGGCGAGATCGGCAATCCAGCCGCAAGTGGGGCGCCCGGGCGCGACGCGTCCACTGCGGTCGCCCGGCCACACAGCTCCGCGAACGCGCCGATTCCGGTCGCGCCGGCGCCGACTCCAGCACCGCCGAGACGACCGCCAGGTAGCACGAGGAGCGAGGCGCGAGCCGCCTGGGACAAGGCCCTTCGCCGCTGTGGGCTGGGGCCGTGGCCGTCGAGCTGTGCAGCGCCTCGTCGCGCGACAGCGAAGGCCGTGGTGTTGCTCAGAGACGCGTGCCGCGGCAAACGTTCACGACGCTCGAGGCGCAAGCGAGCCAACAAGTCCGCGTCAGCCGTGTCGCTGCTCGCGGGCGCGTACGTTTCAGCGGTGGTCCAGAAGAAGTACGGGGCGGCGCTCGCAGACGCTGTGGCGGCAAGCCGAAAGTGCGACGCGGCGGCGGGCCCACACTTCATCGCCGGCAAAGCAGCGCTGCGGCTCGGCCGCGGGACCGAAGCGCTTGCCTATCTCCGTCGCACGACCGTCCTGGCACCCACGCTCCCCGCGCCGTGGTATGAGCTCGCTGTCGCCCAGGTCGCCGCGGGCCAGACGACGGCGGCTATCGCGTCGCTCGCGAAGTTGCGAAGACTGCAACCGGCACACCGCCGCGTCGACCGCTTGTTGGGCCACGCGCTGCTACAAGCCGGCGATCACGCTCGGGCAACGAAGGCGCTGAAGCGAGCCATCGCACGAGCACCGAATGACGCGCTCAGTCACTTCCTACTCGGGGCGGCGCAAGAAGCCAGCGGTGCCAATGACCGAGCGGCGAGCAGCTACTGCCGGGCAGCCGAGCTGGGCCACGCGGCTGCGCGCAGCAGATGTGGTGACAAACGCGGATCGGAGAATCCATAGCGCCGGCGCAGGTCACACGCCCGCGACTGTCACCGTCCGCAGCACGCCCGGGGCGGGTCACCCCCTGGCGTGCAGCCTCGTTTCAACCGAGCGACAACTGGATGATCCGCCGGAACCGCGACGATCTCAGCAGATCGATTGATGCGCCGCCCCCACTCAGTCGTGTTGGCAGCCTTGGGACGACCGTCGCCGAAGCCGCCGCACCAAACCACTGAGCCGCGCTTGCCGAGGGATCTGAGGAGGGCCGTGACCGTCTCGGCCCGCCTATTTGAGAGCAGCATGTTCGCGCGTTGATGACGCTTGTCGTCCCGCTCACGGCTGGCATAGCCGCTCACTGCGTAGACGAACGCTTGCTTGTGGCGGCCACGCGTCTTCTTCACGAAACGCTTATGCAGCGAGGCAAGGAATGACGCGAACTCACTGCGGGCCTGCAGCGGCACGTGCTCACCGGGACGGAACCGGGCAACGAGCGTGGGGAACTCCTCAATGCTATGCGGAGCGCACTGGGGCTGCCAGGTGTCTACCGATTGGATATGCACTCGCGATTGCGGCCGCCCTCGTCGGTCCTTCCATACCGCGCGAACGACGAGATCATGCGTGCCACAGGCTTGCCTGAGTCGAATCTCGCCGGTGTAGACAGTCGTAGCGCCCTGCCGGCGAAGGGAAACAGGCGGCCCGACTTTGCCACGGAACCTCTCGCGCACCGTTACCACAGGCACCTTGCGAGCGTGGGCCGCGACGACCTCCAGGGAGAGCGGCAGCGGCTTGTGCCAGTCCTTGTGCACATGGGCCGACGGTGGGTAGTGGACCAGCACACCGTTGTGGGCGGCGGCAAACACTTCGATCACTCGACTTGCCCCCCTTGCGCGGTCTCCAAGCGCTTGCACGGTCGTTGACCCGAGCTTGATTCCGGCGAGCTCGACCACCAGCCGCCCCGGATAACGAGCGACCCTGCAGCTCGCGAGGGCTTTGCGCGGCAGCCGACCGCGGCGCGTGACCCGGCATTTGGTCGCTCCGGTGTCCACAACCACGCGCGCCTTGTAATCGTTCAGCGTGATCACGACGCCGTCTGACGAAGGCGCTGCTGCCGAGACCGACACCGCGCTGGCCCGCTTTTCCGCGGCGCCCGCTCCTCGCGCAGCGCAAGCGACCACAGCGACGACGACGACGGTCACGAACGCCGGCACAGTTGCCGCCACGGCACGGTAGTGGGCGCGGCCGTGCATCATTGCAGGTGGTCCAACACGCTGATGGTGCGAAGCGGGTTGATTGGCGGGGGCTCGCCCGCACCCTTGCCCTTGTCAGCAGCGCCTGAGGTGCCAACGCCGCCCGGGCGTGGGGCAAGCGTCGAGATGGAGATAACGGCTCGGTCACTGTCAATCGTCACAGGCAGCCGATGCCCCACCTCCACTCGCCTGTCCAGCAGCTTCACACGCCGCTCGATATCCCGCTGGTGCAGGCCGAACAGCAGCTCGGTGAACCGCTCGCCGACTCTGCCCGGCGTCAGCCGCTGAATCGACGTCGTCCCGCCGAGCGACAGCGCGATCTGGCGGAGCGTGCGCGACCGCGGCTCCAACCCGAGCCCGATCACGTAGCCGGAAACAGGCCGATACGTCTTCTTCAGCACGTGCCCAATCTGCCGGTAGGTGTGGCGAGGAGGTCCCGCCGTGTGGTTGCCATCCGTCAACACCACCACAACGAGCGGGCGGTGCAACTTGCCCTTCGCCAAGTGCGCGAGGACCGGCCCAAACGGCTTGTCGAGGTTGGTCTCGCCGCTCGCAAAGACGTGTTGTAGCCCGTCCTCCAACCTGTCCACGTTCGCTTGCTTGGCCAGGGAGACCGGCTTGTCGATCGAGTACCAGCGGTTCTTGTCCGAGAAGAACACGACGCCCATCGTGTAGTTTGCGCTCTTGTTGGCGCGCTGTGCCTCCGCCAGCTCGGCGAGCAGGAACCGCACCGCAGAGAGTCGCATCCCAGCCGGATCGTTGGACCTCATACTCGCCGACACGTCGACGAGCAGCATCACGTCGGCGCCGGTTGGAATGGCCTCGGAGAGCGAGACCGGGAACCGCCCGTTCGCGACCACCTGCGGGTCTTTACCGAGCCGCAACAGCTTGAAATGAACGAACAGCCTACGGCCGCCAGCCCCGAGCATCACGCGGGTCGTCAAAACCGCGTTGACCGGCATCTTCCCGCGGCGCAACAACGTGCGGTTGATGTCGCGCCAGCGTTCAGTGTTCTCCAGCTCCTCGGGCCGCATGGAGAACAGTGTGTCGATAATGGTCTTGTGAGGCGTCAGCCTGGCGCTGGTCAGTCGCCCGGCGGTCAGAGGCAACGTCTTGAACCCGGCTGCCCGAGCGCGGGCGTCGAACCGTTCGAGCAGCCACAAGGAGAACGCCGTCTGACGCAGCCGTCCGCCCTGATCTCGAGGGCTCGCGATCGCCAACACCGACCCCGTAGTGGCCGTCTCCTTCGCGAGCGCCCGCTGCACGTGAGCGAGCGCTTCGTCGACGCTCGCGAGCACAGCCGGCTCGTCCGTGGGTTCGGAGCGATCGTTGAACAAGACGCGGGTGGCGAAGGGGCTGAGCGGCTTGGCGGTGCCGTAGGGGCTCAGTTGGCTGCTGCTACAGCCTGTAACGAGTATGAGCAAAGGAAGTATGTAGCGACGCATGGGCAGACAGTAGCACGGCGTGTGAAGGGGCGTTTGGGGGGCGGCACATTGTCGGAGGGGCGCTTTGTCAGGGCGGAGACCGATGGCGGTGGGGGCGGGTTGCGGCATGCTGCGCGTCTTCGTGATACCCGGGGTCAATCAGCGAGTCGGCGTCGGCGTCGGAGGCGGAGTCGGTGCCGTGTATTGCTAAAGGTGAGCTCTTCGGGCGAGTCCCCGGGGGCCTGCAACGACGATGTCGCTGCAAAATAGAAATGTCCGGTTTGTTGTTCTCCCTTCACCCAAGTAACCGCGAACCCCGTCCCGTCCTACTACATTGACTTGGTCATATAAGTTGGCTAACTTCAGGACATGATCGACGTGAACATCCACGAAGCCAAGACTCAACTCTCCCGCCTCATCAGCGCCGCCCTCGATGGCGAGGAGGTCGTGATCTCCAAGCGGAACAAGCCGGTGGCGCGGCTTGTGGCCATCGAGCCCCGAAGAGTGGTTCGCAAGCTCGGATGGGGAGGACCGGAGAATATGTGGATGGCCGACGACTTCGATGCGCCCCTCGACGACTTCGCAGACTACATGTGAGGCCAGCGTGCGCTACTTGCTCGATACGCACACCTTCCTCTGGATGCGGCACGCCCCGGACCGGCTCGGTGACAATGCGCGCGTGATTTGCGGCGATGTCGACAGCTCCCTGGCGCTGAGCCTGGTGAGCTCCTGGGAGATGGCGATCAAGCTCTCTATCGGCAAGCTGACCTTGCGTGAGCGCCTCCGCGAGATCCTCGCCGAAGCCCGAACCGTTGTCGGGCTCACAACGCTGCCCATCGAAGAGTCCCACGTGCTTCGCGTGCAACATCTGCCGTTGCACCACCGCGACCCCTTCGACCGGCTCCTCGTGGCCCAGGCCCTGGAAGAAGGACTGACTCTGTTGAGCAAGGACCCAACGCTCGACGCCTACGGAGTAGCACGTGTCTGGTAGGGGGGCGGGGCGTTGGCCTTCCGCAATCGCCAGCGGCACGCGAGCGACGGCTGGGACCGCCTGATCCTGCTGGGAGCGCAGCGCTGGCGGTATGTCCTGCACGAGCGAGCAAACCAGCTGCGCGGCGGAGAGGTACTGTCTGACTTCTGGCGCTTGCTGCGCGTGACCGGAACAACAACCAACTGCTGCACATGACGCTCGAGAATCTCGTGAAGCCAGGCGCTCTGCGTGCCCTCCTCCAAGACGAGGTGGCGTCTCCCCGGCACGAGTCGGATCGCCTCGACGAGCGCCTCCCGATGCGTCTCGACCACCAACTCCTTGACCTTCTCGCCGGCTGCTGTGAGTACGACCAGCGGGCTTGTGCGCAGAAAGCGGAAAGTGCGAGCCGGAGGCTCTCCGTACTCAGCGCCGGAGGAAGGAGGCGTCTCGCGACGCCGCACTCGTTGGGTTCGGGTCGCAGCACCGCGGCTGACGCCGCGATGCGCTCCGTTTCCGTGACGGTGGCCGGCGCCGAAGCCGTGTCCGTCGCCGTCGCCATGTGTGCACGAGGCGCGCCGCTGGAAGAACCGGGCGCGGAGACGGTTTTCGGCTTCGGGGACGGGTTCGGCCACCGCCACGGAAACCAAACAGACCGACGCGCCAGCGGCGGGCTTGTGCGCAGAGAGCGGAAGGTGCGAGCCGCAGGCTCTCCGTACTCAGCACCGTAGTAGCGACAGAAACAGCCATCGAGGCGCCAGCGGTGTGCTGCGCCCCCAGGCAAGCCACCGAGGCGGCCATCCGGCTACCTCGGGCCGGTCCAACGCGGCCAGGTGGCGCAGCCCGCGGTCGAGCAGGTCCACCGCCTCGCGCCCGCGGGCGTGGTCGACAGCGTTGAGCCGCACCGCGCGCCTCCAAACCGCTTGCGCTCCCTGCCGCGCCGTCCGCTGCCCTCTGCGACATTCAGCGCCACGGACGCCGCCGCCCGTACCGCCTGGTCCTGCAAACACCGCAGCGACGCCGGCAGCCCCTGCATCAGCTCGCCGACAGCGACCGCGGCCTCCTCCGCCACGGCGAGTGCAATAAACCCGTCGGCGTGCAGCGCCGCGTGTTCGTCGTTGCAGTACGTCATGTTGACCTCCTGTTGGTTGAAGAAGCCCTCCTCAGCCATCGCCTGCTGGACTTGTCAGGGTTCGGCCAACTCCGCGGCGCAGCCGCCAACACGGGCGACGGCGAAGCCGCTGCGACCTTGACCAGTGCAGCGGGCGGTGGCAGGCCTTCGGTTTCTTCGGCCAGCAGAGGGCCCCCCGGATCCCCGTCTTCCCTGCGCCCGAGTGTCCCTTCGGCCCAGTGTCTGGTCGGCAGAGACCGCCACGGTTTCGGATTCGGCAACGGCTTCCGCTCCGGCCACCGTCACGGAAACGGAGCGCATCGAGGCGCCAGCCGCGATGCTGCGACCCCAGGCCGACCAGCGGCGTCGCAGACGCCTCCAACCGGATCCCCGTCTTGCCGGCGCACGAGTGGCCCGTCGGCAATGGCCGCCACGGCTTCGGATTCGGAAACGGCTTCCGCGCCGGCCACCGTCACGGAAACGGAGCGCATCGAGGCGGGAGGCGTCAGCCGCGATGCTGCGACCCCAGTTGATCGGGGGATCGCGGAATTCCCTTTCGAAACGTGTGACTCAGGCCCCTTCGGACCGAGTGTGTGAAGCGATCGGGGGACGGACCCTTGCATATTACATTTTCATCCAAGCACAGGAACGCCCGTGTTCCTTCGTTGGAAAAAGTAATATGAAAGGGTCAGACCCCCTTGCCGGGCGTGATTCATTACCCGGTCACGACCGCCATCAGGGGTCTGGGCAAGCGGACATGCC
>Ga0114932_10001551_pt1 | contig 25831 bp, 18 predicted proteins | sample 2SBtaG_2_FD_87286 | JGI IMG/M metagenome (GOLD analysis project Ga0114932, IMG submission 87286) | Deep subsurface microbial communities from Kolumbo volcano to uncover new lineages of life (NeLLi) - 2SBTROV12_ACTIVE470 metaG | ecosystem: Environmental > Aquatic > Marine > Volcanic ...
AAAACAAAAAGCCACACAATCGATGACGACTTATTTAGTAATATGGATGTTTTCTCTAACCATACTTTTGGTTGTTATTTTATTCCGCCATGGGTATTTTCTCTGACTATACTTTTGTTTGTGCGAAACCATAGCCACCATTTAAGTTATTAACTTGTGATTCAGTCGGTACGATTAGGTTTTTCTACCGATATAGGTTCTATTCCGATTGGCTTATCCGTAATTTGCAAAACATCTTTATCCACCTTGTTTAATTCCTTATGTGCCCTGTTGTAGTGGTTCACCGTGGTACTCAGGGAGTTACCTAGTTTTCCCATGTATTGATCATAATTTCCCAGGTGTTTACCCAAATCTTCTACCTTCGCCATAATTTCCTTAGCCGAAGCCTCTATTTTTAATGCTCGAAATCCCTGGATTACAGTTTGTAGGTAGGCCATGAATGAGGTTGGCGAGACAATAATTACTTTCTTCTCAAACGCATATTCAACCAGATCGCGTGAGGAAGCTTTCACAGAACCGACAGAATTTGATAACAGGTCATAGAAAATGGCTTCTGACGGGATAAACATGAATGCGAAATCGAGAGTATTTTCATTCGGGCGGATGTACTTGGATGTTTCAAGTATTCGCGCCTTTACATCCTGGATGAATGCTCTTTCCAATCTCTCTTGTTCGGTTTTTAATTTTTCTTCTACCAGTCGGTTATAGTTTTCCATCGGAAACTTTGAATCAATCGGTAGTATGGTTTGTCCTTCGGCTTTCCCAAAAAATATCACAGCATCTGCTATATCTCCGTCATTGAATTTGTACTGCAAGGAATAGTGCTCTGGAGGTAAAACATTTTTTAAGACCGTTTCCAGGAAAAACTCCCCAAGTACGCCCCGCTGCTTTGGATTCATCAGGATATTCTGGATGGTTTTGAGTTGATTGGTTACATCGATGACTTGTTTATTGGTCTCATTGACTTTGGTAAGTTGCTGAGTGATATCCCTGATGAGCTTGTTGGATTCACCGATTTGACTTCTCATCGATTCATTCGATTCACCCAGTTTTTTATCCAAGGTTTCAACCACTTTACCCAACTGTTCCTGGATCAAGAGGATACTTGGGTCTCCTGTTTTGGAATCACTTTTCCTGAGCAGTAGCCAGACAATAACTGCACCAATGACCAGTCCTATCAATACTTCAACCATTAGACTATCCTTTCTTTTTTCCTTGCAGTATTTGAGCTTTGTCTAACGAGAATATTAATTATTCGATTTAATATTCCTTTTGAGCAAAACTTTGCACCTAGGCTGTCTGTTATTTCTTTATATTTTTTTATTGAGCTTTAGATTTATGTTCATCAAGATACTTAATATAACTATTCGCTTTTTCCTCTAATTCAGGAGATGTGGTTTTAATGGTTTGCAGCGATTCTTTAAGCGGAGTTTTTGCATAATCCGGAATTGATTTGCATAACCCGGAATCAATAAATCTACCTAGCTCTTCGAGCACATAATTAAAGGATGTATCGTTTTTTGATGCAACACATACTTCAGTGATTCCTGCCAAGGCAAATGCAATGTTAACCCCGTTATTTTGGGAGACTGCTGCTTTCAAGCTCTCTTCATAGTAATTTGAAGCCTGCTTAAAAAGTTCATCGTCGGGTTCATTTGCAAGGCTGGCTTTATTTAGACAAATTTCCCCCAACATACTGTTCATACGGCAGACTCCCTGAATGTCACCGTTTTCAGTTGAAATTTTAAGATTGATTTTATATGCATCTTCGGCACTTGAAAGCTCTCCTTGAGCCTTATAGCAGTCGCCCATCCCTCCGTGAGAAATTCCAACACCTTTTTGATCATTTATTTCCGGTATTTCATTGAGTTCTGCAGCCTCTTTAAAATAAAGCAAAGCATCGGGAGGTTTTTTTAATCCAAATAAAAGAATAAAACCCAAATTATTCAAGGCTTCTGATTTTACTTTCAGCAATTCTATTCGTGTAGAGTCATTTATTCCTCCTTTTTGAATAGCATGATCTATATCGTTTAATACTTTCATGTGTTCTGTTTTCCTGAGTTCGGTTTCCTTAGGGGGAAGAGAAGCTGCATGGTAGAATTGCGCCCGACATTTTTGGGCAAGGTCTATGGCTTTTGATAGAACATTTTTTGAACAGGAAAGGCTTTCATCAAAACGTCGTAAACGGTAATAGGCAAGTGCTCTAAGTGTCATAATTTCATTTTCAATCCAGAAAGAATCAACTTCGGATGATAAGGATTGCCCATCTTCTTTCAAGGCTTCATTAGCTTCATCCAGTATTTTTACTGCCTCCTTGGGATCTTTTTGGGCATCAAGCAGGCACTTACTATAAGAAATATATAAATCAAGTATTACCTTTAGATTGGTTTTGCAGCCAACCATTTTTGTTGCGTTAACAGCATTCTTATACAATTCGATCGCATTGCTTGTCATTCCTTTCATATAAGATTGTTCGGCTGCAATCCTGTTGTATTTTACGGCTTTGTAGGGAAAAACATCTTTTACGCAGCTTGAATGATAGGCTAGTGCAACCGCGAGTTCGTTATCCATTTCATCTGCAGTCAACTCATTAAAATTCAGATCTTTTTCTTTCAGAGAAATAAATCTCTTGTGGTATATCCTGACTCGCTGGGTTGTGACAAACCGTGTTGCGTTTTCGTCATATGCAAGAAATTTAATGCCCCCTCGTATACGCTTGTCAGCAAATGTATAAACGTCGTCACAATCAGGGACATCGACAAGAATTTTTGCAACAACAGCTTCTTCTAAAATTTCAAGAAATTCCAGTGGGTCAATTTTGAAAATATCAGCAACAAGTGAAACTTTAAATTCGTGACCTATAATCGCGCAACAATGTAAAATGCCGATCAATCGATCATCGCATTCCCCCAGAAGGCCGTTCAACATTTCCTTGTAATCATTTGAAGGAGGAAGTTCCTTTAGGGAATCAAGGTCGCGAATTATAAATCGGTCCCCGAAAGGCTCGATCATTTTTTTCTTTAATAGAGTCGCTAATGTTTGCAGGACATGGAGCGGTCTTGATACTTCAAGTGAGGAAAAATGAGAAACCAATGCTTGCTGGCTTCTAAATTCAAACCTCAAATTTTGTAGTATGTTTTTTACTATTGATTCGTTTTCAAGAATATTTTCATTAATATCGTAAAAAAGATCGATAATTCCTTTTTCATTAAATTCTGAGATTAAATTTTTTACTTTATCCGTTGATTCTACAGGCCGACTGGTAAGGATAAAACAACACTCGTTATTGGAAAAGTTGTTGGAAAGCATATCAAGTAGCAACTTGAATAAGTCGAATGTCTCATGATCCATCCATTGAGTATCGTCTAAAATAAAAACTACTTTACTTTTTTCTTGTTGTGCTAGTTGAACCAGTCTCTCGCTGATAACTGTAGCAATTTCCCTGGTATTTGTTTTTCTGGCACCTTTATTATCTTTTTCACTTCCCAGTAATGTGGATAATGCTCCTGTTCCGGTTGCGGTCATTGCGATATTTAAACCAGCACCTAAAAGGCCTGATTGTAATTTTTCTGCCCTTTCTGCCGGATCTGAAAAACGACCTATTCCAATAAATTCACCGAGTGCCTGGGAAAAAGGATGATATGGGGTGCTGGTCTCACCACCGGTAGTTTCATCGCAGGAACCGAAAAATATCATGGCCTCGGTATTATTCTCCTTATACATACGTTTAATGGAATGGCTAATTTCTTTAGCTGCCCTTGTTTTTCCACACCCCAAACCGCCCTCGATATATATGACTTCAATTTTTTCATCAGTATCCTTCACGATAAAATTTACAGCATCATCAAATTCTTTCTGCCATGGGTCTTTAAAAAAAACCGGGTCATCAATTTTTTGAGATAACCATTCAAGTCCTGTGAGGGTTGAAACCTCTTCATTTTCTGTTGTTTGTTTTTTAGAGATGGTATTGATTAAACGGTTAACCAAACGGATTATGTAGCCGGTAGAAAATGCTAACAATACTACTGCAGCAGAAACTTGAAGCAGTAAATCAAAATCCCACTTCAAAACAAATATTGTAAACAAGTAGAGCCAAACAGAAAGAAATACAGATTCAATTGCCGCTGCTGGTTTATGGGTATCTATATAACGGGAGCATGATTTTCCCAGCTGTATAGATAATACCCACAAGATAAAGAAAGAAGGGATGATTATCTCTAATGACTCTTGAAAGCCCAGTCGATAAGCCGCTAAAAAACCCAGGTAGTTATAAGTACCAACAAAAACGCCAAAAATTAATGTAGAAATCGCACCCGCACTGTTAAGCAGTGCGCTAATTTGGGGTATACGGCTAATTAGTATGTAGCTTACAATTAGTGGAAATAAATTAATAATACCAACAATTGCCATGACCCACTTATAACCTGCGATTGTCGTGGTAAAAGCTTGTTCATTTATATCTAATAAGCTTAATCCCTCAAAAGAAGCATAGACAAATATAAATGAAAATAAAGAAATACCGGCAGCAAACCAATGTGGAACAGAAGAACCTTTCTGATTCTTATAAAACCGGTTTACAAAGGATACATATGGGAAACCTAATAGCATTACCAACAGTACCAAATAGGGGCGCTGATTAATGAGTTCGCTTAATCCTGTTGTCACGTACAAACTCGAAATTTTCATGGGAATATTACCCCAAAGCCTGAATGTAGACAGCCAATAGCTCGCCCCGTCTATTCGATCCGTCGGCTTAACCCGGATAATCCCGAGCTTGTCGTCGCCTAATTTTTCAGAGATCTTTTTAAGCAGTTGGTCGGGAATGGAATTGTTGTTGAGTTGCCTCATCTCCTCAGATGAAAGAAACATGGCCAGTTCATGTTTGGCAACGGGATAGAAGGAGGAATTATCTGTAATTACATCGTGAATGGATTCCTCAATACTTGCAAACTCGTCTTCAAGAATGATTAAAGTATATAACGTGGTTTCGTTTTTTATCGAATTCGGAACAACACCAAGACTATTAGTAACACTTTTCTTGGCTGCCAGGAGATCGGTAATATTCTTAAATGTAAGAACTGCTTCCTTGTTTAGAATCAGGGAAAATATAGGGCTGTAGTTGTTGAGTTGGGCCTTGTACTTTTTTTCCTGGATTTTTGCTTCTTTGATTGCAACATTAAGCTGGTGTTTTTTTTCTTCTAAAACCTTTTGGTCCTTTATTTTGGAGACTAGTTCACGTGCTTTTTCTAGGTGGGTGAGGCTCTTTTTTATGTCAACAATTTCATTGTTACGTTCAAGGGATAGCCAGTAGTACGTGTCGCCATGCCTTTGTAATTCCTCAATTCGTTCGCGAACGGTCTCAGCAGAAACTATGCCAGAAAACATATGCAGTATGCTAATAAACATAACGATACATCTAAGCAATGACATCATATTTCTCTCCCAGAGCCCTGCTTTGGCATGAATTGCAAGTTTCAATTCTTTAACCCGTTTTCCAACATTTCAAAGATAACTTTAAAAAAAGAACTCAATTTGTCATGCAACTCGTTCATGGTTTCCTGGTTTTTCATTATTTCGTAATCATTATGTTCTTTAATGAAAGTGAACTGTATTGCCGGGCGTTTTTGCAAGACCCTTTCCTTTACAGGTTCAAAAGAAAAATAGGAGCCGAACTTGTCATTGAGGTTTTTATCGATATTACTGATCAATTTTTGATGCGTATCAAATGTAATCGTAGTTCCCACATGAACATCGAGCCTATCTTTAAAAAGCTTTATTCTGATTGTTAAATCTGTCTTTTTTTCTTCATCCAAAAAGAAGTATCCCCACAAGCTATCTGAATATTTATCCACGGTACTGTTTTTCAGGAATGAACACGTGCTTGCAAGAGGTTGTAAATATTCTACTAACGGGTTGACTCCCATGAGAGGTTGAAGGCCTTCTGGTTTCTCACATAGGATCTGGATCCAATCTCTATATTCTTCTGCAAGGGATAGGGATTGGTTTTTTGAATCAATAGTCATAGGCATAATAAAATTGAATTTGTCGAGACAATCTTCATTAAATCGGAGAATTTTTTTTATAGTTTTTATATTTCCTTCCGATTTATAGCGTTCTAAGGTTTCTTTTATAGACAAATCCTCTTTTGCTAAAAGTTCAAGCAACTCAAAATCCTGAAAAAAGGTAATGTATTCACCTAATATTTTTTCGCCGATAAATTTAGGCCATATTGACTTGCTTCCTTTCCTGTGAGTTTTCGCAGCACTTTTTAATAGAGAAAAAAACTTGTCGGTTCTTTTTTCTTCCTTTACCTGGTCATCCTTTGGGGTCAGCACAAGCAACCTGTTTGCTGTAGGGATGGATATAGGCCATTCTGGATAAATTTCAATTTCATTATTGCTTTCTTCATCCAATTCAAGGTCTATATCCTTGCTGTAAAAATTTAAATAGCCATCCCATGAATCTCCCTTTGCGTTTAAAAACCCTATACAATCATGTGTTGTGGCCTCGCCTAGTTTAAAGTCACGAAACGGATATACTTCCAAGGAGTTTCTCATAGCTATTCCTGCTTTTTTGCCTGAATCAACCGGTTCTCGAAATGCGAATCCGGATTTATATAAAGATTCAATATCGTTTTTAATGCTATCGAATGGAAACTTTTTTTCAAACTTGGCTTCGATTAGTTCCCTTGATATGCTGAGCCTGTGTATATCAATCATTTTGACAAAAATATTTAATCCATTTTCTATACCTTGAGAACTCATATCTGATACTTGAATACAAGGGATTCGGGTAACACGGTCACTCTTAATAACCCTAGGAGTTAATCTTTCTGGATCCTCATTTCTTGAATACAGGTCTATTTTTTCGTTTCCTGCACTTTTTGTAGTTAAAAAATTTAATCCTGGTAGCTCTCCACTCATTTCACCTACAAGCTTTCCTTGATTTACACCAGTATGGAGAAAAATAAAACTCGCCCCGTTTTTGTATGCTAATTCAATTCCTGTGATTCCAGTTTCAAGATATAAATTACTATCTTCACTTATAAATTTTCTAAAGGACCATCCGGAGAAGGGTATTTCTACACCCAATTTTTCTACCAATTTGTCTTTTAGATCCAGAAATGAAAAATAGTTTTTTTCAACTACGGTCAGGCAAAGATTGATCCACTTCTTGAAGAAATTAATGTCGAGTTTTTCCGACCATAACATGGGTTGATATTTGAGAGATAAAGGAAGGATAAAACCATGTGCTGATGTTGAAGTAAATAAGCTGTTGTATTTAAAATCGTGAATTTTTTCTATCATCTTTGCATCAATCGAATGAAAAATAATATCTTTTTTGTTTGTGGTATCGACACCAAAAAAAGGAATACCGCGGATAGAAAAAATTAAAGCTTGCCTTGGATTGTTACCGTGGATCTTAGCTTGTTTTTTATTTTCATTGTACAATTCTTCCTTGATGCGGTGCCCTCTCTTCTTGGTTATCCCTGCTATGAGATCCCTCACTTTTGCAATTGCTGCATCAAATAAAGCTCTGTCAAACCAAGTATCAATATTTTCACCATGGATTACTCTTAGCGTGTCTTTTCTTGCCTCCAAAATTTTTGTCTCAGCTTCATTTAGCGTAAAATCTTCAATGGCCTCTGCTAGTTCATATTGAAATTGTCGCTCGATATCACTGCGCACTACTATGGAATAATCATCCCTAAATGAAGATAAGTATTTATTTTCTCCGTAGTCTTTGTATGAGATATCTCTTAAATAGATTTTATACAGTCCCGGAATTCTTGTTGTGAGAAGGTATCGAAAGGATCTCTGCTCATTAGGGTTTAAATCAACCAAAAGGTCATCTGCTCCTTCCAGCAAGCTGAGGTGATCAGGGAAAACTACCTGAAGTGAAATGCTTTTTGCGGCACTTGTTCCAATATTGGCAAGACTGAGTTCATAAATAAACTTTTCTCCTATTTTTATATTGTGAACAAGCTTTCCCTCTTGATTTAAAAAACGGCGGTTCAGGTTTACAACAGGTACCATCTTGTCTGGATTTTTTGGATCATTTATTTCAAAAAATGTACCTTCAAGATCTACTTCCCCGTTTGTTCTTGTATCATCATCACGGTCTGATTGAGTACGGAAATATTCATAATCTACAACTCCTGAAGAAATTTCTACAGCCCCTTGTTCCTTGGGGATAAATATAAAGTTGAAGTCAAGTGTGTCCCCTGGACTCATCTCGTCAATCTTCACTAATATTGTGTTAGTTTTTCTGTCTATTTGAAGTCCGTTTGGAGTTGATTCGTCAAGCTTGATATCTTGGAAAATACCAGGCAAGGCCATTACACATTCAATATTATAAAGGTCGGTCGAGCTCTGTGAGTTTTCCAGTAAAATTTTAAAATTACTTTCTTCCTCTACTTCTATGGATTGAGGCGAGATTAATTTTGCAGAAACAAACGGTGTTGTAACATCTTCTTCCGAGTAAATTTCATTCAGATATTTCCAAGGTTCTCCGATTCCCTGATCATTTTCCTTGTCAAACCTTTCAATGGATATGTCCACAGGCCCATCTATTCCGATATAATGTACCTTGTCTCCTGAACGCTTGGAATAAAGACAGAGTTGGCAATTTTCCTGGTTTTCAGGTGGTGCATAGAGCATTAACGGACGTAATTTTATAAAGGCAGTCATTTTATTATCAACAAGAACCACTTCATTCAAAGGAGGTGCCAGTACCGTGGGTGCTAATATTTCCTCCCTGCCAGTATTGGAAAACTTATTTCCCAGAACCTGTTGTGATTCAGATTCGATAACCAGTCTATTGAAAACAGCAATACTATAATTTTCAAGAAAATTACATTTTCGTAAAATATTTTCCAAAATTTCCTGCCGTTTCTTTAGCTCTTCCGTTAACTTGTCTGATTGTATAATGGCCCCATGTGCATCCTGGTTACGTATTGAAATTAATTTGTCGATATTCTTCCACAACTCATTTCCACCTGTGGGTTTAAATAGCTTGGCAAACTCAGGAATAAATACCTGGTCGGGATATTTTTCTAAAATTTTAGTTGTCTCTCGCAAAGCACCAGCCCATTTACCCAATGACATTTGTTCAAGACCAATCCGTTTCAACTCCGTAATATTCTTTAGCGCATTAATTAGCTTATCATTGTTATCCTTTTCGCTTACCTCGCCTTCATCCGAAGGGTTTTTTGCAGACATGTATATATTCAGCAAATCCGAGGCTGCATAACTGGCCAGGACGGTCATTAAATTCTCGAATGTAAACCGAAGTAAATCCTTCCATTGCTCATCTTGCTGGCAAGCTAACTTGTAGGGCCTGGCAATAACTGATGGATATTTTTCTATATTCAAATCACTCAATAAAAACCTCCAATTTTAATGCCCTGGTTTTTAAACAAACCTTTGCTCTCTCAATTTTCTCGGAATTAGATATACCTTCACTCCAAATAAAAAAAGGATAACCGCAATGGTTATCCCTTTGTATTTACTATATACATACATATGATCGAGTATCGTCCACAGCAGTACCTAGAATGGTTTGAATGGATGACAATATATCACAGAATTTAATTTAATTTAATTAGGAATGGCGGATTAAGGAACGACACAACGCTATATGGACATCAATGACGATATGCTTAGAAATGCTGTTGAATTAGTTTAAACAGCGCAGGGATCAGAGCTTCCTTCAACCTCAAGGTAAGGCTTCGAGATCTTGGATGGATACTTATTTATCTAAGGAATTGATAAGTTTGACATAAATGGATTCCATTAAAGTTGCGATGATACTAGATCAAGCCACTAAAAGCATTCCACTTTTGGAGTCAAAAAAATGATGATACGAAAAATATTTCTAAAAACCTAATCGAAGTCGAAAATTAATTGATCCACTTCTCCTTAAAGGTGATAAATCAATATCAGGTCTACCATAACGACCTAACCCTCTTTGAACTGTCCTATCCATTTGTCTGAATATTCGTTCTTTTCTATTCCTATATTGTTGAACTTCTCTATTCATACGCCGAGACAATCTTTCTTTCCTAGCTCTTTCAATTTCCCTATGAACATTACCAGGCCGTGTTGGTGTTAATCCTCTTTTAAATTTAATCTCTGCAAGTTCCAATCTCTTAAATAACTTAGGTTCTAATTCATAAGAAAAATATTTCTTCAATGTTTTAGTATCTATTTCTGACATTAAATAAAAATCAAACCTATCACCCATAACATCTAAAACATTTACTTTAAGACCACAACCTTCCTTTTTACAAAGTTGTTTATGAGTATAATGTTTTCTCATACTATAAAACTTCACAGGGAACTCGATTGGTCTTTTGCGATAAAGAACTTTAACCGTAAAATCAACAATATCATCCGTCATAGACTGATTTACTGGATTAAGAGTAATGTTATCCACAATATTCTGAATTTTCTCTTTAAACAATAACGAATAATCTTTACCTAGTGCCATCTTATTAGAACTAAGCAAAACACTATTATAGGTCTGAATGTAAGGAGTTATTTTAGAACTCTCAACATAACCATCATAATAGTAGATTAATGCTTTTAATACATTACCATCATTAAAAAATGTATCTGCTTGTCTCAAAGTTAAATCATTCTTTGATACCAGAACACCAATCATTTCCATTAGGGTATCTGCAACATAACTTCTTTTAATTACCACAAAGGAATAAAAGGTATCCTTTTTTTCATCATACCAACCATCTTTAACTTGAGAACCTTCTAAAAGAAATTCAGATTCAGACACTATTGATGATTCAGTAAAAGATTTATCTGTACTAGTATAATCTTTTAATACAGAACTAACTTTAACTCTAATATTCTTAATCAAATCTGCTCTTGCAGATTCACTAGCAGTAACAGTACTCTTATCCGAATGACCTATTCCAATAACATATTCAACTGTATTGTATTTAGGATGTCCTTTTCCCAGTACCCAATCGGGTGCTGTTGTTGCTTCAGCAACTGGAACAAAGAACAATAAAATAAATGTAATTAAATATTTCATATTAAAATAATTTATTTTCTTCTGTAAATAAATGTTCAACCTCCTGCTCCATTTCTTTATGGAGTTTATCTGCACGCTCTTTAATATCTTCACGCACTTTTTCAGGCAGCTGTTGAAAGCTTTCATTCGCATCTACGTTTTTCTTGAAAGCATCATAATCCAAACGTGCAAGAGACAAGAACTCTCTACGCTCTGGAATTTCAAAATGGTCAATAATGGTAACACCATGCAAAGTAGAATGAACCACAACTTTCAAAGCAACTTCAGCATTCTGTTCTTCATTAGAATTTTTAAAATCACCAGCAGTCGTGCTAGCCTGGTATCCTTTAGTCAAGGATGTAACATAGAACTCAAACACCTTTGCTAAATCACCGCGAGCACGATCATCCGCTATCGTCCGTTGAAGTGAATAGTTTTTAATTCCTGTAGCAGAACCAACACCAAAGAATGCTTTACCCTTATCATCGGAGTAGGCACCAGAACCTTTTAAAACCCAATCAGGCGCTTCATAGTCCGATAATGCTTTAGGAGCATCAGGAATAGTCTGCACACCAGTACAAGCAGTACTCAAAAACATTATAGTTAATATCCTAATATAAATTTTCATTTGGATACCTCTCTTTCCATTTCTTCAAAAATTGATTGTTTCTTTTTTCTAAACAATCTGTTTAATTCAAGACTATGACCCCTACTTCTTTTAATTATGAGGTCAATCTCTTTTTTATATTCCGCATCGCTAATCCTACCTGTATTGTATCGGGAACATAATTCTTGATACTCAGCGACCATATATTGCAACGCATCATTCCATTTAGTACCATTGGAAGAGCCGAATGATACTTCGGGCCCAACACCATAACCAAAACCGCCTGCCTTGAGTCCGATTGAAAAAGTACCAGTTTCATAATTCAATACATCACAATCCTGCTTCGCAGAGACAGGACTGTAATATAAGAATATTATTAATATATATAAGAGTCTTTTCATTAGAATGGCGCTTCCTGATCTGCTTCTTCAGTTTCCTTTTACAGATTATGCACAAGGAGTTATCTCAGTTCTCTGCCATACCAGATAACCTTCCCCTCAATTTGAATTTCGTTGGGCTTGACCACGATTGAGTCATAATTAGGATTATCGCTTTTGATTATTATTTCATCCGTCTGCGGATTTATTTGAAGACGTTTCACCAGGGTCATTTTGTTCCAGTTGATTGCGAAAATCCCGCCGCCCGCTCCAATTGCATTTACATTCTTGTTGATGAGCACGGTGTCACCTTCCAGGAGTGAGGGTTCCATGCTGTCGCCCTCAACCTTTATGACGAACAATTGTTTTACTCCTCCAAACTGCTCAAGCCAGTCATTCCTGAATGCCAAGCGAAAATCCACATCATTGTCTGGGCGGAGACCCGGTCCTGCGCTTATCGCACCTTTCCTTTTATCCACCAGTGAAAACTCGTTCGGCAGATCGGTCTCACAATGAGGGAATGGAGGGATTCCCCCATGCCCCGTTTTTTCGGTGAAGTAATTTATATCCAGTGAAAAAACTTCACATATCGCAGAGAGATTTTTATGAGACGGGGAATAGTCGCCACGCTCCCAGCTGCTGATCTGCTGGGCAGATACTTTTCTTCCTAGGAGCTGGAGCTTTTCGCTCAATTGAACTTGGGTTAGCTTATTATTAACACGCGCATCTTTTAGCTTATCCACAAAATTCATAATTTTATATGTTTTATGATCAGCAATATAATAATTATATATTATTATAAATGAAAAAACAACTAATTTTTTATGTTTTTTTTCCTTTGGTAGACACAATAAAAAATGGGCTACGGCCTAAACCGTAACCCATTATTTTAAATCGTGCGCCTTTCTCACCCCCATTGAACATCAGAACAACACATTGATAATGGGCCCGGCAGAATACCGGTTTGGTGATTACTGGCGTAAGGGATTGCTATTGGAAATTTTAATCATAGTCCTTTCCGTTCCCATGATCCTTTTTATCTGGCCCCTATGAACCTCGATAACTTTAAATAATTGTAAAACTTGCTTGATGGGTGTTACGACCATATATAATATTGTTCTTATAAAAGCAAAAGAGTATTGTAGTGTCGAAAAAGCGTGCAGATATTCTGTGCTATAGTTCCTCAGTTGCGAAGGCACCCGCATCTTATAAATTGAAAAAAATTGGTGGCTTCTATGTCTATGCCAGTCGTACCAATAGAAAAAAATGGGAGTTGCCCTACTGGGTACCGTCCCAATGGAAATATGTGCGTCCCCAATAGTAATGCGAAACCTGTGATCGCAAAAAACGGTTCTTGCCCTCCTGGTTGGCGACCTTCTGGAAATTATTGTGTTGCTAATGATTCTAATCCAAAAACCGTAATTCCAAAGAGCGGTTCTTGCCCATCAGGTTACCGACCTGCTGGAAATTATTGCGTTGAAAATTAGGCGACCACCAATGCCTTCAAACACTCAAGCACATCAACCATGCTCTGGGTGTCCTGCTTACAGTAAACTTTCAAATCTTCGTTTTAAACACTAGAAGTTAGAGGCGAACCGAAATGGGTTTAGTAAGAAGAGCAGGGTGCTTAGTTTTAATTATGGTGGTAGCATATTTATTTTTGCTTGCATTAGTCGCATCTGATTCCGATTTCTCTTGCGCGGTATATACCAAATTAGGAGAGCTTTTGGACCTGGAGCCTGGCTGCTGAAGGAGATTGTCAGTGCAGTCAGAACTTAAGAAAAAAATGGGTTACAACTAATTCAATCTGACGTAGGCATTCAGGATGGAAATAGTGGGGGCCTATTTTGGATAGCGGTGGTAACGTTTGGGTATCTCAGTATCTAGTATTGGTCTTAATAAGTTAATCAGCCAATGCTTTCAAACACTCAAGCACATCAACCATGCTCTGGGTGTCCTGCTTACAGTAAACTTTCAAATCTTCCTTAATTTTCTCTCTTATTATTGAGTCTGTAATTGACGGCAGGTTCTTATAATTATTACTGGCTTCCATACCTTCGTTTATTCCCATCTTCGAGTAGGAGAAATCACTTGTCAAAGCAGGTAACACTGCTTTAATAGAGTACCGTCCTTTCATTTCCTTTTTGTAGTAATGCTTCTTTTGAAAAGGAACCATTAAGTCCATTACATTATCGTGAATATTCATCAAGTGATCCGAATAATCTGGGAATTGTTTTGCTAAGTCTTGAATCACACCTTTTTCAAAGCTACAATTATAGATAAGAACACAGGCTCTCTTTGGAATATCACCAACAAGTCTGTCGGCAATGCTTCTGCGCGGGTCAGAATTTTCTTCAGCCAGAAACTCGAAATGGGCGGCGTCTACACCTTCCCGCTCAATATAGTGGATGGAATATTGAAACGGTATTTTTTGATAGGATCGCAAATCGTCCCACTCCGGAATTGCTTGCGTGAAAGTTTCAAAATCTAAAAAATACAACGGATAATACAAATCTTTTAAAAATTTATTGATTTGTGCAACATCGATAATTTCTTTTCCGCTTAACTCAGTTTCTACTTGCAGTCTTTGATTATCTGAAAGCGGGAAGGTCTCTGGAACATCCTCCACCTTGGTTATGCCCGACTCATAAAGCTCAAAACTTTTAGAACTACTAAGCCTGCTTATATCGAAAACCGAATAACCATTTAGAATTTCATCTGGCCAACAATGAAATTTAAAATCACATTCGTAAGGTTTGTCACAATGAACACCGATTTTAATTTCAGGCTCATCTCCGCATAAAACATCTCGTATAACTTCTAATTGCCCATTAACTTCAATTTGGTTACCAACAACTTCTTCTGTTAAATCAACAATTGAAAATAATTTATCTATTTCCAACGAACCTTGACGAACATACTGATTGTTAATATGAACTAAAAAAGCCGATGAAATATCTAATCCACTACCTTTTAAAACATAATATTGAATTGCTATATCATTCACATATACATCTTTAACTTTTGTTGATTTGTTTTTATATACATCCGACGCGGACTTTACTTCATAAAATTTCCAACCATTTATACCCTTGGTTAGAATATCCACCATCACCAATATGTCATCAAATTTGAATGTGGCCTCATAGATTGTAGATTCGCCTGATGCTAGCCACTCTTTGGTTTTAGCTATCTTTTCATCAAAAGTGCTTCCTTCAAATTCAATTAATTTTCCATCTGGGAATAGTTTTTGAGCTTCCTCGCCTACTCGGGTCCCTTCGTCAAATATTACTTGTAAAAATTCAGAGGGGGCTTTTGGTTTGATTTTATCTTCCTTGAGGAGCCACAAGGATTTGTGACATTGAAGGCCGCGAAGGTACTTGGATTTTGATAAAAAGTGTTTAGGCATGCAACTTTAGCTCTTTGAGTGATTTTATGTCACTACTTGTTTGATTTCTGGTTGTTCTTCATCCCTTTTTGGTTCGCATCGTGATTTCATAGACATCACAATACCGGGAATGGGTAGTTTTAATTCAAAGGTCTTTGCAGATTTCAAACATTCTTCCTTATTTTCCTGTGGAATCCTCATTTCAATGGTTTTAGGATCATGACCCACCGTACCCATAGTTATGACGACTATCAACATAAACTTCATAACGACCACCTTTGTAGAGGTTTCTTGAGATATTCCTCCAGGCATGCGAAAACATGGTCACCAGGTTTTCCATATCCTGATAGAGTGACGATTGTTGTGTTACGATACAACGAAGTGCAGATGAAATAGTAGTTGACATAATAGCCGATTAATCATAATGAAACCCTAAGGTTTTTATCATGTCATCCTCCTCCTCTACTAAAGCTGTTCTTGCGGCCCTTGCCGGGAATAGTCTTATTGCGGTTACAAAGTTCATGGCGGCAAGCTACACCGGCAGTTCAGCAATGTTTAGCGAAGCAGTTCACTCCGTAGTTGATAGTAGCAATCAACTGTTACTCTTATACGGTATAAAACAATCTAAAAAACCTGCCGACAAGAAGCATCCATTTGGTTATGGGAAAGAAATGTATTTTTGGAGCTTTGTGGTAGCCATATTAATTTTTGGGCTAGGAGCCGGTATATCTTTTTACGAAGGAATCCATAAAATCTCAGCGCCCCAGCCTGCCACCAATCAAATAATTAATTATGTGGTTTTGGGGTTAGCTATTATTTTTGAGTCGTGGACTTGTTGGATTGCCGCTACAGAATTTAAAAAAACAAAAGGGAGCCTAGGGTATCTTGAGGCTTTTCGCAGAAGTAAGGATCCTGCTCTTTTCGTAGTATTGTTTGAAGATACAGCCGCTCTGCTAGGTCTCCTTGTTGCGCTGATAGCTATTGCTTTGAGTGAATATCTGAGACTTCCTGTTCTTGATGCTGTGGCTTCACTTGTTATTTCATTAATTCTTGCGGTTACAGCTGGATTTCTTGCATACGAATGCAAAAGCTTGCTTACAGGGGAAGGAGCAACAAAAGAGATAGTATCTGGAATTAATGAAATCGTTACTTCTGATACAGGCGTTAAATCTGTCAATGAATTATTAACATTGCACTTTGGGCCACGAGACATTCTGCTGAATATTAGTCTTGACTTCGAAGATGGTCTATCTGCTAATCAGGTGGAGGAGTCCACAACACGCCTAGAGTCCAGGATAAAACAAATGTTTCCGGAAATCAGCCGCATCTTCATCGAAGCCCAAAGTCGAATGGATCAAAAGTAGAAATACCTGCTGCCAAAATTCAAGGGACTTCAAAAGATTACCGCAAACACACCCAATCGCGGTGGATGCGTGCATATCTCAAGGAGGCAATAGTCGGCTAAGATACAAGTTGAAAGTTGGAAAACTTATTGGAGTGATTATAGATACATTTATTCTTTTATTGTTGGTGGGAATATTATTTATTTTTCTTGTATCAGGATCCAAACCAAGTAACAAGAAAGCCGAGGACTCAATGGAAGAGAAATCAACGGATCAAGAAGAGAAATCAACGGATCAAGAAGAGAAATCAATGGCTCAAAAGGCAATTGATGTGCTGGACCCAAGAAAAAAATCGACGACTAAAGAAAAGTTGGAGGTGACGGCGCTTGTTGCTCTTGCACGCAAGTTTATTTTAAAACCAGAATTAACCTTTGATACTCCGGATGTCTTTGTAGAGAGTACGGTTCCAAGTGGCTTGACCTCTTGGAAATTGAAAATAAAAAGGCACGATTATCATGGCTCCACGCAACTTTCGATGTCTAAAAGCCGGCGTTCGGGAAATTTTGGGTTGAATGGGAATGTGAATTATAAAGTTAAGTGGGTGGAGTTTTCTTTGGATGACCTTTCAGAAGAACATCTAGAAATATTTTTTGCATACTTGTTGGTGCTCCTTTCAAAAGAAAAATAATAGGGAATATTAATTTTTTATCCGAGCGTTTATGAGAAAGAGACTGTATCAAATTTTAGAAATTGGAAAATCTGAAGATAAAGCAAGCAGATTATTTGATATTTTTATCATTTCACTAATTATTCTTAATATTTTAGCATTAGTAGTTTCGACTGTTTCGGAAATTTATTTGAAGTTTGGAGCCGCTTTGGATGCTTTCGAAACAGCATCAGTCGCAATTTTTACTCTTGAGTATATTGGGAGAATCTACTCGTGTGTTGAAAACCCGAAATATTCTAAAATGGTAACAGGACGATTTCGGTATATGCTTCGGCCAATGTTACTGGTCGATTTGATTGCCATAATCCCTTTTTACTTGACAGCACTAGGTATGGATCTCAGGACATTACGGGTATTGCGAATGGTGAGGATTTTCAGGCTTTTTAAGTTGGTTAGATACGTTACGGCACTAAATAATATTAGCTCGGCTCTGAAAGACAAAAAAGCAGAAATACTAGTTGCACTTTCAATGATAGGATTTCTAATTCTTGTTTCAGCCACGTTGATGTATTACGCAGAAAGAAATTCCCAGCCCGATTTATTCACAAGCATACCTGCTACCATGTGGTGGGCTGTCGCTACATTGACAACAGTCGGTTACGGGGACATATATCCTATTACAGGTATTGGAAAATCATTAGGTTCATTGATTGCTATCTTAGGGATCTCCGCAGTCGCTATTCCAACAGCTATTTTATCGAATGCTTTTAGTTCCATAAAGGATTACAGACAAGACGAAGATGACGAATAAATCAATATGGATCTCACAATCACAACTGCCCATTTAAATATTCCCAAGAGAATTAAGCGAGATGCCTTATTTTCGTTTTTTAAAATATGAGAGATTGGGACAACTGATTTGGTTGTCCTTTTTTTATTGGGGAGAGGGAAGAGAGTTATGGTTTAGCAAAATGCAAACCTTAGCAGGAAAAATAAATGACTGAGCTAGATAAAGATATAAGAAAGAAACATGACCTGAGGACAAGACAAGGTCGAGCAGATGCCGAGCGTGAACAAAAATCTAGAAATGGGGGATGTGGGGTGGTCTTTATTACCTTCTTATTTACTGCTGGTTTTTTAAGAATTGTAGTTTACTTGATTACGGTTCAACTCCTGGGCTTTGAGGAGTTTGGTAATTCAGACTTACTTATATTTATCCCTGTGGTTGTAGCTGGGTATATAACTGCAGTCTCATTTTATAAGGATACTTGATTAAAATTGGAATGAAATCTCTGATCTGGGACTACAAAAACTGTAGGCTTTAGTTCCCCTACAAGTTTGACTCATCCCCCCCCACCGCTGATAATCGTTGTAACTGTTTTTTAGCTTCTACCACACCCTTGTGATCCTTATTATTAAGATAAATTTTTTCTGCATACCTGGTATGTAAAACAGCACGTGTCTTATTACCAACCAAACTAAATGCCTTGCCAAGATTCATGTGGGTAAGTGGAAAGTTGCGGTCTATCTTCAATGCTTTTTTGAAAACCTTCAATGCTTCTGGGTAGCGTTTTGCCAGCCAGAGAGATTCTCCATAGCCATTCAGAGTGTGAGGCACTCTTGAGTTTATTTTTATTGAGCGCTGGTATGCTTGAATAGATCCGTTCACATTGCCAGAGCGCCGGTATAGGGCTCCAAGATCAGAGTAGGCTCTATAGTTTCTAGGGTTTTCTCGGATCTTATTTTTAAGCACTTCAACTTTTTCCCCAATTCCCATAACAACCTAAGGTAGGTATATTGACAATCTTAAGAAAAGCTACGAACAACTGCGGTCTGAGTTCTAAGAGGTTGACTAAACTAGAATTCCATATTAATGCCCTGCAACCTTTCTTTCTTTCTTCTTGTGATTCACTTTGACTTCACGCACAGGATATTCAAAGACTAAATCAAGTACCTGACCGGCACTTAGCTCTATTTCCTTCTCGATGATATGAGGGTCATCGTAGACTGGCCGATTATCCTCAGCAAACTCTTTAATATTGTAACCTTCATGCCATGATATGAGTTTGTATTTTCCTGGAGGAATATCTGCAATTTCAAAACTTCCATTTTTATCCGTAATGTCAAAATAAGGATGGTCCAAACCAAGCATATAGCCATTCATATGAATATGTGTGTCACATTGGTATCTATTTACCCCTTTCACGCGCTTAAGCTTTTTCTTTGTCATTCTGTTGCGGTCTGGCAGTGGTGTATTGAATAAAGTGGCACTATTAGGTCCAAAGGCATGTGGATTATGTAAAAGGTCTTCCATGTTATACATACCGATTTTTCTTGTGTTCACAAAACCAAAAACATGCTCTTCAAAGTTACACAATTGGCTTTCTGGTCGTTGACCTTTATCCAAGCCTGCATGGAGAACTCGCGGACTGTTTACTTTTATTTTTTCTTTTTTCTCTGGAAGCGCCTTTCCTTCTGATACTTGCTCAAGGTAAACAGCAACAAATTTGACGCCATTATTGGTTGAATTTACGACAAGGGCAGGATTTAGAACCTCTTGCCCACACTTATCCATATGCTTAAACACTGTTATCTCGGGCAGTTTGGGAATGTCCCCTTTCCACTTTGTAAAGCCCTTTATGGTTGCCCCATCTAAAACATCTACCTCTTTATATTTAGATTTAGCTATCGCTGAACCGGTCATAAATGCGATAGAAAGCAGAGTAATAAAGAACGCAAACATAAAATGATTGTTATTAACTTTATTTTTAAACATTGCTAATTTCTTCATTTTGTAAACCAAGGGAAATAAAACTTGCTGACTATTTACTATCATTGTTTAAAGCTACTCCAAAGCCATTGGGTATCTTAAACGCGGATTTAGAGTGATGCTGTTGTTGATCAATACTTTTCTTTCTTTTGCTTTCCACGCCCTACCTGTCTTGCTTTGCAATATCTACAGGCCGCTCTCTTGAAAAATCAACAGGTCTATGGCCGTAAAGAACTTGTGTTTTATTGTTATAGGACAACACATTGCCAAAGCGATCACTAGGCCATTCCGTTGCAGTTGCAATTTGCCCCTTCGCACCCCCTGCTTTTTCAGCTTCAATTAATTTTTCAATTATATTAACTGGATGACCCGTTTTAGAAACGTCACGCTGCAGGTTCATTATCAACGCAATATCTTCCTTAGTCGCAGGTTTTTTCTTACCACGGATATAAGACCTTGAGATGAAAAAGTACGGATCTTTTGGAGGAAACTGTGGGTACGCATAACCATTCTGAACATCTACAAAAATCTTCTTAAACTCATCGCTCTGGATATAATCAACGATTTTATATATTTCTTCATCGGTCAAAACAGATTCCATTTCATCCCGATTTCCAAGGCCCCACTCCGGCATGAGCCTTGTAAAACGGCCATTATGAGGAACCTCAAACATATCATCACGAGTTCTGACTAATGAGTCAGCTTCATAGGAGATTCCCGTGATTCCTTCGCCTGTATACCCGTGACAATGAGCGCAGTTCATTTCAAATATCTGGCGCCCAGTTAAAGTCGAACCTCTTTTAAATTTTTTTGCTGGTGGCAGGGTTTGTATCGTGCCATCCCATCGCAAAAGCTCGTCTCGTTCAACCCACTCTTCATCATCAACCATGGCTTCATAGTCAATTTTGACAGGTAGCTGCATCTTCTTAACGGCTTCTTGCTGTGACATAGAGTTGTACGCATAACGAATTTTTCCGCCATACATCTCAGCCCAATGTTTTTGTCCCTTCAAACTATTAAAGGTCTTGTTTTTACCTGGTGCGGCTATATTTACTGCAACCTCAAGAGCAAGCGTTGGAGCAATTCCAAATTTCCCGTCCCCCTTACCCAGCCAAGGAACACCGTCATTATCCCAATCCCTTGACCCCACACCCATGGCAAGCTCACCGCTTCTATTTTCTTCGGACTGTATCATGCCGCTCATCATAAGCGTTTGAACGGACCACCTGGAAAACTTTGCGATCAAAGGTTTAGTCAAATGTATGGGTGTTGCAAACATCATTTCACGCCACGCTCGTAACTGCGCTGCAATATCTAAAGAATGTATTCGCACAGTGTCGTCACCTAAACGACTCCTAAACAAGCCCGTTGGCTCATGCCAATATTTCTCCCAAACATAGTTCCATGTTTGCCTTGCTCCCTCTTCATATTTAACCTCACCGGTAGCCTTACTTGCCTCAAGTAATGCAAAAATACCGGTAAAATTTGGGCGACTCAAGTCACAGGGACCTGTGGGTTGTGAGGTTGTTACATTATACGAATCACAAAACTTCCCATTGCTCCCCAGAACTTTTAACAAAAAGTCAGCATTTTTAATAAGAAGATCAGTGGCCACTTTTGTCAATTCTGGCTCCAGATCATCCTTATCAGGTGTTGCAATAAGGGCCTGAGGGTCTCGCATGCGATCGATATATTCTTTAAGCGCAATAAACGTCAACCCCATGTCAGTCATTTGGATCTCATCGCTGGGGCCAGGGTTTTTATTGTGCGCTTTATCTATCCACCAATCAGTATATTTTGGTTCCCATGTAGAGACCAGCAACCCATCTTTAGTATGCATGACCACAATATTTTTTAGGACCATGTTTGCCAGGTTGTGAGGAACTACACCAAGACTCTTTTCCAATATTCCCCCGTCAACCGGAGGGTTATCCGTAAACATTTCTGTCATTCTATATGTTGATTGGAAAAAATGTGTGTTACCCCAAAGCAAGGCTCCTTGATCGAAAAGCAGGCTTCTCGGGTCATCTATTTCAAAACCCCACTGGCGTTCTGGTAAATCTCCAGCAAGAAGCATGTTAGGCCAAATTCTATGCGGAAAATATCTTAGTCCATTTTTAGGTTCATAGGTTACGGGGTTGATCCCACCTAATTCACCTGACTCATTAGCAACTAGTTGAGCTTTGAGAGATAAAACTTGGTTTGCCCTGCTCGTAGCAAGAGCCATCCCTCTAAAACCCTCCTCTGCATCATTTCCTGCTAATACAATCCTTTTAGTTTGACTAGAAGGTGATTCACCGGTATGAGTCGACTTCCACATATAGTCAACCCACATACTAGCCCTCTTGAGCATAATGCCGATTCCACCCATATCTATATACTTAACCATCTTGTCGCGGTCCCATCGCCATTGCCTGTTATTGAAAAAGTATTCAGGCACACCCCACTTCCCATTTTTGCCACTTTGAGGATCATTAAAAGTATCAGCCACGGGAGTTGGAGCAACAAAATGAGGGTCACCTGCTTCAAACTCTAAGTAGGCCGGTTGTCCATCATCTGGAAACCTGGGAATTCCAATGCGTTTCCAGACCAGTGGAAAATACCACTGAAGCATCGCATCCTTGTTTGATAGAATGCGTTCTCCTCTATCTCTTGCAAGACGGTTATACGAAGATAACTCTAACGCCTTCATTGTGAAATACGGCCCATTCACCATATTTATCCCTGAATGGCTAGCCGCAAAACCAAAACCCAAATTATTACGCGCACTCCAATAGAGTTGCTGGTTGGTCATCCAAATAAAAGTGGCATTATGTTCCAATGGCAATGCCGCTCTCACCATATTGTTCAATCCAGTCTGACTGATTTCAAACTCCTCATTTGCAGCCCATTGCTGGTATTTTGGCTTGAAAGTCCTATCAAGAATTTTAACCTCTGGCAATTTACTTCTGTAAGGACTCAGGTCAGGCTGAAAGGTTCCCTCTTTTAAATGAATCAATCTGCCATCAGGAGAGTTTATAGAATAATCAGCACTGACCACACCTGTAGCCAGCAATACCAAGGCAAAGGTTATCAATACAAAAATATTTTTTATTCTCACTATATTCAAGGCAATCATTTTATTTATCCAAATTGAAGGAAAAGGTTTAGCTAGTTCTTACTATGTTTAATTATAAAAATTCCAACGTATGAATTTTTCGTTTAAAAAATAAAAGAAGCACCAAGGTTGGCTACATAGGACGGACTTGGTCCTAAGCTTGGTTGTATAACTCGTCCCAAAAGACTTGCCGTAATTCTTATTAAAGGATCTGGACTGAAAATAATACTTGGCCCCGCCACGCTTAAAATACCGCCACGGAAATTTGGACGAGCCTTGGACACAGTTGTATTCGGAAATGTGAAATTACCTTCATAGGTATCCTGTTCCTGCCACGTTGTCACACTGCTCATTTGAAAAGAAACATAGTCCTTGAAAACTGGCATAACTACTGACCCAAATATTTTAGCAACATCCCCCTTATTTACACCTCTATGAACAAAGTTAACCCTATACGTTCCACCCCAATGTATCGCGGCCCGGTCAAAAGGTGTCCCGGCTAAAAAATCAGGAAGATCACCTGGGAGAAACTGACGCGTAAAAAATGTGCCAAATTTGTACGACATTTCGCCTGTGCCTAACTGTCTTCCTGCAGGAAGAACGCCTTCATCATTGAACCGCTTGAAAAGAACTTCGCTGGTAGAGCTATCGCTGACTGTCCTTACAGTAATTTGTCCATCATCCCCAACTCTTTTGTTGGTTGAGCCTGTAGGGAAATAAACCCCAGCGGCAACCGCCCACCCGATAGGTTTATTCCCCTGATCCCAAATTTTCTTTTTTATCATTAAGTTAAGGTCCTGAAGCCCTTCAGATGTTCCCCCATTAAAAACATCTTTTGCCCCATTACCATCATCTTCCAACTTAACGGGGCCACGGCTAACAGAGCTTTCATAGGTAATATTCAAAACTGCTGTAAAGCTATGCAAAAACTTTCTATCTAAATCAAATCCGTAGCGTATAGAAGTGGTTAAAAATCTTCTCTGAATATCGTTGGCTCGGTGGGTTCTATCTATCTCACCTTTTTTGGTCCAGTCATCACCAGTAACATTTATGAATTTAAAACTAGTGGCCACTTGAAAAAGGCCAGGAGGTAAAACAAATGCATGATTTCCAATAGCGGGCACTAACAAGGGCGGAATAAAGTTTTTTACTTGAACCTTTATCAGGTCACGCTCTAAAACTTCAAAGCTTTTACTCACACCAAGGTTTAAAAATCGGTCCTCAAATTTTTTACCCTGTAGATAATCGCTGTCGAGAATTTCACTGGGAGAAACTTTTGGGGCAGGAAGTTGATGCAGTGTTTCTTTGGTCTGCTTAGCACCCCCAGCGCATGAATCTGGGAGAATGAACATTTGGATAAATAAAAAAATAAAGCCAATTATTATCAAACGATCCTTAAACATACTGCCAACTCCTCGATGAAGGATTTGTTATGTGAATAACTATTTTAATAAAAAATATTTAAATTTGATGGAAGAAGGAATAAATTTACAAAAAAAAGAACACTTATAATAAACTTGTCCTTCTATCCCAAATCCTAAGCACCCTCCAAAGGTCAGTAAGGCTGTTAAGAAAAGATTAGATATATAAAATCTAGCTAAACATTTCTGCCCGAAAGGGAATACGGGGGCATTTTTTCGTTAAGAAAGAAATATTTAAATAAGGTTGTTTCTTATTAGAGCTTTCAAGTTTACTATTTAAGGCAAGGTCGGCGTTCTTTGCGACCCTTGGCTACGACTTCGGGGGGTTGTCCACTTCCCATAAGTCGACTCCCCTTAATGCCCTGTCGACATCAGCCAATGTCGGGAGTTGTTTGGCGGTTAGTTTTGGGAAAGGTTTGAAAGACTTTTTATCTTTCATTAAATCACCTTGCTTCTAAACTATAGATAAGATTCAAAACCTAAAATGTCAAGCAAATGATAACAAAAGTAACTTCTCCAAGGACTCAAATTACAAAAAACCTTTACGGCAAAGCAGTTTGGATGAAGGTATAATTTGACGATTTAATTCGTAAATTAAAAAGAAAAAAGAAGATTTAATAAAATAATTCTCACCTCGCAGACGATGATCGGTAGTTGTTGTCTCAAGGATTTTCTTGCTTCCTTTGGATGGCTCCTCCATAATTTCTAGATGGAATACCGTCGCTTTGGGAAGACCAACGAAAAAATCTCTGTAATTACTCTTGGTGGCATGCGTTTCAAGCATGGTTGGAGTCCGCCCCGAAATCATCTTCCTGCCGAATCAATTAAAAATTGTATCGAAATCACAAAGAAGGCGTTCGATGTCGGTATCAATCATATAGAAACAGCCTATGGGTATATGAAGAGTGAAAACCTTTATGGAATTTCCCTAAAAGAATTAGGAGTACCGCGCAACCAATTCAAAATGATGACAAAAGGCGCACCGATGACAGGAGATGAAACTCGGTCCTTGGTAGAGGAGCAATTAACCAGCTTGAAACTGGATTTTATCGATTTTTATGGCTGGCATGGAATTAATAATGAAGAAAGATTGCTAGCCGCTATTAAGCCCGGGGGACCCGTAGAGGTTT